>Ga0210033_1000230_pt1 | contig 51933 bp, 49 predicted proteins | sample CryGeymeta201501_FD_185465 | JGI IMG/M metagenome (GOLD analysis project Ga0210033, IMG submission 185465) | Groundwater microbial communities from Crystal Geyser aquifers in Utah, USA - Crystal Geyser metaG 2015-01 (SPAdes) (version 2) | ecosystem: Environmental > Aquatic > Deep subsurface >... | reverse complement strand
GTATCCAATGCCGCCACCTCGGTGGCAACTGCCTTGAGCTGGCTTGGCGTCATTTGCCGCAGTGCCGCGACAATCTGTTTCAAGTTCGGGGTGCGCATGTTGGACTCCTGGATGTGTCGGCGCACGTGCGCCATGACACCCAGTTTCCTCCCCATGAGGCTCACCACGTGAGCCTGACCACAGCATTCGCGAACAGAGCCTTTTTTTTTGCTTTCAGTACGCTGACTTGACTTGGAAACGGCCGTTGAACGCGCCCGAGTGTGGGTCTACCAGGCCGGCCGGCAAGGCGCGCTTAGTTGCCATTTCCAGGATAATTGCACGCCATGATCCGCCTGCAGAAACTCACCCTCATCCGTGGCACCAAACCTTTACTGGAAAGTGCTGATCTCACCCTCAATCCTGGCGAGAAAGTTGGCCTCATCGGCGCCAATGGTTCCGGAAAATCCAGCCTGTTCGCGCTACTGCGCGGCGACTTGCATCCCGATGCCGGCGAGGTCGATTTCCCGGCCGCCTGGCGCATCGCCCATGTCGCCCAGGAAACCCCGGCGCTCAACCGCCCGGCACTGGATTACGCCATCGACGGTGACACCACACTGCGCCGCCTGGAAAGCCAACTTGCCGACGCCGAAGCCGCCCACGACGGCCACGAGGTTGGCAACCTCATCGGCGAACTCCATACCGCCCTGGCCGATGCCGACGCCTACACCGTGCGCGCACGCGCCGAGACGCTGCTCACCGGCCTGGGTTTCAGCCACGCCCAGATGCGGCAAGCGGTCGCCAGCTTCTCCGGCGGCTGGCGCATGCGTCTTAACCTGGCACAGGCGCTGATCTGCCCGTCCGACCTCTTGTTGCTCGACGAGCCCACCAACCACCTCGACCTCGACGCCATCCTCTGGCTGGAAGACTGGCTGAAACGCTACCCCGGCACGCTGATCATCATTTCCCACGACCGCGATTTTCTCGATGGCGTGACCAACGTCATCGCCCACCTCTGGGACAAGAAGCTCAAGCGCTACGGCGGCAACTACTCCGCCTTCGAGAAACAGCGTGCCATCGATCTCGCGCTCGGCCAGGCTACATTCGAAAAACAATCGCGGGAACGCGCCCACCTGCAATCCTTCATCGACCGCTTCAAAGCCAAGGCCAGCAAAGCCAAACAAGCACAATCGCGGATGAAGATGCTGGCCAAGATGGAAGAACTCGCCCCCCTCCACGCCACCGCCGGCTTCAGTTTCGAATTCCGCGAACCGGAGCGGGCGCCAAACCCGCTGCTGGTGCTGGAAGAGGGGGTGGCGGGTTACCGGACGGAGGGGGAAGCGGACAAAGTGATCCTCGCGGGCCTCAACCTCACCCTTCAGGCCGGGAGCCGCATCGGCCTCCTGGGTGTGAACGGCGCCGGCAAGTCCACCCTGATCAAGACCCTGGTCGGCGAACTACCGCCACTCTCGGGCAAAGTCAGCCAGGGCAAGGGCCTTTCGATCGGCTACTTCGCCCAGCACCAGGTGGAAATGCTGCGCCACGACCAGACCCCGCTCTGGCACCTGGCCAAACTCGCGCCGACGGTGCGGGAACAGGAACTGCGCAACTTCCTCGGCGGCTTCAACTTCGCCGGCGAGATGGCCACCACCCCGATCGCCCCTTTCTCCGGCGGCGAAAAAGCGCGCCTGGCCCTGGCCCTGATCGTCTGGCAACGCCCCAACCTGCTGTTGCTCGACGAACCCACCAACCACCTCGACCTGGAAACCCGCGAGGCGCTGACCGTGGCGCTGGCCCAGTTCGAAGGCACGCTGGTGCTGGTCTCACACGACCGCCACCTGCTACGCGCCACCACTGAAGAATTTCTGATCGTCGCCGAAGGTGGCCTGAAATCCTTTGACGGCGATCTCGACGATTACCGTGACTGGTTGTTCAAAACCAAACTGGGCAAACCGGCCGCGCGCGAATCCACCGTCGCCTCAGCGCCGGTCGACCGCAAGGAACAGAAGCGTCAGGAAGCCGAAGCCCGGCAGCGTCTGTCCGCGCAAAGAAAACCCATTGAAACCCGCATCAAGCGCCTGGAAGAACAGATGGCGCGGCACAACACGCGCCGCGCGGAACTGGAAACCCTGCTCACCGACCCCGCGCTCTACACCGAGACACAGAAAGACGCGCTCAAAACCCACCTGTTCGAGCAAGCCAGCCTGGCCAAGGGACTCGAACAACTTGAAGCCGAATGGCTGGAGCGGCAGGAAACGCTGGAAAGCATCGGTGGCTGAGCGCGGCCTGAGGCGCGCCCGAGCGGCGCATGGCTGCAAGGCTGGCGGGGTTGTTGCCGGGCCAGGCGGGGGGCGATAATCGCGCCCGCCGCACGCCCCCGCCCAAATGGAAAACTACCTGCTCATCCTCATCGCCACGGTGTTCGTGAACAACATCGTGATGTCCAAGATATTGGGCCTGTGCCCATTCATGGGCGTATCGCGCAAGCTGGAAACGGCGATCGGCATGGGCGCGGCCACCACCTTCGTGCTGACCCTGGCCTCGGGTGTCAGTAATCTGATCGATACCTATTTACTTGGCGCGGATCTCAGCTATCTGCGCACCCTGTCGTTCATCGTGGTCATTGCCGGCATCGTCGGTTTCACCGAGCTGTTCATCAAGAAAACCTCGCCGGTGCTGTTCCGCGTGCTCGGCATCTATCTGCCCTTGATCACCACCAACTGCGCGGTACTCGGCATTCCGCTGCTCAACGTGATGGAGCAGCACAACTTCATGGAATCGCTGTTCTTCGGCATGGGTGGCGCGCTCGGGTTCACCCTGGTGCTGATCTTGTTCGCCGCCATGCGCGAACGCCTGGAAGCGGCGGAAGTGCCGAAACCGTTCAAGGGCGTCTCCATCGCCATGGTCACCGCCGGCCTGATGAGCCTGGCGTTCATGGGGTTCGCGGGGTTGATCAAGTAATGCTGTCGGCGATCCTGGTGATGGCCGGCATCGGCCTGGTGCTGGGCGCCGTGCTCGGCTGGGCGTCGATCAAATACCGCGTCGAAGACGACCCGCTAGTCGAGAAAATCGACGCCATCCTGCCGCAGACCCAGTGCGGCCAGTGCGGTTTCCCCGGCTGCAAGCCGTATGCCGAAGCCATCGCCCGTGGCGAGGCGGACATCAACAAGTGCCCGCCCGGCGGCGAGGACGGGGTGAAGCGCCTGGCGGAATTACTCGGCGTCGATCCGAAGCCGCTCGGCGAGGGTCTGGAGCCGAAGCCGAAATCGGTCGCGGTGATCGACGACAACACCTGCATCGGCTGCACCCTGTGCATCCAGGCCTGCCCGGTGGATGCCATCGTCGGCGCCGCCAAACAGTTGCACGTCATCGTCGCCGACCAATGCACCGGCTGCGAACTCTGCCTACCGCCGTGCCCGGTGGACTGCATCCACATGGAAGTGGTCAAGGAAGACGTGGTCACCTGGAAATGGCGCTATCCGGTCCATGCGATCCGGAGGGTGGCATGAGCAGAAAGCTTCTCACCTTCAACGGCGGCGTCCATCCCGAAGGCCACAAGGATGTCTCCAACGCCACGCCGATTCGCCTCATGCCGCTGTTGCCGCGCTATGTGGTGCCGCTGCGCCAGCACATCGGCGCGCCGGCGCGGGCGCTGGTGCGGGCCGGCGACACGGTGCTGCGCGGGCAGATGATCGGGGCGGCGGAAGGCTATGTCTCCACCGCCGTGCACGCCCCCACCTCCGGCCGTGTGCTGGCGGTGGCGCCGCATGAGGTGCCGCATCCCTCAGGCCTGGCCGACCTGTGCGTGGTGATCGAGTCGGATGGGCTCGATCAAGCCATTGAATTCCAGCCGCTCGACTGGCAAGCACTCAATCCTTCCGCGCTACGCAACCGTATTCGCGACCTGGGCCTGGCCGGCCTCGGCGGCGCGGTATTCCCCAGTTTCATCAAGCTGAATCCGGAAGGCGCCGGCATCGACACTCTGATCCTCAACGGCGCCGAGTGCGAACCCTGGATTACCTGCGACGACCGCCTGATGCGCGAGCGCGCGGCGGAAATCCTGCAAGGGGTGGCGGTGATGCGCCACATGCTGGGAGCCCGCGAGGTGCTGATCGGCATCGAGGACAACAAACCGGAAGCCATCGCCGCCCTGCGCGCGGCGGTGGCAAACGAGGTCGAAGTGGTGGCTGTGCCGACCCTTTATCCCACCGGCGGCGGCAAGCAGCTCACCTATATTCTCACCGGCCGCGAGACGCCCACCGGCGGCCGCTCCACCGATGTCGGGGTGCAGGTGTTCAACGTCGGCACCGCCTATGCGCTGTATCGCGCCGTGGTTCTGGGCGAACCGATGCTTTCCCGGGTGGTGACGGTGACCGGCCACGTCGCCACGCCCGGCAATTACGAAGTGCGCCTGGGCACGCCGGTGACGGACCTGCTGGCGGCGGCGGGCGGCGCGCTGCCGGGCGCCACCGGCGAACTGGTCGGCGGCCCGATGATGGGCTTCGACCTGGAAGACCGTGCGTCGCCCATCACCAAGGCGGTGAACTGCCTCATCGTCAAGGATCGCGCCCACTTCCCGGCCAGTCCCCTGGTCCTGCCCTGCATCCGCTGCGGCGCCTGCGCGCGCGTCTGCCCGGCCGATCTGCAACCGTTCGAGATGTACTGGTTCGCGCGCGCCAAGGATTTCGGCAAGTCGCAGAGTTACGACCTGTTCGATTGCATCGAATGCGGCTGCTGCACCTATGTCTGCCCCAGCCACATCCCGCTGGTGGATTTCTTCCGCTTCGCCAAGAGCGAAATCTGGGAACGCGAGCGCCACAAGCAGGACGCCGACCAGGCCCGCGCGCGCCACGAATTCAAGGCCTTCCGCCTGGAGCGGGAGACGCGGGAAAAAGCGGGAAAACTCGCCGCCAAGGTCGCCGAGAACAAGGCCAGGGATGCCGCGGCGGCCTTGGGTGGCGCGGAAACCGCCAGCGACCCGGAAGCCGAACACAAAAAAGCCATCCTGCAAGCCGCACTGGAGCGCGCGAAGAAGGCCAAGGAAAGCGTTACCCCGCAGAACACCGAAAACCTGCCTCCGGCGGTAGAGAAGCAGATCGCCGAGATCGAGGCGCGCCGCGCCGGCGCCGAAATCACGCAACCCGAAACCGGCAACCCGCCATCATGAACGGCTCCCCCTACATCCTGAGCGAGAACAACTCCGTCACCTTGGTGATGCTGAAGGTGCTCGCCGCGCTGATTCCCGGCGTCATCGCCCAGGTCTGGTTTTTCGGCCCCGGCATCCTGGTCAGCCTATTGCTGTGCGGCGCCTTCGCCATCGGTTTCGAGGCGTTCATCCTGTTGATGCGTGGCATCCCCCTGAAGCCCTTCCTCAGCGATGGCTCGGTGCTGGTCACCGCCTGCCTGCTGGCCCTGGCTCTGCCCACGCTGGCGCCGTGGTGGCTATATCTGCTCGGCGTGTTCTTCGCGGTGGCGGTGGCCAAACACCTCTACGGCGGCCTCGGGCAGAACCCGTTCAACCCGGCGATGGTGGGTTATGCGGCCCTGATCATCAGTTTTCCGCTGGCCATGACGCAATGGGCCGCGCCCCTGGGGGTGGCCCAAGCCACGCCGAATCTGTGGGAAGCCTTTGATCTGGTGTTTGCTGGTGCCGGTTCGATCAGCCCGGATGCCTATACCTCGGCCACCGCGCTGGATACCTGGAAAACCCAGGTGCGCCTCGGCAAGGACGCGGCCGACATCCTCGGCCAGCCGATCTTCGGCTGGGCTGGCGGGCGCGGCCAGGAAATCGTCGCGTCGATGTATCTGGTCGGCGGCCTGCTACTCGTGTCCAACCGCCTCATCACCTGGCATATCCCGTTCGCGTTCCTGGCCGGAATCGCCGCCACCGCCGGCCTGCTGCATCTGCTCGACCCGGCGCTTCATGCCAGCCCGCTGTTCCACCTGTTCTCCGGCGGCGCCATGCTGGGCGCCTTCTTCATCGCCACCGACCCGGTTACCGCCGCCAGCACGCCGCGCGGCAAGTTGATCTATGCGGGCCTGGCCGGCTTTCTCACGGTCATCATCCGCACCTTCGGCGGCTATCCCGATGGCGTCGCCTTCGCCGTCTTGCTGATGAACGTGGCGGTCCCCTTCATCGACGCCTACACACAGCCGCGCGTGTTTGGCCACAAACACGGTGGCAAGCGGGGCAAGGCATGATCCCTTCGATCCGCGAAACGCTCTCCACGGCGCTGACTCTGCTGCTGTTTTGCGTGGTCGGCGCCGGTCTCCTGTCCGGGGCGTACACCCTCACCCGCCCGGCCATCGAAATCACTGAACAAGCGGAAAAACTGGCGCTGATTTCGCAGACCCTGCCGCCCGGCAGCTTCGACAACGATCTGGTGGGCGACGCCCGCCCCCTGCCGGTCAACGCTTTGCTCGGCCTGAAACGGCCGGGGCTGTCCTATGTCGCACAAAAAGAAGGCAAATCAACGGCGGTCGTACTGGAAGCCGCCGCGCCCGACGGCTATGCCGGTGAGATCCGCCTGCTGGTGGGGATTCACGCCGATGGCCGCATCGCCGGAGTACGCGTGACAGCGCACCACGAAACCCCCGGCCTGGGCGATTACATCGAAATCGCCAAGAACAAATGGATTACCCAGTTCGACGCTCGCAGCCTGGCCGACACCCCAGCCGATCAGTGGCAAGTCCGCAAGGACGGTGGCCGCTTCGACTCCATGGCCGGCGCCACCATCACCCCACGCGCCGTGGTCAAGGCCACCCACAAGGCGCTTCAGTTTTTCGCGGCGCATCAGGAAGAACTGCTGAACGTAGGATGCGGTTACCGAATGGTAGGGGCTTCATCAGAGGAACGAACCGCACCTTCCACAGGCGGCCACAGTCGATGCGGTTCGCTACGCTCACCACATCCTACTTCTGGAGATCAATGATGTTCAGCCAGGAAACCCGCGACATCATCACCAACGGCCTGTGGAAGCAGAACCCCGGCCTGGTCCAGATACTCGGCATGTGCCCGCTGCTGGCGATCAGCAGCAACGTGGTCAACGCCCTCTCGCTGGGGCTGGCCACCACCCTGGTGATGGCGATCGCCAGCGGTTCGGTGGCGGTGATCCGCAACATCATCCCGCATGAAATCCGCATCCCGGTATTCGTGCTCATCATCGCCGCCCTGGTCACCGTGGTGGAACTCGCCATGCACGCCTGGGTGCATGCCCTGTATATCGTGCTGGGCGTGTTCATCCCGCTCATCACCACCAACTGCATCGTCCTGGCGCGGGTCGAGGCGTTCGCCTCGAAACGTGCCACCGGCCACTCCGTGCTCGACGCCACCATGATGGGCCTCGGCCTCACCGGGGTCCTGGTTACCCTGGGCGCCCTGCGCGAAATCGTCGGCAAGGGCACCCTGCTCTCCGGCATCGACCTCGCGTTGGGGCCGATGGCGAAAGACTGGGTGATCCCGGTCATTCCCGACTACCACGGTCTCCTCATCGCCATCCTCCCGCCCGGCGCTTTCATCGGCCTGGGGCTACTCATCGCGTGGCGCAACTGGATGCAGGAGCGGCGGGCCCGCTAGCAGCCTGTCGGACTTTGGTCGTCGATAGCGAGAAGCGCGCAGTTTTTGCCTAATTTGCCGCCGCATAGTCGGACTTTGGAAATCAAGATTCCATCGTCAGCGCTCGCGCTCGCAACTGGCCGCAGCCGCCGTCGATGTCCTGGCCGGCCGAATTGCGCAATCGGGTGAGGATGCCGCGTTGATGCAGCTTTCCCGCCATTGCCCAAGCGTGTTCCCAGGTGGGGCGCTGGAAACCGAGGCCTTCGTTGGCGTTGTAGGGAATGAAATTCATCATCGCGTATTTGCCAGCCAGCAAGCGGACGATGGCGTCGAGTTCTTCGTCGCTGTCGTTGATGCCTTCGAGCAGGGTCCACTGGTACTGGATCGGGTAGCCGGTCGCGCGGGCGTAGCGCTCGCCGAGCGCCACCAGTTCCTCCGGGTCGATGCGCGGCGCCTTCGGCAAGAGTTTGGCGCGCAGGTCGGCGCGCGTGGTGTGCAAGGAGAGTGCCAGGGCCGGCTTCACCACGCCTTGCGGCAGGCGCTCGAACACGCGGCGGTCGCCAACGGTCGAGAACACCAGATTCTTGTGGCCGATGGCGCCCACCGTACCGAGCAGGTCGATGGCTTCGAGGACGTTGTCGAGGTTGTGGGCCGGCTCGCCCATGCCCATGAACACCACCCGTTTGACGGCTCGCCGGGTGCGGGCCAGCACCACCTGGGCAACGATCTCGGCGCTCCCAAGTTGGCGCAGCAGGCCAGCGCGGCCGGTCATGCAGAACACGCAGCCCACCGCGCAGCCGACCTGGGTGGAGACGCAGAGGCCGCCACGCGGCAGCAGCACGCTTTCCACCGTCTGGCCGTCGCCCAGTTCGACCAGGAGGCGCGCCGAACCGTCCTCGCCGGGATGTTCCGAACGCAGATGGGCGAGCCTGCTGATTTCCTCGGCCAGCGCGGGGAGCGCCTCACGCAACCGCAGCGGCAGAAAATCCTCGGCGCGGCGGTGGCGGGTATCCACGGAGCGCACCCGTGCCCACGCCTGAAGCACGCGCTGTTCATGGCAAGGTTTGGCGCCGAGGCCGCGCAGGCGCTGGCGGAGGTTTTCGATTCGCATGGGGGCGGATGCTAGCAGCCGGCTGGGTTAAAAGACGCAGGTGAGACGCCTGCGAGCCGGCGAGACGCTTGGGTCAAGTTTCTCTTATCATCGCGCCCCATGAACGCCAGCCAACGCCGCGCCATCTTCGAACGTCTGCGCGCCGCCAATCCACACCCCACCACCGAACTCCATTACCGCACGCCATTCGAGCTGCTGGTGGCGGTGATGCTGTCGGCCCAGGCGACCGATGTGAGTGTGAATCAGGCGACCGCGACCTTGTTTCCGCTCGCGAACACCCCCGAGAAAATGCTCGCTCTGGGCGAGGACGGCATGATCCAGCAGATCCGCCGCATCGGCCTGTTCAAGACCAAGGCGAAAAACCTGATCGCCACCTGCCAGATCCTGCTCGACCAGCATGGCGGCGTGGTGCCGAACCACCGTGAAGCCCTGGAAGCCCTGCCGGGGGTGGGCCGCAAGACCGCGAACGTGGTGCTCAACACCGCCTTTGGCGAGCCCACCATCGCGGTGGATACGCACATCTTCCGGGTCGCCAACCGCACCGGCCTGGCGCCGGGCAAGACCGTGCTGGAAGTCGAGCAGAAGCTGTTACGTTATGTCCCCGCCGAATTCCGCCACAACGCCCACCACTGGCTGATCCTGCACGGCCGCTATGTATGCAAGGCGCGCAAGCCGGAGTGCGGCAACTGCCTGATTTGCGACTTGTGCGATTTCAAGGCGAAGACGGTATGAACCTCGCGCCGATCGCACCGCTCACCCCATTTATTACCCAGGCGGAAGCCGTGCCAGGGAGCGCTTTGCGTGTTTTCAATCTAAGCCGGCAGAATGCCGGCGCTCCATGACATGTTCAATCCCACCCGTGATCAAGCCCGCCTGTTCTTCTTCGAAGCCTGGAAGAAATTCCGCGTGGGGACACCCCTGACCGATCTGGAAGCCATCACGGTGGAACACATCGGCCGGCATCCGGAATACCACGCCATCCTGGATGCGCCGGCGCGCTACCAGGAGCGCGAATGGCGGCCTGAACTGGGCGAGACCAATCCCTTCCTGCATCTGTCCATGCATCTGGCGATCAGCGAGCAGCTTGCCATCGACCAGCCTGCCGGGTTGAAGGCGTGCTATGAAAAATTGCGCGCCGTTCTGGGCGATGAACACGATGCCCAGCATCAGGTCATGGAGTGCCTGGCCGAGATGATCTGGACCGCGCAACGACACCACCAGCCGCCGGATGGCGCCGCCTACCTCATCTGTCTGGAGCAGAAATGTCCTGGTTGAAACGCGACCGCTTTGGTGATTTCCTCGCCTGTAACCTCTGGCTGTACAAAGTCTTTCCGTTCCTGAAATGGCAGGACCGGGTCACCCCGGGCAACCTCAGGCACGACGCCATCGCCGGCTTCACCGGCGCGCTGATCGTGCTGCCGCAGGCGGTGGCTTTCGCCACCATCGCCGGCCTGCCGCCGGAATATGGCATTTACGCGGCGATGGCCCCGACCCTCGTCGCCGCCCTGTTCGGCTCCTCCTGGCATCTGGTCTCCGGGCCCACCACGGCGATTTCCATCGTCGTGTTCGCCTCGGTCTCGCCCTACGCCGAGCCGGGTTCGCCGGCGTTCATCGGCATGGTGCTCACCCTCACCTTCCTCACCGGCCTGTTCCAGTTGGCCATGGGCCTGGCCAAACTGGGCGCCCTGGTCAACTTTATCTCGCATACCGTGGTGATCGGCTTCACCGCCGGCGCGGCGCTGCTGATCGCCGCCAGCCAGATGAAGAACTTCTTCGGCCTCGACATCCCGCGTGGTGCGCCGGCCTACAAGGTGGTGGAGGAATTGTTCCTGCAATTCGACAAGATCAATCCCTACATCCTGGCGGTGGCGGTGATCTCGCTGCTCGCCGGCCTGCTGTCGCGGCGCTTCATCCCCAAGGTACCCTACATGATCGTGGCGATGGTGGTGGGCGGCTTCGCGGCCGCCGCGCTGAACGCCGAGTTTGGCGTCGCCACCACCAGGATCCGCACTGTCGGCGCCCTCGCGGCCAGCCTGCCGCCGCTCTCGTTGCCGGATTTCTCGCTGCACGCGCTGAAAAACACCTTCTTCTCGGCGCTGGCCGTCACCGTGCTGGCGCTCACCGAAGCGGTGTCGATCTCGCGGTCGATCGCCGCGAAGTCCGAGCAACACATCAATGGCAACCAGGAATTCATCGGCCAGGGCCTATCCAACCTGGTCGGCAGTTTCTTCTCGGCCTATGCCTCGTCCGGTTCGTTCAACCGCAGCGGCGTCAACTACGAGGCGGGCGCCCGCACCCCGCTGGCGGCGGTGTTCTCCTCGGTTTTCCTGTTCGCCGTGTTGCTGCTGGTCGCCCCCCTGGCGGCGCATCTACCCATTCCGGCGATGGCTGCGGTGCTGTTCCTGGTCGCCTGGAGCCTGGTCGATTTCCACCACATCCACGCCATCCTCAAGGTGCACCGCGAGGAAACCGTGGTGCTCGGCGTCACCTTCATCGGCACGGTGATCGACCTGGAAAAAGGCATCTTCTTCGGTATCGTCGCGGCGCTGATCTTCTACCTCTCGCGTACCTCACGCCCAGCCATCCGCTCCATTGTTCCGGACCCAGCCGACCGGGAAAACCCGCGGCGCAAGTTCATCATCGAGACCGGCGCCGAACCGGATTGCCCGCAACTCAAGATGCTGCGCATCGAAGGCGGCATCTATTTCGGCGCGGTCGACCACATCCAGCATGCGCTGGTCGCGGTGGGCGAGAACACGCCCACCCGCCGGCACATCCTGTTGTTCTCCAAGGGCATCAACGTCATCGACCTGGCCGGCGCCGAAATGCTCAGCCGTGAAGCCCTGCGGCGGCGGCGCCTGGGCGGCGGACTCTACCTGTGCGGAATGCGCGAGGGCTTCTGCCGGATTCTTCGCCAGGGCGGCTATCAGGAAGACATCGGCCGCGACCACATTTTCGAGCACAAACCCGACGCCATCGCCGGTATCTACCCGAGGCTCGATCCGGAAATCTGCCGTACCTGCGAATCACGCATCTTTCGCGAATGCCAGGACCAGTTGCCGAACGGCGAAGCGCGCCAGAATTAACCCGGCGCCGCTACCATGAGCGACGATCTTTTCGCCTCCCTTGCCACCCCGGCCGCCACCGCCGAGGTGCCGCTGGCGGAGACGATGCGCCCGCAAAGCCTGGATCAAGTGATCGGCCAGGCGCATCTGCTCGGGCCGGGCATGCCGCTCAAATTGGCGTTCGACGCGCGGCGGCTGCATTCGATGATCCTGTGGGGGCCGCCGGGGGTGGGCAAGACCACCCTGGCAAGGCTGGCCGCACGCCATTTCGACGCCGATTTCATCCAGATTTCCGCCGTCCTGGCCGGAGTGAAGGAGATCCGCGAGGCGGTGGAGCGGGCACGCATGAACCAGGCTCATGGCCGCCAGACCATCCTGTTCGTGGACGAGGTGCATCGTTTCAACAAGGCGCAGCAGGACGCCTTTCTGCCCCATGTTGAATCCGGCCTGGTCACCTTCATCGGCGCAACCACCGAGAACCCCTCGTTCGAAGTGGTCGGCGCCCTGCTCTCACGCGCCCAGGTCTATGTGCTATCCGCGCTGGATGAGAACGAACTCGCCGCCCTGCTCGCGCGCGTCGTGGAACCGGGCCATCTGAGCCTGAACCTGAGCGGCGACGCGGAAAAGCTGCTGGTGGCCTATGCCGATGGCGACGGCCGCCGCCTGATCAATCTGGCCGAACAACTGGCGGTGGCGGCGCGCATCGCCGGGGTCGAGCAAGTGGATGCGGTCTTCGCCGCCCAAGCGCTGTCGCCCTCGCTGCGCCGCTTCGACAAGGGTGGTGAAGCCTTTTATGACCAGATTTCCGCCCTGCACAAGAGCGTGCGCGGCTCCGACCCCGATGCCTCGCTGTACTGGTTCGCGCGCATGCTCGACGGTGGCGCCGACCCGCGTTATCTGGCGCGCCGCATCGTGCGCATGGCCTGGGAAGACATCGGCCTGGCCGACCCGCGCGCCGCCCGCCTGGCGCTGGACGCCGCCGAAACCTACGAACGCCTGGGCAGCCCGGAAGGCGAACTGGCGCTGGCACAGGCGCTGATCTACCTGGCCTGCGCGCCCAAATCCAATGCCGGTTATCTGGCCTGGGGCGCGGCACGCGGCTTCGTCAAGGAAGATGGCTCACGCGCGGTGCCGGTGCATCTGCGCAACGCCCCCACCAAACTGATGAAGGCATTGGGCTACGGCCGCGCTTACCGCTACGCCCACGACGAACCCGAAGCCTACGCCGCCGGCGAGCATTACTTCCCGGACGAACTGGCCGCGCCGCCGCGCTTCTACGCCCCCACCCCGCGCGGCCTGGAAGGCAAGATGGGTGAGCGCCTGGCTTACCTGCGCGAACTGGACCGGAAGGCGAGGAAGTAGGTCGGGTTAACGTGCAACAAGCTGGCCCCTACCCCGGTTTGCCATCCAGCCTTGGGCGCCAATACAGCGGCGCGTATTTCCCGGCCCACAGGCCGAAGGCGAGCAACCACATCGCGCCGGCCAGCGTAATCAAACCTTGCGGCAACCCTGGCAGCAGATCGGGCAACATGCGCAGCACCGCCACCCCCTGCACCAGCCAGAACAGCCCCCAGGTGAGGCCATCGGCTTCCAGCCTGCGGCCGGAATGGCCGAGGCTGACGCGGGAGGCCATGCCGATCAACATGCTGGAGAAGAAGCCGATGCCCAGGGCATGCAGTGGCGCATGGCCGGCACTCCAGGCCAGCCCGGTGAAACGCGCCAGACTATCGCCGGCATAGAGCGCGAACGCCAGCCCGGCCCAGAGAAACGCCAGGTGCAACATGGCCAGCAGGCGAACCTGCCGCGCCCCGCGCGCCACCCCCCAACGAATCGCGAACCAGAACACGGCCATCGCCATCGGCAGATCCACCAGCCAGAGCCATTCACGCCGCTCCATCACCTCCAGCACGGCATGCGCGAGACCGCCCGCCAACAGCCCCCAAAGCGGGCCATAGGGCCGGATCATCACGTAGTTGGGCACGATGCGGCTGGTGAACCAGGGAATCATGCGATGGCACACGGTCAGGAAGGTGGGCACCAGAAACCCCCACAGGCCGATGGCTTCGGCGCCCTGCAAAGCAGCGGGGTAAGCCGCCCCGGCCCAGGCCAGGAACAACGCGTCTCCCACCCCACCCAGCGCCACCGCCGCCGTGACGATGCCGGCATGGTGTTTGTCTTGCGACGGCGCTCCGGTGAGGCTGCGAAACAGCGCCCATACCGCCACGCTCCAGCCAGCCAGATGCAGTGCCAGCCCGGCCGCGATCAGGCCGGCATAAACCAGGGGCAGGCCCAGCGCCATCAGCAACCCACTCGCCAGGTAGGCGCGCCGGGGAATGGCCGGCCCGTTCAGCCAGTTGGGCACCGCCGTGAACAGGAAGCCGAAGATAAAAAACGGGAAGCAGCCATACACCATCAACCAGAGGTGCAGCGCCGGCCCCGGCAGGCTGCTCAATCCGGCGCCGCCCGCGCGCCGGTTTTCCAGGTCGAAGAGCCACCAGAGCATGGCCAGCACGGTTTGCAGGGCGCCAGGAAGGAACATGACGCGATGCGGGGCGGCGCTGTAGATCGACCAGAGACGGGACATGGGGTTACGGCGGGGAAAAGGAAGCGGGAGTGTCGGCGCGAACAAGGACGGCGGCCTTGATGGACGTCAACCAGCGGCGATGCCGGCGCGCCCTCAGTCCCACCAGTAACGCGGCCGCGCCTGCCGGGCCAGTTCCACTCCGATCCCCTGGCGCTCCAGCTTGAGCGTCACCGCGCCATCCCGATCGGTGCGCCAGAGCGGAACGCCCAGCGCCCGGTAGCGCGCCAACACTTGCGGATGCGGATGCCCGTAACGGTTGCGGTGGCCAACCGGGATGACAATGATTTTCGCCGCCACCGATTGCAGAAAATCGGGGGTGGAGGAAGTTCGGCTGCCGTGGTGCGGCGCGATCAGCACATCGGCCGCCACCGGTTGCCGGCGTTCCCGCAGGTTCATTTCCGACAACCGCTCGATGTCCGCCGTCAGTAATGCGCTGCCGCCCACCGCGTCCACCCGCAGCACACAGCCGCGCTCGTTATCGGAATAGCCGGGCTGCGCGTAGTGATGCGCGGGCGGATGGAGCACATGGAAAACCACGCCGTCCCAGATCCAGGTTTGCCCGGCGACACAGGGCCGCGCATCGGGCCGCGCCGCCAGGATACCCTGGCCGACCGCGCCCAGGCTGGCGCGTGGCACACCGGCCAGCGAGGTGAGAAACCAGCCGGGCTTGAGGTTAGCCAGCAGATAGGCGACGCCACCACTATGGTCGAGGTCGTCATGGGTCAGGATCAGGCCATCGAGGCGATTGATCCCCAGATGCCACAACGTCGGCGCAACGATGCGGCTGCCGGCATCCTCGCCGGTGAGGTAGCGCGGGCCGGCATCGACCAACAGGCTGTGCCGCGCCGTGCGCAGCAGCAGCGCCTCGCCCTGGCCGACATCCAGCACCGTCAACCAGGCCGCGCCCGGCGCCGGGGCGGGAAGCCGGGGAAAGAACAGCGGCAGGAACAGGAACAAACCCACCCAGCGTGTCGGCACGCCGCGCGGCAACAGCAGCACGGCCGCTCCCAGCAGGGCCAGGAGCAAGGCTGGCCGGCTGGGCGTGGCGGCGTGGAACACCGGCTGCGGCAGGCGCGCCAGCCACTCCAGCCCGACCATGACCACGCTGACGACCGTATGCGCCAGCACCGCGAGTGGCCCCCACGGCAGCACCGCCGCAGCCAGGCAGAGCGGCACCGCGATCAGGCTGATCAAGGGAATAGCCAGCGCATTGGCCAGCGGCGAAACCAGCGACACTTCATGGAACAAAGCCAGCAGAATCGGGGTGAGCACCAGGGTCACCGACCATTGCGCCGTCCCCCACATGCGCCAGGCAGGCAGGGGACGCAAGCGGCCGCTGCCGGCCCAAAGCAGCGCCGCTACCGCGCCAAAGGACAACCAGAAGCCGGGCGCGAACGCCGCCCAGGGATCGAGCAACACCACCACGGCCAGGGCCGCCGCCAGCAGGCGCGAGGGGCTACCGTTGCGGTCCAGCAGCGCCACCCCGGCGGCGCCGGCCAGCATGTACAGGGTGCGCTGCGCGGGAATACCGAAACCGGCCAGCGCGGTGTAAGTGGCAGCGGCCAGAAAGCCGAGCAACGCGCCCGCCTTACGCGCCGGCAAGCGCAGGGCCAGGCCCGGAACACGCCGCCATAGGGCCCGCGCCAGCGCATAGATCAAGGCGGAAAAGAGGGTGATGTGGAGGCCGGAAATGCTCATCAGGTGCGTCACCCCGGTCTGCCGAAACAAGGTCCATTGCGCGGGCGGAATAGCGTCCTGATCGCCCACCGCCAGCGCCCGCACCACGCCGGCATAGGGACGCTCACCCAGCGCCTCGCGCAGGTGGCCGCGGATGGCTTCACGGGTGCGATCGAGGCGCGCGCGCCAGCCGTCAGAGCAAGCCCTATCGCTGATGGGCAGGCCGACCAGGCTGCCAGTGGCACGAATGTTGCGTTCCAGCAGCCAGGCTTCGTAGTCGAAGCCACCGGGATTGACGTTGCCATGCGGGCGATAGAGACGCGCCAGCACCTGGATGCAGTCGCCGCCGCGCACCTGGGGCACCGGCTCGCCGGGCCGCCCATGCCAACCGAGTTGCACGCGCGCCGGCAGAGTGGCGCCGGGGGTGCGGACCGCCTCCACCGCGAGCAGGAAGCGCACGCCGTTTGGCGTGCTTTCCGGCAGATCAAGCACGCGCCCACTCAGGCTGACATCGCGCCCTTGCCAGAGCGGCGGCAATGGTTCGGACAAGCGCAGATCGGCGCGCCAGGCGGCATAGAAAAAACCGGCGGCGAACGCGACCAGCAGCAGGCCAGCCTGGCGCGTGCGCCGGGGTAGCCGGAGGAACAGCGGGAAAGCCAGCGGGAGAGCCCCGGCCCAGGCCAGCGGCGGCAACTCGGGCCGGGTTTGCAGGAAAGCGGCGCCGAGGGTGAAGGCGAGGATGAGGAGGCGGATCATGGGTGGGGCGTTTTCAGGTTAGCGTGAAACAAGCTCGCCCCCGGTTTCATCCTCCGGGGCGGCATCAAAGCCATGGCCGTTAGGCGCGCTTCCGTGCCACTTGCAAACGATCTGCGGTCGCGAGCCGATTGCTTCCCTTGAGCTTCCTCATAGAATCCAGCCATGCCGCGCAAATTCTTCCGCAAATATCTCCCGGATCACGCCACAGTGCGCGATCACCGCCTGCTGCGTCCGTTCCAGGCGCTACTCAAACATCCCAACCTGTGGCATCTGAACCGCCATTCGGTGGCCGGGGGGCTGGCGGCGGGGCTGTTCGGCGGCCTGGCACCGGGCCCGGTGCAGATGGGCATCGCGGCGATTCTGGCGATCGTGTTCCGGGTCAACCTGCCGGTGGCGGTCATCACCACGCTCTATACCAACCCGTTTACCTGGCCGCCATTGATCCTGGCCGCATATGGCATCGGCAGTTGGGTGACCGGTGGCCAGGGCGCTGGCTACCAAGAATTCGCATTCGACTGGCATAGCCAGCCCTGGAGCGACTTCCCGCCGGCTTTCGGACAGTGGCTGCTGGGCTTGGGTGAAACCTTCCTGATCGGCGATTTGATCCTGGCCTGCTTGCTCGCGGTGCTCGGCTATGCCGGTGTGCAAGTCGCCTGGCGGCTATACATCCTGGCCTATCTGCGCCGCCGCCGGCAGCGCCCGCGCTGATTACCAGTCGCGCTCGGCCGGCACGCTGATCGGGTAGCCGTTGGTCAGCGCGGTCATGAATACTTCCAGATCGGTATACGGCTGGCTGCCCGGCAACAGAGGCTGGGTGCGGGTATCCAGGTTGCATTCGGCAAAACGCAGGTGCAGCGATTGCAGCACGAATTGCGTGCGATAGACCGGGTAGTGGGCGGCGTCTCCATAAGGGGTGGTGATGACGTTGCCGCGCAGACGCTTGCCGATGTTATGGGTGTGGCAGGAAGAGCAGGAAAAGTTGAAGGCGCCCACCCGGGTATGGAACAAGTGGCGGCCGCGCTCGAAGGCCTCTTTCAGCGGCCCCTTGGCGACGTCGATAGCGATCGGCTGGCCGTTGCCGAGGCTGGCGAGGTAAAGGGAAATCGCGCTGTTGTCGTAGCTACCGTTCTGCAACACGCGGCCCTGTCTGGCGCCGCAATATTCGATGACTTCCTCCAGGCCGGCGACATGCTTCAGATCATCGCGCCAGCGCGGATAGCCGGCGCGCAGGTGCTTGAGCTTGCCCTTTTTGGCGCCCAGACAGACGGCGAAGCGGTGATGCGCATCGAGTTGCTTGAACAACTTTTCGCCGCGATCCAGCGCGAAATGGCCGCCATGCACCGCCTGGTTGAACGGCGGGTCCATGAACTTCCAGTTGAGTTTCCAGTTCTCGTCCGGATTGCCCGCCATGCGGTAATCCAGCTTGGCCGGATCTTTCCAGTACTGGTAAGAACCGGACAGCTTGAGATCACCAGAGACATGCGGTTCGTACTGGTCGAGCGGCTCGTATTCGCGGTAGGGAATTTCCGGCTGCGCGAGGGCGGCAAACGAGGTGACCGCGGCAAGAATGGAGAACAGGGTTTTCATAAAGTCCACCTCACTCGAGGTTTTGCAGGTAGGCCACGAGATCGCGGATGTCCTGTTCGGCCAGCAGCCCGAAAGTGCCGTAGGCCGGCATCACGGTGTTGGGGTTGAAGATGCGGGCATCAAAGATTTGCTGGAACACCAGGGCATCGGGATGCTTGAACTGCTTGTACTTGGCCATCGGGCTGCCCACGGTGCCCGGCCATTCGTCGCCCGGCAGGGTGTGGCAGGTAATGCACCACTGCCAGGCCAGCGCCTTGCCGCGCGCGGCGTCGCCATTGGTCGGCGCCTTCAATTCGAAGGGGGTCGGCTCCGGGGTAGCGCGCCGGTCCTGATAACTCAGCGTCAGCCAGCGGCCAAGATCGCGTTTATAGGGCGTCCATTCCAGGCGGCCACTGTTGACGATGACTTTCGCCGCCATCGTCTTGCCGCCACTCACGCTGGCGTCGGGGGGTAAATCAACGCCCCAGGCGGGGGTTGCGAGCAACAAAATCAATCCGACAAGGGTGAAGCGCATGGCAATCTCCAAAAAGAGAACGGCCGTAGGTTCGTGTCAACCGGTCCGTGGGATGGGGTGAGCGTGGCGAACCACATCGAACGAAACCACAGCGTAGTCCTGTACCTTCATACCAGCCAGCGCTCAGGATACCAGTCCTCAGGCCGGCGCCAAAATGCCATCGGTCAAATGCAGCACTCGCCCGAGGCGCGCGGCCAGGTCGGGGTCATGGGTGACAACCAGGAAGGCGGTGCCGTGACGCAGCGAGAGGTCCATGAGCAGATCCTGGATACGGCCGGCACTTTGCCGGTCCAGGTTGCCGGTGGGTTCGTCCATCAGCACGCAGGCCGGTTGCGTGACCAGGGCGCGAGCGATGGCGGCGCGCTGGCGCTCGCCGCCGGAGAGTTCGCCGGGACGGTGCGCCATACGATGGCCAAGGCCCACTTCTTGCAGCCGCCGGCCCGCTTCGGCCAAGGCGCTGGCGCGCTCCTGGCGGCGGATCAACAACGGCATGGCGACATTTTCCAGGGCGGTGAACTCGGCCAGCAGGTGGTGAAACTGGTAAACGAAGCCCAACGCCCGATTGCGCAGGCGGCCGCGCGCCAGTTCCGAGAGTGACCAGATCGCCTCACCCGCCACCATCACAGTGCCGGCATCGGGCCGGTCCAGGCCGCCCAGCACATGCAGCAAGGTACTTTTCCCCGCGCCTGAAGCCCCCATCACCGCGATGTGCTCGCCACGCGCAACGATCAGGTCGACGCCGTCCAGCACCGGCACTTCCAGCGGCCCCTGCCAGTAGCTCTTGCGCAGCCCGGTACAGGCCAGGACCGCCTCATGCAGCGCCGGCTTCCAGCCGGCTGTTTGCAAAGACGCCGGCAAGGATGCCGGCGCTACAGTCGATACCTCACTCATAGCGCAATGCCTCCGCCGGTTGCACTCGGGCCGCGCGCCAACTCGGATAAAGCGTCGCCAGGAAGGCGAGCACCAGGGCGACCAGGCCGATCGTCGCCACATCGCCCCAGATCAGTTTCGAGGGCAGTTTCGAGATGTAATAAACGTCGGCTGGAAACAGGTCCATGCCCACCGCCCGCTCGATCAAGGGCACCACGGTCTCCACGTTGAGCGCGAGTAGCACACCGGAAGCCACCCCCAGCAGCGTGCCGACCACGCCGATCAAGCTACCCTGGACCATGAAAATGACCATGATGCTCGCGGGCCTGGCACCCAGGGTGCGCAGGATGGCGATATCGGCCTGCTTGTCGGTGACCGCCATGACCAGCGTGGAAACGATGTTGAAAGCGGCCACCGCGACGATCAGGATGAGGATGATGAACATCATGCGTTTTTCGATCTGCACCGCCTGGAAGAAGTTGGTGTGGCTCATGCTCCAGTCGGACAGGAGGTAATCGCCATGCAGGGTTTTCGCGAGCTCACGCAGTACCCAGGGCGCGCGCTCCATGTCAGCCAGTTTCACGCGCAGGCCGGAGACGTTGCCGCCCAGCCGATACAGCTTCTGCGCATCCTGGAGATGGATCAGGGCCAGCCCCGCGTCATACTCGAACATGCCCATGCGGAAGATACCCACCACGGTGAATTGCTTGATCCGCGGCAGCATACCGGCCGGCGTCACCACGCCCTGCGGCGCGATCAGCGCCACCTTGTCGCCCTTGAACGCGCCCAGGGAACGCGCCAGATCAGCACCCAGGACGATGCCAAATTCACCGGGTTTCAGGTCGGCCAGGCGCCCGCTGGTCATTTTCCTGGCGAACTCCGCCACCTTGTTTTCTTCTTCCGGCAGCAGGCCGCGGATCAGTGTCCCCTTGGTTTCGCTGCCCAGCGCCAGCAGCGCCTGGCCGGAGACATAAGGCGCCATGCCACGCACTTCCGGATGCTTTGCCACCTGCCGCGCCAGCTTCGGCCAGTCCGCCAGTTGCCCACCTGGCCCGCTGATTTCCATGTGCGCGGCCACCCCCAGAATGCGGTCGCGCAATTCTTCCTGGAAGCCGTTCATCACGGAGAGCACCACAATCAGCGCCATCACCCCGAGGGCAATGCCCGCCATCGAGGTCATGGAGATAAAGGAAATAAAGTGGTTGCGGCGCTTGGCGCGGGTATAGCGCAGGCCGATGGCGAGTTCGTAGGGCAGCATGGGGGCCGGAGTCTGCCACAGGCGGGCGCTACCAGGTAGGTTGAGCGCACCAACAGCCTGCCTTTGATCACGAACAGAGTCTAAAAATATACTTGACTTAATAAGTCAAGTTTAAGTATATTGGAGGCGTACCGCGCTTGCGGCAACAAAGAGAGAGGAAGCAACATGGAACTGGAAATCAATGGAAGGATGGTCGAGACTGATCCCGAGGGCTATCTGGCCAACCTGGGTGACTGGGCCGAGGATGTGGCGGAATTTCTGGCATCGCAGGACAAGCTGACCCTGGCAGAAAACCACTGGAAGATCATTCACTACATGCGCGACTACTTCAACGAATATGGCACCGCGCCCAATTTGCGCATTTTGCAGAAGGGCCTGAAGGACGAGTTCGGCCCCGAATGGGGCGACAAGAAATTTCTTTTCGACCTGTTTCCCTACGGCCCCGCCAAGCAGGCTGGCCGTTACGCCGGCACACCGAAACCGACTGGGTGCGTTTGACGCCACACTCAATCGTCCACTCGACTACACTTGCCCTGGTTCAAACCAGGGCTATTTTTTTGCAGACCATGAAAAAACTTCTGATTTTTCCCATCCTTTTTTGCGCCGGCCAGGCACTGGCTTTCCCGTGGTATTCCTCGGGCGACCATATCCGTGGCGCCGATTTGATGACGCCCACGGAACGCAAGGATTACGCGAGCAAACTGCCCAATATGAAGTCGATGGACGAGTGCCGTGCCTTCATGAATGCGCACAACCTGGAACTGGACCAGCGCGCCAAGGTACGAGGGGTGACGCTGCCCCCCATTTCCGGCGATCCCTGCGTGGTGATGAAAACGATGGGGCGGATCAAATAGCCGCCTCGTTGATGAAAAACGGCCCCTTCCGGGGCCGTTTTCCTTTCCACTAACGTGACTCAGTGGCTCGTGCCGAAGGAAAGATCGGCGTTACCGGCTGGCGTGGGCAGGCCGGCCAAACGGCAGCCCTGGGTAACCGGGCCGCGTGGGAACAGTTGATACAGATATTTGCGTCCACCCTGCTCGATATAAGCCTCTTCCAGACTGCGCAGCAGGCTACGGGCGTTGGTTTCCGGGCCACACTCGGCAAAGTGGTCACGCAGATAACAGATCACATCCATATGTGCGTCGGTCAGACCGATTCCTTCTTCGTGAGCGGCTTTGCGAGCCCTATCTTCGCTCCAGGGCTCCAGGTCGTTAAGAAAAGCGTCCGCATCGCAGGGCGCCATGCTTTCAGCAGCAACCAGTTTGTTGATATCGAGCATTTCCATTCTCCTCAAGTGGGTAAATGGGCTGTCATACAGCCTGATTATTGTTTAGCAGAGCCCCGATAGAATGCAATAACCCAATGTTTATAAAGACTTTATTGTCTTCATAGAGGATTGTCGACAGGCGCGCGCCAATGCCCGGACTTGCCGCCCAGCTTTTCTAGCAGGCGCACCGATTCGATGACCATGCCGCGATCCACCGCTTTGCACATGTCATAGATGGTGAGCAGGGCGACGCTGGCGGCGGTGAGGGCCTCCATCTCGACACCGGTGCGGCCAACGGTTTCCGCCGTGGCGGCGCAGTCGATGGCCGAGGCGGCATCGATCAGCGTGAACTCCAGCGTCACCCGGGTCAATGCGATGGGGTGGCAGAGCGGGATCAGGTCAGGCGTGCGTTTGCTGGCCATGATGCCGGCCAGGCGCGCGACACCGATCACATCGCCTTTCTTGGCGGCGCCGTCGCGGATCATGGCGAAGGTCGCGGGCTGCATGCGAATGCGGCCGGCGGCGACCGCCACGCGCCGGGTTTCCGCCTTCTCGCCGACACCGACCATCACGGCGCGGCCCTGTTCATCAAAGTGAGTCAAGTCGCCCAAGGATTTGTTCATGGCGCGTGGGGAACCAGTGCAAAAGGGCCGCTATCATACCCGCCATGAAAGCCACCGCCGCCGCCCTCCTGCTTGTCTTCAGCGTTCATTCTGTGGTTGCCGCCGGCCTGCCCGATCTGGGCGATTCCAGCCGTGCCACCCTTTCCGAATCCCAGGAGGACCAGATCGGCCGGGAAATCATGCGCCAGGTCCGCGACGACGCCGACTATCTGGACGACCCGGTTCTGGAAGATTACCTGGCGAACCTGGGCGACAAGCTGGCCTCCGCCTCACCCGAACCGGGGCGGCATTACGAGTTCTTTCCGGTGCGCGACCCCAGCATCAACGCCTTCGCCCTGCCCGGCGGTTTTATCGGCGTGCATACCGGGCTGGTTTCCGCCACACGCAACGAATCCGAACTGGCCGGCGTGCTCTCCCACGAACTCGCCCACGTCACCCAACATCACATCGCCCGCATGGTGGGTTCCCAGCAGCTCAGCGGCATCGCCACCCTGGCTGCCCTGGCGGTGGCGATTCTGGCCGCGCGTTCCAACAGCCAGGCGTCGGAGGCGGTGATCGCCACGGCGCAGGCGATGAACATCCAGAACCAACTCGATTTCACCCGTGAACACGAGCGCGAGGCGGATCGCGTCGGGCTTCAGATCCTGAATGATGCCGGTTTCGCGCCGCTGGGCATGGTGACTTTCTTCGAACGCCTACAGTCGCAGGGGCGCCTTTATGAGAACAACGCGCCGGCCTACCTGCGCACCCACCCGCTGACTTACCAGCGCATCGCCGACATGCAGAATCGGGTGGCGCAGTTGCCCTACAAACAACATGCCAACAGCCTTGAATTTTTGCTGGTACGGGCGCGCATTCAAGCCAATGAAGGCGAAGCGGCCGATGCGCTACGCCGCTTCGAAGCCCAGGTTCAGGCCAATCCGGACCCTGCCGCCTGGTATGGCCTGGCCCGCGCGGCCCTGCGCGCCGGCAAACCGGAACGCGCGCACACGGCGCTAGCCAGGTTGGATTCCAGCAAAGCCACCTCCCCCGTGGTGTTGGCCCTCAAGGCGGAACTGGCGCTGAATGAGCGGCAACCCTCGCGGGCAATCGAGTTGCTGGCGCGCGCCATGCCCGCGCACGCCAGCTACCGCCCGCTGGCCTATCTCTATGCCCACGCCCTGCTCGCCGCGGGCAAACCGCGAGAGGCGCTGATCTTCATCGGCGAACAGCAACGTACCTGGATTGCCGACGCCCGCCTTTATGCCCTCCTGGCCGAAGCCCACCAGGCGCTGGGTGAACTGACGCAATCGCATCTGGCGCAAGCCGAGTCCTATGCCTTGCAGGATCGCCAGAATGCGGCCATCGAGCAGTTACAACTGGCGCAGAAGTCCGGTGGCGCGGACTTCTACACGCTCTCGATCATCGACGCCCGCCTGCGCGAGATGAAACAGCGGCAGCAGGCGGCCAAAGAAGAAAAGGCCGGCAAGTAGCAGCGTTTCGTGGCGCGGTTCCTTCACCGCACCCTACGTCCTTCCCGCCCCCTTGGTAGCAACATACTTTTGTGTCGCTTATATCGTACCAATGCGAGCAACTCGCATTGCGTGGAGAGCCACATCCCCCCTATTCTCGGTCCCCGCTGAAGCGTGACCTTCGTTCGGGGGAAGCCGGACGGAGACTTTTTGTAATCGACCACAAGGAAGGAGACGACATGCGGAAACGCACTTCAATCATCACCGCGGTGCTGGCCACCCTGCTCGCCAGCTCGGCTTATGCCGCCGAAACCGGCAAGGATATTGCCTTCAACCGTTCCAAGGGCAACTGCCTGGCCTGCCATGGCATGCCCACGCTACCCGATGCCGAGCAACCCGGCGAAAGCGGCCCGCCGCTGATCGCCATGCAAGCCCGTTTCCCTGATAAGAAAGTGTTGCGCGCCAAGATCTGGGATGCCACCGCGAGCAACCCGGAATCCTTCATGCCACCGATGGGCAAGCATCAAATCCTGACCGAAGAAGAAATCGACAAGGTGGTCGAATTTCTCTACGGCCTGTAACCCCACCATCACGAATTTTGGAGAATGGCATGAAGAAAATCGTTATTGCACTGGCCGGCCTGGGCATCTTGGTGGGCGCGTTTTCCGCTTATGCGGGCCCGGAAGAAGATCGGCAAAAGCTCGTCAGCTATTTCAAAAACAAGTTTCCCGACCTCAAGTTTGACGACTACATCTACAGCGCGCTGGCGTTCGATCCGGATGCGAAATCCCAGTACAACAGCATCATGGAATTTCCCCCCTACCTGAGCGAACTTGAGAAGGGCGAAAAGCTGTGGAACACGCCCTTGAAGAGTGGCAAGACCTACGCCGACTGCCTGCCCAATGGGGGCAAGATGATCGCGGGCAATTACCCCCTCTTCGACGATGCCCGCGGCAAGGTCATCACCCTGGAAGACGCCCTCAACGATTGCCGCAAGGTCAACGGCGAAGAGGCTTACAAGAACGCCGACCCCAAGACCATGGGTCTGCTAAGCGCCTACATGCGCACGTTGTCGGATGGCATGAAGGTCAACATCAAAGTGGTGGGTGAGGGCGCGCTGAAGGCCTATGAAGACGGCAAGAAGACCTTCTACCGCCGCGCCGGCCAGCTCAACTTCTCCTGTGGTAGCTGCCATGTGGACAATGCAGGTCTGCGCATTCGTTCCGAACTGCTGTCGCCGGTCATCGGCCAAACGACCCATTGGCCGGCATTCCGCGGCGGCGACAAACTGGTCACTTTGCAGAAGCGCTATGAGGGATGCCAAAAGAACGTACGCCACGTCAGCGACAAGGCTGGCAGCACCCGCTACAACAACCTGGAATATTTCCATTCCTACATGAGCAACGGCCTGGAAATGAAGTCCTCCGTGTTCCGCAAGTGAAGCAGTCGTGAACGTCTTTGAAAATCCGGGCAAGTTGCACGGATTTTCGTGTGAAACAACCGCGCGTCTTCACTGTAGCGCCGGCTGGAAGCCGGCGCTACAAGTGCGAACTGTTTCATCATCCTGGGCGGCCTCGCCGCCATGAAAGTTAGGTTGAACCACGGATTGAACTAGCCGAACTAGTTCATCACGCCCATTTACCCCCTGCCAGGGCGCCACAACCCTACGCGCTTGCCCCCGCAAGGGGGACGCCGGATTCGTAAGCGCTAAAGCGCCAACGAATCCGCAGCCTTACGCAACCAGGAGAACTCCATGTCCATGAATCGCCGCGAATTCCTGCAAATCCTCGCCGCCGCCGCCGCCGGCGGTTTCGCTCTGGATAGCCACCAGGCCCTGGCCGGCAACGCGTCCGCCCACTATTACGACCTGCCCGCCTTCGGCAATGTCTCGCTGATGCACATGACCGACTGCCACGCCCAGTTGAAGCCCATCTATTTCCGTGAGCCCAACGTCAATCTCGGCGTCGGTGCCTCCTTCGGCCGGGCGCCGCACCTGGTCGGCGAGCATCTGCTGAAGGCTTTCGGCATCCAATCCGGCGGCATCGATGCCCACGCTTTTACCTACCTCGACTTCACCGCCGCCGCCCGCACCTACGGCAAGGTCGGCGGCTTCGCCCACCTCAAGACCCTGGTCGACCAAGTCCGCGCCTCCCGCCCCGGCTCCCTTCTGATGGATGGCGGCGATACCTGGCAAGGCTCCGCCACCGCGTTGTGGACCAATGCGCAGGACATGGTGGATGCCTGTATCGCCCTCGGTGTCGACGTCATGACCTCGCACTGGGAAATGACGCTGGGTGCCCAGCGTGTGCAGGAGATCATCAATGGCGACTTCAAGCAGGCCGGCATCGAATTCGTCGCCCAGAACGTGGTCACCAACGACTTCGGCGACCAGGTGTTCAAGCCCTATGTCATCCGCAACATCAACGGGATACAGGTCGCCATCATCGGCCAGGCCTTCCCCTACACCCCCATTGCCAACCCGCGCTGGATGGTGCCCGACTGGTCGTTCGGCATCCGTGACGACTCCATGCAGAAGTTTGTCGACGAAGCCAGGGCCAAGGGCGCGCAAGTGGTCGTGGTGCTGTCGCACAACGGCATGGACGTGGACCTCAAGATGGCCAGCCGCGTCACCGGCATCGACGCCATCTTCGGCGGCCACACTCACGACGGCGTGCCGCAGCCAATCCCGGTGAAGAACGCCGCTGGAACCACCCTGGTCACCAACGCCGGCTCCAACGGCAAGTTCCTCGGAGTCATGGACTTCGACGTCAAGAACGGCAAGGTCCAGGGCTGGAAGTACCGCCTGATGCCGGTGTTCTCGAATCTGCTCACCGCCGACCCGAAAATGGAGGCACTAATCACCCGAATCCGCGCCCCGTTCGAATCCAGACTCTCCGAGAAACTGGCCGTCACCGAAGACCTGCTCTACCGTCGTGGCAATTTCAACGGCACTTACGACCAGTTGATCTGCGACGCGCTGATGCGGGTGAAAGGCGCCGACGCCGCCTTCTCGCCGGGCTTCCGCTGGGGTACCAGCCTGCTGCCGGGCGACGTCATCACCATGGAACAATTGATGGACCAGGTGGCCATCACCTACCCCGCCACCACCCTCAACACCCTGAGCGGTGAAACCATCAAAACCATCATGGAGGACGTCTGCGACAACCTGTTCAACGACGACCCTTACTACCAGCAGGGCGGCGACATGGTGCGCGTCGGCGGCGTCCAGTACAGCGTCACTCCCAATGCGACGATCGGCCACCGCATCGGCGACATGATGCTCAACGGCAAAGCGGTCGACCCCGCCAAGAAGTACAAGGTCGCCGGCTGGGCGCCGGTAGGTGAAGGCGTCACCGGCGTGCCGATCTGGGAGGTGGTGGCCGAATACCTGCGCGACGTGAAAGTGGTCAAACAAGTCAAGCTCAACCAGCCCCGTGTCATCGGCATGGGGAACAACCCTGGCATGGTGCTGTAAGCATCCCGGGCCAGGTTCCCCGGGCCAGGTTCAATTCCCCGCGCACGCCACCGCTGCCGGCGCCTGGCTCCAGCCCTCGCCCAGTCGCGCCAATTGGGCTTCCGGCACGTCGCCGGCGATGGCCAGGCGAGCGCCGCCGGAATTCGGGCGCGGCCCCAGCCGCGCCCCCTCGACACCGAGCGCCCGCAGCTTTTCCATCTGCATCCGCGCCTTTGCCAGCGTCGGGAAAGCGCCCAGAGAAACCGCGTTCACCCTCACCCCGCCTCGGACCGGGACGATGTCCTTGACCCCTTTCAGGCGCGCCGCGTCGATGGCGGCCAACATCGCCTCGGTATTGGCGAACGGCGGCAGGTAGACCCACCAGCCCAGGCGCTGTTGCAGATGGATGGCATAACTTGAGGGGGCAATGCCGGCGGCTTGCAGGCGCGCCTCGATTTCGCCCAGCAAAGCGTCATCCAGGGCTGGCCACGACAGACAGCGCGCCTTCGCGCTAGGCGCTTCCGCGGTCTGCGGCGCGGGCACACCACCCGCTTCGGCCGATGCCGCCTCGGCCACCTTGGCGGGCGCGGCTTCCCAACGCTCGACCCGGCCCAGCAGGCGTACCTTGTCGGCATTGAATTCCCCCAACTCGCTGTTGTCCTGGCCACGCAGTTGTTCCAGGCTCAAGCCCGCGGCCAGCACCACGCCGTTCAGCAGCACCAGCAGACCGATCAATCGTCCCATTCGCTATCCTTCGCAATCCAGGCCAGGCCTTCCAAGACCAGATCCTCGACCTCCACGACGGGAGGCTCCAGCCGGTTCGCCAAGCCCGCGCGCGCGCCGCCGCTCAGCAACACCGTCACCCCCTTGCCGCAATGCTGAGCCAGGCGCTGGCGCAGGCCAGACACCACCCCCACCTGCGCCAGCGCGATGCCGCTGGCGACCGCCGCGCCGGTGTTTACCGGAAAAGTGGCCAGCGAGGGGGAAAACGCCTGCACGCCCGCCGTCCCTTGCTGCAAGGCCGCCCACATCAGGTCGGGGCCGGGCGCGATGGCGCCACCCAGAAACCGTCCATCCGCCGTCAAGGCATCCACCGTCAGCGCCGTGCCCACCGTCACCACCACACAGTCACCCAAGCAGCGCCGCGCAGCCGCCACCAGGGCGGCATAGCGATCGGCCCCGAGCGACTCGGGCGGCTGATAGGCATTGCGCACACCATGCGCATCCGCCGCCGGCGTCAACCAGGCAAGGTGCTCGACACGATCCGCCAACAGATTCTCCAGCGCCGCGCGGGTCGCCTCATTCGCCACGCAACACAGCAACGCCCGGCGCAGGGGGTAGATCGCCAGGTCGGCCGGCAAACAGGCAACCTCCCGTGTCAGACAAACCCCTTGCGCCTGCCATACCCCCGCCTGGCGCACCCCCCACTTGATGCGGGTATTGCCGGCATCGAGCAGCAGAATCATGGCGCCCCCTCGTCATGTAGCGCCGGCGCTACAGCGCAACCAGCGGCGCTCCGCAAGCTCACTTCACCGGAATGAAAGCGCTGCACCCCGCTTTCCGTAGCCAACAACAAAGCGCCGCCATCGTCCACCCCCACCGCGTTGCCGCTGATGCGTTCACCCAGACCGGTGAGCAGATGCACGGGTTGATTCTGGTGAGCATGGAATGCCTCCCAATCCTGGCGAAAAGGGGAAAAACCGTCGCGATCAAAGCGTTCCAGCGAATCATTCAGACGCAACACCATTTCCCGCAACAAGACATTGCGGTCGAGGGCACTCCCAGGCAAGTGTTCGGAAAGATCAGTAACCGGTTGCTCTAGCGCGCCGCGCAGTGATTCCGCACCCAGCACATTCACCCCGACCCCAATGACGGCCACACTCGGCCCCAGCATGTCACCCGCCAACTCGATCAGCACGCCGGCCAGCTTGGCGCCATCGACCAGAATGTCGTTGGGCCATTTGACGCTGGCCCGTTGCAGCCCCAGATCACGCAGCACCTGCGCCAAACCCAGCCCCACCACCAGAGACAAGCCCGACAACTCACTGGCCGGACGATTGAAACGCCACAACAGGGAAAACATCAGCCCCCCACCCAGGCCAGCCAACCAGATGCGGCCACGACGACCGCGCCCCTTGCCCTGCCACTCCGCCGCCACCAGGCTCTTGTGCGCTGCGCCTGACTGCGCTTGAAGCATCAGATGAGCATTGGTCGAATCAAGCGTATCCGCCCGTTGGGCTACCACGCCGCAGCCAGAAAAAGGCGGCGCGAAAGCCTCCACATCCAGCCAGGTGACCGGCAGCGCCAGCCGGTAACCGCGCCCGCGCACCGCCTGCACGCGCAAGCCCAGAGACTCCGCCTCATGCACCGCGTTATGCACGGAAGCGCGCGAAATCCGCAAACGGCGCGCCACTTCCTCGCCGGAACGGAAATCTTCATGGGAAAGCTGCCGGAGGATGTCCAGAAGTTGCGGGGTCATGGGCGGTGAACGTGGGAGCGGACCGTGTCCGCGATTGCAACGGCAGAATCGCGGACGCGGTCCGCTCCTACGAGGGGGATTGGATCAACGCTGCCAGCAATCGGCAACCGTGCCGGTGCCGGCGGTCTGTACACCCTGATTATTCAAGGTCAAGGTGCCGCAAGCTGCGTCGGCCCATCCATTAGCTGGTGCCGCCTGAATAATGAACGACGTTGCTGTAGGTTCCCCTGCGGAAAAAGTGATGGAGTAACGCGCCGTCTCAGCCGTCGCAGTCTTGGGCGAAACGGCAAGCTCAGCAGGAATGGCTACGATGTAACTCCCCGTTGCCGTGTAGTTCCGCTCCATCCACCCCGCCACCTCCAGCAGCACCGTCTTCGCATCCGCCCGTTGCGCTCGCTGCGTGTAGTCCACGTAAGAACTCACCGCCACCGCGCTCAGGATGCCGACGATCATGATCGCCACCAACAACTCGATCAAAGTAAAACCCTTGCTCATTTTCTATCCCTCCATAGTCCCACCTGGCAGCAGACTTTACGCGATTCAAGCCGGCCTGACTGTGATCAATGCCCCGCCGGGGTAACGCTTGTTTCACTCCCACTCGCCAGCGGATCAATCCAGCAACTCGAACCAGGAAACCCGTCCAGAACCTCCTGGGGCGTTGATGGGAGTAACCACGGGTTTGCCAGTCGCGTCCTTATTGGTAGGCGAAGCGATGCCGAACATCGTATCCCCACGCCCATCAGCGAAACTCGTGCCGCCCATCATGGCCCCCAACTTCAATCCGGCGGCCAGGGCATCCTTGGAATCGATGACACCATCCTGATTCACGTCAAACACCGAGAACGGGTCTTCCATCGTGCCATTCACCGCATCCAGCCCCATCAGCCAACCGTCACCGCCATACAGGCAGGGGTCAAGTTCGCCGCTGGCATCCAGACCAGGATAAAAAGTGTTGAACAACACGATGCCATTGATCAGATTTACCTGGCCGGTCAACCGTTCGCCCTTTGTCGGCATATCCCAGTACCAGCCTAAATGCTTGCTGTCGGCAGTACATACAGCCAAATCTTTACCCGCCGAACAGTAGGAAGGTATGGGTTGGGGATTAGCCGCCGGTTTGCGAAAATTGGGGGTAGACGTCTCATCGAGCTGAAACTTCTGTTCAAGCAGATTGCTGCGTGTAATTCCGGACAAACCCCGATCCCACACGCCGTAAAAGGATTGCACTTCCGTATTGGTACGGTCGCCGATCTCGATGTATTTGCCGGTGCCAAATAACACTAAATACCCGAAAGCCGTTCCCTCCGCGTGGGACGCCACTTCCGGCGGGGAGATGATGGGCTGGCGTTTGTCAGCCGCGTTTTTCGCCACAAATAAGGGATCGCCAGCATAAGCCACACCCCATTTCGCGGGGTCGTTACCCTGAACATCAAAACGCCACAGATTGCCATTCAAATCGCCCGCAAAAATGACATCGACTTTGCCATCGCCATTCCTGTCATAGGGCGTGGGAGTGGACAGGCCATTGGTATCGAGGCCACCAGTGGCCGTGTAGTTCGCATCGCCAACACAAATCTTGTGATAATCCGTTTTGTCCGTCCAGGTGGTATTGGCGCCCGTCGGACCGGTCAGATAAATAATAAATAAACAGGCTTGCGCGCCAGCCGCCTCCGGATAACCATTACCGACAATCAGCGCCAACTTGCCATCGTTCATCCGGGTAATCTGCCGCGCCTGGCCTTTTTGATCCCCCCCCGTATCCGCGACCGGAAGATTGAACGTGTAATACATCTCCGGGTGGGTGAATTCCCACTTGACCCATTCTTTCGCTTTGGCTTCGGTATTGCTGGTGGGGTCGGTCACATCCAGCAGGTAATAGCCCTTGCCGCCCTTGTTGCCGCCGCCGGCCAGAACGGTCCTCCAGCCGAAATCACCTCCCCAATCCACTTCCGCGGCAAAAGGCGAGCCATCGACAAAATACTTGTGTGCATAACCGGCGCTGGCAAGTTCATAGAGATGGGTTTGCACAAAGGAAGGCACATAGGCGAATAGTTCGCTGCCATCGCTCGCATTGACCGCATGCAACATGCCGTCATTGGCCCCCACATAAAGGACACCGGGCCGTGCTTTTTTAGCCACGCGGTATGCATTATAGCCAGGATAATCCACATCCGAACGCCCCGCCGGAGGGGCGGACTCAAACCAGGGGTTGGAATTGGCAACATCACCCAGGACATTACGCCCATTGGCATTGTCGGCAGAATAACCATTGGTATTAGTACGGTCGATATTGCGGCGGCGGAAAGTATAGGGCACGTCAGAAGCACAGGCATGTCCAGCCAAATCCTCGCATCCAGCACTGCCGCGCAGGTATTCAAGCAATTTACCGCCATAGGCATCCGGATCAGTAATAGTCTTCGGTACAGCGGTTTTCAATAAAGCTTGCGCGGTGTCGCCAATATTAGCCCAAAGAAACGGCACCCCCTGGCCCCCGGCGTAGGTGGCAATGTTGCGAGCATCCCAACTCTGCGCGGACACCTTCTCGGCCAGATCCCACGCGGGATCCTCACCCACAGTGGGCTTGTTATCCGTTACCGTGACCGTATAGGCGCGCAAATGCCCTTTCCAGTCACTTTCCACCGTGGCTTGATAGATATTACCCCCCGCGCTAAATGAGGTGGTATTGGCCGCAACCGATGAACCCGAAACATTATTGACCAGAATATCATTGAGCGATTGCAACAGCTTATCGACCGCCACCCCGATATTTTCTCCTTGATAGAAAAAACCACGGCTATTCAGCACCATGTGCCAAAGATCATCGATGGCAACAGGAACAACTAGATTTCTGTCATTTGGTTTTTCTTTATACCAGCCATCTGCCGGGTTGTCAGTTAATACCTGCAAGGCGTCGTCATAAGAACTAAGGGCTTTGTCTTTATTAAAAATAACGCCATCATCGCTAGGTCCTATTGCGTAACGCACCACATGCTGGGCTGTCTGTTTATCGTATTTTCCTGGCAGAAGATTATTGGAAAGGCCAGGCATCAAGTCCGTCGCCCAACCATAGGCGCCAGCATCAGACAGGGAAAAACGTTCGGCGGCATAGGGTTTGCCTAGCAACGCATCAGCCTTTATATATTCATCTGGCATCGTAACTTTTGGCATATCTACCCGCATCCCCGTGTAATCCGGCGTCAAGACAATTTCATAATTTCTGCGGCAGGATCGCACTGAAGACTTTCCATCATGGGGATCGTCCCGATAAGGCGCCTCTGTTTTGAAATAGTCCGCCGTTTTAGCGGGTTCCCAAACTGTTTTTGTGTGCGCTCGCTTATCTTCACCATAGGTAGGCCATACTGGGGTAACAAAAACATTCTCAGTTTGCTTGTAAATAATATCCGCTAACGCTTTGATAAGGTCTGTTTCAGTGGCATGGACCTCAACCTCGGCCTTCGTGGTTATGTCTCCGTTTGCCTCAATATGATTGTGAAAAATACCCAAACGCAGTTTGCTCAGCAAATCCTTGTTTTTTGAACTAAGCGTATCGACCAACCTTGCCATCATGCCCCGCGCCGCAAGGTCTGCGCTACGCCAATAGGTAAACCAATGCGCGAAGTTTACTTTCGTATCATCATCCATATTCTCCCATATCGTTTGTTTATAATTTTCCGAATTCCAGACATTCCCATTCTGATAAGTCCAATATTGGCCAATAAGATTGGACATATCCGAGGTTTTTATTGATGTTTCAACGCACGGATTAGCCGGTGGGTTATCATTATTATCACAGCGACGCGACAAGTGATTAACTGATGTACTCAAATCCGCCTGCAGTTTTTTTTTCAAAGGGTGATAATAAGGGTTAACAGCCTCTTTTGCATCCTGGTAGGGGGTAAAACCGTAGCCACCAATATCGGGCCAAGGCAAATAACCCTTCTTGTTATTGCTATCCGCAAGCGTTTTATTAAAATACAAAAAATTCAAGTCAGATCGTAGATATCTCGCTCTCCCGGTAACCGTCGGATGCACCACAGTCGATTCCGGATATTGCTCCTCAGTCACGGTCTGGGCGGACTTACCAGGAACATAATCCAGCGGCCTGAATTGAGTGACGCCGTCCAAAGTGATATTGTCATAATGATATAACGCAACATCACTGGTTACCCGTAGGTCTCCATTTCCCACCTGAGTGACCTCGGGCCAGGGCGTAACCCTCCAGGCAAACGTATCAATGCCACTTCTCGACCCATAAAACGGCTCACCAATATTCCAAACGCTAATTTCCGTCGGTTTTCCTTTTGTTATGCAGGGGCTTTCAATATCTGTTCCATCACAATCTTTATAAAACCGCTCTATCCACGGCGCCTTGCGTAACATGGCCTCATTATATTCCGTATTATAGACCGGCGAGATAATGACATTCGGCGGCAATGGCTGGGTGACATAAAGCGGCGTGTCGCTGATACTCAATCCGGCCGCATTGGCCAGGGACAGGCACAGTAGCCCATAACCCAGGCCGACAATTTTTATCAGACTTTTATCGTTCATGATCCTGCTCCTTCAATCACGGCTTATAGACTTCCTGCAACATCACTCGCGTACCACTGCGCATCCCATAGCCACGCACGGTGATGCGGTAGTAATAATCCGAATTTTTATGAAACGGTTCGATCAGGTATTCCGGCTGGTGCACCACCATGGGAAAGGCTGTCGGTAATTCAGCTTGATAGCCCGGATTCACCGCCAGAACCGTTCCACTCTTCAATCCTTTCTCTTTATTCTTGAAGGCGGCCTCCTGATAATACTGAAAAGCGTTATCCCAACCACTTTCTATCTGCCATCTAGCCTGGCTTTTCTTTTCCTTGTCTATCCCATTCCAGTCTGTCCCATTTACGTCCATTGTCGCCCCGTTGTAGAAAAGGCCATATTTGCCCGCTTGACCGGTGTAGTCTTTTATTGCGTCACCCGGATCTTCCATCACGATTTTCCCGATAATCCGGCCGGAATCGCGGATATACAGTTCCGCATCGCGCAATCCGGCTTCGGCAGCCTGGAAAGCCAGATTGCGATCGCGCGCATTGCCGGCCATGCGGCTTTCCAATAGCGCGGTTCCCAGCGTGCTCATGCCCAGGAGGGTGAGCACGGTGAGAAAGATGAGGCTGGTGATCAGCGCCGCGCCCGCCTGTTTTGGGGAATGAATAAGCGGCTTCATGGCGTTGGTAAGGGCGTCGGTAAGCTATGGATATTGTTGCGCAGGGCGAAGACGGAGGTGAAAGTGCGGCGCAAGCGGGTGTCGGCGGGTTTGGGGGTGAAGTCGCTACCCGCGCAATCCTTTATCGTTTGCGTTGCATTGACCACCCCATTGCCAGTCGAACGCACCCGGATACAAACCTCCACCGCCACCACCGAATTGCCAGGCGCCGTCGTCCAGGTGCCATCACCCGTGGTATAGCGGAATTGCAGTTCTTCCACGCCTTCGGCGAAAGGCTGGGGACCGCCACCGCCATTGCCCTCACAGTGCAACTGCCTCTTCCCATCCTCATTGCCATCAAAGCTTATTGCATTGCTGACGGTGGCATATTTATTTGCGCCTTTCGTATCAGGTATCACCGTCCCGGCTATTTTGCCGCCATTGCAATCCCGTATGTCCTCGGCCGCCTTCCCCATATCGGAATCCTGGTATTGCACGGTCAGGGTTGTGTCAGTCCCCGCAATCGGCGTCGGCACAGAAGGCAGGGGGTCATTTCCCGGCGAGATAACGGTGCGCCCCGCCGACCGCAATTGGCGGCCGATGAATTCCAGGGCAAAGCGGCCGGTGTCTTGCACCCGCGCGCTGGCGTCCTGGGTGCGGTAGGTGGAGCGGCTGCCCATGAGGATATAGCCCAGGCTTGTGGTAATCATGAGGCCCAAGGTCATGGCGATCATGAGTTCGATCAGGGTGAGGCCGGTTTGTGGCCAATAATGTGGCCAATGGTGTGGCCCATAACGCGCGGAGGGGCTCATGGCAGGATGACGGTGTAATAACAGTTGGTGTTCTCTTGAACAGCACCACAAGCCAGGATGACCGGATCGGTATCAGCCCCAGCCCAGCCGTTGCCGCCATTTAACTGAAGGTCGGTCCAGCGTGTAGCGACGTAAAACGTATTGGATCCGTTGACAACCTCATGCACCCGAACTTGTCCGCCTGGCAAACTCGCCACCAGGCACTTGGCGCGGTCAGCAAAGGTCACCCCGTCTTTGGGATCACCGCATTTGGACACATCGGCATCTATTGAGAAGTTGTCGTAAACTTTGGCGTTCGCACCCGCCTGATCCGCCTTTATTCGTTCCGCCAAGTCCTGCGCAACTTGCGCGGCAACGGTGTTGTAGTAGGCATTGCGATTGTTCTTGAGGCCGGTCATTTGCAGGCCCGCCAATCCCAGCAGGCCGAGCGAGAGAATGACCACCGTGATCATGACTTCCAGCAGGGTGAGGCCGGACTGCCTATTGATCCTGTTTGGTAGGCTTTGCAATTCCATTTTCCATTCCATCACGGGTAACTGGCTTAGAAAGTGCAGGCGGTCGCGTCGTCGGGAATGCCGTCATTGTTGCTGTCCTGAGACACCCTGGATCGACCGGTCACATTGACAACAACGGCCGCAGAACGGGTCTGATTGCCGACATTGCGCACCCCTCCCTTGCAGGCCACCAGCGTGCCGTTGTTGTTGGTGCGGCCGTCGGGCAGGAATGTGATTCGATTGGTAACGTTGTTGTTTCCTCTCAACGTCCAGCCGGTGGATAGCGCGGCATGAACCCGCAGGACTTCCTCGTTGAGCCCGCCCGGGCAGGTCGCGTTGTTAACGGTCAGATCATCGTTGCAATCCACGAACACCTTCCAACCGTCTTCCCAATTCCCCGCTGCACATCCCGAGCCCACCGCAGTCGCCGCCCCCTTGCACACCACGACCCGCATCCCCCGTGTAATCGCCTCACTCCGCGCGTAATTGATGTCGCCCAGTAAATCGTTGGCATAACCGGTGGCCGTATTGGAAGTGATCATGTCGACGAATGACGGCACGCCGAGGGTGAGCAGAATCACGGCGATGCTCAAGGTGACCAGTAGTTCGATCAGGCTGAGGCCGCGTTGCAGGGTGTTTGCCAGGATGTGGCGCATGGTGCCGGGTGCTCCCGATGGGCTGTGTTGTTTTGGCTCTGCTATCCTAGCCGCCGCAGCGCCGTGCCGTGGCAGGCACACGACGAACGGCGATTCTGCCACGATGAACGGTGCATTCCCTGGGCTTCCGCAAATACGAAACCGTAGGGTGCGCCGCGCGCACCAGCAAACGTGTATCGGTGCGCACGGCGCACCCTACGGGCTAACACTTCACCTTTGACTCCGACCCATCATGAATTCCTGTCTCATCCTCGGCGGCGGCATCAATGGGCTGCTTTCCGCGCTCTTGCTGCGCCAGGCCGGCCTGGACGTCGCCTTGCTGGAGCGAGGGGCGACGGGGCGGGAATCCTCCTGGGCGGGGGCGGGCATCTTGTCGCCGTTGCCGCCGTGGAATTACGGCCCGGAGGTCAATGCCCTGGCGCGGCGTGGGCGGGCGCTGTGGCCGGAGTGGGCGGAACGCCTGCGGCTGGCAAGCGGCATCGACCCGGAATATCGGGCCTGCGGCATGGCGGTGCTGGAGGTGGAGCAACGTGATGCCGCGCTGGCTTGGTGCAACGCACATGAAGAACCTGTTGCTGGGCTGCCGCCTTCGCTGGCGCATTGGGGGAATCACGACAGCCTCTGGCTGCCGAACGTGGCGCAGGTGCGCAATCCGCGCATCATGCAGGCCTTGCGCGTGGCGGCGTTGCGGGCGGGCATCGCGCTGCATGAGCAGACGCCGGCCAGCCATTTGCTGACGGAGGGCGCCAGGGTGGTGGGCGTGGAGACGCCGAGTGGTGTGTTTTCCGGGGACAGCGTGGTGGTGACGGCGGGCGCCTGGACGGGTGGCTTGCTGGCGGAGTTGGGCGATGCGCCGGAGATCGCGCCGGTGCGTGGCCAGATCGTGTTGTTCAAGGCGGAACCGGGCCTGCTGCCTTGCGTGGTCTACCGGCGCGGGCATTACCTGGTGCCCCGTGCGGACGGCCACATTCTGGTCGGCAGCACGCTGGAGGAGGTGGGGTTCGACCAGTCCACCACGGCGGAAGCGCGAGCGGAGCTGCTGGATTTCGCCTACCGCCTGTTGCCAGCCTTGCGCCAGGCGGAAATCGTGACCCAATGGGCCGGCCTGCGCCCCGGTTCGCCGGGCAATGTGCCGACCATAGCCCGGCATCCCGAGCTGGAAAATCTGTTTGTGAACAGCGGCCATTTCCGCTACGGCGTGACGATGGCGCCGGCGGCGGGGGAGGTGTTGCTGCAGCGCATGTTGGGGATGGCGGCGCCGGTTGATGTGGCGCCTTATGCGTGGAAATTGTAGGAGCGGGGGTTTCACGTTGATTCGACCCGCGTGCTGGTTAGACAGGGTTTAAGCGCCCTCCTAGAATGCAGTAACTTGATGAACCAACAGGTGTTTCCATGCCGATCAGAATGCCAGCCCCGTTGCAGCGGGGCGAGATAGCCGATTTATTGCGGGAGTATGGCATCGCGCCGACGCATCAACGCATCGAGATTGCCGGGGTATTGTTCTCACGCCACGAGCATCTTTCCGCCGATCATCTGCTGGCCAGCGTCAATGCACGTTACAGCGAGGTTTCCAAGGCGACGGTTTACAACACCCTGCGCCTGTTTCTGGAAAAGAAGCTGATCCGTGAAGTGATCGTGGACCCGAGCCGGGTGTTCTATGACCCGAACACGGCGCCACACCATCACTTCTACAACATGGCCAGCGGCGAATTGACCGACATCCGCGACGACAACCTGCAACTCGCTGGCCTGCCCGCGCTACCCGAGGGCATGATGGCCGATAGCATCGACGTCATCGTGCGGATTCGGCCGCGCGAGTTGGCGCCTTTGTAGTGCCGGCAACTTGCCGGCGCTAGCGGGAAGGCGCCTCGCGAGCGCGGTCCAATTCCTTCACCCACCAAGGAGTACCCCAATGCAACGACGCGCATTTCTACAAGGTGCCGGCGCTGGTCTCGGCTTGGCCGCTGCCGCACTGGCGCCGAAGGCTTTCGCCGACGGCCCGGCGATCAAGTGGCACCTGGCCTCCAGCTTTCCCAAGAGTTTGGACACCATCTTCGGCGCCGCCGACTTGCTTTCCAACCATCTCAACAAGATCACCGGCGGCAAGTTCCAGGTGCGTGTTCATGCCGGCGGCGAACTGGTGCCGGGCTTGCAGGTGCTGGACGCGGTGCAGCAGGGCACGGTGGAATGCGGCCACACGGCCAGCTATTACTACGTCGGCAAGAACATGGCATTCGCCTTCGACTGTGCCCTGCCCTTCGGCCTCACCGCGCGGCAGCAAAATGCCTGGATGTATTTCGGCGGCGGGATGCTACTGATGCGCGAGCTGTTCAAGAAACACAACATCGTGCAGTTTCCCGGCGGTAATACCGGCGTGCAGATGGGCGGCTGGTTCCGCAAGGAGATCAAATCCCTGGCCGATCTCCGTGGCCTGAAGATGCGCATCCCCGGCATCGGCGGCCAGATCATGGCGAAGCTGGGCGCGGTGCCGCAGACCCTGGCCGGCGGCGACATCTACCCTTCCCTGGAACGCGGCGCCCTCGACGCGGCCGAGTGGGTGGGGCCCTACGACGACGAGAAGCTCGGTTTCCACAAGATTGCCAAGCACTACTACTACCCCGGCTGGTGGGAAGGCGGCCCGCAACTGTCGTTCTATGTCAACAGCGCGAAGTGGAAAGGACTGCCGGAGGCTTACAAACAGGCGTTCGAGACCGCCTGCGCCGAAGCCAACGTGAACATGCTGGCGGAATATGACTTCAAGAACCCGCCGGCCCTGATGCGCCTGGTGAAACAGGGGGTGAAGCTGCACGCCTACCCGAAGGACGTCATGACCGCCGCGCGGTCCGCGGCTTTCCAGTTGTATGACGCCGAAGCCGCGAAAAACCCGGATTTCGCGCGCATTTACAAAGACTGGAAAAAGTTCCGCGATAGCCAGATTCAGTGGTTCCGAGTGGCGGAATCGTCTTACGAGAATTTTTTGTATTACGCGAAATAGGCGCGGGATCAATCCCGCAGCTTGAATACCACCCGGATATACGCCTGATAGCGCACCGGGCGGCCGTCCTTCATGGCGGGGTGAAAGCGGGCATTGCGGAAGGCGTCCAGGGCGGCTTCGTCGAACACCCCGGGCAAATCTGCCTCAACGACTTCCACATCGCGCACCCGGCCCAGATCGTCGATCTTCACCCTCAGCTTGAGGCTGCCTTCCTGATTGCGCCGCCGCGCCTGATCCGGATAGTTGGGCACGATGCTGTCCATTGAGCGGGCATGCACATCCACCTGGCGCGCGACATACCAGGTGCTATCGATGCCGATGCTGAACGGCGTGCTCGGCCCCGCGTGCGCGGTCGCGGCGCCGACGGTGGTGGGCGCGCTGGCCGGCTTTGCTGGTGGCGGGCTGGGCGGAGCGGTGGCCTGTGGCGGTGGCGGGGTAGGCGCGGGCGAGACCGGCGTGGGCGCAACCGGCAAGGGCGGGGCTGGCGACGGCACGTTGCTGGTCAGCAAGGGCCGCGGCACGGTTATGGGTGGCATGGCCGGCTGCGGCACCACCGGCGCGGGCGGCTCCGGCTCTGGAATGGCCCGCGGTGCCTCGGGTGCGGGCAGGGCCAGGCGCGCATCGATCACCAACGGCCCCCGCTCACCCCCGCCGGGCGCCGGCCCCACCAGCGCCAGCAATGCCAGATGCAGGCTCAACGAAAACAGCAGGCTACTGGCGATGGGCTGATCGAGGCGCTGGCGCCAAACGGAGGAAGAGGAAAACAGGGATGCGGGTTTAATGGTCATGGCTGGAGACCATCTCAGTCAACGAAACCTGCCGTAGAAGCGGCTTCCGCCGCGATGCGTCGGCGGGCGCAAAGGTGAAACGCGGGGTCTTGGCGAACGTCATCACGCAGCGCTACCGGCGCATCGCGGATACCGAAGGGTAAGGGCTTCATCACAGGGTCCGCTCCTACGGCATGGCGGTTGTTTCACGTCAGGGCTGGCAGTTGAAGTGGTTGTGGCGGTCGGGCGCATCGGCTGGCTTTGCCCATGGCTTTCTTGCGATCACGGTCTCGAACACTTTCACCGTATCACCCGGCGCGGGGAAGCGGTCCTCCGATTCGGCCAGCACGTCCCAGCCCGGCAGGGCGGCTTTCAGCGCGCCGGGCGCGAACAGGTGGTAGTGGCCCGGCTCGAACATGCCGAGGAAGGTGGTGCCTTCGATCAATACATTGAGCGCCACCACGCCGCCCGCCCGGACATGGGCGACGATGTCGGCGAGCAGGCTCTCGGCGCGCTCGCGGGGGAAGAACATCAACAGGCCGATGGCGACGAGGCTGTCGTAATCGCGGTCGCCGGCCCAATGCCCGAGATCGGCCTCGTGGGCGGCAACCGACAGTGCCAGGCGAGCGGCCGTCTCGCGCAGGCGGGCAATGCCGGTTGGGCTGCCATCGAGCGCGGCTACGGAACAACCGGCGCGCGCGGCTGCCAGGGCGAGGTTGCCGAGGCCGCAGCCGAGGTCGAGTACCTCACCCCGCAAATAGGGCAGCGCCAGCCGTTCAAACGGGTTGAGATCGAACTCGCCAGCATTGACCTGGCGCTGGAACTGGGTGTCGAAGAAGCGAACGGATTTCGTGGGCATGGTTCTCTCTCAGACGGTGGCCGCCAGAAGCTGGCCGTCCATCAACTCGATGCGACGGTCGCAGCCGGCGGCCAGGCGCGCGTCATGAGTGACGATCAGGAAGGCGGAACCCTCCGCGCGGTTGAACTCGCGCAGCAGGGCGAAGATGTCGTCGGCGGTATGGCTGTCCAGATTACCGGTCGGCTCGTCGGCCAGCACCAGCGGCGGGTTCATGGTCAGGGCGCGGGCGATCGCCACGCGCTGCTGCATACCGCCGGACAGCGCGCTGGGTTTCTTGTCGAGCGCGTCGGCGAGGCCGACCTTGGCCAGCAACCCCCTGGCGCGTTCGCGCATGGCGCGGGTGGCGCGGCCTTGATCAATCAGGGCCGGCATCATCACGTTTTCCAGCGCGGTGAATTCCGGCAGCAGGTGATGGAACTGGAACACGAATCCCAGGGTGCGGCCGCGCAGCTCGGTCATCCCGGCCTCGTCGAGCGCGTCGATTTCCCGGCCGGCGATCAGGATGCGACCCGCCGTCGGCCGTTCCAGAAGACCGATGAGATGCAGCAGGGTGCTCTTGCCCGAGCCGGAAGGGCCGATCAGGGCGGCGAACTCGCCGGCGCGCAGGGCCAGATCGATGCCATGCAACACCTCGGTTTCGATCGGCATGCCCACGTTGTAGGACTTGCGCACGGCCTCCAGGCGCAGGATGTCAGCCATAACGAATGGCCTCCACCGGGTCCATTTTCGCCGCCCGCCGCGCCGGCGCCACCGCCGCCAGCAGGCCGGTGAGGACGGCGACGGCGGCGGCGGTCAGGTAATAAGAGGCTTCGATGCGGCCGCTGATCAGTGCCGAGCCGTCATCCTGGCGCAAGGCGAAGGAGGCGCCATAGACCATCAGCGTGGCCAGCCCGGAACCGAGTAGCGCGCCACTGCCACCGACGATGCCGCCCTGGATGAGGAACACCCGCATGATGCGCCGGGGCGAGGCGCCCATCGCGCGCAGGATGCCGATCTCGCGCTGCTTCTGCACCACCGACACCACCAGCACGCTGGCGATGCCGAGGGCGACGATGAGCAGCATGAACACGCGCACCGTGCGAGTGGTCATGTTCTGGTTCTTGAAGGCGGTGAGCAACTGCGTGTTGATGGCCATCCAGCTCTCCGCCGTCAGGCCGGTCTGGGAAACGATGCGGGTAGCCACGTCCTCGGCTGCGAAGATGTCGTCCACGGTCAGGTCGATGTGGGTCACCCCGCCGGAGAGATCAAGCAGGCTCTGGGCGGAGCGCAATGGCATGATGACCCAGCGCCGGTTGAGGTCCTTCACGCCGAGATCGAATAGGCCGGTGAGGCGGAACACGTCGTCGCGGTTCTCGCTGCTCAATATGCGAATCCGGTCGCCCACCGCCGCGCCCAGGTCGCGGGCCAGTTCGATGCCAATCACCGCCTCGCCCGGGCCGACCCGAAATTGCCCGGCCGTGAGCTTGTCCGAGACCTTTACGATGCGGTCATAGCGCTCCGGGATGACGCCCATGAGGGCGATCGACTTGCTGGCATTGCCGCGAAAGGCAAAACCGGAACCGGTGGTGATCGGGGAGACATCCACCACATGCGGCAGCGCCACCAATTCGCGGGTGACCCGTTGCCACTGGTCGATGGAACGCAGCCGCTGCACGCGCGGCTCGATGTGGGCAACCACCGATGTCGCGCCAGCACGCTCCAGCACCGGCGTCGGCGCGTCGTCCGGCGCCCGCACGCTAACATGGGCCTGGGTAGACAGCGTGCGGGTGGCGAGGCTGGCTTGCAGCCCGTTCATCAGGGCGGTAATGAAGATGATCACCGCCACCCCCACCGTGGTGCCGGCCATGATCAGCGCCGTCTGCATGCGGCCTTCGCGCAGGAAGCGCAAGGCGAGAACCCATTCGAATGGCATCGCGCGTTATTTCACCGAACGGACCTTGTCGCCCACGGCGACCGGCGCCGCCGGCGGGATGACCGCTTCGCCCTCCTTGAGTCCGGCCACGACTTCCACCACGCCGGTGCCGCGCAGGCCCAGGGTGACGGGGCGCCGCGCCGCGCGGCCGGCGTCGATGGCCATGACCCAGGGATGCGCCGAGGTCGAATCGCGCACCGCCGCGGCGGGCAGGGAAAGCGCGCTTGGCCGTTCACCCACCTTGATCTCGACCGAGACGGTCATGTCCGGCTTGACGAAGGCAGGCGGCGCCGCGACTCGCAACTTGACTTCTACCGAGCCCTTCTCCGCATCCACCGCGGGCGCGATGTAATCAATTTCCGCCGCGAACGGCTGCCCCGGATAGGCATCGGCGAGCACGCTGGCGGCCTGGCCGACGCGCAGGCGGCCGAGATGTTTCTCGTCGATCTGCAAGTCAATCCGGGTCTCGCCGTCGGTCGCCAGATCGAACAGCAGTTTGCCCTGAGTGACGACGTCGCCGCGTTCCACCCGCTTTTTCACCACCACGCCAGCGCTGGGCGCCCGGATCACGGTATTCGCCTGCTTCGCCACGGCCACTTGCAGCGCGGCGCGGGCCTGCGCCAGACGCGCCTCGGCCAGGCGGTTTTCCACGCCTTCGGGGCGATTGCCGCGCGCTTGTGCCATGGCCGACTCGCGTGCCGCCCGCGCGCCATCCAGGACACGCCGCGCCTCATCCAGGCGCGACGGGTTGTAGAACCCCGCATCCGCCAGGGTCTTCACCCGCGCAAACTCCGCTTCGGCCAGCACCTGGTTTGCCTGTTCCCGCAACAGGCTCTGTTCCGCCACCGGCCGCGCCACCTCGCGCAACTGGGCGATCCGCGCTTGCGCCTCCTCGACGCCACGCCGCGCCTGCTCGTTGGCGGCACGCAACTCATCGTCGCGCAGGCGAGCGAGCACCTGGCCGGCACGCACCCGATCGCCCTCCTCGACCGCCACCTCGACCACACGCCCGACCAGCTCGGCGCCCAGTTCGACGCGCGCCGGCGTGATCACGCGGCCGCTGGAAATCACGGTTTCCAGCAAGGCTTGCCGCTTCGCCGCCAGTGTTTCCACCGCCTTGCCCAGCAGCAGCGCGCGGATGGGAATGGCCAGCGCGATCAGGATCAGAAGGATCAGCGCGCCACGCGGGTAGGAAAGCCAGTTCTTGATCATCGCGAGGGGGAGGAGGGAAAGCACAGGGAAAGGACTCGGGATTATCGCGAGCCACTGAGGGGAAAGGAAGGAGAGAACTTGAACCCTTACGCTCACCCCCTATTCCTCCGGCCTATATCGGAATAGGGCTTTGCCGTGCTGGCGATAACCCGATTGTTTTGCTACGGTTAACACGCAGTCCACCCAATAAAAAACCGAGCCGGTTCGTTATCAGAGGAGCGTGCAATGACTCAACTATTACAGCCACATGGATTGATCGGTAACTCCCCCGCTTTCCGGGAAATGCTCGAAATACTGCACAAGATCGCTGGCTATGACGCCAGCGTCCTCATCACCGGCGAAACCGGCAGCGGCAAGGAACTGGCCGCGCGCGCCATCCACTACCTGAGCGGGCGCCGCGACAAACCCTTCATCCCGGTCAACTGCGGCGCCCTACCCGACCACCTGATCGAAAACGAACTGTTCGGCCATGCTCGGGGGGCTTACACCGACGCCCGTGAAAACCAGAGTGGGCTGATCGCCCAGGCGGAAGGCGGCACCCTGTTCCTCGATGAAGTGGACGCGCTCTCCCTCAAGGCCCAGGTCAGCCTGCTGCGCTTTCTCCAGGACGGCCAATATCGGCCCCTCGGCGGCAGCCGCACCGAATCAGCGCAGGTGCGCATCCTCGCCGCCAGCAATGTGGATCTCGGACAACAGGTCGCGGACGGCGATTTCCGCGCCGATCTGCATTTCCGCCTGAATGTCATGGAGTTGCCGATACCGCCCTTGCGCGCGCGCGGCGGCGACGTCGAATTGCTGGCGCGCCACTTCATCGCCGAAGCGGCCTGCCGTTACAAGATTCCGCCCAAGGAACTCCACCCGGACACCCTGCGATGGCTTGCCAGCCAGCCCTGGCCGGGCAACATCCGGGAATTGCAGAACCGCATCCAGCGTGAATTTCTGCTCGCCGACGACGCCACCCTGCGGCTCTCCGCGCCCGCTTCAGCCAGCGAACGCCGCCGGCAACCCGATCGCCGCCAAGGCTGCTGCGACACCCTCAACTTCAACGCCGCCAAACAAAGCATGTTGCAGGCATTCGAACGCAGCCATCTACTGCGCCTGATGCGGGAATCCGCCGGCAATATCTCACAAGCCGCCCGCCTGGCCGGCAAGGAACGCCGCGCCCTGGGCAAGCTGCTGAAGAAGTATCAGATCGAAGCCAGCCTGTTCCGCTAACGGGCATGGATTGAGGCCACCCCGGCCACCCCGGCCACCCCGGCCACCCCGGATGATGAAACCGGCGCTACAGTGGGGGCGTGAGCTTGTTTCACGTTAACGGCTTGTCGGAGTTTCCACGCCCACGTGGAAACTCCGACAAGCTGTCAGCCATTCCACTCCGTGCAATCGGGTCATAGCTGACCCGGCCAGCCGTTCAGGCGCGTCCGCATGGGTCTTGCAAGACCCACACGACAGCGAACAACCACCATTTCCAGGTTGAATTCAGATAGTCCATCGCCCGGCGGGAGATGGCACAGCACTTGCCAGTGTCTTCCGCACGCGGGGCAACGCAGCGGCCCCTTCGAGGAGGCTTTCATGCAGGCACAGCAGCAACATCTCACCGAGGTCGTCGACGCCATCCTGCGCTACCTGTACGCCCATCCCGAGGCCGTCGATAGCGCGGAAGGCATTGCCAAATGGTGGCTGCCCGCGGATTGGTGCGTCGATGTCCAGACCGTGGAAACCGCCCTCACCCGCTTATCGAAACAAGGACTGGTGCGGCGGCGCACCAATGCCGATCAGCACGTTCTGTATTCACATTGAGTCACCTTCCCGGTGGGGAACCCTATCCTGCGCGGCCCACGCCTTGCGCGAAGTCAGTGCAGAGTCGGCGGCCCTTGTTCGGCGGGGAAGCCGGTACGCATTTCTTCCGCAGTGGCATTGCGCACGGAAACAACCGTGGCGGCCACCGTGGCGGTACGCCCAGCGAGGGGATGGTTCGCATCGAGCGTGATCTTGCCATCGGCGATGCTGACCACGCGAAAGGTGAGCGTGTCGCCGGCGTCGTTCCGCAATTCGGCTTCGGCGCCGACATAGCGGATGGTGGGCGGCACGTTATCGATTTCCTCGACGATGACCAGACTCGGGTCGCTCGCGCCGAAGCCTTCTTCTGGCGGCACCTGGGCTTCCACCCGGTCGCCCGGCTGGCGGCCTTCCAAAGCGCGTTCCACGGACTCGAACAGCCCGCTACCGGCGCCGTGCACATAGCCGGTGGGCATATCCTGCTGGCCCATGATCTGGCCCTCTTCGCCTAATACCGAATAGGTGATGAACACCACTTTGCCGTGTCCGATGACGTCATTGCTCATGGTTTTTTCTCCAGAATTGATGGGGCGGAGGGCCACTCGTGGGGGGGGGTGAGCGATAGCGAACCACATCCCCCATTTCTACCTGGCTAGTGGCGCCATTTCGAGTTGCAGATTGACTTCGAAAGGCCCATCGACTTCCCAGGTGAGGGTGAGTTCGACCGCCTGCATGATCTTCTCGAAGCCGGCTTCGGATTGCGAAACGGTGTAGTGCGGCTGGGCCTTGATGCGCGTCGGGACGGAGGCGCGCAGGCGGATGGCGGCGCCCTGGTAGTGGTCTTCCATGCCGAGATCGGCCAGGCCGTCCCAGGTGAAGCACTGGCCGAAGCCGCCAGGGATATGGGGTTGGCCCTCAGCGCCCTTCACCACATAGCGTCCGGCGGGGCCGTCACAGCAGGCAAAAGCGAGGTTCAGCCGGGTGGAGAGGCGGCCTTTACCGACGGTCTTGAACGCCACCGACAGGTGGTTGTCGCGCACGCTGTAAACCTTGGCGACCCGGGTTTCCCCAGCCTGGCCCATGCACAGGACGGCGCCGCCCTGGAGGAAAGTGGTGGCATATTCCAGCGGCAGCTTTTGCCCGAAATCGGTCCAGCTTTCCGCGAACAGGCCACGTGTACGAGTGTCGGGGACAAGGTCTTCCGGCTTGATCTCATGCTTGAAGCGCACCACGTCGTGCGCCGAGGCGATGCCCTCGCCGTCATGCGCCTTGATCGCGGCCGCGCCCGCGCGGGCTTTCTCGTGGTAGTGCTCTTCGTAGCGTTTCAGGGTATCGGCGAAGTTCTGCGCCAGCGGGTAGCTCACCAGTTCAATCACCGCGGCATCCTTGTCAGGACGCACCACCGCTTGCAAAGCGAGGCTGGAGAGGAAAATTTCCTCGCGCCCGTCGAGGTCGATGTCACCAGTGGCGACGGCTGGACGGGGTTGCAGGGCATCGAGACGGCGTTCCAGTTGAATCATGGCGTGCCAGACTGCGCGCCGCAGGTGCGGCAGGTAGATGCCGCCGAAAAGGCCGTGCCAGTAGGCGTCGTTGGCCTGCGATTCATGCAGCAATTCGACCAGGTCCTGGCGCACCTGCTCCTCGGGCAAGGCGGCCAGACGCGCGGACAGACCCAACATGCGCTTGTGCGCCCAGTTGGCCTCCGGATAACGGGTGAGAAAGTTCTTCCAGATACCGCCACGTATGTAGGGGCGGTCGCGTTCCAGCACGCCTTCATGCTGGGCGGCATGTACCAGTTCCGCATAGCGGCGGGCGGCGGGCGCCGGCAGCGTCCATTCGCCCATTTCGCTATAGGAGACGGTAGGCAGGTAGACCACACCGTGCGTGCGCGTTTCCCGGTGATGGTCACGGAAGTGGGCGCTGCGAATGGACTTGGCGGCGAGTACGCCTTCAATGAAGTCTTTCAGCCAACCGCGTTCGTAGACCCAGTGATAAGTCTCCGGCCAGATGCCGAATTTCTCGATGTCGTCGAAATAGATCGCCGCGGGAGTGTTGCCCACTGAGTCCGTTTCATCGGCGAGCGATTCGATGTAGGCGACCGCTTCATGGGCCGGGGAGAATGGCAGGCGGTAACGCAGGGCTTCGGAGATCGGATAGACGTCAATCTGGCGGCCATCTTCCTCGGTGGTGTGGTAGCCGTTGAGTTGCTCACGCTCGGCGCCGGCGCACAGGAAGTGGTAGTCATCCACCATCACGTACTTGATGCCGGAATCAGCCAGGGCCGGCACCACGGTGGCCTCCCACACCCGCTCGGTGAGCCAGGCGCCATCCGGGCGCTGGCCGAAATAGTGCTCCAGGCGGTCGGACATGGCCGCGAGCTGGCTCATGCGGTCACGCGTGGGAATCACCGCCAGCACCGGCTCCAGGTCGCCGGCGCCGAAAAATTCCACCTGGCCGCGCGCCGCCATCTCGCGCAACAACGCCATGTCGTCGGGGTGATGGGTAAACAACCATTCCAGCAGCCAGCCGGAAGAATGCAGGGCGAATTTGAAATCGGGGTAGCGATGGACGATTTCGAGGAAGGGTCTGTAACAACGCTGGTGAGCGTCTTCCATGACTTCCGAAAAATTGCCGATGGGCTGATGGGCATGGACGCCGAAAAGAAGGCTGACAGATCGAGACATAAAAAATCCTGGAATTTCGAGTGAGAGCGGCAGGCTCTCGGGTTAGCGTGAAACAAGCGCCATGCCGTAGGAGCCGACCGTGTCCGCGATGCGCCGGCAGGCGCAAAGGTGAGACGTGTAGTCTTGGCAAGCGTCAGCCCTTTGCGCCTGCCGGCGCATCGCGGCTAAAACCGCTCCTACGGTGGATTTCATTTTCCGGGGTTACCAAAGGGTAAAGCAGCGACTTGGCAGCCGATTTTTGGCTGCATAGTCGTTCGCTCAGGGGCTTCATCAGGCGATCCGACCATGACTGTTACGTCTACAACGACAGAGGGGGCGAAGCATATCAGCCCATCCCCGTCGGGTGCGCGACCCACGATCGCGCCAGAGACAACCCGCTTAATTCAGCCCGGCACCGCAACCGCCGATCGTCACCTTCACCGTCTTCCCCGTCTTGTAGAACTGCCCGGCGCTGCGGGCGACAACCCAGACTTGGGCGGTCTCGGAAACCTTGATACGCATTTGCAGCGCTGGCACCACTTCCGGCGCGATCTGGAATGCCGCCACCAGCGGTTGGGGGTTTCTGTCGACGAACACGACCAGGGCATCGACCTCGGGCAGCGCACAAGAGAAATCGATAAAGACACTCGCGCCATCCACCGCGATGTCGGGCGCCTTCAGCCGAATCGCGCTGGTCAAGCCTGGATTGCTGCGCTGTAGCGCCCGCAGCGTTTCTCGCGGGCCGCCGTTCAGAGTGGAAGCCACCGCCTGGCAGGGACGCAATAGCCCGGCGGCCACCGCTACCGAGAGCACAGCGGTCGAAACCGTCCCGCGAAGAACATGGCGTCTGGCTTGATTCATGGCTTACTCCGGCTTGTTCAAGTGTGATTCAGGGGAGCAGATGATCCCACGGCATTCCCGAATCAGGCCGCTTACGGACAGGCCAGAGCCGAATCAGGCGCGATCAGGTTGCGAACCCTGTGGTTATTGTGAAACTACCGGCATCGAAACCCTGTGCGACCCCTTCCTCAACTGCACTCTGCACGCCGGGTATGTGATCGACGATCCCAAACCACTGGTTTTCATTTGGCCTCCTTGAACCAAGCCCCAGCCGAATCCATCAGCCGGTTTGATTGCTTGCCCACGCAGGACAGATTGAAAAACAATCCAAGCTTGGCCCCTGCGCAGGCTTTCAAGAGCTTCAATAAGGGGCCGTAAATGAATAAGTTGGACGATTATAGGTGTGCTGTCGGGATGCTCGGCAAGACGCCGGTCACGCCGCATGGCCGTTCCCTGCAAGTGACCGGCAACGCAGCGGCGCGCCCGCCAACGCGGCCAGAACCTTCTAGTTATTCGTTTACGGCCCCTAAGTATTGAACCTAGCAGCCTGTCGGACTTTGGAATTGTCGATAGCGAAAATCGGCCCCAGCGAGGCCAGTTTTTGCCGGATTTGCCGCCGCATAGCCCAGCTATGGGGCAAAAAGCCGGTGAAAAATGGACCGCTGCGATCGATTTGCAGCCGACGATTCCAAAGTCCGACAGGCTGCTAGAGAAAACGTTTACAAATGAGCCCGGCCCCCGGCCGTTCGCTTCCCCGGTTTGGACGCGCGACATCAATTTAAGGACAAATGAAATGAAAACTCCCGAACCCTGTACGCTGGTCTTCTTCGGTGCGGGCGGCAACTTGAGCCGCAAAAAATTGATTCCTTCGCTGTTTCATCTGGAGATGTTGCAGCGCCTGCCGCAGCATCTGGTGATCCTCGGGTGTGACATCACCGCCTACGAGCGCGAAGCCTGGCTGAAAGTGGTGAGTGACATCCTGCGCGAGCGGCATGGCAAGGATATCGACGAGGCTGCGCTGCAACGTTTTTGCGCGCGCCTGCATTATTTTGCCGTGCCGCCAAATGATGACGATGCGTATGCGCGCCTGCAAACCCTGCTCGACGACGACCCGAAATTTCCGCCCAACGTGGTGTATTACATGGCGGTGCGACCCGCCGATTATCCCGGCATCGTGGAAAAGCTGGGGAACATCGGATTGCTGAAACAGCAGAACGGCTGGCGCCGCGTGGTGATCGAAAAACCGTTTGGCTACGATTTGCTTTCCGCGCAGACGCTGCAGGCCAGTCTCTATCGCCATCTGGATGAGCCGCAGATCTATCGCATCGATCACTATCTCGGCAAAGGCACGGTGCAAAACATCATGGTGTTCCGCTTCGCCAACCTGCTGCTGGAGCCGCTGTGGAAGAACCACTACATCGACCACGTGCAGATCACCCATTCCGAGACGCTGGGCGTGGAAAACCGCGCCGATTACTACGAAGGCGCGGGTGCGCTGCGCGACATGGTGCAGAGCCATCTGC
>Ga0210033_1000229_pt1 | contig 51971 bp, 47 predicted proteins | sample CryGeymeta201501_FD_185465 | JGI IMG/M metagenome (GOLD analysis project Ga0210033, IMG submission 185465) | Groundwater microbial communities from Crystal Geyser aquifers in Utah, USA - Crystal Geyser metaG 2015-01 (SPAdes) (version 2) | ecosystem: Environmental > Aquatic > Deep subsurface >... | reverse complement strand
GTTCAGGCTTGGGTTCGGGCTTGGGTTCAGGCTTGGGTTCGGGCTTGGGTTCGGGCTTGGGTTCAGGCTTGGGTTCGGGCTTGGGTTCAGGCTTGGGTTCGGGCAAACTGTTAAACATGGCTGTGGTCACTGCCACCTGGGTTTCGGGCGTGGGAAGGTTAAATTTTTGTGTGTTTAAAAAGGCGATGCTACTGGTAATCAGGACGATGTAGAGCAGTAACGTAATGAAAAAGGCTTGAATGCCATTATGCATTGTGCTTCCGAGTGAGAATATTGAGTTGGTTCAGTTGGTATTTTTTTAGCAGGTCGATCACTTTGGTAAAGGGGCCAAATTCGGCTTTTTGATCGACGCGAAGTTCTATGGGTTGATCTGGGTCAGTTTGTTGGAGTTGGTGCTCTAAGTCAGTAAAGGCGATGGGTTGATCGTTTAAGAAATATTGGTTTTCGGCGTTAATAGCAAGTCGTAAACTTAAGTTTTCGGGTGGGGTGTAGTTTTGGGTTTGTTGCGTTTCCGGTAGGTCGATATTGAGCTTGTCTTGAACGATAAAGCTGGCAGAGGTGAGGACAATTGCCAGCAGAACCAGCATGACATCAATCATGGGGATGACATTGATTTGATCGAATCGCTTCATTATTATCAGGTTAGCTTGATATTGATTGCTGTGCGTAAAAGCGCAGTTCAATGACTTCAGTTTGGCGAACCAAACCATTATAGATAATAATGCTGGGGATCGCTAAGGCAATTCCACCCGCTGTTGCTTTTAAAGCCAGTGCCAGTCCCATCATAATTTGACCGGTTTCTATCTGGTTATTGAGCCCGAGTTCATAAAAAGTAATGAGGATGCCTAATACGGTTCCCAATAGTCCAACATAGGGCGCATTAGAGCCAATGCTGGCAATGGTGGTTAAGTTATTGGTGGTGGCGACCTTGAGTTCGTGGATAGAGTTATAATCATTGAGTCGCAGCCGTGCATAGAATAGTTTACGTTCAATGGCGAGCCAAATCATAATAAAGCTCATTATGCCCAGTAAGCCAAAAATACTTATGTCTAAATAGGTTTTAAGAAGATCCACTCTGTTTTGCCAATGTAATGAATTTGAAAGTAACAATATTGTATAAGAGTCTTGTATCGAAAAATTAAGAAATCGTGAATATAAAGATAAATAATATCTATGAGACCTTTGCATGAGTGGGACGCGAAAGAAAAACTTTAACCCTTTTTATTGGTGCTGCCATCTCGTGCAAAGGTCTATCTATGAAGAATACCGGGTAAAGGGCTTGCCGTTATAAAAAATCTGTATATAATTAAAAGCTTATATTTTAAAGTAAGGAGTTATGGATGCGTGCAATGAAACGACGGATATTTTTAAAGTCGGCCTTAGGGGCTGGTGCTGGTCTAGTTGGGTTGTCGGCTTTATCCCCTTTATATGCCAGTGAACCGGATGAATTTAAAGGGCCGGATGTTCCCGATATTGACGCTGTTAAGGTGTCTGAGCATTGTTATTATGTACCCGCTTTAGGGTCGCACCCCACCCCTGAAAATTTTGGGATGTTTAGTAATCCAGGGTTTGTTGTAACAAATGAAGGGGTTGTGGTGATTGATACCGGTAGTTCGGTTCAGATTGGTGAAATGGTGTTACGGCAAATTAGAAAAGTCACCTCTTTGCCTGTCGTGAAGGTGATTAATACCCACTATCATGGAGATCACTGGTTAGGGAATCATGCTTTTGTGGCCGAAAACCCTAAACTAGCGCTTTATGCGCATCCAAGCTGCGAGAAAGTGTTAAAAAATGGCCAAGATAAGTTTTGGTTTGATTTCATGCAGAGCAATACCAATAACAAGATCACCGGTACGGTGATTACTGTACCAGATAAGCATTTTAAGGGCGGTGAAGTCTTTAAACTGGGCGGTGTTGAGTTTAAAATTCACCATTTTGGCAGAGTGCATACACAATCAGATCTGGCGATTGAAGTCACAACGGATAAAACCATGTATATGGGTGATATGGTGATGCGCCGAGTCGCAAATATGGCGGATGGTTCTTATCGCGGTTCGATTAAAGCGCTGTCTGAAATTGAAAAAATGCCCATTAATCATTTTATTCCGATGCACGGTCACCATGAAGCTGTTCAGTTGATTAAAGATGGCCGCCAATTTATGGAAACGATTTATAACAAAGCAGGCGAATATTATGAAGAGGGATTGTCTGACTTTGAAATGAAACCCAAAATTATGGCGGAGCCCTTTATGAAGAAAGTTGCCAGCCAATGGTCCGGCTATGAATCGACAATCGGCAAGTTTATTGTGATTGCGATTCAAGAGTACGAGAAGAGCCTTTTTTAAACTCACTTTTTAGTGGTTTTTTTGTTATTAACTGGTGCATTAAGCACCAGTGATAAAATCGAGTACCTTATCCAAACCGCCAAAATTGATACTGACATCGGCTTGTTGTTGAACGGCAGGTTTTGCGTGATAGGCAATGCTTAATCCCGCTTCTTTCATCATGAGTAAGTCATTTGCACCGTCACCAATTGCAATCGTTTGATCGCTTGTAATATTGAGCGTTTTACATAACTGTGTTAAAAACGCTGCTTTGGCTTCTGCGCCAACTATGTTTCCAACAACCTTGCCCGTTAAATAACCGTTGTTTTCTTCCAAAACATTCGCTAGGGTGTAATCAATATCGAGTTGTTTTTGCAGGCGATCAGTAAAAAAGGTAAAACCCCCTGATACCAGCGCAAACGCAATGTGTTGGTTCTTGAGTCCTTGTAACCAAGCTTCGGCGCCAGGGTTTAAAAAAAGTCGTTCATTAAAAACAGTTTCTAGTGCTCGCGTTTCCAAGCCTTTGAGTAAGGCAACTCTTTGTGTTAGGGAACTTTCAAAATCACACTCGCCACGCATTGCCGCATCTGTAATGGCGGCTACTTGGGGTTTTAAATTCATCATGTCAGCAATTTCGTCAACGCACTCAATACCGATCAAGGTTGAATCCATATCGCTGATTACCAGTCGAATATTTTGAGCGTTAAATCCTTTTGGAAGGGGGTTAATATCAATCCCTATTTTTTTAGACAAGGCCTTGGTGGTATCAAGACAATAGTTGGTTGTTTTAATGCGGTAATGGTTGTTGACCTTTTCCGGCCTGCCTAAAATTTCAGTAATTAACTTAATTTGATCGTGGTTTAAATCATTTTCATGAAGAATGAGTGTTGTCATTAACAAGGGTCTCTTTTTTGAATCGGCACTATTTTAGTCTTTGAGATTCGATCCTGCAAAGTTTGTTTGACGGGGGGAATAAAGAGCCCAATCCAGCCAATGGTAAATAATAGAATGCCTGTTAGAAATCGAAGGTTTGCTTGGTAACGACTCATTAAGTAACCTTGGCTGGTTACTAATTGTAAATGCCAGACTCGCAGCCCGGGCGTTTGACCATTGAGTGTCCAGAAATAGCTGAGATAAAAGTAGCTAATTGTGAGTAAATAGGTCTGAAAGGCCAGTAATTTGACAGGGTTTTGCTCAAAACCAGCGCCTTGCCAAAGGACAAAAGGGATGGCGCTGACAAACCATACGGCCAGTAAAAGCAACAAATCATAAAGGAAGGCAAATAATATTTTTATCGCAAGCATGGGTCTGTTTCTTTCTTTTAAAAAACAAATGATAATCGATCTGGCGTGTTTTTTTCGGTTAATATAATCTGAAGTCCTTTGGGATAAAGCGGTTGTTGAAAGGGGTATTCGAGCAACCCGATAGTCATTAGAGTATTTAGAGAAAATTATGAATTTGCACGATAATGGATTAACTTGGCCATGGATATTGTTTGGTTTTGCTTTTTATCTGCCTGTACTCATATGGGCATTGAAAACGGCACCTTGGTATAAGATTAAAGATAAGGCTTCACAGCACGTCTTCTTAGGAACCTCAGTGATCGTATTTCTGACATGGAATTCTGTGGCTTCGATTGGCCCGGGATTGAGCTTTCATTTGCTATTAGCCGCCTTAGTGACTTTAATGTTTGGTGCTCAATTTGCTTTGATGTCATTAAGTTTAGCGCTGGTGGGGGTGACTGTTATGGGAAATGCCGGCTGGATGGCTTTTGGCTTAAACGCACTGGTGATGGATGTTATTCCTGTGTTGATTGTTTGGGGGATTGCGGTTTGGTCTTATCGTGCTTTAGATCGTAACTTCTTTGTTTTTATTTTATTAAATGGTTTTCTGGCATCCAGTTTAAGTGTGATTGCTGCCTCTGCTGTTGCGGCGATTATTATGTCTCAAAGTGGGCTTTATGAAATTGAGGTATTAGAGAGATCTTTTATTCCCTATATTCCTTTGATTGCCATTCCAGAGGGCTTTGTGAATGGTGTATTGGTGTTGGCTTTGGTAATTATGAAACCTCAGTGGGTGAGTTGTTTTACTGATGAACAATACTTAAAAGGCAAATAAAACCGCCAGGCCTGGCGGTTTTATAAGCGCGTGGGGGTTATTTAATCCAGCCTGGTTTGAAATCTTTTCCTGCTTCATACTGAGCCATTTCGGCTTTGGCAATTTTAAGCGCTTTTTGGGCATGGAACATGGCGGTTTTATCGTCTTTTTTGGTTTTAGCTTCTTTTGCTAACGCTAAGTGATGTTCAACATAAGGTTGTTTCATTTTCTTTTGCTTGAAAACATGGTGATGGCTTTTTGCTGATGCATGAATCTTCATGGCTTCAGAAACCGTTGTATCATAAGCAGACGTTTTAACGGGTGCGTTGTTGGCGCAAGCCGACATAGACAGGGTTGCCGCAACGGCAGTGATAACGAGTAAATTTTTCATATTGCATAATCCTCCAAGGATAAAGTTGAAGCTGTATTTTTAAGTGTATAGCTCAATCTCTAATTCTAACCGATACAGAATAAAAAACAAAAATACCGCTTTTGGCAGTTTGCTGTTCAATATTCAGTGGAATGTATAAGTTATTAAGTTTACCCAGGCGCTGTCAATCCTTATAATGTACACTAATCTGTTAAAAAGCCCATTTTGGCAAGTATTTTTAGTAAAAGATATATCTAACTAGTTGAAAATAAATTAAAAAAGATTTTTTATTGTTGTTTGGCTTAAATTGGCTTAAACGAGCAAAAAATTCTAATTGACCTATAAAATTAAATAAAGGATTACCAGTATGCGCATCTTGCAGGAAGCTTTAACATTTGACGACGTTTTGTTAGTGCCGGCTCACTCTAATGTTTTACCTTCTGAGGTGTCGTTAAAAACACGTCTAAGTCGGAATATAGAATTAAACATTCCGTTCGTTTCTGCTGCCATGGATACGGTTACAGAAGCTCGGTTGGCTATTTCAATGGCTCAGGAAGGCGGCATTGGGATTGTGCATAAAAATATGACCATCGAAGAACAAGCGCATGTGGTCACCAAAGTTAAAAAATATGAGCATGGGGTCATCTTGGATCCCATTACCGTGTCGATCAACGATAAAGTTCAGGATGTGTTGGATAAAACCAAACAACATCGTGTTTCCTCTGCGCCGGTTATGGATGGCGATGAGTTGGTTGGCATTGTTACCAGTCGCGATCTAAGATATTTAGTGGATTTATCTCAGCCGGTATCACAGATCATGACCCCTAAAGATCGTTTGGTCACCGTTAAAGAGAAAGTAAAACGTGATGAAGTTTTAGAATTGTTACATGAACACCGCTTGGAGCGCTTGCTAGTGGTGGATGAGGCCTTTAAATTAAAAGGCATGATTACGGTTAAAGACATGGAAAAGTCTTCTGAACATCCTTTTGCATCAAAAGATTCAAATGGCCGTTTGCGAGTGGGCGCAGCGGTCGGAACAGGACCGGAAACTTTTGATCGTGTGGCTGCTTTGGTGAAGGCTGGTGTGGATATTATTATTGTTGATACGGCACACGGTCATTCTCAAGGGGTGTTGGATAAGGTGAAATGGGTCAAGGAAACCTATCCGCAAATAGATGTGGTGGGTGGGAATATCGCCACTGCAGAAGCGGCACTTGATTTGGTCGCAATGGGTGCAGATGCGGTAAAAGTCGGGATTGGCCCCGGATCAATTTGTACAACACGTATTGTTTCCGGAGTCGGTGTTCCTCAGCTAACCGCTGTATCGAACGTTGCCAAAGCCTTAGCTGGAAGTGGGGTGCCTATTATTGCCGACGGTGGAATCCGCTTTTCAGGAGATGTTGCCAAAGCCTTGGTTTCCGGAGCTTCATCCGTCATGTTAGGCAGTATGTTTGCCGGTACAGAGGAATCTCCCGGTGAGGTTGAGTATTATCAAGGGCGAGCCTATAAGTCTTACCGAGGTATGGGCTCTTTAGGCGCGATGTCACAAAAGCAAGGTTCTTCTGATCGATATTTTCAATCTTCTAATGCTGCCGACAAGCTTGTTCCTGAGGGAATTGAAGGTCGAGTCGCCTATAAAGGCCCTTTGGCGCCCATTATTCACCAATTGGTTGGTGGTATTCGATCGAGCATGGGGTATACCGGCTGTAAGGATATGGTTGAGTTTACGTCCAAGCCTCAGTTTGTGAGGGTAACGGGTGCAGGGATGGCTGAGAGCCATGTCCATGATGTGCAAATTACCAAGGAAGCTCCGAACTACCGCGTATAGCCAACCGAAAAGCATAATGGATGTGCTTTTTTAAATAAACCCTAAATTTTGCCCAGGCCTGGTGAAAATCAGGCATTTTGGGTCGCCTTAATTGACCTCTTTTTGGAAGTATTTATGTCACACCCGAATATTCATGAACATCGTATTTTAATTTTAGATTTTGGTTCTCAATACACTCAGTTAATCGCGCGTCGTATCCGAGAAATTGGCGTATATTGCGAGGTTGAGCCTTGGGATGCTGATGTCAATGAACTGATTGCGTTTGGTGCCAGAGGGGTGATTTTGTCTGGCGGGCCAGAGACAGCGACAGGAGAGGGTGCACCGGTTGCGCCTGCAGCTTTGTTTGACCTGGGGGTGCCTATTCTAGGTATTTGCTATGGTATGCAGACGATGGCAGCACAATTGGGGGGCAAGGTCGTTAATGCTTCAGAGCATGAATATGGTTATGCGCAAGTCCGCGCCCATGGGCACACACAATTTTTAAATGAGATTGAAGATCATGTGACCCCGGAAGGGTTTGGTATGCTGGATGTTTGGATGTCTCATGGCGATCGTGTTGAACAGTTGCCGACCGGGTTTAAGTTAATGGCTTCTACGCCCAATTGCCCAATTGCAGGCATGGCCAATGAAGAAAAACAGTTTTATGGCATTCAATTTCACCCGGAAGTGACCCATACAACTCAAGGTCAACGCATGATTGAACGATTTGTGGTTGATATTTGTGGCTGTGAAAAACTTTGGACAACGCAAAATATTATTGAAGATAGTGTCGCGCGGATACAGCAACAGGTCGGCACTGATGATGTTTTGTTGGGCTTGTCCGGAGGCGTGGATTCTTCAGTGGTGGCCGCCTTATTGCATAAAGCGATTGGCGCTCAGTTGACGTGTGTATTTGTCGATCACGGTCTGTTACGTCACCAGGAAGGCGAGCAGGTTATGGCTATGTTTGCCGAAAATATGGGTATAAAAGTCATTCGAGTGGATGCCGAACAAACGTTTATGGATGCCCTTAAAGGCGAAGCGGATCCTGAAATAAAACGTAAAATTATTGGTCATGCCTTTATTGAAGTCTTTGATGAAGAGGCGTCAAAGTTGACCAATGTTAAATGGCTTGCACAGGGTACGATCTATCCAGACGTGATTGAATCCGCTGGGGCTAAAACGGGCAAGGCGAAGGTGATTAAATCCCATCATAATGTTGGCGGATTACCAGAAGAAATGAAGTTAAGTTTGTTGGAGCCTTTGCGTGAACTCTTTAAAGATGAAGTCCGTAAGCTAGGTGTCGCGCTTGGCTTGCCTTCTGAGATGGTATATCGTCATCCTTTCCCGGGACCTGGATTAGGCGTTAGGATTTTAGGCGAAGTTAAAAAGGAATATGCCGACATATTGCGTTTAGCGGATCATATTTTTATCGAAGAACTCAGGGCAGCGGATTTGTATGATAAAACGTCACAAGCCTTTAGCGTATTTTTACCGGTCAAATCGGTCGGCGTGGTGGGGGACGCTCGTCGTTATGATTATGTGGTGGCTTTAAGAGCCGTTGAAACCATTGATTTTATGACAGCGCGTTGGGCGCACTTACCTTACGATTTCTTGGAAAAGGTCTCAAATCGTATTATTAATGAAATTCCTCGAATTACTCGGGTGACCTATGATATTTCCAGTAAACCCCCTGCCACGATCGAGTGGGAATAGCTTGTGGCTTCTAGCTAAAGGTTGCCTAGAATGCTGGTCAACAGTTCAAAAGCATTAACCCAAGCCGAACAAGATTTGTTTTGGATGCAATATGCCTATCGATTGGCACAAAAAGCGGAATCTGAAGGAGAGGTGCCGGTTGGTGCGGTGATTGTCGAAAATGGGAATAGGGTCGCGGAAGGTTGGAATCAAACCATTCAAAATTATGATCCAACCGCGCATGCTGAAATTGTCGCGCTCAGGGCTGCGGGTCAAGTCTTGCAAAATTATCGACTAGGAGATTTGACCCTATATGTGACGTTGGAGCCTTGTCCGATGTGTGCCAGTGCCATGGTTCATGCTCGTATTAAGCGCTTGGTTGTCGCCACCAAAGATCCCAGAACGGGTTCAGCCGGCTCGGTTTTTAATTTGACTCAAGATGCACGACTAAATCATCATATTGAAGTTGAATTTGGTGTGTTAGAAGCAGATGCAAGCGCGCAATTGAAAAGCTTTTTTAAACAAAAGCGATCTCGGAAAAAAGACCAAGTTTTAGCCAACGTAACGGCAAAAGATTGTTAGGGTTGTTATGGCGCAAGTTTTAAACAAATACTTGCCACAGGGTGTAATAAATGCGACTATTATTTCCTAATTAAAAAGTGCAAAAATAGCAGTTGTTGTTAACGGGCTACATTAGCATGGGCAACGCAATTAAGTGATTCAGTTTTAAACCTTTAAGTTTTAATATTTAGGCTATTATAAAAATATGCAAAAAAGTGTGGATCCAGCAGAAGGGATTACGACCTATAAAATATTGCCGGGAGAATTTTATGTTACCAGTACCAATGAAAGAATTGAGACGGTGTTAGGTTCCTGTATTTCTGCTTGTGGTAGAGATCCGGTTACGGGGGTTGGCGGTATGAATCACTTTATGCTCCCCATGGATAAAAATGCTGTGGGGGCATCAGAACTATCCGATGCCAATCGTTATGGTAACTATGCAATGGAGAATTTAGTTAACGCTTTGTTGTCGGCGGGTGCAAAACGTGATCGCCTTGAATTTAAGTTGTTTGGGGGCGGTCGAATTATGAGCTCTAGTACCAATATTGGTTGGTACAATATCGGCTTTGCATTTGACTATATCTACACTGAAGGTTTTAAAATTGTTTCTCAGGATATCGGTGATGTGTACCCAAGAAAAATCTTATATTACCCCAATTCAGGGCGTGTTCGAGTAAGACGCTTAAATGCGATGCATAACCAATCATTGGCAGATGAAGAAAACCGTTACATTAACAATATTGGATCGAAGCCTGTTGAAGGCGACGTAGAACTTTTTTGAGGATCGAATTATGGACATGATGGAAACTTTTCGCCAAACCTATCTTGAAGAGAGCTTTGAAGGGTTAGACATAATGGAAGCCGGACTTCTTGATTTAGAGCCTGGTACGCCAGATACTGACAAAATTAATGAGATTTTTCGTGCAGCACACTCAATTAAAGGTGGCAGCGGGACTTTTGGGTTTAATGAGATTATTGACTTTACCCATGTATTAGAAACCCTATTAGATGAAATGCGTGATGGTCGTCGGAATGTGACGCAAGAAGCAACCGATACGATGCTTCAAGCGGTAGATGTGTTGAGAGACATGATGACCCGTCTTCAAAATCATGAAGAGATTGATGAAGCGAAGGCCGCTGAAGTACAGGCCGATATGGAACGTATCTTAAACGGTGGGAGTGAGGCGGCGGCAAGCTCAGATGACAGCGTTGACAATAGTCCTAGCAATCAAGCCGGTGGCAGTGGTGAATGGAAAATTGAAGTTATACCAGAGCCAGACTTGTTACAAACCGGTAATGAGCCCATTCGAATTTTCCGTGAATTAGAAGGGCTGGGAGATCTAACGGTTGTTGTTGATGATACGGATCTTCCCGATATGGATTCCTTAAACCCGGAAAACCTCTATTTAAAGTGGCAGATGACGTTAACCGGTGACGGTATTGCTGAAGAAGATGTAAGAGAAGTCTTTGAATGGATTGATGGCGATGGTGCTCAAGTTAGCATTACCGGTGGGTCGAGCCAGCCAACAGCAGAAGCGGTGACAGAGATTCCGAAAGCCGTGCCACAGCCGCAAGTAAACGAGTCAAAACCGCCTGCAAAACCTGCACCGAAAGCAGCGGCAAAAGCACCTCAAAAACACGCACCGAAACAAGATAGTTCGATTCGCGTTGATTTAAGTAAAATTGATCAATTGGTTAATTTAGTCGGAGAATTGGTTATTACGCAATCGATGCTGAGTCAATTTGGAGACCAAGCGGAACAGGCTGATCAAGGCGCAAATTCGGTTGATTGGGTGGATAAGCTAAAAGAAGGATTAACGCACCTTGAAAGGCACACGCGGGACTTACAAGAAAGTGTTATGAATATCCGAATGTTGCCGGTAAGTTTTGCGTTTAATCGTATGCCAAGAATTGTCCATGATGTCAGTCAGAAACTGGGTAAATCTATTGAGTTGGTGATGGAAGGTGAAAACACTGAGTTGGATAAAACCATGTTAGAAGCCTTGACGGATCCTTTGGTTCATATTGTTCGCAATTCCATTGATCATGGTGTCGAATCTCCAGACGTGCGCTTAGCCGCCGGGAAGTCGGAAACGGGGACAGTCAAAATGGCGGCTTTCCACCAAGGGGGCAACATCCTTATTCAGATTACCGATGATGGCGCGGGCATTGATGCGGCCAGAATTGAACAGAAAGCGATCGAAAAAGGGGTGATTGAACCGGATCACAACCTCACGGAAGAAGAGATTGTTGACCTGATATTTAACCCTGGTTTTTCAACTGCCGAAGTCGTGAGTGATGTTTCCGGTCGTGGCGTTGGGATGGATGTTGTTCGTCGAAATATTAGAGGTCTTGGCGGTTCGGTTGAAGTGAAAACTGAAATTGGTGTTGGCAGTGTGTTTACCATCCGCTTGCCGTTGACGTTAGCGATTTTGGATGGACAGCTTGCAAAAGTTGGCGCTGAAACCTATGTTTTTCCGCTCGTGTCAATTGTAGAATCTATTCAGGTAGATAAGTCTCTAATCAAAGGAATTGCCGGTCAAACAGAACTGTATAAATTGCGCAATAGCTATATTCCGGTGATTCGCTTACACCAGAAAATGGGTATAAAAAATGCCCGTACCGATTTGGCCGAAGGTTTATTGGTTGTGGTCGAAGAAGGTGGAAAACGTGCCGGTATTTTTGTTGATGATTTGCTTGGACAGCAACAAGTGGTTATCAAAAGCTTAGAAAACAACTTTATGAAAATCAGTGGGGTTGCCGGTGCGACCATTCTGGGAGATGGTACAGTTTCTCTTATTTTAGATGTCATGGAAACGCTCGCCAGCCATAAAGGTGGTGGCTTGCATTCTCATGCAGCTTAAAATATAGCTCATTATTAACCCATTCTATTTGAGGGATTTATGTCATTTGCTTTAGGTGCTAAAGAAGTTCAAGAAACCATTATGGTTTTAAATTTGTCAGTTGCTCAAATTGAATTGACAATTACCGATGGTGATAATTCGGTCAATACCTTAATTGATTCATTCGAGTTTATGTCAAAGCACATTGAAGATATAGAAGTTTCAAGTCGAAAGATAGCTGAAATGTCAAATGGTGTGGAAGGGATTGAAGAACACAATCAATCTTTATTAATGCAAACGGATGACTTGGCAAAAAAAATGCAACAAGCCATTATTGCCTTTCAATTCTACGATAAATTAAGCCAGCGCCTTAATCATGTGTCCTATGGTTTATCGGGTCTTTCTGAGATTGTCTCTCATGAAATGCATGCTCAGGATGAAGCGCAATGGGAGACCTTTAAGTCGGAAGTTCGAAAAGGCACAACGATGCGAGAAGAAGAAGAATTATTTGAATTAATTTTTGACGAAAAGATGCCTGCAAAAGACGCTATCGAGTTAATGAAAATCAGAATGCGAGAAAGGATGAATTCTGAGGAAACTGAAGAAGAGGAAATTGAATTCTTTTAAATGACAAAAGCTTTTTTCAGGATTTAGATAAAACGCCTTTTCAGGCGTTTTTTTGGGTTAAAACCGCCTAAAAAGGCAAAGCTTGATATTTTTGATTTGAGCATAAAAAAAATGAATTTTTCATTTAAAGAAAAATTGATGATGATAAAGCCTCTTACAATTAAATAATGGTAATGAATGATATGATCTTCAAGTTTTCTCGTTGGATAACGGTGGCTTCTTTAGCTTTAATCAGCTCAATTGCAATGGCTGCAGACTACAAACCTTTTATTTTGGGCTCGGTTTCACAAGCATCCGTTTCAGAAGTTACTAATGAAATTCAAGCCAGTTTACAAACTCATGGCTTTGAGGTGGTTGGTCGTTATCAACCGAATATTGAGACTCAAGTTATTGTGGTGACGCATAAAGACCTTAAACAACTGGCGAGCAAATCTAACCTGGGTGGTTTTGGCGCCATGCTTAGAGTTTCTATCGTGAGTCGTTCCGGACAAACAGAAGTGTCTTACACCAATCCAACCTATTTATGGAATGTCTATCGTATGAGTGGAGATATTTCGCCAATCCAGCAGCGTATCGAAAAAACCTTAGGGTATAGCAAAACTTTTGGTTCAGAAACGGCTTTATCCGCTGAAGCATTACGTGAATATCACTATAAATTCTTAATGCCATATTTCGATGATATTGACGAATTGGCAGAGTACGAAAGTTATGATGCAGCGCTCAAAGCGGTGGAGGCTGGGTTGGCAGCTAAAAAGGGTGGCGTCTCAAAAGTATATCGGATTGATCTACCCGGTAAAAACGAAACGGTTTTCGGTGTGGCGTTTAGTCAAGGCGCCCCAAAAGATGCCAATATTTTGCATCAAATTGATCAAACGGGTTTGTCGCACGCGGCACATTTACCCTATGAGCTGTTAGTAACCGACAATGAAGTCATTGCTTTGAACGCAAAATTCCGAATTGCCATTAACTGGCCTAGCTTGTCTATGATGGGGTCAGGGAGCTTTATGTCCATTGCGGATGCGCCAGATGAAATTATCGATGCATTACAAGAGGTTGTTGCACCATAAAAGCGTGAAGTTTCTTCTCTTAAAAAGCTCTCTTTATGGGGGCTTTTTTATTTTCCGGTCAAAGAAAATCATCAATAGGCTTGAAAAAAAATGAACTGACCTTATTAACCTGCCATCTCAAAATGATTAACCTTTTGGCTTAGGAATTGTTGTACGGCGTTGGTTTTGCCAGCCCTTGATGAATCCTGGCCACTATTTATTTGAAATTAAGGAGTAAGAGTCCAAATGAGTCATACCGAAACCCATGCTTTTCAAACTGAAGTGAATCAGTTGCTTAAATTAATGATTCATGCCCTTTATAGCAATAAAGAAATCTTTTTAAGAGAGCTGGTGTCTAATGCCTCCGATGCCCTTGATAAGTTACGTTTTGAAGCCGTTTCTAACGATGCCTTATCAGAAGGCGAATCCGAATTGGCGATTGTTGTCGGCTTTGACAAAGAGGCCAAAACCATTAGCATTTCCGATAATGGAATTGGTATGACACGCGACGAAGTGGTTGAAAATATTGGCACCATTGCCAACTCAGGCACCAAGAAGTTCTTAGAGAATATGACAGGTGATCAGGCCAAGGATAGTCATTTGATCGGCCAATTTGGTGTTGGGTTTTATTCCTCTTTTATCGTAGCGGATAAGGTGACCTTAACGACTCGTAAAGCCGGGGATGATAAAGCATCAGCAACCCGTTGGGTATCGACAGGTGAAGGTGAATATACACTTGAAACGGTTGAAAAAGACACCAAAGGGACAGAGATTGTTTTGCATCTGAAAGAAGACATGGATGAGTTTTTAAATGACTATCGTTTAAAAAATATTATCACGACCTATTCGGATCACATTAATTTCCCAATTAAAATGTGGCAAGCCAAAATGGATGAAGACGGTAAGGAAACCGAAGAAAAGACACTTGAACAGGTCAACAAAGCCACTGCGTTATGGACACAACCAAAATCTGAGCTGTCAGATGAAGACTACAACAATTTTTATCAAACTTTGTCACATGATTTTGAAGCGCCTTTAGCACACATTCACAACAAAGTTGAAGGCACGCTTGAATATACCTCATTGCTATACATTCCTAAAAAAGCGCCATTTGATTTATATGATCGTGATCGTCGTTATGGGCTTAAGCTTTATGTGAAGCGTGTCTTTATTATGGATGATGCTGAGCATTTGATGCCGACCTATTTACGGTTTGTCCGAGGGGTGATTGATTCTAATGATCTACCGCTTAATGTTTCGCGTGAGATTTTACAAAGCAACCGCGTGGTTGATAAAATCCGCTCTGCGTCGGTTAAGCGGGTTCTCGATCAATTAACGAAACTGGCTAAAGCAGACGATAGTAGTGATTATGATACTTTTTGGGATCAATTTGGTAATGTGTTGAAAGAAGGCCTGATTGAGGATTTTGCGAATAAAGATAAAATTGCTAATTTGTTACGCTTCTCAACCACCCATGAATCTTCAACGGCTGAACAGCGTGTTAGTCTACAAAATTATGTAGATCGTATGACAGAAGATCAAGAGGCTATTTACTATATTACTGCGGATACTTATGCTGCTGCGAAAGGCAGTCCGCATTTAGAAATGTTCCGTAAAAAGGGCATTGAAGTCTTATTATTAACGGATCGGATTGATGAGTGGTTGGTCTCACACTTAACGGAATTTGAGGGTAAGCCATTGAAGTCGGTGACGGCAGCAGACTTAAAAGAGTTTGAAGAAGAAGCCGAGAAAGCGTTGAGCGAAGAAGACAAAAAGGCGCGTGAAGCCTTAACGGAGAAAGTGAAAAAAACATTGGAAAATCAGGTTTCAGATGTCAAAATCACCCACCGTCTAACCGACTCTCCAGCCTGTGTGGTGTCTGCTGATGGCGATATGTCTGCTCATATGGCACGGATGATGGAACAAATGGGGCAAACCATGCCAAAGCAAAAACCGATTTTAGAGTTGAATCCGGAGCATAGTTTGGTGAAAAAGCTGGATAGCTTATCTGACGACACCAAATTAAAAGAATGGTCGCTCTTTTTATTGGAACAAGCACAATTGGCAGAAGGAGATTCTTTGGAAAATCCGGCTGAGTTTATTAAACGGATGAATGCACTGTTAAGTGAAGTGATTTAAAAGCAAGTTCGCTTAGCGATTCGTCTTTACATCGTCACCCCAAAACAATTCTTGCTGTTTTGGGGTTTTTTTATGCCGGAAAAAAAGGGGTTAACACTGCACACAATTCTCGCGTGGTAATTTACCCTGTTCAAAATCTGTTAGGTTTTTCAGGGTCGTTGCGGCAATTTGGTTCAAGGCTTCTTGGGTAAAAAAGGCCTGATGTGCGGTAATCAAAACATTGGGGAAGGTCACCAGCCGTTCAAAGATATCATCTTGAATTATTTCTTCAGAATGGTCTTCAAAAAACAAGTGTTCTTCTTGTTCATAAACATCTATGCCTAAATAACCAATATGGCTCGTTTTCAAACCATTAATTAAGGCTTGCGCATCGGTTAATGCACCTCGACTGGTATTGATCAACATCACACCACGCTTCATCTTAGCGATGGCTTCTGCATTGATTAGATGATGGGTGTCGGCTAATAACGGCACATGTAAGCTGATAATATCACTGTGTTGATAAAGCGTGTCTAGGCTAACATAATCGGCATAGGGTGCAATGGCAGTATTAGGGAAAGGATCATAGGCTAAGACCTTAAGGCCAATGCCGGATAAAATTCTGGCCATTTCTTGGCCAATACGGCCGGTACCAATAATACCCGCAGTTTTATTGAACATATCAAATCCGAGCAAACCTTCTAAGGTAAAGTTGCTGTCTCGAATGCGGTTATAGGCTCGGTAGGTCTTGCGGTTTAAACTCATCATTAATGCCAGTGCATGTTCTGCCACCGCCATAGGAGAATAGGCCGGAACTCTTAAAACCGTGAGTCCAAATTCTTTGACCGCATGATGGTCAATATTATTGAACCCTGCGCAACGCAAGGTAATCAGCTTCACCCCCAGTCGTGCGATTTGAGCCACGACAGTGTGATTGAGTTGATCATTAACAAACACACAAACAGCGTCAAAGCCTTGTGTCAAAGGGGCTGTTTTCTCAGTCAGATGCACCTCAAAAAACGTCAGCTTAATGCGGGGCGGGCAAGGTACGGATTCAAAAAGTTGCTTGTCAGTTTTAGTGGTACTAAAAAAAGCCACATTCAGCATGGTTCAATCCTTTGTTTTGATGGTGGTATTGAGTTAAAAATAACCCAGGCCTGGCTGTTTTTTGGGTAAATTTATGCCACAATAGCGCTCTCTTCTTCGGCTGACATATGCTAAAACTATTTTATGAGACCTTTGCACGAGATGGCTACACGAATAAAAAGGGTTAAAATTTCCCATATTTTCTTTCGCGTCCCACTCATGCAAAGGTCTCTTTATGTCAAAGCCACTGACTATTTAAGGATTTTGTTTTGATTTCTACCGCAAATATTACCATGCAATTTGGCGAGAAGCCGCTTTTTGAAAATATAAATATTAAGTTTGGTGACGGTAACCGTTACGGACTGATTGGTGCCAATGGTTGTGGTAAGTCGACATTTATGAAAATTCTCGGAGGTGACTTGGAACCCACTGCTGGCCAAGTGATGTTAGACCCTGATGACAAGTTAGGGAAGCTAAAGCAGGATCAGTTTGCCTATGAAGGGTATTCCGTTGTCGATACGGTGATTATGGGCGATTCAGCGCTTTGGGAGATTAAACAAGAGCGTGATCGGATTTATGGTCTAGCGGAAATGCGTGAAGAAGATGGCTTAAAAGTCGCTGATTTAGAAATCGCTTTTGGTGAAATGGATGGCTATACAGCAGAATCTCGAGCAGGTGAATTGTTGTTGGGATTAGAGATTCCCGTAGAACAACATTTTGGGTTAATGTCTGAAATTGCGCCCGGCTGGAAGTTACGGGTGTTGTTAGCACAAGCGCTGTTTGCGGATCCGGATATTTTGTTGTTAGATGAACCGACCAACAACTTAGATATCAACACCATTCGATGGTTGGAAGGGGTGTTAAATGAACGAAAAAGTACGATGATTATTATTTCCCATGATCGCCATTTTCTAAATGCAGTGTGCACCCATATGGCCGATTTGGATTATGGTGAATTGCGTGTTTATCCCGGAAATTATGATGAATATATGTTTGCAGCGACCCAAGCAAGAGAGCAATTGTTGGCCGATAATGCTAAGAAAAAAGCCCAAATTAATGAGCTAAAAAGTTTTGTCAGTCGTTTTTCTGCAAACGCATCTAAGGCAAAGCAAGCCACGTCGCGTCAGAAACAAATTGATAAAATTGAGCTAACTGAAGTGAAGCCCTCTAGCCGTGTGAATCCGTTCATTCGTTTTGAACAAGATAAGAAACTGTTTCGCCTTGCCTTGGAAGTTAAAAACTTAAGTAAATCCTATGATGAACTGACGGTTTTTAAAGACCTTAATTTTATGCTAGAAGCGGGTGAGAAATTGGCCGTCTTAGGCCCCAATGGGATTGGTAAAACCACCTTATTAAAAGCCCTTGTAGGGGATATAGAGGTGAATTCAGGCAAGGTCAAATGGTCTGAAAATACCGATATTGGATATTATGCTCAGGATCATGCGCATGAGTTTGCAGAAAACCTGACTTTGCTTGATTGGATGAGTCAATGGAAAGCGTCAACTGACGATGAACAGGTGGTTCGCGGTATTTTAGGGAAAATGTTATTTTCCCAAAAAGACATTAATAAATCGGTCAAAGTGCTTTCCGGTGGTGAGCAAGGACGTATGCTGTTTGGTAAGCTGATGCTGCAAAAACCCAATATTTTAGTCATGGATGAACCGACCAATCACTTGGATATGGAATCTATTGAATCTTTAAATCAGGCTTTAGAAGCCTATGAAGGCACGGTCATTTTCGTATCGCATGACCGGGAGTTTGTGTCTTCGTTAGCGTCACAGCTACTGATTATGACCTCGGATGGGGTTGAAATCTATCGGGGCGACTACGAATCCTATTTAGCAGAACAGCAAGATGGCTAAGCTGCACAACTGCCAAGCCTTTTAAGGCTTGGCGGCATTGGGTGGATATTGTTCTAACAACTTTTTAACCCCCTCTTGAATCCTTTGGGTCAGTTCTTCGGGCGCCAAGTGTTCTTCAATATAGCGAGTGCTGATGCCGCGCCAAATCAGTTTTTTCTCAGCATTGAATAAATCAATCACCAATTTTTCTTGGTCATAATAATCGCCATCCGGGTATGTCTGAAAACCAAATCCGCCATAACGACCAAAACTCCCAAAGCCAAAAGATGTTGTGACTTGGCTTCCACGTTTTTTTGAGAAGGTTTCAAGATGATACGTAACATAGCCGGTAGGATTTTGGTCGACAAACGTGATGCCTTTCTGGGGCAGCTCAATGGTAATCGCCTGGTGAATGCGCTTAGCAATCAGTGGGTTTTTGGCAGCAAACGTCGCGGCCTTTGGCTCAACTTGATCGGCGTCATCAAGCCACTGAACCGTCTTAATGTCGTTAAAATGCGCTGTCGCATCATAATCCTGGCTCACTTGAATGCTACTACAGCTGCCTAATAGCAGTGGGCTGAGCAGTAGGCTGATCACCCTCAGGGTTTTGAATAACGATAGGGTAAAGGGGGTTGTCATCATAGATTCCTTGAGGCTTTTTGTGTAATAAAGATACTGCCTATGACAATGGGAATTGCGCCCAGTATCTGTACCCAAGTGGGGGGCGTATCTAAATAGAAATACACCAACCCCAGTGTCAGCAGGGGTGAGAAAGCAAACAGTGCGGTGACTTTGGTAATGGGGAGGCGGTGTAATGCTTCCACCCAGAATATTTTAGAGACCACAAAAACCAGCCCACCGGTTAACAATAGCCAAACCGCTTGGGCTTTAATTTCAGACCAACCGGGATCGACTTCAAATATTTTCGCTAAAAGATATAAAAATGGCAATGCAATAATACTGCGAACCATTAAGATAGTTTCGCTAGAAACATCGGCTCTTGCGCGTTTTTGAAATAAGTTAGCAAAAGGGGCAATGACTGCGGCTAATAACGCTAAGCCATCGCCAAGCTTAAGCGTAAATTGATTTGGAAACAAGATCACCAGTGCCCCAAAAGTCATTAAAATCACCCCAATAAGATGGGTTCGATCTAATTTTTCTCCGGGTTTACGGCCCAAAAATAAATAACTAAATAACACTTGTAAGAATAATATGATGGCAACATGACTGGGTGAAGTGGTTTGTAACGCTAAAAAAATCAAGCTAAACAGGCTGGTGATAAACAAGCTGGTCAGTGCCAGATTTTTATAGGCATGGGTTCGTTTAAGTTCAGAGAACTTTTGCCGAATGGAACACCAAGCAATCAATAAAATTGCGGCAATCACCAGGCTATAAAAATAAGCATGCAGCCCCCCTAAGGCGGAAACACTAAAAAATGCAAAAATTGGAAAATGCGCTTCAATGATAGATAGCGCAAGCGAGTATAGCTCGCCTTTGCGTTGATGCTTTTGGTCTAGTTTGGATGGCTGCATTCGTTTCAGAGTCGGTTATTTGGTGGTTAAGGTAAAGACACCGTCCCAGTTTTCTGGCGGTGGGGTTTTAAGATAGGCTTGGCAGCGTTGATCGTAAAGGGCTTTAAAGTGTACAAATGGATCATCAGGCAATTGTTGAAAAATTTGGTTTGCATGCAGAAAATCCTTAGCATGATAGGCATCAAAAGCTTGATGGCAAATCTCAACCAGCTTAAAAGCTTCTTCTAAATCGGGATCATCAAGATCCGCTAACGGCAAGTAAATTTTAACGGGTTTATTTTTTCCTTTTACCTTCACTTGATCAATGAGTGCGCAGGGAATTTGTTGGTGAATTTCCGCTTGGGTAAATTCAGAAATGAGCATTTTTAAACCATATTGTTTGGTTAAGCCTTCTAAGCGCGAGCCTAAATTAACTGCATCACCGATAACGGTGTAATCCAGTTTTTGACTGGAGCCTATATTGCCTAAAATGACCGAACCCGTATTGCCGCCAACCCCAATTTTAATCGTCGGTAAACCCCTTTCAGTTAGCGCTTGATTAACCTTATTGACTTTTCGAGTCATGTGAATCATCGCTCGAGTCGCATGTAATGCGTGCTGTGGGTCGGGCAAAGGGGCGCCCCAAAATGCCATAGTGGCATCGCCGATAAATTTATCCATAGTGCCTTTGAAGTCGAAGGTGACTTGGGTCATGGCATCCAGATGGATATTCAGTAGGGTCACGACTTCACCCGGTGATAAGGATTCCGATAGCGTGGTAAAGCCGCGAATGTCAGAAAACACCACGGTCATTTGTTCTTCTTTGCCCACTTCTGCTTGGATTTGATCTTGGTAATTGTCGAGTACCATATTTAATGCAGAGGGTGAAACGTATTGTGAAAGCATATTGCGAACCCGACGTTTTTCACGACCTTCCGTCGCGGAGAGATAGCCACTGATCATTAACCAGGTTGTTAGAATGCTTGCTAATAAGGGCGCTAAATCCCAGTTTTGAGCAAAATTGGCTTGCGCCCAAATGCCCAAGATGACAATGATACTGGCCAATAAGAATGGGTAGATGGTTTGTAGCAGGATTGCATCTTGAAAAATTGCCAGACGCATGGTTAATAGCGCCAGAAAAAATACGAGTATGACAACCCAGTAAGCGGGTACTTGGTAAACAAAGTCTTTATTTAATAAATTACTGGTAATGGAGGCATGCAAAAAGACCCCTGGCCAACGGCTTTCTAGCGGGGTGGTTTTCATATCTTCTAAGCCGACGGCACTGGTGCCAATAAAAACAATTTTATTGCTGAACTTTTCCGGGTTAAGCAGGCGAGGGTCAGTATAAAGTGCTTCTAAATTACCTTTGCGTAGTTCATCAATAGAGGCTAAAACACTCCCAATGGAGTAGGTCGTGAAGTCCTTATAGAAATTGACTTCATAAAATCCTTGTCGGTCTAATGGGATCTTTAAGCCCCCAAATTTTAGCATGGGTGGATTACTTGTTTGTTCGACGGTATCAATTTTGAGCGGGTCAATTAACGGCGCGACTGATAAAACCGGGTAAAAGTCGCCTAAGAAATCTCGGAATAAACGGGTGCGGCGATAGACACCATCACTGTCCGGGGAAAACTCGACCACGCCGACATGTCGAGCGTTTTTATACAGACCGGGAAAGGGAATATAACGTGTATTGTTTTGGCTTTGTTTGAGGTTAGTGATATTGGGGATGGCAAATTTGCTTTTAAAAATATCCGGTAAGGGTCGATTTGGGAGGGGGTTGGATGGGTCGTGTAATAATTGAATGGCGTGAATGGCAATACCCGATTCGGCTGTTGACTCAATAAAGGCCAAGTCATGTTCTGATTGGTTTTTGTTTTCTAAAAGAGCGCGTTCAGTAAAGAGAATATCGAATGCAACACTTTGGGCACCCCCCATAGTCATAAATTCCAGGACATCTGCCCAAACAGATCTTGGCCAAGGCCAACGCCCGACAATGGGTTCTAAGGTGGATAGCGAGGCCTCATCGACCAGTAATACCACTATGTCCGGGTTGGCGGTGGCTTCACCCCGCAGGAGTTTGGTTTTGGCGTCATCTATTTGCCACTCTAGGGTATTGAAGCCGCCGAGCAAAAAGATGGCTGAAACCAAAATCCCGGCAGTAAATGCCAAAAGGCTACCGTGAAATAAACGACGTTGTCGTTTAGTCAGTGAAATGGATAGCCCAAATTTTTTCATGGTGATACGGTTGAAATCTGACCAGGCCTGGGCGTTTTTAAGGACAGTTTAGGCATTGTTATCCAAAATATCTGCTTGTCTAAATTCGCTGATGCGTTTTAACAGAAACTCGAGTTCTGCATGTTTTTCTTCTTTTTCGTTGACCTTTTCTTCTAGAAAGTCGACAACATTTTTATGGAGTTTTAATTTATTTAACGTATTGATATTGGTGATGCCGCCGGGGTTTAGGACGTTGACTTCTAAAATTTTGTCGCCAATCATATCCACGCCGACAAAATAGAGGCCGTCAGCAATCAGTTTAGGGCCGATTTTGCGACAAATCGCCATTTGGGATTCGGTCATTTTGTATTTGTGTGCGGTACCACCGATTTGGATATTGGCGCGCACATCCCCTTCCGGCGGTTTGCGGTTATAGGCGCCGATAAATTTACCATTCAGCATCAAAACCCGCACATCGCCTTCCTCTGCACCTTCAATATACTCTTGTACGATCACGTAGCTTTTGTCTTGGCTGTCGATATAAAAGTCTAAGATTGAGTTAATACTGGTTTGTGCATTTTTTTCCAATACGATGACGCCATGCCCACCTGATGCATTAAGCGGCTTTAAAATGACTTTATTCCCCGGCATATCATCAATACGTTGACGAATATAGTTTTTACTTTTCGAAACATGGGTGATCGGCAAGAAGTTATTATGTGGGTCGTTGAAGGTAGTTGTGTAAAGTTTATTATTGGCTTTACGCATGCCATCCACATCATTGACAATGACCACTTCATTTTTAACGGAGTCCAGAAAGTTGAATACCATGGGATCAATTGGCGGATCACGGCGAAACATAATACAATCCAAACCATGTAGCGGCATCATCACTTCGTCGAATTTAACTTTCTTATAAAACTGCAAAATGTTTTCCGGAATTTTTTCCATTGGCAAAATACGCTTGACATAGCCATGTGTGACATTGTTCCGCACGGTTAAGTTACTGGGGTAGAGGATAGAAATTTTGTGATTTCGTTCCATGCATTCTTTGATAATGCGAAGCGTCGAATTTTTTGCTGGGGTGATGCTGTCCCAATTTTCAAAAATAAAACCAATATTCATAACAAATGTCCTTTCTCTAAGACGCTAGTATAGCGCCAAATTTTGACCGTTTTAAGGGGAAATGTAAACCGCTAATTTTTGGTGTTTTTGTTGACATCGCTGACCGTTTGAATCAGGCTGGAAATCGTGTTATCCGCTAAGTCACGGCTTGGCGATTCTAGTTGATTAATCAAGTCTTGCGGGGTGAGTTGTTCAGAATTGTAGACAAATATCCCCAACTGATCATCCGGTTTTAAAAAAGTGGTTTCACCATAAGGTGTATAGCGCGTTGCCCCTAAACTGATAATTAATTGCTTGGGATAGTTCGCTGTTGACAGTAGATGACGCAAGTCTTCAAGGGGGCCAAAATCGGTTTGGTTGTTAAAGGTTTCAATCAACCATTGCTGAAGCGGTTGATAAAAATAACTGTAATTTACCACAGGGCTATCAATGCCATAAGGTTTGATGTGATCGCCTCGCTTTAAATAACAAGCGATTTGAAAAGCATCTAAGTGGCCGCCAGTGTCAAATTGATCTAAGCTAATCCAGTGGGACGAGATGCCTGTCGAGTTGACCCCCCAGTTTTTTTTCTGACTGATTTTGGTGGCATTTGGCCGGCGAATGGAACAATCATTAAATGCGGCAAAGGCCTGCGGCGTTAACTGGCGAATAGCATGGTTTTCTTCATATTCAACCTTAAACAATACACACAATTCGGGTTCCATTTGCACATTGATTGGATGCGAAAAGTCGGCTTGCAATTGTTGGTCGGATAGCGGAAAGGTTCCTAAAAAAGAAGGGTGGCCGGGAATGTAAATCGGAAAAATGCCTTTGGGGGCATTCGCTTCTTGGGTTTTGATTTTCAAAAAATCGGCATCTTCTCCGGCTTGGTTCAAATGCTCGGCAAAGTTGCCGGCAATACCAAAAACGGCTATTTCTTTGAGTTGTTGTTTAGTCAACTGCATAAAATGCTCCTAAAATAAAATGCCTTGTAACTGGCGACGATAGGCATTAATCTGTTGCGGGTGGTCGTCTTGTAATAAGGTGAAAATGGCTAATAGCAGTTGCTGTGCTCGTCCGCCCCGGTCTGTTTTGTCGAAGCGGATCGATTGCAATAAACAGTCCATGGCTTTTTCTATTTGATGATGTAACATCCAATAGGCAGCCAATTGATACAGGGACTCAAGGTGATTTGGATTTTGTTGTAAAGTGTCTTTCAGGTTATTCATTTCAGGTGCGTCAGCAATAATCTCACTAAACTGAAACAAGGTCGATAAGGTTTTGGCCTCATGGGTTGTTCTTTGGCTTTTTGGCAGCGACGCTAATATGGCTTTGGCTTTAGCAAGACGGCCGGTTTGAAAAGTCATACGGGCTAAATCTAATCCCCAAGTGGGATGGTTCGGATCGGTTTCTATGGCTTGTTTTAATAAAGACAACGCCTCGGCATGGTCGCCTGCCACAAATGCCGCTTGAGCTTGCTGGCTGACGGATTGAGATATTGCGTTGGTCGGGGTTTCCATTCAGCCTTCCTTAAGGTTTTCGGTCAATTCATAGAGTTTTTCCAAAGCCTGTTTGGGCGTGAGGTCATCCACTGATAGGGATTTCAGCGTGTCTAAACAGCCCTGCTCCGTCGGCGACAAGGACGGGGCAGCAAACAGATCAAATTGTTGAACATTTAACGGATGGGCTTGCCGGTTGAGATTGGATTGCGCGTTGATCGACTGATTTTCCAAACGTCGCAAATGCTGTTTGGCCGAGTCGATGACTGTGGCCGGTACCCCTGCTAATGCCGCTACTTGTAAACCGTAACTTTGAGAGGCAGGCCCATCATTGACTTGGTGCATAAAGACGATTTTGTCTTGATGTTCTAGTGCGGTTAGGTGGATATTGACCGTATTGTCAAATTGCTCCGCTAGGGCGGTCAGCTCAAAATAATGGGTGGCGAATAAACAATAGCCTTGGATTTTGCGCGCCATTTGCTCAGCGATTGCCCAGGCCAGTGCCAAACCATCAAATGTTGAAGTCCCTCGGCCAATTTCATCCATTAAAATCAGTGATTGTGGCGTTGCATGATGCAATATGTGCGCAGTTTCAGTCATTTCGACCATAAAAGTCGATCGCCCCGATGTTAAGTCATCTGAAGCGCCAATGCGTGTAAAAATGCGGTCAATTGGGCCGATTTGTGCCGATTCTGCCGGGACATAGCTGCCCATGTGCGCCATAAGCACAATTAACGCTGTTTGGCGCATAAAGGTCGATTTACCCCCCATATTGGGGCCGGTAATGATTTGTAAGCGCCTTTGATCGGAAAATCGGCTGTCATTGGCAATAAAGGGTTGGTCAGATAAGGCTTCTACCGTTAAGTGCCGTCCTTGTCGGATATCCATCCCCGGGGCAGACGTCAGTTGGGGTCGCGTTAAATTTAAGGTGATAGCGTGTTGCGCCAAGCTCACCAATACATCGGTTTGCGCTAAAGCAGAAGCGGTGTTTTGTAAATCACTCAGCTGGGCATTGAGGGTTTCAAGCAGTTGTTGATATAGCAGCTTTTCCCTTGCTAGCGCCTTCTCATTGGCGCTCAGCACCTTGTCTTCAAAGCTTTTTAATTCAGGGGTGATATAGCGTTCTTGCGCCTTTAAAGTTTGGCGACGAACATAATCGGCAGGCACTTTTTCAGATTGCAGCTTACTGACTTCAATATAATAACCATGCACGCGGTTATAGCCGACTTTTAAGGTGCTAATGCCGGTACGCGCTTTTTCTCGAGTTTCCAGTTCTAGTAAGTAGCTGCCGGCTTCATTTTTTAAATTTCGTAATTCATCGAGTTCTGCATCATAACCTTCTGCAAACACCCCTCCCTCTCGAATCATCATCGGCGGGTTTTCAACCAAGGCTTGCGTCAGTTGCGTGGTTAATTGTGGGTAAGTCCCCATCTTAGTCGCCAATTGTTGCCACTGATCGGTTTGTTGGTTTGTTAAAAGGCCTTGCAATTCGGGCAGTTGTGCTAAAGAACGCCTCAATACAAATAAATCGCGGGGGCGGGCAGAATAGAGTGAAACACGGCTTAAAATGCGCTCTAGGTCGCCAATCGGTTTAAGCACTTTACGAAAGGTGGTGGCACTTTGTTCTGTCAAAATCGATTCAATCGCATCCAAACGATGATTCAATTGCGTTTGGTCACGTAAGGGTTGGTTTAGCCAACGATTCATCAGTCGACTGCCCATTGCGGTAACCGCATTGTCTAAAATGGAAAAGAGGGTGTGTTCTTTGCCACCACTTAGGTTGGTGTCGAGTTCCAAATTTCGTCGGCTATTGGCATCAATCACTAATGCATCATCCGGTTGGTAGGTTTGCAAATGATTGACATGGGACAGCGCATTTTGCAACATCGTGGTGGCATAATGCAGAATGACGCCTGCTGCTCGGATAATTGGCGGGAAATGCTCGCAACCAAATGCCATTAAGTCCTGGGTGTTGAAATGCTGTGTTAAACGGGTTCTACAGCTGTCGGTATCATAGTGCCAGCCGGGATAATTAACCAGGCCTGGGTGTTTTTGCACCGATTCAGGCAAGGATTGTTTGAAAAGCGCATCATCCGGCAAAAGGATTTCAACGGGTCTTAACCGTTCAATTTCACTAATCAGTTGCTCTGCATCCGCCAGTAATGTCGCTTCGAATCGGCCACTGGATACCTCTAAAAATGCTAACCCAAATCCATTGCCATTTGGCGCAATCGCTGCCAGCAGATTGTCGCGTTTATCATCTAATAGTGCTTCTTCAACGAGCGTTCCGGGGGTAATGACGCGAACTACCTTACGTTCGACGGGTCCTTTGGATGTTGCCGGGTCACCAACTTGTTCACAAATTGCAACCGATTCACCAAGTTTGACTAACTTTGCCAAGTAACCTTCTGCCGAATGATGTGGAATACCGGCCATCGGGATCGGTTCCCCGGCGGATTTTCCGCGAGCCGTGAGGGTGATATCGAGAAGACTCGCGGCTTTAACCGCATCTTCAAAAAATAGCTCGTAAAAATCCCCCATTCTATAAAACAGCAGTTGATTTGGATATTCTGCCTTAAGCGCGAGATATTGTTGCATCATAGGCGTGTGTGTTGTTGTTTTATCTTGCGTCATGGTCTTAAAGTATGTCAAAAAAAATTGATTAGAGGTGCTATGTTACACATTCAACTGTCAGAAAAGTACTGTTTTGGCAAAAAAATGGTTGGGAAAAATGTCAAGCTTTCGCCAGTGCCTTGAGGGTTTGGGCTGTTATTCGTGTTTAAAAAAAGGTATGCTAATTCTTTTGGTGCCCATTTGAGTATCTTGTGGTGTTTGCATGATGTTTGATGTTAAGGAGCTTAAGTAATGGTGATCTCTTCTGGTTTGAATGATTTGGTGTTGGAGGTTGCAGCGGCGCTGAAACAAAAAAATAAAATGGTCGTGACCGCAGAATCTTGCACCGGCGGCATGATTGCAGAAGTATTAACAAGCCTTGCAGGCAGTACAGCTTGGTTTGATCGAGCTTATGTCACTTATAGTTATGAATCCAAAATTGAGATGCTTGGTGTTCATCAAACAACGATTCAACGCAATGGTGCGGTGAGCCTCGCCTGTGTTGAGGAGATGGCGGTCGGGGCTTTACAATCGTCACATGCGACTCTAAGTGTTGCTTGTTCAGGCATTGCCGGGCCTGGCGGTGGCAGTGAAGACAAGCCGGTGGGAACCGTTTGGATGTCTTGGGCACTTCAAGGTCATGCCAGCTTGATGACTGAATGTTACCATTTTGAAGGCGATCGAGAAGCGGTCAGGGTTCAATGTACCGAACAAGCCCTAAAAGGCATTCTTGCCATTTTAAACGATTAACCAATAAGCGTCTTCTGTATGGGTGGAGCGCGAGAGAAAAATATGGCTAATCTTAATTGTCTTTATTCGTGTCCCCCTCTCGTGCAAGGGTCTCATTAAAAAAGATGTCAAATTAACCCAAGTGTGGGATAATTGTCGGCCAATAAAATTAAACCCTTTGCGTTTGTTTTTGTTCAAAAAGTGTTGTTTTGAATAAACAAAGCAAGGGTTTTTTAATGACCTTTTTAGGGGGGTGGCAGTGCCCTAAATCAAACAGGAACGGTGAGCAGAATGGATGAGAATAAAAGAAAAGCTTTAGACGCGGCCTTGGGTCAAATTGAAAAACAATTTGGAAAAGGTTCCATTATGCGAATGGGTGATAAGGGGGTGATTCCTGATATTGCCTCTGTTTCGACTGGCTCTTTAGGGTTGGACATTGCACTGGGTATTGGCGGTTTGCCCCGCGGGCGAGTGGTTGAAATTTATGGTCCGGAATCCTCTGGTAAAACCACTTTAACGTTACATGTGATTGCTGAAATGCAAAAGTTGGGTGGTACGGCGGCATTCGTGGATGCGGAACATGCACTTGATCCGCAATATGCTCAAAAACTGGGTGTTGATGTGGATAATTTATTGGTTTCGCAGCCAGATACTGGCGAACAAGCATTAGAAATTACCGATTCGCTGGTGCGTTCCGGGGCGGTTGATATTGTGGTGGTTGACTCGGTTGCGGCCTTGACGCCAAAAGCCGAAATTGAAGGCGATATGGGCGACTCACACATGGGGTTGCAGGCGCGTTTAATGTCACAGGCATTACGGAAGTTAACCGGTAATATCAAACGAACCAATACCCTCGTTATTTTCATTAACCAAATTCGGATGAAAATCGGGGTGATGTTTGGTAATCCGGAAACCACCACTGGCGGTAATGCGCTAAAATTCTATGCTTCTGTTCGGTTGGATATTCGTCGCATTGGCTCCATTAAGAAAGGCGATGAAATTCTCGGAAATGAAACCCGTGTGAAGGTGGTTAAAAATAAAGTCGCGCCGCCGTTTAAGCAGGTGGAATTTGATATTTTGTATGGCGAAGGGATTTCACGTCAGGGTGAAGTGATTGATCTGGGTGTCAAAGAAAAACTGATTGATAAAGCAGGCGCTTGGTATAGTTATCAAGGCCAGAAAATTGGTCAGGGCAAGGATAATGTTCGCCAATTTTTAAAAGATAACCCGGACATTTATGAAACCCTACAAGCACAAATTAAAGAACGATTGTTGCCCGTCAAAGCCGATCAAAATTTGTCAGTAGATGAGGCGTCAACCGACTAACTGTCAGGCTTAAACTGAGTAATTATGGCGGAAGTGGATTCAGAATTATTGCAGCAACTGGAAAATCGTGCTGTCGCGCTATTGGCCATACGAGAACATGGCCGCAAAGAACTTAAATACAAGCTCTTACAGAAGTTGCCGGAAGCTGAAAAACAACCAGGCCTGGTCGATTTTGCACTGGATGAGCTTGAAGAAAAGGGTTGGTTGTCAGAAGCGCGGTTTATAGAACGATATGTTCAGCAGGCGTGTGAAAAAGGTCAAGGGCCTTATAAGATTCGCCAAGCATTGCAACAGCGTTCTGATGCCAATGAGTTGATTGAAGCGCATTTGGCAATGGACGATGATGATTGGGCTGAATTTGCCGGTGAGTGCTTATTCAAGAAATATGGTGAGCGTATAAAGCCGACTCAGCCAAAAGAGCAAGCCCGAAGAATGCGATTTTTGCAATCTCGTGGATTTAGTCAAGCCCAAATTTGGAAAGCGTTTCAATCTGCCTAATTGATAGCAGAGAGATCCAATAAAATTTTTAAGAGTTTAGGAAAAAAATATGACCAGCGCAGAACTCAGAAAAGCGTTTTTAGACTTTTTTGTAAAGCAAGGCCACACCGCAGTTCACTCTAGCCCGGTTGTTCCGGCTAATGATCCCACCTTATTGTTTACCAATGCCGGGATGGTACAGTTTAAAGAAACCTTTTTGGGGCAAGAAAAACGGGACTATGTGCGCGCTACCAGCGTTCAGCGCTGTATTCGTGCGGGTGGTAAACATAATGATTTGGAAAACGTCGGCTACACGGCACGTCATCACACCTTTTTCGAAATGCTCGGTAACTTTAGTTTTGGGGATTATTTTAAGCATGAAGCCATTCAATATGCTTGGACCTTTCTCACAGAAGAACTCAAATTACCTGCCGAAAAACTTTGGATTACGGTTTTTGAAGAAGACCAAGAAGCGGAAGATATTTGGTTAAACGAAATCGGTGTGAGTGCCGATCGGTTTTCACGTTGTGGGGCAAAGGATAATTTCTGGTCAATGGGCGATACCGGGCCTTGTGGGCCTTGTTCTGAAATTTTTTATGATCACGGTGCTGAGGTGGCGGGTGGCCCTCCGGGTTCTCCGGAAGAAGATGGTGATCGGTATATTGAAATCTGGAACCTGGTCTTTATGCAATTTGACCGTTCTGAAGATGGTACCTTAACGCCTTTGCCAAAGCCGTCTGTGGACACCGGAATGGGACTGGAGCGACTGGCCGCCGTGATGCAACATCAGCATAACAACTATGATATTGATCTTTTTCAGGCGATTGTTAAAAAAGCCGCTGAGTTAACTGGCGAAACCGATTTGACTAATAACTCATTACGGGTCATTGCAGATCATATTCGTTCTTGTGCTTTTATGATTGTGGATGGCGTTTTACCTGCAAATGAAGGCCGAGGATATGTGCTGCGTCGTATCATTCGTCGTGCCATTCGACATGGGTATAAGTTGGGTCAAACAGGCCTGTTTTTCAATCAGTTGGTGGAAGTGTTGGTTCAACAGATGGGGGATGCTTACCCAGAATTGGTACAGCAACAAGCGAATGTTGAGCGGGTTTTGACGCTTGAAGAAAAACGCTTTGCCGAAACGCTCGAAAACGGCATGCGGATTTTAGAAGAAGCTTTTGCACAATTGACCGGCACGGTGGTGAGTGGAGCTGTGGCGTTTAAACTCTATGATACCTACGGTTTTCCATTTGATTTGACTGCGGATGTGGCTAGAGAGCGCAACTTAACCGTTGATGAGGTTGGTTTTGCTAAAGAAATGGAAGCGCAAAGAGCGCGCGCCAGATCCGCGAGCCAATTTGCAACGCAAGGGTCTTTAAAGGTTGATTTTGATTCACCGACACTTTTTGTGGGCTATGATAAGGATACCGAAGCGGCAGAAATTCAAGCTATTTTTGTTAAGGGGGAATCGGTTGAGTCGGTATCGGAAGGGACAGAAGCCATTATTGTGCTTAACCAAACGCCTTTCTATGCTGAATCAGGGGGGCAAGTCGGCGACCAAGGCAGTCTCACTGAAGGAATGAACAGTTTCCATGTGGATAACTGCCAAAAACAAGGGGCGACTTTTTTACATATCGGCAAGGTCACTGCCGGTACTTTGGTGGTCAATCAAACGATACAGGCGCATATTGATGTTAAAGCCAGACGTGCCTCTGAACGAAACCATTCGGCAACGCATTTGTTGCATGCCGCATTAAGATCGATTTTAGGAACGCATGTCGGTCAAAAAGGGTCTTTAGTCGAACCGGAACGATTACGATTTGACTTCTCCCATTTTGAACCCATTTCAGCGGAAACCTGTTTAGAAATTGAGCAGTTGGTGAATCGTCAAATCATGAAAAATGCAACCGTTAAGATGGCCGAAATGGATATTGAGGCCGCCAAATCCAAAGGGGCAATGGCACTGTTTGGTGAAAAGTATGGTGATGTGGTGCGTGTTGTTGAATTGGGCGAATTTTCGATTGAGCTTTGTGGCGGCACCCATGTGAATTCAACCGGTGACATTGGGCCTTTTCGGATTCTGTCAGAAAGCGGGATTGCTTCAGGTGTTCGACGCATTGAAGCGGTCACCGGAGAAGCCGCTTGGGAAGCCATTTATGATTCTGAGCAGCGTCTTCTTGAAGTGGCATCACAGTTGAAGACCGATAAATCGCAAGTCGTAACAAAGCTGACTCAATGGGTTGCGGAAAGTAAAGACATTGAAAAACAGTTAAAAAAATTACAGTCTAAATTGGCATCAAGCCAAGGGGATGATCTGACCCGATCAGCAGTTGAAATTAATGGTGTTAAGGTGTTAGCCGCGCAAATTGAGGGCGCAGATGTCAATACCTTACGTGAAACCCTAGATAAACTGAAAGACAAGCTTGCACCAGCCGCCATTGTTTTAGCTGCTGTGGATGGCGACAAAGTCACTTTGGTTGCCGGGGTTAGCAAATCCATTACCGATAAGATCAAAGCCGGGCAGTTAGTCAATCATGTGGCGCAACAAGTCGGTGGCAAAGGCGGCGGGCGCCCGGATATGGCACAAGCGGGTGGCAAGGAACCTGAAAAGTTACCCCAAGCACTGGCATCCGTTCCTGCTTGGGTAGAAACATTAGGGTAAAATATTGACATTCTTTGGGATGTTTTACAGGCTTGGGTGTTGATCTAAAAATTTTGATCTAAAAATTTTGATCTAAGCGCACAGAGACGTTTCTATATCAAACCGCAGATAGCCAAATTGGCATCTGCGGTTTTTTAAGTTTATGACTGGCTGAAAACAGACAGTTTTTTGTGGAGAAGGCAAAACAAGCAATGGCATTAATTGTTCAAAAATATGGCGGCACTTCAGTGGGGAATGTTGAACGCATTCAAAATGTCGCCCAAAAAGTCCGTCAATTTGTTGCAGAAGGGCATCAAGTGGTGGTGACGGTTTCAGCAATGAGTGGTGAAACCAATCGGTTAACCGCATTGGCTAATGAGATTCAATCACAACCCTGTAAGCGCGAAATGGACGTGTTACTCACGACCGGGGAGCAGGTGACCATCGCATTGCTCAGCATGGCATTGCAAGAAATCGGCGTGAGCGCAGTTTCCTATACCGGATGGCAGGTCGCGATTCGCACCAATGATATCCATTCGAAAGCTCGCATTGAAGGGATTGATGCCGAAAAAATTAACCATCAATTAAGTGATGGTAAGGTGGTCATCGTTGCCGGCTTTCAAGGGGTGACGGATGAGGGGGATATAACCACCTTAGGTCGTGGGGGGTCTGATACAACAGCCGTCGCGCTAGCCGCCGCTTTAAAGGCGGATGAATGCCAAATCTATACAGATGTCGATGGGGTTTATACCACTGACCCAAGAGTGGTGCCGGAAGCAAGGCGATTAGACTATGTCACTTTTGATGAAATGTTGGAGTTGGCGAGTTTGGGCGCTAAGGTGTTACAAATTCGCTCGGTTGAATTTGCCAGTAAATATAAAGTGCCTTTGCGGGTATTATCATCATTGAAAGAGGGCGGCGGTACACTGCTGATCTCTGAAGAAGATTTTGAAGGATTAAATATGGAAAAACCATTAATTTCGGGGATCGCATTCAGTCGCGATGAAGCAAAACTGATGATTTTAGGTGTGCCAGACAGGCCAGGGGTTGCTTTTCAGATTTTGGGCCCTATTTCGGATGCGAATATTGAAATTGATATGATTATTCAAAACCAAGGGGTTGATGGCACCACTGATTTTACCTTTACCGTTTCCAGAGGAGATTTACGCGCTGCTAAAGCCATTTTAGAAGAGACCGCTGCAACCTTAGGGGCAAGAGAAATTTTATGTGATGACACTATTGTTAAAATTTCAATGGTCGGCGTGGGAATGAAGTCGCATTCAGGGATTGCCAGTAAAATGTTTAAAGTGCTGGCTGAAAATGAAATTAATATTCAAATGATTGGTACAACAGAGATAAAAATTTCCGTGGTTATTCATGAATCCATGTTAGAAACCGCAGTTCAAGCGTTACATCAAGCCTTTGAGTTGGATCAATAATCGCTATGGAATTAGGGCGTAAAAGGCAGTGGCTGTCCCTTTACAACCGTATTATTTCAAGGTATCATACGCGCCACAATTAATGCTTTCGCATTGATTCTATTATGGTGAAGTGGCCGAGAGGCTGAAGGCGCTCCCCTGCTAAGGGAGTATAGGGTTTATCCCCTATCGAGGGTTCGAATCCCTCCTTCACCGCCATTACATTATAAAGCTGAACAGTTATGTTTGGCTTTTTTCGTTTATAAGCCCTGTATTTACTGGCTTTCAGCTGTTTTTCTTGTCTTTCTTCACGAAGTTGTTTGACCCATTTGTTCATGGTGGAAAGTCCAACACCAATCGCTTCTGAAGCTTCTCTTGCACTATACCCTTGATCAACTACTAACTGTGCTGATTCCAATTTAAATTCAGCTGAAAATGTACGTTTCTTTTTTGTCATTTTTAGTCACCTATTTTGATGAGATGCATTTTAGCATCTCTATTTAGGTGGCCAAATTTACTGTACCACTACAAGTGGTTCCTAAGGGCTGTGGTGTAGTATTGGTAGTAGTACTGCGGCAAGGTTCGGAATAGAGTCACAAAGAAAAACCGTAGGGTTTGATGCGAAGCATCGGCCAAGGTTTTGATGCAGTGAATCTATGACAAATGAAAGCTGTTGATTCTACTCAGTGCTACTTTTGAGTTATTAGCAAAATATTGTAAATTTTGTATGAAGTCAGTTCTTTCGGAGTGTTTTGTAAAAAAGTAAAGCCCCCTTCTCTAATGCCTAAAAAAGTTAATCTGCTTGCTATATGTATCAAGTTTGTCAACAAATGTATAAGTATTGTTGATGGTAAAAAATAAGTAATATTGATTTGAGCTCTATGTTGATTTTATTATAATTTACAGGGGCTTGGAGTATATACATTATTTTTTAAAAGGGTTTATTTGTTATGAGTTATTTGAAAAGTTTATGCCATTTTGTGATGTTGGCTACATTATCCTTTGTGCTTACAGCGTGTGGCGGAGGAGACACGAATGGTGATTCTGATGGTGGCACAGCGGAAATTAGTTCTGATGGTGGATCTGATACTAGCACAGCGGAAATTAGTTCTGATGGTGGATCTGATACTAGCTCTGATACTGAGACGAGTACTGTGGTATCAAAAAAATCAAAATTAATTACGGGGTATGTTACTGAAGAGGGTAATGCCAAATCAATTTTAGAGAGCGGTATGGGTTATTACTCTGCTCGATATACTTCTTCTACAAATTTTGAAGCATATATTAGTGTTGAGCAATTTCAAAACAATTTAGTCGGAACTGGTTTTGCATCTTCTATTTCATCGGGGAATACATCCTTTCGTGTCGATCAATCAGATTTTGAACCTATGACAATAGGGGATACTGATCGGATTCGATATAATTTTTCGACAGATAAATGGACTGTTACCAAGGCAAATTCAAAGTATTCATATGAAGATTTAGTTGACAATGGTGATTCAACGGTGGTTAAAACTAATCGTGGTGGTGATGAAAAATTTATTGTAACCCAAGTGTTAAGTTTGGATGGTAAGCAAATTGCTGACTCTATGTCAGAACTTATGAATATCTATCCTGAGCAACAATGGGATGTTCAGGACAATGGACTAAGTCCATTTGGAACGGCTGCTTTTAGTTCTGGAGCAAAAGCTTATAATTCTACATATGTGTATCTAGAAAGTGATGTGTCATTTGGATATGACCCTACCAATAGAAAAGTTTTAGATAAAACTGATGCGCCATTTACATCAATAGAGCAAATTCTTTCTTTAGATTTTGCTTCTTTTAAAGAATTAAATGCAATCCATATACTTTTTGTTTACGACTTCGATCTTGAAGATTATTACATATTTTATCCAAAAAACTACCAAACTGGTCAGGATTCAGGTGAATGTGTTATTTACAAACAAGATTCAAATGGTAATTGGACTGAAACTACTGATATTCAAGCAGAGTGGACGCTGGTAACGCTAGGTGGTAAAAAAGTATTTTATAGCTATGGCAATGATCACACAGATTATGGGGCATTGGTTGAGCAAGATGGAGCTGTATATGGTGGTTCATACGCTTCTAAGGGTTTAGAGTATACAACGATAACATTTAATAAGCAGGCAGAAAGCGATATTGTAAATGCCTTTGATCCAAGTCTGTTAGGCTCGGCTACAAAATCAATTCGTCCTAATACAAACTTTACAATAAACTCGTATCGACGCTCTGAGGAGCGGTTTGCTAAAGTGAAATCACTAGAAAAATAAAACACTATGAATGGTTGTCAGTTAAAGTAGCTGGTAACTCATTATCACTCTATCTGACGCCCTTCGGTTGTCGGATGCTTCACAAGGGCAATATTCTATTGTCCTTGTTCTTCATCTTCAAAGTTAAAAAACGTACAGAGAACACTTTCAATATTTCTAAATAAAACGTACATGAACCTACACAGAAATTTAGAGAAATTCATGCTTAAATTGTTTCAAGTGAATGTGTTTTATTTTCTTTTATAGAAGATTTGAAACAAGTATGATGAGTAGAAAAATGAGTAGGCTGTTATAATCTACTCAATACAGAGCTTTAAAATTTAATGGTGCCACAATGAGTGCTTTCGCATTAATTCTATTCTGGTGAAGTGGCCGAGAGGCTGAAGGCACTCCCCTGCTAAGGGAGTATAGGGTTTATCCCCTATCGAGGGTTCGAATCCCTCCTTCACCGCCATTATTCTAAGACCCAGTTTAGGCTGGGTTTTTTTATGTCTAGAATTTTCGACTCCATGTTTCCTGTCTTTTTAACGCTGTTTGGCGAGTTCGAAAAATATTAGCCTTCAAGGCTATCTCATGTTCATGTTTTTGGGTAAAAAACGGAATTTTACTTTAGAGGGTTTCATTTTAGTTGACCATTACAATTACCTTAAGGTTAGGCTGACAAAGTGAATTGGATAGACGATAAAAGGGTTGACAAGTCTTTCGCTATTATGGATAATCTTGCAATCCTTTCAAACGTTTAGATACTTTAGAGAGATTTAGCCCTTTCTTAATGAGTGTCGAGGGTCGATGCGTATCGACGACAAAACTATTGAAATCAAATTTTGGAGTATTTAAATGGCAAATTCAGTACAAGCAACGAAAAGAGCAAGACAGGCCGAAAAAAGTCGTCAACACAATGCCAGTATGCGTTCAGAAATGCGTACGACGGTCAAAAAAGTGATGGCAGCCATTGATTCGGGTGATCAAGCCGCAGCAAACGCTGCCTTTAAAGTTGCGCAATCTAGCTTAGATGGTATGGCTCGTAAAGGCATTATTGCTAAAAACAAGGCTTCACGCAGCAAAAGTCGCATCAATGCACGCATCAAGGCAATGGCTTAATGCTTTAATTCTGTTGTCTAGATCGATTAAAAACCAGGCTTGCCTGGTTTTTTTATGCCTGCTATTTATGGCTGATCTAGAGAGAAACTCTGACCCGAACAGCATTAGTCGGTAAAATAGCCCTACATTTACTTCAGCAAAGAATTCTCTTTTGAAAACGATATTAAAAGCAACAGCAACCGTCGGTGGTATGACGCTGATTTCTCGAATCTTAGGGTTTGTGCGAGATATGGTGATCGCGCGTTATTTTGGTGCCTCAGCAGGGGCAGATGCGTTTTTTGTGGCGTTTAAAATCCCTAATTTTTTTCGCCGATTATTTGCTGAAGGGGCTTTTTCTCAGGCTTTTGTTCCTGTTCTAGCAGATGTGCGTGAACAAGGTGGTTTGGCATCGGTTAAGCAATTAGTGGATGCGATCTTAACGCGCCTTGGCGGGATCTTGTTATTGTTAACGGCATTTGGCGTATTTGGTTCAACCCTGTGGATGTGGGTTTTTGCGCCAGGGTTTGTTGATGATCCCGAAAAATTCCAATTGGCAGCGGATATGCTGTCGATTACTTTTCCTTACCTATTGTTGATTTCTTTAGTGGCTTTTTCATCGGCTATTTTGAACACTTACAATCAATTTGCCGTGCCCGCTTTCACACCGGTGCTTTTAAACCTGGTGTTGATTTCATTTGCGATTTGGGTATCACCTTTGTTGGATATCCCGGTGATGGCACTTGCTTGGGGGGTGTTGGTGGCAGGGGTGATTCAGTTGCTGTTTCATGTGCCCTTTTTAAAACGGTTAGGTTTGTTGCCCAGACCTTCATTCAAACCCAATGACGGAGTAGATGAGGTCAAGCGGTTGATGTTACCCGCCCTTTTTGGTGTGTCAGTCGCGCAAATCAATTTGTTGGTGGATACTGTGTTGGCCTCGTTTTTGGTCACGGGTTCTGTGTCTTGGCTATATTATTCCGACCGATTAATGGAATTTCCGTTGGGGGTGTTTGGGGTGGCTTTGGCGACGGTGGTGCTGCCAGGTTTGTCAAAAAAGGCGGCTTTGAAGGATTGGCAAGGGTTTGAAGCGGATATTGATTTTGCGCTTCGACTGGTGTTGGTTATTGGGGTGCCCGCTACATTTGGATTGTTGCTGTTGGCCGAGCCATTAATTATCAGTTTGTTCTTTTATGGCGCCTTTACCGAAATGGATGTGCATATGTCCGGAATGAGTTTAATGGCTTATTCATTTGGTTTATTGGGCTTTATTCTGGTTAAAATTCTGGCGCCTGCTTTTTATGCGCGCAAGGATATGAAAACGCCTGTAAAAATAGCGGTGGCGGCTTTGGTGACCAATGTGGTGATGAATCTGGCACTGATTGGGCCTTTTGCCCATGTGGGGCTGGCCGCTGCCACCACTTTGTCTGCTTTTATGAATGCCGGGCTATTGTATTGGTTCTTGGTTAAAAACCAGGTGTTTAAGCCTTTGCCCGGTTGGCAGCAATTGTTTTTACAAGTGGGCGTTGCAAATGGCGTTTTGATCGCATTTATATTAGGCTTGCGCCCGGAAATATCACAATGGCTAGCGTTTGGTGCTTGGGTTCGGATTAGTTGGTTATTGGGTTTGGTGTTGGGTGCAATACTGCTTTATGCTTTGGTTTTATGGTTGCTTGGCATTCACCCGAAAACTGTTTTAAAACCTGTTACCCCCCGCAAAAAATAGCCAGGCCTGGCTATTTCTGAGGTGTTTTGGCGGGATTTAAGCCTGTTGGGTTTAGTGCTGTTGCTGGGTTTGATTGGGTTCTGCAAAGATGCGATCAACATCGGATTTATTGAAACGGAAGTGCTTTCCGCACATTTCATTATGAATCACCACTTCACCTTCGTCTGCTAAAATCTGACGAACTTCAGTTTCGCCTAAAGACTTCAGCATGGTTTCAACATTTTCAATATCTTGCGGGCAGTCGTATTGAACCGTTTCAGCCGCGAAGCATTCGACGGTTTCTTCATGGAATAATCGATGCAATAATGTGGCGGCATCGCAATCAATCAGTTCTGCTGGTTTGACGGTGTGGCTTAAGTGAGAAATTCTTTCCCAGCCATCTGGATCGTGATGATCGGTCGTGGGCATTTTTTGTATTAAGACACCCCCAATCGCTTGATCTGTCGCGGCGAGCCATAATTTTGACGGCAGCTGCTCGGATTGACTTAAAAAATTCTCAAAGGCTTCCGTAATGGTGTTGGCTTCCCGGGGAACATAAGATTGGAAGAAATGCTGAGTTTGGGTGTTTTCAAGCGTCACTAAAATTTGACCATCCCCTAACAGGGCATCCAAACCGCTCTGCGTTGTTAGGGTGCGGTTGGTTTTGGCAACCCCACGAATGCCTAGCGAGTGGGTCACCTGTACCACCATTAAATGAACCGGACCCGAACCTTGTACTTGGATTGAGACTTTTCCTTGATGTTTCATGCCGTTGGCCAGCATAATGGCTACTGCGGTCAGCTCTCCTAATATTTGTGTTAAGGCAGGTGGATAATGACGGTCTTCGATCATTTTTTGCCAGGCCTGGTGAATATTGAGGTGTTGACCTCGGATATCAAGGTCTTTAAATAGAAAGCGTTGGATAGAATCAGTCATAAGGTTTGGTTACTCCGAAAATTGTCCTTGAGCTTGAAGGTCAGCATGATAAGAAGATCGAACCATGGGGCCTGATGCGACGTGTTGAAAGCCCATTTTGATACCGGCTATTTCTAGTTGTTTAAAGGCTTCAGGCGTCCAATAGTGTTGCACCGGGAGATGGTAATCGGAAGGTTGTAAGTATTGGCCGATGGTCAGCATGTCTACTTGGTGGGCACGAAGGTCTTGCATGACGTCGATAATTTCATCAAAGCTTTCTCCCAAACCGACCATGAGTCCTGATTTTGTTAAGGTTTCAGGGCGAAGCTGCTTGAAGGTTTTTAATAATGTGAGTGAGGCTTGGTAGTCCGCACCGGGTCTGGCGTCGGCATAGAGCCTGGGGATGGTTTCCAGATTGTGGTTCATAATATCGGGAGCGGTTTTCGCCAAGGTGTTGAGAGCAACGGTTAAGCGTCCGCGAAAATCGGGTACAAGCGTTTCAATTTTAACCTTCGGCGTTTGTTGGCGGATGGCGCTGATACAGTCGCTAAAGTGTTGGGCGCCGCCATCGCGGAGGTCATCTCTGTCAACTGAGGTAATGACGACATAGTTGAGATTCATTGCGGCAATGGTTTTGGCTAGCTGAAGGGGTTCTTCTGCATTGAGTGGCTTGGGTCGTCCATGGGTGACATCACAAAATGGGCATTTTCGGGTGCAAATATGCCCCATAACCATAAAGGTGGCTGTGCCATGCCCAAAGCATTCCCCTAAATTCGGACAGGAGGCTTCTTCACAAACCGAATTTAATCCTTGTTGTCTGAGTATGGTTTTCAGTTCTTTTACTCGGCCAATATGCTTTGCGGGTGGGAGTTTGGCTTTTATCCAAGCCGGTTTTTTGAGCTTGGGTTGACCGGGGTCGGGTTTGTTTTTTAGGGACTTGGTTTTATATTCGCCTTTAGACATATTGGCCTTGCGGGATTTTAGGCTTTGCGTTAGTTGTTCAACAGCGATTTCTTGATATTGGGGTGCACTCATACCGATGGCCTTCCATTTTAGCGTAACCAACTATTATACCTGAGGGGTTGGTGGGTTTGCCTGAAGTTGCTCGATCAGTATTTCTGTGAGTCGGGTTTGAAGTGCGTCAATGTTTGGGGTCGATTGCCAGTCACGAACCTGAGTCATTTTAATGTTTGCTAGGCCACAAGGGGTGATCCATTGAAAAGGGGTCATATCCATATCAACATTCAGCGACAGGCCGTGATAGGTTCGATGTTTGCGAACTTTAAGGCCGAGCGAGGCAATTTTTTGGTCATCAACATAGACGCCGGGGGCATCTGCTTTGGCAGTGGCTGGAATATTGATTTCTGATAAGAGAGTAATGAGCGATTGTTCCATCAGGGTAACGAAGGCTCTAACGCCCAATTTTAAACGATTTAAGTCTAGCAAAAGATAACAAATGAGTTGCCCCGGGCCATGATAGGTGACCTGGCCGCCACGATCCGTTTGAATAATAGGGATGGCATTTTCAAACGCGGCTGGGTGCAGATGGTGTTGTTGACCATTCAGCCCTTGAGTGAAGGTGGGCGGATGTTGGCATAGCCAAATTTCATCAGCTGTTTCTGAGGTACGTTGATTGGTAAATGTCTGCATGGCTTGCCAGGTCGTTTCATAGGGGGTGATCCCCAGTGTTTTGATAAGGATGGTCATGGAAGGCGTTAGAGGGTCATCAGTACTTCTGGATGGGCTTTAAGATCACCATAAATTGCATGGAGTTGTTTTAGGCTAGTGGCCTCGAAGTGGATATTGACAGAAATAAATTTTTTGCCTTTGGAGTCTTTGATATGCATTTTATCTCGAGTCGTCTCCGGTGCATACTTTTGAGTGATTTCAAAAACCGTATTCATAAAGGATTCAGTGTTGTGCCCCATGGCTTTAAGTTGGAAGTCACAGGGGAATTCCATCAGGGTTTCTTCGGAATGTAAATCAACAGTCATGACACGCTCTAATGGGTTGTTTGTTCAATAAAAGTTTGTATTTCACGATCAAAATAGCATTGAAAACGCTGCCAAATTTCACCAGGCCTGCCATTGCCAACCGGTTGGTTGTTGAGTTGGGTAACGGGCACCGCATTTTTAGTGGAACTGGTTAACCAAATCTCATCTGCCGTCTCTAAGTCTTTTTGGCTTAAGGGTTTTTCGATGAATTGGATTTGATGGGATTCTGCCAGTTTTAAAATGACACTACGGGTTATGCCGGGTAAAATCTGGGTGCCATTGGGTGGCGTGAAAAGTGTTTGGTCTTTAAGGATAAAGACATTGTTTGAGGTGCCTTCGGCAACCTGCCCATCAGGTTTAATGAGAATTGCATCTTGGGCGCCTTGTTGTTGAGCGGCCATTTTTAACAGGATATTGGGGAGTAGGGTGATGGCTTTTATATCGCATCGTAACCAGCGAATATCTTCTAAGGTAATGGCGCTGATGCCATTTTCGACAATCGTACTGGCAAGCGGCTTTAGCTCGTTACTGTAAATGTAGAGGGTTGGCGTTAAATCGGGTTCTGGCAAGTGATCTCGTTGTAGTTGAACGCCACGGGTAACTTGAATATAAAGATATTGATTTTGCCAAGGGTGTAAGTGAACGATTTTATATAATAATTTTTGCCAGTCATTATCTGTTAAGGGGTTGAGTATGCTGGTTGCCTCTAAACTGTGTTTGAGTCGTTCTATATGGGCATCCAGTGTAAAGATTTGCTTTTGGTATACGGGGATCACTTCATAAACCCCGTCACCAAATAGGAAGCCCCTGTCTTGCGTTGAAATTTTAGCCTTTTCGAGGGGCAAATAATCGCCATTTAAATAAGCTATCTGTACCGTTTTGTCTGACATAAATTTTAAAGTCCTAAAAACCCGAATAAGCGACTGAGAAGCTGTTTGATTTGGTCAATAATTTTTTTAAAGAATGAGCCTTCTTCGACATCATTGAGTGCGACCAGAGGACGCTCGATGAGGACTTCGTTATTGAAAGAGATATAGAGTTTTCCAAGTGCTTGGCCTTTTTTAACCGGCGCAGTGATTTGAGCGTCAATAGAAGATTCAATCACCAAGTTTTTGTATTGACCTCTTGGAATGGTGACATGCAGCGAATCGGTTAAGCCCAGTTCAATCATATCCTGTTTGCCTTCCCATATCCGTGCCTCATTCAAACGCTGACCCGGGGCATAGAGCTTATGCGTTTCAAAAAAACGAAATCCGTAGTTTAAGAGTTTCTGACTTTCTTGTACGCGCTGTTTTGCGCTTTCGGCGCCGAGTAAGACGGAAATTAAACGCATATTATCACGCTTTGCGGAGGTCACAAGGCAATAACCGGCTGACTCTGTATGACCCGTTTTTAGACCATCGACACTGGCATCTTGCCATAACAGTTTATTACGGTTGTATTGGGTGATGCCATTATAGGTGAATTTTTTTTCTGAATACCATTTGTATTCATCCGGAAAGTTCTTGATCAGTGCTTTCGTTAAGATAGCAAGGTCTTTCGCCGTGGTGTAATGGTCAGGATGCGGGAGTCCGGTTGCATTGACATAATGGGTGTCTGTCATGTCCAGAGACTGAGCATATCGATTCATGAGTTCAGCAAACACTTCTTCACTACCGGCGACATGTTCTGCTAAGGCCACGCTGGCATCGTTACCGGATTGAATCACCATGCCTTTAATAAGATCTTGAACGGTTACTTTTTTGCCAACTTCTATAAACATTCTAGAACCCGGCATTTGCCACGCTTTGGTTGAAATGGTGACTTCATCATTCATTTGGATGGTGCCATTTTTCAATTCACTGATTACCACATAGCCGGTCATGATTTTGGTTAAGCTGGCTGGCTCAATCCTGCTTTCTGGATCCTTGCTGGCGATGGTTTTGCCACTGTCAAAATCGACAAGCACATAGGCGGTTGCTTGAATATTGGGCGCCGATGGCGTGACATGCGGCACAATGGGAGTTGGAGAGGGTGTTTCCCGGGCTTCGGCATAGCCGATATTGGCGATTAGAAGTGTCAAAAATAAAGCAAAAATCTTGGTCATTTGGGTAAGGTCTTTTTAGCTATTAATAGTTTTTATAATTTAACATATCCGCGCTTAAAGCTAAAGCTATCAAGTGCTTTTAGGGGCATAAGTTTTATTCAGAGGGGTTAGGATGTCAGTAGTTTTTTATGGGTATGGATTGACATTAATATGCCAAAACTGATCATTAGCGTGACCATTGAACTCCCGCCATAGCTTAATAGAGGAAGGGGGAGTCCGACGACAGGAAGGATGCCGCTGACCATACCAATATTGACAAACACATAGACAAATAATGTCATCACAAGGCTTGCCGCTGTGAGACGCGCAAAATTATCCTGTGCTTGAGAGGCAATATAGAGTCCGCGAGCCATCACTAAAAAATACAGGGTTAATAGTGCGACTACGCCAATTAATCCAAATTCCTCGGCAAAAACTGCAAAAATAAAGTCAGTCGTACTTTCGGGTAAAAATTCTAAGTGAGCCTGAGTGCTGCCCATTAATCCTTTGCCTTCCAGACCGCCTGATCCAATAGCGATTTTGGATTGAATAATGTGATAGCCGGTTCCAAGGGGATCTGACTCAGGATTGAGGAAAGTGAGTACGCGTTGCTTTTGGTAGTCGTACATATAAAAATTCCAAATAATCGGTAAGCTGGCTGCGACGATGGCAATGCTTGAGGTAATCCAACGCCATGAAAGGCCGGCAAAGAAAAGAACAAATAATCCACTCATGGCAATCAAAATGGAGGTGCCAAGGTCTGGTTGAATAATAATGAGGCCTGCAATCAGACCAACCAGTGCGATGCCGATTAACATTTTTTTAGGGGATGGCGGGAAGGTATCATGTGAATAAAGCCAAGCCAACATCATGGGTAATCCCAGTTTCATAATTTCAGCGGGTTGAAATTTGATGACACCAAGATCCAGCCATCGTTTTGCGCCCTTGCCGATCTCTCCAAACAAAATAACGCTTATGAGCATGATGGTGCCGACGAGAAAAATCCATGGTGTATAAACACGCATAATATTGGGGGGGATCTGGGCAAAGAAAAGCATCAACGCAAAGGCAAAGCCAACACGGGTTAGATGACGAATCAACACGTTTAGGTCGCTTCCCGAAGCACTGTAAACGATTAAAGATCCGGTAATAATCAGTAGAAAAATACCCAGCAGAAGCCAACTATCCAAGTGCATGGAAAACCAAATCCCTTTCTTTTGACGATATACTTTTTCTCGCTGGGGTAAATCAATTCTCATTGGATAATTCTTTTAAGTAATATTTTGCAATATCGATGGCAATGGGCGCTGCCTTGGTGCTCGAATTTTCAATAATGACGCTGATGGCAATTTTGGGTTGATCAACGGGTGCAAAGCCTATAAATAATGAGTGATCTCTTAAATTTTTAGTGATTTCACTTTCATTGTATTCTCCTTCATTTAAGCTGAATACTTGTGCTGTGCCGGTTTTCCCTGCCATTTTAAAGGGTAAGCCTCTTGCATAAGCATGGGCAGTGCCATGGATGTTATGCACTGTGTCCTCCATTGCCTGAATAACCTTATCCCAATTGTTGATATTTTCAATGCCGATTTTTTTAATCATGGTGGTGGGCGTATCTTTGAGCAGTCTTGGTTGGATGATTTCACCTCGGTTAGCCAAAATACTGGTGGCTTTTGCCAACTGCAATGGCGTGGTCAAAAAGAACCCTTGACCAATACTGGTGATAATCGTCTCTCCATTGTACCAATCATCATTTTTAACTTGTCTTTTCCAGCTACGGGATGGCAAGATTCCGGTGGATTCATTGTGTAAGTCAATCTGGGTAATCTGCCCAAAACCAAAAGGCGTTAAGGACTTGTGAATCAGGTCAATCCCCATGTCTAAACTCAATTTATAGAAGTAGGTATCACAAGACTCTACTATGGCTTTATGCATATCGACCGTACCGTGACCTCTTCTTTTCCAATCACGGTAACGATGGTCTTGGTATTCTAAAAAGCCGGGATCTTCTATTGTCGTGGTGGGAGAAATGATTTGGTTTTCAATGGCGGCAAGCGCAATAAAGGGTTTGATGGTTGAACCCGGGGGGTATTGACCATTTAAAACCCGGTTAACAAGTGGTCGTTGCGGGTTGCTGAGTAATGCTTGATAGTTTTTTTGGCTAATGCCATCCACGAATAAATTTGGGTCATAAGCCGGCGAGCTGACAAAAGCCAGAATTTCACCTGTATTGGGCTCAATAACAACGACCGCCGCTTTTTTGTTTTTAAGCAGGGTTTCGATAAAGCGTTGCAAGTGAATATCCAAGGTGAGTTGGATATCTTTTCCGGGTTTGGCAGGGATCGTCTCCAATTTCCGAATGATGCGGCCTCGTGCATTGGATTCGATTTGTTGAATGCCGGGGACACCATGAAGTAAATGCTCATAATATTTTTCAATGCCAAGCTTTCCGATGACGTCTGTCCCGGCATATTCAGAGGCGTTTAATTGTTCATATTCATTTTGGTTGATTTTACCAACATAGCCTAGCACGTGCGCCGCACTTTCGTTAAACGGATAGGTACGCTTAAGTTTTGCAACGAGTGTAATCCCTGGAAACTGATAGCTATTTGAGGCAAAACGAGCCGCTTCAGATTCGGATAACGTGTAGGGTAAATAGAGTTGTCGATAGCGGCTTGATGCATTCAAACGTTCATAAAATTTTGAGAGTTTTTCTTTACTTAAATTGGGTATCAGAAGGTGTAAATCAATAAAGCTTTTATTTAAATTTTCTATTTTGTCTTTGGAAAATTTAAGGGTAAAAATGGGTTGGTTATCTGCGATTATGACGTGGTTACGGTCATATATCCGGCCTCTGACAGGTGGTAGCGCTTCGACGGAAATGCGATTACCTTCCGCCATAGATTGGTAGTGGTTATAACCAACCCATTGCAAAAAAGTCATGCGTCCTAATAGGAGCAGAAGTAACAGTATGCAGAAAGCGAGTGCAAAATAAATTCGGTTTCTAAACAACCTTTTTTGAAAATAAATTTCCCCTTCAGTTTGATAGCGGTGCTTATTTTTCATGGGTTAATTGAAAACGGTTTGGTGGGTTAAACGATTTAAAATTAGGGTTAACAATGGCCAAATAAATATGGCTACCAAGGGTTCTAGCCAATAATAATAGTAAGCGTTGCCAAGTAATTGCGGGGTAAAAATAAACCAGCTCATAATCTGGAAAACCAGCAGATAACTGCCGATAATGACGGATTGTTGCCATAAAGGATACCCTTTGAAGCGAAGGCGAGAGCGTAACATTAAAAATGTCGTGGTGAGAAAAATGAGACTGTGAGAGCCTAAAGGCGTGTTTAAGGCAGTATCAAACGCCAACCCCAATATAAAAGCCGACAATAAGTGGCTTTTATAGAGAATTCTTGAGGTCCAAAAAAAGAGAGTCAGCAAGGTTAGGTAGGGCATAAACTGAATATCGAAACTTAATATCATCATATTGTCGATGACAATAGCAAAGAGGTAACTTAAAAAGAATAGCCACTTAATATCATGAATGTGGAGTGAAAATACTTTTTCAGTCATGTTTAACACCCGATTTCCGCGAAAGAATAAGGACTTTTTGTGAGCGTGTTAAGTCAGCAATGGGTTCAGCGCTGATTTTATAGTAAGGTTCTCCGCTCATGGTTTCTATTTGAGAAATGGTTGCAGCAGGTCGTCCTTCTGGGAAAACTTCCCCCAGGCCTGAGGTCTCAAGTGTATCGCCAATTTTGATAGAACTTGAAGAGGGAATAAATAATAAGGAGAGTTGTTCATGTCCGATACCATTCAAAATACCACGCTGTCCTGTGCGTTGTATTCGAACGGGTACTTGTATTTCGGGGTCGGTAATCAATTGAGCGCGACAGGACGTTGGGGTAATAGAGGTGATTTGTCCAATTAAGCCTTTTGCATCTATGACGCTTTGATTAATGGAAATGCCATCGAGAGAGCCTTTATTTAAGATAACATATTGGGCAAAAGGGGTTTGGCTGTAAGCAATGACCGATGCAATTTGCACCTCCGTCGATTTAAATTGGCTTGCCGTTCCTAAAAGCTTGTTTAAACGCTCGACTTCAAGTTGAAGTTTTTTCATCTGCTGTTGCTGAGCCTTGAGCAATAAATTTTCCGTTTTTAACCGGTGGTTTTCCGCACTGAGCTGGTTGGAGTGGGTGTAATCCTGTTGGATCCACAGGTAAATATCGAGTGGCAGTGCAGCAATCCTTTCAACAGGTTCAATGGTTGCTGTCAGCAGGTTGCGAAAATTGGAGAGTGCATTGGTATAGTGATCTGACACCATTAGCGCGATGCTGAGAATAAAAAGCAGCAGAAAATAACTGCCTTCTTTTTGAGGGGATGGTGTCGAGAAGTTAATAACCCACCTCTCTTGTTAAGTTAGAGAGGATAGGCTTGAAATATTTCACGACAGTCATTTTACTCAAATGAGAAGAGGTCAATTCCTTTTTCATCCATAAGCTCAAGTGCTCGTCCGCCACCGCGGGCGACACACGTTAGTGGGTCGTCGGCAATAATGACGGGCACGCCGGTTTCTTCAGAAAGTAAGGTATTTAGGTTGCGAAGCAATGCGCCACCCCCCGTTAATACAATGCCATGCTCGGCAATGTCAGCCCCTAATTCAGGTGGGGTGTGTTCTAAAGCGGTTCTCACCGCACTGACGATGGCTGATAATGGTTCTTGCAAGGCTTCTAAAATTTCATTGCTGTTGAGCGTGAATCGACGTGGAACCGATTCAGCAATATTGGAACCGTGTACTTCCATCGTCTGGGGTTCCATTTCATGATAAGCGGTACCGATTTCTTTTTTAATCCTTTCGGCAGTTGCTTCCCCAATCACCATGCCGTAGTTACGACGAACATATTTGATGATGGCATCATCAAAACGATCCCCCCCTACCTTGACTGAATCAGACCAGACAATGCCGTTTAAAGACAATGTCGCGACTTCGGTGGTTCCACCGCCAATATCGACAACCATTGACCCTGTTGCCTCGCTAACAGGCATGCCAGCACCAATTGCAGCAGCCATGGGCTCTTCAATTAGAAAAACTTCTCGAGCACCTGCTCCTGCAGCAGATTCACGGATAGCACGTCTTTCAACTTGAGTCGACCCACAAGGTACGCAAACCAATACACGTGGACTGGGTTGGAAAAAACGCGCTTCATGTACTTTGCGAATAAAAGATTGCAACATTTTTTCAGTAACTTCAAAGTCGGCAATCACCCCATCTTTCATTGGACGAATGGTTTGTATTCTTTGGTTCTCTTTTCCCAGCATCAGTTTGGCTGCTTCGCCAACTGCAACAATAGATCGAGAGTTGTTCCCTTGGCGATTGTTCATGATCGCGACGACAGATGGTTCGTTTAGTACCATTCCTTTTCCTCTTACGTAAATAAGAGTGTTGGCAGTTCCTAGATCGATTGATAGGTCATTTGAAAAAAGGCCGATGAGTTTTCGAAACATGGAAAATCCTTAAAAATTCGGTGATTAAGTCGCAGATAGGTTGCTCTTTTTGAGCGTGTTTATAGAATCCACGATTCTTATATGTAAAAAAACAATGGCTTATTTTATATTAGTTTGATGAGAAAAGTTATCTATTTCATCAATGGGTTAAAATAAAATTTGATAACCAAATGCGTCCATTTGTTGAATTGCTGATTTTGTTAGTTTGTTGACTTATAAGTATAATTAGGTTATTTTTTATTCTCAAGATAAGCGCTTTGTCTTATTTTGGTTTAACTCAAAACAGAGGAATGATTTTATGAAAAAGTTAAGTATTGTATTGTTAAGCTGGATGATACCGTTTTTTGTATGGGCTGCTCCAGTCAATGTTAATCAAGCATCTGCTGAAGAGATTTCGGTCGCGTTACAGGGTGTTGGTCAGAAAAAAGCAGAAGCGATTGTGGCCTATCGTGAAGCGCACGGCAAGTTTAAAACATTGGAATCTTTGAGTGATGTGAAAGGGATTGGTGCGAAAACCATTGAAAAAAATAAGGCGGATATTCTACTCGAATCTAAAGGTGAATGATGTTTCGATTGAATCTGTGTAGGAGGCTTTTGAGCCTCCTTTTTTTATGGTTATTTGGCGGCGTATCGGTTGCTGCATCAACAGAAGCGCCAAAGATGTTGTTGCTAAATTCCTATCAATCGGAGTCGGTGGTTGGCTGGCTGATGAGTGAAAAATTGGATGGGGTCAGGGCGCAGTGGAATGGTCGACAATTAATTTCTCGTGGCGGTCACGTCATTTCCGCGCCGGCGTGGTTCTTAAAAGATTTTCCTGAGTTTGCATTAGATGGTGAGTTGTGGACGCAGCGCCAAGACTTTGAAAATATCCTGTCCATTGTGCGAAAAAAACAGCCGGATCAAAGGTGGCATGAGGTTACTTATAATATTTTTGAGGTGCCTAATCAAGTTGGCGGTTTACTTGACCGTTTGTCGGTACTCAAGGCTTATCTAAAAAAACATCCTGTACCGCATTTGAAAGTGATTCCTCAAATTAAAATTGAAAGTGATATACATTTCCGTTCTGAGTTGAAGCGGTTGGTCGGTTTGGGAGCAGAGGGGCTGGTTTTAAGAAATCCTGATCAGGGTTATGTGACCGGGCGTCATGCTTCTGCATTAAAGGTTAAGCCCTTCCAAGAGGATGAGTGTCAGTTGTTGGGGACGACTCCAGGAAAGGGAAAATACCTAGGTCAGGTAGGCGCTTTGGTGTGTTTGTGGCGAGGGGAGAAGATTTTGATTGGCAGTGGGTTGTCGGATCATGATCGGGAAATCCCTCCTTCTGAAGGCGCTTGGATTACTTTTAAGTATTATGGGGTGACGGCCACTGGTCGACCACGATTTCCCGTTTATCTAAGAGTGAAGGCGGATAAAGATTTTTAGTGTTTGTTTGGGCAGAGTGATAGCGGCGCTGAAATAGCTCCGCTACAATTTCGTTTTATTTATAGAGACCCTTCTTATTCGTGTCGCCATTTCATGCAAAGGTCTCTTAAAGTTTAAAGGTCGGCTTGGGTTCGGCATGAATGAGTGCTGGAACGACCGTTTCAAACAATATCTCTGTTTCCCATTCATTTTCACCTACCCGAGTGGTGATACATGCGCTCATGGCTGGCTTGGTGCCGACAAAAGCAGCAACGCGACCACCGATCGTCAGTTTTTCAAGATATTGGGTTGAAATGTTGGTGACGGCGCCTGTTAGGTAAATCACATCATATTGTTTTCCATCTTGCCAGTCTTGACTCGCATCTCCTTGGCAGAATTCAATAGGGTTGAATGCCTTCAAGCGAGTTTTTGCTGTCTCTATCAGAGCGGGGAAATACTCAACTGTTGTGACCTGTGCAGCGCTTTTCGATAGAAGTGCGGTGTTGAATCCTGATCCTGTGCCAATTTCTAACACGGTTTCAGTTTCGTCAATATCCAATGCTTGTAGCATTCTGGCTTCTAGGGTCGGTGGTAGCATAAACTGACCTTCACCGATCGGTAAGGCGGTATCTGTATAGGCGAGTGATTGCTGTGCTTCTGAAACAAACTGATGACGAGGAATGCTCATAAAAAGGTCAAGTACTTTAGCGTCGAGCACATCCCATGGGCGGATTTGTTGTTCTACCATGTTAAAACGAGCTTGTTCAAGTGTCATAGAGTTATTCCTTTGTCGCTATTATTATGGCTTCACCCAAGTCAGGGAAGCTCGGTCAACAGTCCTTAAATAATCAGTTACTTTGAAAAAATGGTGTTTGATTATAGCGGAAAAACTTTTAGAAGAATAGAGTAAAATCATCCATTATCAATTTCGCTATGTGGGGGTATTGAAGGCGTCGAGATTTGTTTTAGGTCTACTATTTAGCAAGTTAAATGTAAAAATAAAGCCAGTTGTTGAGGGGAGTGAATGTGACGGCGACAAGACAATTTAAGGTAACGAGTGCA
>Ga0210033_1000227_pt1 | contig 52076 bp, 44 predicted proteins | sample CryGeymeta201501_FD_185465 | JGI IMG/M metagenome (GOLD analysis project Ga0210033, IMG submission 185465) | Groundwater microbial communities from Crystal Geyser aquifers in Utah, USA - Crystal Geyser metaG 2015-01 (SPAdes) (version 2) | ecosystem: Environmental > Aquatic > Deep subsurface >... | reverse complement strand
CCGCATTGCCCATCAAACCCGCCACTTTGGTGATGGCCGCTGTCAGGGTCGTCTTGCCGTGGTCGATGTGTCCCATCGTCCCTACGTTCAGGTGCGGTTTGGAACGGTCAAACTTTTGCTTCGCCATCTTTCACTCTCCTTAGAAAAAATGAAACAGAGGTGATAAATTCAAAAGAGCCCTCAATGAGACTCGAACTCATGACCTCACCCTTACCAAGGGTGTGCTCTACCAACTGAGCTATGAGGGCCTTTTGGACATTCACCGGAAAAATTTTCCAGTGAAACAGGTGGGCAGTGAAGGATTCGAACCTCCGAAGGCGTTTGCCAGCTGATTTACAGTCAGCCCCCTTTGGCCACTTGGGTAACTGCCCATTTTTAGTCGCTAGTTTTCTAGTCAGCTAGTCGCTTCGTCTGATGTTTTCTATCCGGCGAAGCGAGCAGGTGGCCAGGTTTTTTCAACGTACAGAGCCGACGACGAGACTCGAACTCGTGACCGCCCGCTTACAAGGCGGGTGCTCTACCGATTGAGCTACGTCGGCGGGCGCTTACCTGACTGCGCTTTAAGCGTGGAGATTATACCAAAGGCCTTCCTCACGGGCAAGGCTAGGACAGGAGCAATTTTCGGCAGAAGATTTGCCTTGGCGCACCAAGGCTTGTTTCAGCGGGTGCGAAGTCTATCAGGATTCTGGCAGAGCGTCAAGTGGCGCATGGTATAATTTTGCCACCTTCCACCGGATTTTCCCCAGATTGGCAAGATTAAAACCTATTACGAGGCAAAATGTCAAAAAAAGGTCGTGTTTTCTCAGGCGCGCGCCCAACTGGGCGGCAACATTTAGGAAATTATCTGGGCGCAATCAAGAATTATGTCGCCTTGCAGGAAAATTATGAGTGCGTTTACTGTATTGTGGACGTTCATGCCCTGACAACGATGGAAACCACCCAAGACTTGGTGCAAAATACCTACGATATGACCGTGGATTGGCTGGCGGCGGGCATTCGGCCCGAGGAATCAATTGTTTTTGTGCAAAGCCATGTGCCACAGGTGATGGAATTACACACTTATCTCTCGATGGTGACGCCACTGGGGAAATTAACCGACCTGCCCACCTTCAAAGAAAAAGTGCGCGACCACCCGGACAACATCAACTACGGCCTGGTGGGTTACCCGGTACTGATGACCGCGGACATCGTGCTATACAAATCGGACGTGGTGCCGGTGGGCGTGGACCAGGCGCCGCATTTGGAATTTGCGCGCGAAATTGTGCGCTCTTTCAACTACCGTTATGGCACAAAGGTTTTGAAAGAACCACAAATGAAGAACACCGAAATTCCAAAAGTGCTGGGAATTGACGGTGTACAAAAAATGGGCAAAAGCCTGAACAATCACATTGAGTTGGCCGCTACGCCCGATGAAACCCGCCAGCGTGTGATGCAGATGGTGACCGACCCGCAGCGCGCCAAACGCACCGACCCCGGCAACCCGGAGATTTGCAACGTCTTCTCGATGCACAAGATTTTCTCGCCCGCCGAGGAAGTGCAAATGATTGACACCGAATGCCGCCGCGCTGGCATCGGCTGCGTGGATTGCAAGAAGCGCTTCGCCGCAAACCTGAACGCCAACCTGGAGCCTTTCCGCGCCAAACGCGCCGAAATCGCCAGCAACGAAAATTACGTCTGGGATGTACTGCACGAGGGCGGCAAACGCGCCCGCGCCATCGCCGAAGAAACCATGAGCGAAGTGCGCGCCGCCATTCAGTTACCAAAATAGCGATGCGGGCGCTTCTTCAGCGGGTGACACAAGCCAAAGTAACGGTCAACCACCAGGTCGTGGGCGAAATCGGCCCCGGCCTGGTGGTTTTTATCGGCGTGGGGCATGGCGACAGCGAGACGCAAGCCGCCTGGATGGCAGAAAAAATCGCCAATCTGCGTATTTTCGAGGACGAGGCCGGGAAAATGAACCGTTCAGTGCGCGAAATTGGCGGGGCGGCGCTCGTTGTCAGCCAGTTTACGCTCTACGCAAACAGCGAGCATGGCCGCCGCCCCTCCTTTATCGAAGCCGCTTTGCCCGCAGTGGCCGCCCCGCTGGTCGAAACATTTGCCAACCTGCTTCGTCAGCAAGGACTCCCCGTTCAGCAGGGAATTTTTGGGGCCGATATGCTGGTCGAAATTCACAACGACGGCCCGGTCACTATTTGGCTGGAACGATAACAGAGTACAATCGGCGCATGGAAGAGATATTTCCCACCCAATGGCAACAGGCGGTTGAACAGGCCCTGGAAAATTACACCATTCAACCGCAAAAAGTGACCTTTCTGCAACACAGCGAAAATGTGACTTTTCGCGTGGAGGCCGCCCACGTCAAGTACCTGCTGCGCCTGCACACGCCGGTTGCGCCCGCCTTCGGCAATCACGGCGGAAATTTGCGTGCGGTCAATTCGGAAATGCTGTGGCTGGAGGCGCTCAAAAAAAACCGCCTGCCGGTGCCGCCGCCGGTCAAAAACCGCCAAAAAGAATATGTAACCCAGGTTGGCGAATTGAACGCTACATTGCTTAAATGGCAGGCGGGAACGTTACTGACGCTGGAAACCGAGACCGAAGAAATCGCCGCCCAAATGGGAACGCTGGTTGGCCGCCTGCACCAGCAGGCCAGCCGCTGGCCGCTGCCCAAAAACTTCACCCGCCCCCGGCGCGACTCGGCCTATTTTGAAAACGCCCTGCTCGCGCTGTGGCCCGCCGTCGAAGATGGCCGCATCGCCGCGCGCGACTATCAGGAATTGCAAAACGCGCTCGGCTGGCTGACCTCGCAAGTGCGCAACCTCAGCCAAACGCGCGCCACCGCCGGGTTAATGCACGGCGATTTGCATCGCGGCAATTTTCTCGTCTACCGCCGCCAGGTGCGCCTGATTGATTTTTCCATGTCGGGCTTCGGGCATTTTGCCTACGACCTGGCGACCTGCCTTTCCAACGTGCGCGTGGCGCATCACCCCGTTTTTCTGGAACGCTACACGCAAAGTTTTCCGCTCGTGCGCGGCTACGAGCCGCTGGTGGAAGCCTATTTCATCGCCAGTTCCATCGTCACTTTTGCGCTGTGGATTAACGACGCCGCTTCACAGGAAACGCTGGTGCGGCGCGTGCCATACATCGCCCAGGAATACGCCGCGCGTTTCAACCGCGACGAGCGCTTCTGGTTTACCGGCTGAGTTTTTTACCATTCCCTTTATCTCGTTTATCCTGTGCAACCGGCTAAAATCCCCCGCGCCACAAAACCGCATCCACCTGCACCGCCAACGCGCCAGCCGCCAACATCGCACTGGCGTTTTCTTTGGAATAAACCCCGCCCGCGCCAATCAGCGGAAGCGCCGCCCGGGCCGCTTCGCGCACCGTCAGCAGCGAGCGGGCGAAGAGGGCGGGGCCGAACAAGCGCCCGCTGACTTGGTCGCCGTTCTCGAGGGCAATCGCCCCACGCGGAGCGGCCAGGCTGAGGGCGCTGGCCCCCGCCTCGAGGCAGCGCCGTCCGGCAGTGAAAATCTGCTCTTCGGGCAGGGCAACAATCAGCGGCAGTTCGCCCCGGCACATTTCCACCGCTAAAACGGGGATGTCATCGGCTAGGCGCGGGGCGAATCCCAACTCGACCGCCAGAATATTTTCCAAATTTTCGAGCGCGCGCACCATGCGGGCGGCTTCTTCGGGGCGATCGGCCATCAGGTGAACGATGACCGGCAGGCGGGCGCGCTGCCAGCGGGCGGCGTACAGTTTGAGCGCGGCGGAAAAGCCCGGGTTGGGCAACCCGCTGTGCAGGAGAAATCCGCCAGGCAGCGGAAAAATTTGCGGGGCGACGGCAGGCAAACGCGGGCGCAGGCTGATGGGGTTGGTAATAAAAGCGCCGAATTCATCCCAGTTGAGCGGCGCGTGAAAATCGGGCGCAAAACCCAGGCTGCCGGCGGCGTTGAGGAAGGGGAAGCCGAAAATCAAGTTTTGTTTCATTTCCAAATTAGGCTCATGTGTAGACTCTGTGCAGTAAGCCAGTCTTACAGCCTGCACACTCTTTACACATGAGTCATCAGTTTTTTGTTAGAAAATGATGCAGGTCGGACAAAGTTTGCCGCCATTGCTGTTCAACGCCCAGCTTGCGCTGAATCTGCCCGGCGCGCTCACGCATGATTTCCAACACGCGCTCATCTTCGCCCGCGTCCAACCAGAAGCCGTGATTTTGCGGGCAGGCCTCCAGCCGCAGGTCGTACAAGCGATACTGAAATTCCATCAGCGCGGCGTTGCAGGCCGGGCAAAGACTCTCGCCCCCTGTTCCGTGATGCAGAAGCGAGCCTTTGCGGGCGTCATCGTCAAAGGCGACATCTTCCAACCGGTCAAGCTCGTCAAAATCCAGCCACATGCCACGGCAGGCCGGGCAAGCATCCACTTCCATCATGCCTTTGTAATATTTTTGAGTGAGCGGAGTGGCGCATTTTGGGCAATTCATGGCGCTGTGTTCCTTCCGGGAATTGATTATATCCTTTCCTTTCCACTAACTGGATTGGATAAAGAAACTGTGGATGCGCCGGTAAATTCTTCCATCGTGGCGTGGCCGGGCTGATTAATGCCATCGCGCCGAAAAACCTTCCAAACCGTCAAAAATAAAATTTTCACATCTAGCCAGAACGACCGGTGATCAACGTACCACACGTCCAGGCGAAATTTCTCGTCCCAGGTGATGGCATTGCGCCCGTTGATTTGCGCCCAGCCGGTAATGCCCGGCAAAATCTGATGGCGGCGCGCCTGTTCGGGCGAGTAGAGCGGCAGGTAGCTCATCAACAGCGGGCGCGGGCCGACCAGGCTCATCTCGCCGCGTAAGACATTCAGCAGTTCCGGCAGTTCGTCCAGGCTGGCGGCGCGGAGGAACTTCCCCAGCCGGGTTAAACGCTGCATATCGGGAAGTAAATTTCCAGCGACGTCGCGCGAATCTTTCATCGTGCGAAATTTCAAAATAAAAAAAGGCGCACCATGCAAGCCAGGGCGTTCCTGCTTAAAAAAAATTGGCGCCCCATGAAAAATTCGCACCAACGCGGCCAGTATCAGCAGCAGCGGGGAAAGCGCCGTCAGTAAAAGGGCAGAAACGAACAGGTCAAAAAGACGTTTGAAAACCAACATGGTGAAAATTTTACCATGCAGTGTTGCGCAAGCTCAACCTTGCGCAACGCCATGAGGATGGCTACTCTTTACTGAACTGGTGATTACCCACAAATCGCCAATTTTCGTCCACAGGATGGAGCAAAGATGTGGGTAATCACCAGGATACTTGACTTTCCAAATTGACATTGTATAATTTTAAAGAATGTTTTATTCTATCTACCCCAAACAAGGAGATTCTAATGGACAACAAGGTTGTGCAGGTCATTGTCAGTCTTTTCATTCCACCGCTCGCCATCTACATGAAGAAAGGAAAAATTGACAACACTTTTTGGATCAATGTTGTGCTGACTCTTTTCGGCGGCATTCCCGGTATGTTGCACGCGCTGTATGTTGTTTTGATGTAATCAAAAAAATCGCCTCGCGCAAATTACGCGGGGTGATTTTTTTTAATTACAGGTTGGAAAGCGTCCACACCTCCTCAATCAGCAGGTACGAAATTTGGCCGTTCTGGGTATAATGGAATTGGAGTTTTCTATGAACAAAAAAATTCTCGTAATCGAAGATGACCCAGCCATTGCTAAATTGCTCCAACGTGGTCTTTCCTATGAAGGTTACACGGTGGAAGTTGCCGCCGATGGCCGCGCCGGGCTGAACCTGGCGCGCGACCACAGCCCTGATTTGGTGGTGCTAGACTGGATGCTGCCCGGCATGGACGGGCTGGAAGTCTGTCACCGCATTCGCATGGGCGGCGCAACCCCGGTACTGATGCTAACTGCCAAAGACACCATTCAAGACCGCGTGCAAGGCCTGGATGCCGGGGCGGATGATTACATGGTCAAACCGTTCAATTTGGACGAGTTGACCGCGCGCGTGCGCGCCCTGTTGCGCCGCACCCAGCCTGAGCGTGTGACGGTACTTAAATTTGCCGACCTGACGCTGGACACCAGCGCACGTGAAGCCGCCCGCAATGGCAAAATCATTGCGCTAACAGCCAAAGAATACGACCTGTTGGAACTTTTCCTGCGCCATCCGCGCCAAGTGCTAACCCGCGACATCATTTTCGACCGCGTTTGGGGGTACGATTTCGGCGGCGAATCCAACGTGCTGGAAGTCTACATTCGCTATTTGCGCCAAAAATTGGAAGAAAACGATAGCCTGCCGCGTCTGATTTACACCGTGCGCGGCGTCGGCTACGTTTTGCGCGAAACCCCCTAACCAGCCTTGCCACTGCGCGCTCGTCTCACGTTACTTTATACCTCCCTACTGGGCGGCATCCTGCTTTTGTTCGGGGTGCTGGTCTATGTGCTTGTCAGCGCCTTGCTGCTCGACCAGGTAGATAAAACCCTCAACGCCGCCGCGCAACAAATTCTCACCAACTCACGCGTAGACGCGGTTGGCGAATTGGGGGTCATCACCCTGCCCTCGCTGGAGTTAACCACCACCGTCTATGTGCAATTGTGGGACCGACAAGGCAGTCTGCGCATGGCCTCGCCCGGGCTGGATGACATCACTCAGCCGCTGGCAAAAACCAGCATGGAAGCCATCGCCCCCATTTTTGGCGACAATATCATCCAAAATACACACCTGCGCGTCTTGACGGTTCCCTTGCGCGTGGAGACGCGGCGCGTCGGCGTTTTGCAGGCCGCCACACCGCTGACGCTGGTTGATTCAGTGCGCAACACACTGGTACTCACGCTGCTCGGGCTGGCATTTGTCTCTATGTTTCTGGCCGCCATCGCTTCGTGGGTCAGCCTGGGGCAGGCACTCGCCCCGCTGGAAACCGCCACCGAAACAGCGGAACAAATCACCCGCGCCGATGACCTTTCGCGCCGCATCTTCTACAACGGCCCGCCCGACGACGAAATCGGCACACTCATTCGCGCCTTCAATCGCTCGCTGGAACGCCTGGAAAGTCTGTTCACCTCGCAGCAGCGCTTTCTGGCCGATGTTTCCCACGAACTGCGCACCCCACTGACCGTCATCAAAGGCAATGTGGATTTGATTCGCAAACTTGGCCCCGACGCCGAATCGCTCGATTCGATTCGAGACGAGGCCGACCGGCTGACGCGCATGGTCGGCGAACTGCTGCTGATTGCCCAGGCCGAATCGGGCAAACTCAACCTGAACCTGTCTTCGGTTGAAATGGATTCGCTGCTGCTGGAAGTTTTTCAACAAATGCGCGTGCTGGCGGGCGACAAAATTGCGCTCAAATTGACCGAAATCACCCCGCTGACCGTCACCGCGGACTGCGACCGGCTGAAGCAGGTGCTGATTAACCTGGTTTCCAACGCCATTCACTACACCCCCGAAGGCGGCCAGGTGACACTGAGCATGACCGGCAGCGAACAAGCCGTCCGCATCCAAATCCGCGACACTGGCCCCGGCATCTCCGCCGCCGATTTTCCGCACATCTTCGACCGCTTCTATCGCGGCGAAAAAGCCCGTACCCGCTCCAAAACCAGCGGGTTTGGGCTGGGGCTTTCCATCGCCTATTGGATTGTCGAAGCGCACAAGGGGAAACTGGAAGTCGAATCGCGCGAAGGTCAGGGCACAACGTTTATCATCAGCCTGCCCTGCGAATAAATCACAGCCGGTCGCCCTCGCCGAGCAAAATTCGGTCCGCGCCGCGATCAATTTCCCAGGGGTAAATCACGCGCGCGTCGGTCACGTCGGCAAAATAATCGGGGCGCGAGCCGCCTAACAGCGCGCGATACGGGTTGAAGTGTAGCACGCAGGTTTCGGGGAAACCGCCCGCCGCCGAGACGCGATGTTTGACCGCGCCGATGGTGCGTCCTGACCCCCAAACATCATCCACCACCAGGCAGGCCCGCCCAATTAACTTATCTTCAGCGGGAAATTGAATGAACTCCGGCCAGGCCATTAATTGATTGCGCTCACTTTCCAACTGCGCGGGGAAATCCACCGCCGCGGTGAGAATGTGGGTGATGCCCATCGCCTCGGCCAGCAGCCCGCCGGGGATGATTCCGCCGCGCGTAATCAGCACCATGGCATCAAACTCGCGTTTAAATTGCGGCATCAATTTGTCAATGAGACGGTCAACATCGTCCCAGGAAAGAAAAATACGGCGGGAAGGGGGATTGGTGGGCATGAATGAAATTGACTCCAGAAAACAGGCGTTTGAGATTGACCATCATTATAGCAAATTGACCGGCTCCACTTCAACCCGCCAACCGTCGGGCAGGCGAAACTCGCGCAGTAGCGCGGCTGGGTCGGCGGCGCGGAGGATCACCTGCCAGCGGAAGAAATCGCCCACTTTGGCGAAAAAGCAGGGCGCCGCGCCAATCACCTCGGCGCCGGTCGCTTTCAGCCGCGCCGCCAGCGTCTCGGCCTGTTTTTCGGCCTGCGCCGCGTCGCGGTGACGAAATTCCAGCCGCGCCAGGCGCAAAAAAGGCGGGTAGCCCAGCGCGCGCCGATTTTGCAATTCCCATTCGTAGAAACCGGCGTAATCGTGCCGCGCCGCAAATTGAATGACCGGGTTTTCCGGCAAAAAAGTTTGCAAAATCACCTTGCCGCCCAGCGCCGAGCGGCCCGCGCGCCCGGCCACCTGCGTCAGCAGCTGAAAAATCCGCTCTCCGGCAAAGGGATCGGGCAGCGCCAGGCCCACTTCGGCCAGCACTGCGCCAACCAGCGTCACCAGCGGTAAATCCAGCCCCTTGGCGAGCATTTGAGTTCCCACCAAAATATCGGCCTGATGATTGGCGAAATGCGTCAAAATCAGTTCGTGCGCGTCGCGCCCGTGCGTGGTGTCGGCGTCCCAGCGCAAGACGCGCGCCTGCGGCAGCAACGCCTGCACCTCGCTTTCCACCTTTTCACTGCCCAGCCCATAGGCGCGGATTTGCGGGCTTTTGCAGTGCGGGCAGGTTTTCGGCATCTGGCGGGTGTAGCCGCAGCGGTGACAGACCAGGTTGGCCGAGTTTCCCGCCGCAGCCAGCAAATGTTGGGTGAGCGGAATTTCGCAGGTCGGGCAATCCACGCTGTGACCGCAGCTGCGGCAAAAAACATAGGTGGCCGTGCCGCGCCGGTTGAGATATAAAATCGCCTGCTCGCCGCGCTCCAGGGTTTCGGCCAGGCTTTCGGCCAGCGCCCGGCTGAAAACGGAACGATTGCCCGTCTGCAATTCTTTTTTCATGTTGACGATTTGCACGGGAGGCAGGCCGGAAGTTCCCTCCGCGCCCGAGGGCGTCACCCGCCGGGGAAGTTCCAGTAGCCGCAAAAATCCCCGCTGGGCGTTGAATCGCGTTTCAATCGGCGGTGTCGCGCTGCCGAGCAGAGTCACCGCGCCGCAAATTTCACCGTACAGCGGCGCCGCCCTCAGCGCGTGATAAAACGGCGGCTCGGCCTGATAATACGAAGGGTCGTGACATTCATCCAGCACAATCAGCCCCAAACGCGGCAGGGGCGCAAACAGCGCCGAGCGCGCGCCCAGCAAAATTTTCAGCGCGCCCGAACGCACCCGCCGCCAGGTATCGTAGCGCTCGCCCTCCGAAAGTTTGCTGTGCAAAATGCCCACCTGCCCCGGAAAACGCGCCAAAAAACGGCGCACCAACTGCGGCGTCAGGGCAATTTCGGGCACCAAAATTAACGCGGTTTTGCCCAGTTGCAGGCTTTCACGAGCGGCGCGCAAATACAATTCGGTTTTGCCGGAGGCGGTGACGCCGTGCAGCAGAAATTTGTGCGGCGCGCCGCTGCGCAGGGCGGGTTCGATTTGCTGCCAGGCGGCCTGCTGTTCGGCGGTCAACTGCGCCCACGCGCTTTCGCGCTGCAGCTCGTCCACGCCGATTTTGCGCAGCGGGTCGCGGAAAATTTCGGTTTCAGAAAGCGCAATCAGGCCGAGTTCATCCAGCAATTGCAGGTCGGCCAGGGTACAGCCGCTTTCGGCGTAGAGCCATTGCACCGGCACGAGCGTCGCCTCGCGCAGCAGAATTTGCAGGGCGGCGGCGCGGCGCGCGCGGGTGGCTTCGGTTTTGCCCAGCGCGGGGAGGATTTCGGGGAATTTTTCGGGCGCAACCGTCAGCTGCGCGGCGCGGATGAATTTGGGGCGCGCTCCGGCGGGCGGCAGCACGGATTTTTTTTTGAGCCAGCCGCGTTTGATGAGCGTTTCGGCGGCGGCGCGCCATTCGACGCGGGCAAAATGGGCGTCAATCTGCCGTCCGCGCAGGGCGTCGCGCGCCGTCAGCAGCGTGAAAAGCCGTTGGGCGATTTTGCCTTCCGGCGCGGCGTCGGGATTTGTCAGCGTGAAGAGCGTGTCGGCGTGTTGATTCAGCCCGGGGGGAATCATCTGTCCGATGAACAGCGCCAGCGGCTGCAAGGTTTGCGCTGCCAGCGCGCGCGCCAGGGCGATTTGCTCCAGCGTCAGAATCGGCTCGGGAGCCAGCAGTTCCAGCGCCTGGCGCGGATTTTCGACAGCGGGCGTTTCCAGCAGGTCGAGAATCACGCCCTGCACAATTTGGCCGCCAAAGGGAACGGTTATCAAACTGCCGACAGCGGCGCGCCCGGCGAGCGAATCTGGCAGGCGGTAATCGAATTCGCCGCTGACGGCGGGCAGGTTGACGGCAACGCGGGCGAAAATCATGCGGGGATTATAATGGGAATGCGCTTCTGAACCCGAACTTGGCAGAAAACACGGGAGATTTTATGAACCTGACTGAAATGCTGGCTTTGCTGAAAGAACTGGTCGAAACCGAATCGCCTTCCAGCGACCCCGCCGCCGTGCAGGCGGTTGGCCGCCTCGTCGCGGCGCAGGCCGCCCGGCTGGGGGCGCAGGTCAGCGCCGAAAGCGGCGGGCAGCTCGTCGCGCGCTGGAACGCCTCCGCGCCGGGAAAACCCATCCTGCTTTTGCACCACATGGACACGGTTTTCCCGCGCGGCACGCTGGCCGGAATGCCCTTCCGCTCGGACGCCGAAAAAACCTACGGCCCCGGTGTGCTGGATATGAAAGGCGGAATTGTGATTACGCTAGCGGCGATTGAACGCCTGCGCCGCGCCGGCGCGCTGACCCGCCCGCTGGTGGCGCTTTTCACCACCGACGAGGAAATCGGATCGGGCAGTTCCCGCGCGCTGATTGAGAATCTCTCGCGCGAAAGCCTGCTGGCGCTGGTGCTGGAATCTGGCCTGCTCGACGGGGCCATCAAAACCTGGCGCAAAGGCGTCGGCGATTTTGTGGTGCGCGTGCGCGGCGTGGCGGCGCATTCGGGCGGCGAACACGAAAAAGGGCGCAACGCCATCGAAGAGTTGGCGCATCAGGTGCTGGAAATTCAACGTTGGACGGATTACGCCAAAGGCACAACGCTCAACATCGGCGTCATTCGCGGCGGAACGGTGGAAAATGTCGTCCCCGCCGAGGCCGAAGCGCGCGGCGATTTGCGTGTACTCGACCCCGCCGAAGCGCCGCGCATCCTCGCCGCGCTGAAGGCGCTGCGTCCGCATCTGCCGGGAACGACTGTCACGGCGGAAGGCTTGCTCAACCGCGCGCCAATGCCTTTCGACGCAACGATGAAAATCACCTACGAAAAAGCCCGCCAGATAGCGGCGGGCGTGGGGATTGACTTGAAGGCGGGCGGCTCCGGCGGCGGCTCGGACGCCAATTTCATCGCTCCGCTGGGCGTGCCGGTGCTGGACGGTCTGGGCGCAGTCGGCGCGGATTATCATTCAGAGCGCGAGTGGATTTTCACCGTCAGTTTGGAAGAGCGCGCCCGCCTGCTGGAGGCGCTGCTGCTCAATTGGTGACAGGGTGAAGGGGATAAATGGGATGAAAAGATTTAAATCCTCTTCATCCTGTCATCATCTTTCACGGCACGAGATAAATCACCGTCTCGCCCTCGCTGAAAACGACCGGGAAGGCGCTGAATTTGGTCTCGTTGACGTGGTAGGTGCGCCGCTCCAGGCCGCCGACGACGATATAGCGCACGTTGTACAGTTTCAAAATTTCCTGCGCTTGCGTCAGGGAAGGGGTTTCGTACAGGGTTTGCATATCTTCCAGGCGTGTCCCGGCCTCGGCCAGACTGCCGCGCCACTGCTGTTCGTGGCCGCGCCAGCCCAGTACCGCCGGAAACCCCGAAAGGGTGGCGATGCGGCCAAAGTCGTTGTAACTGCCAGCGGTTGCGGCCTCGGCCACCACACCCAGCGGCTGTGTTTGCAGAAAAGCCACAGCGCGGGCTTCCTCCGTTGAAAATTGGGCGTGATAAGCCGCCGCATCCAGCGTCCGCCCGGTGGAAGGAGCGAAGCCGTTGGCGCGGCTGAACGGGCTGAGAATGGGGTAGACCAGCCCCATCGCCATCACCGTCAGCAGCGCGGCGCGCGCCAGCCAGCCGGAACGCGAGAAAATCATCACCGCGGCGAAAGCCGCCGCCAGCGACCAGAGCGCCCAGGCCTGATAGTAAAACTTGAAAACCGTGTTCATGCGCGCGCTGAACAGGTCACGTAGGAAAATAAATTCGGGGGCCAGCACTAGCAGTCCGCCCAACAAAATTAACAGCCAGAGGAAGGGCAGCGGCGTTTCAGATTGGCGCGAAAGTGCATCCGCTTCAGGCGATTCGCTCGAAGCGGGCAGGGCGCGGTCAGTTTTTGCCCCAATCAGCAAGGCCGCCGCGCCGCCAATCAGCAGGAAAATCGTCAGCAGACCGGCGCCATATTCAAAGCGGCGCGCCGTCGCGGCCAGCAAAACCGTCAGCGTGCTGGTTTCGCCCTGCGCGGTGATGAACCAGCGTCCAATCTCTGTGTTGGCGGCAATTAAACTCATCAGCAACGAGAAAAGCCACAGGCCGCCGGTCAGCGCCGCCGCCAGGCCGAATCCAAGTTTGAGATTGCGCGGCTGTGAGCGCATTTGCCCCATCAGCAGGAAAATCGGCACAAACAATGTGCCGAACATAATCCACAAATACGCGCCGCGTGTGGGGTGAATGACGTTGGGCAAAATTCCGCCCGCCTGCGAAGAAAAGCCCAAATAAAACGGCAGATAGAGCAAAACGGAAACCAGCCCGAGCGGAATCGCCAGCGCCAGGGCTTCCTCGGCGCGCGCCCAGCCCCAGCCGCTTTCGCGCGCGCGCAGCAGAACGAAGGCCGCCACCGTCAGCGCCAGATAAGTGGGAAAATCCCAGGTGTTGAGAAAGGCCAGACCGCCCAGCGTCACCGCCAGCAGGCCGAACATCGGCGCGGCCAGCGGAATTTTGAACCATTTCAAGTTGATTTCGCCGCGCCCGCCGCCCAGATACAGGTTGAGCGCCAGCGCCAGCGCCAGCAGACCAAACGGCATGGCGAGCACATGCGGGTGCAAATCGGCCAGCAGGTACGAGAAAAACGGAAACTCGTCAATCACTTCGCTAAAATTGCCGCGCAAATCATAGTCGTGCAGCACGCGCGCCGCGCGCCACCACCACCAAAAACGGTCGGGAAGCCAGCCCAGCGGTTGAAGCGGCGGGTCGCTCAACTCTTTCATGCGCAGCCAGGCCCAAAAAGTGGAAACCGCCGTGCCGTCTGGCAAAAACGTCCAGCCAATGCCGCGCCGGTGAAGAACTTCCAGAAACCCTTCCAGGTTGCTGATGACCAGCAAAAACAGCGGCCCGAAAAACGCTGTCGCCAGCGGCTTTGCATTTTTGGCGGGCTGAAAAACCGCCAGCAGGTTGTAAAGCAAGCCAAACGCGCCGATGGCGCTCAGGGCAAAGACCAGCGCAATCATCAGGTTGAAGGCCACGCCGCCCGAGGTGGCGGTCAATTTTGCCAACATCCCGGTCAGCACATAGCCAAAGTAGTAATACGAAATGCCGTACCCCGCCAGCCAGGGGTCGTGCGGCGGAAAAGTCGGCGAGCGCAGTACGGCATTGATGAAGGCCAACTCCATCGGCTTTTCGGTGCCAAGCGCCTCGGGCGCGTTGGCGCGCAAAAAGGCCAGTGCGGCAAACGCCAACAGAAAAAGCGTCTCTGTCAGCGCCACAAAACGCCAGTTTTCTTTCAGCCAGGCGCGCGTCCCCGGCTTGCGCCAGAAAACCATCAGCCCGGCCAGCGCCAGCAGCGAGAAAATCAGCCCGGCGGGGTCGTTCTGCAAAAAGCCGAGCGAAACCGCCAGCCAGAAGAAAAATCCCCACAGCAAAAGCCCCAGCGCGCGGCTCAGGCTGTAGCCTTCGTCGGCTAGCGCCGGGAAAAATCGGCGCGCCAGCGGAAACGTCAGCGCGCCGAGGGCCGAAATCAGCAGGTACCACAGGAAAAAATTGAGCATGGCTTATTCAAGTTCTGGCGGCAGGGAAAAAGAACCGTCGGGGTTGGCGGGAAAGTGGATGATTTCCGTCACCGCGTCCAGATTTAACGCGCCGTAGAGATGCGGAAAAAGCGATTCGGCGGCAGGCAGCGCGGCGGAGGCAGCCGCTCCCGCGGGGTGGACCGGCGGCTCGCAGCGCAGCGCCGCCCGCAGGCGTTCCGGCGCCACGACGAGAATCACCAGCCCGGCCTGCCCGCGGTAAAAGGCATTCGCCACGCTGAGAATCTGGTGTTTTTGCGAGAAGTGAATGAATCCCTCGCGCGCCAAACTGTCGGGGCGATATTCGCCGCGCGCGCGGGCCTCGGTCAGCGCGGCGGCGGAGATGATGTGGTAGATTTTCGTCACGGCAGCACCTCGTAAATCACGGTCAGCCCGTCGCGGTAGACTTCGCGCCATAACGTACCGTTTTGGCTTTCAAATTTTGCCAGGCCAGCGGGCTGATAGTAATTGCGTTCCATCTGGCCGACGACGATGTAGCGGGCGTTGTACTCCCGCAAAAACGCGCGCGCGGCAATCAGGTCGGTGGTTTCGTAAAACGCATTGATGGCGTTGGCGCGGTCGAAGACCCAGGTTTCGGGGGTCAGCGTGCGCTGTTGGCGCTGATGCCAGTTCCAGCCGAGGACATCCGGCAGGCCGGTGTAAATGGCGTAGCGCGCGCCCCAGCGGTATTCGCTGGTGTAGCCTTCGACAATCACCGGCGAGCCGCTCACGTTGTCTTGCAACCAGCGGATGGCGCGGTAATCCTGGCTTAAATCCATGTCTTGCCCGTCCCAGTAGATGGAATGGAGCATGTATTCCATGCTGTCGAGCGTCAGCGGGGTGGTGGGTGAAATCCGGTCACGGATTTTATCGCCGCTGGCGGTGATGGTGAACAGGAAGGCGCCCGCGAAAAGCACCATCACGCCCGTCTGCCAGAAGCCGCGCCACACTTTCAGCTCGGCCAATGTCCAGGCGAAAGCCGCACCGCTGGCAACTGCCAGGAAAACCCAGGCCTGCAGGTACAGTTTGAAGATGGTGTTCATGCGCCCGATGTCGCCGGAAAGCACGACCAGCTCGACAAACACGGTCAGCGCCAGCGCGGTGACGGCCATGAACAGCGTCAGGCGTTTGGCGTCCGGCAGGCGCGGACGCAGCAACAAAATCAGCGTCCAAAAGAGCAGCGGCAGGGCAATCAGCGCCACCGTCACCTGAAAGAAAAGCCACGTTCCCAGCGTGAGCGCCAACGCCAGCAGGCCGGCGGCGCTCACCAGCGGCTGATACGCGCTGAGGAAACTTCTCAACGCCGAGAGCGGCGTCTGCGCCATCCACTGCCGTGTTTCCCACAGCAGCCAGAAGAAAATCACAAACAGGAAGGGCAGCCACATCGTCAGGTACGACCAGATGGGCGTTTTGTCGCCTTCCCAGAGTTGAATGTTGGAGTAGCCCAGCCCAAACCATTGGGCGTAGGGCGCATACAGCACCAGCGCGAAACCGGTCAAAGTCGCCATGCCCGCCAGCGCCGGAAGCAGTTTGCCGGTTGACCAGTGTTCCAGTTCTTCGGTTGGACGATTTTCCAGTGTTCCGGTGCTCCGGTTTTCCAGTTCTTCAGTTGCGCGGTTTTCCGGTTCATCCGTTATCCGTTTTTCCGTTTCCCCATCCGTTACCCGCTCCGTTTTTCCATGGCGGAACAGTGAGTAGCCGGTCACGAGCGCGGCAAACAGCAGATAGGTGGGAAAATCCCAAGTGTTGGTCGGGCGGAACGCGCCAATCACCAGACCGCCAAAAGCCAGCGTCGCCAGCCAGCGCAGCCAGGAAAGCCGCCGCGCGCGCAGCGTGGAAAGCGCCCAGCCCAGCATCAGCGTGGCCAGCGGCAGAGAAATCATGTGGGCGTGCAAATCGCTGTACAAAAAGGTGAACAGCGGAAATTCGGTGATTTCGTTGCCCGGCCCGGATGGGATGACGCGGCTGGGATTCCAGTACCACTCGCCCCAGCCAATGGGTAGCTCGCCCTGACCGGTCAGTAGTTTGAAAATTCCCTGCGCGGCCCAGCCCCAGCGTTGGAAAATCCACACCCCGGCGGCAGAAACCTGTTCGGAAGGCACGGCCATTTTTTGCAGCGCCTGAAAAATCAGTTGAATCGTGCCCAAATTACCGATTAACACCAGGCCCACCGCCGCCGCCAGCCCCGCCGTCAACGCCAGGCGTTCGCGGCCCGGTTTGTGAACCAGGGTAAAGGCCACGCCGAAACCTCCCAGCGCAATCAGCGCGTAGAGCGTGGGCAAAATAAAATTGTAGGCGATGCTCGGCACAATTCCCAGCAGTTTGACCGGCGTGCCGACCAGCACATAGCCGTAATAGTAATAGTTGATGTACCCGCCCGCAAACCACGGGTCATACGGCGGGAAAGTAGTACTTTTCAGCACCGCGTTCAAATACGAAAAATCCATCGGGCGCTCGCCGCCGCGGCCCGGATGCCACAAATCGGGGTTGCCCACGCGGATGAAAAAATCCACCAAGAAGAAAATCAGGAAGACGGCCTCGAAGAGCAAAATGCGCCGTCGGTTGGCGCTCATCTCCGCCGAAAGCTGCCGCCTGCGCCGAAGAAACAAGAACGCGCTGGAAATCAAAATCAGGCCGACCGCCAGGCCGATGCTGAAGCGGGTGTACACCCCGCCAACCGAGGCCGGGAACCACGACAGCCAGGCCAGCAAAACCAATCCGCCGGTGCGGGCAAAGGCCCAGGCGTTGACTCCCAGCCCCGGCAGGGCGGCGCGCATCAGCGGGTAGGTCAGCGCCCCGAGCAGGGCGAGAAATCCGTACCAGAGTAACAGCCCAATCAGCGGAAAACGGTTTTGAATCGCCTGGTAGGAAAACAACGCCGACCAGGTTCCGCCCGCCTGTTGAACGGCCAGCCGTTCCGGTGAAAGTTTCATGCCAAACGATTGCAGGGAAAGCGATTCTTCGCTCAGCCCGGAGGCTTCGGGCGCGCCCAAAAACTGACACAGCCCGGGCAGCCCCCAGCACACGCGCGGCGCCATCTGGCCCGACGGGAATTTCCCCGCCTGGCGCGGGGTGAGATGGACCACTTGCGTCAAATCCACCGCGTCCAAAATGGCGTGCGCGCTTTGCGGGTTGTAACTGGCCGTTTTTTTGAAAATCAGCACTTTGGGATGGTCGTAAACGGTGAAGGCTTCCTCAGCGTATTGGGTGTTAAATTCGTACTTTCCCAGCGCGCCCAGGTCGAGCGTGGGATAGGATTCAAAGGTTTGTACCAGTTCGTAGCCCAACTGGCCGGTGAACATGCCGGGGCGCGCCTCGCGGTAGCAGGTCAGCACATCGGCTCCGGCGGGGCAGCCCAGCAGGGCGCGGTAAAAAACTGTCGTCAGCGGGTAGCGCTCTGGCACGCGCACGGTGGTGCCCCACTGGCGGTTGGACGAAATAAACAAATAATCGCCCTGGTCGAGGTTGGTTTCAAAGCGCAGCAATTTGTCGGCATTGTCGTCCCAGTACATTTCCAGGTTTAATTCGCCCTGATAAATGCCGCCGTAGGCGTCATAGCCGTCCATGCGCAGTGGCAGGCCGTCATCCCACGATGATTCATTAATCGGCGCCGCGCCAATAATTGTCAGCGGGGCGCTGGATTGAATGCGCAGGTAGTAGGTTTTTTCGGCGGCCAGGCTCAGCGGCGTTTGCAGCGGGAAATCCCAGGCCGCGCCGCGCGGGTCGGTTTGCGGCGCAAAATTGGCAGTACTTTCCATCTGCGCCAGCACGCTTTCGGGCGGGAAATCGGGCGAGGAAGCCAGCGTCAGGCGCACGGTTTGTTGGCCCGTTCCGGCGGCGTGCCCCAAACTGATTTTGGTCAGCGGGCTGGCGGCGTGAAAAGGAACAAATTGGGTGATGAAATCCTGCTCTGGGACGATGCTCAGCCCGGCGGGAATCGGCAGTGGCTGAGCGCCATCGGCGTAGCCCAGGGTAATCGGCCCGGGCAGCTGCTCAAAAATCCAGCGGCTGGCAGCAACACGGGTATGCGGACGGGTGTAAATGCGTGTGAAGGCATACGCCCAGCCAAAGGTAGCCAGCAAAATTGCCGCTGTCAGCAGGCCAGCCAGAAACGTCAGCCGCTTTGGCTGCAGCGCTGCGCCCAGACGCACCAGCCCCCAGGCGGCCATCAACGCCATCAGCGGGTAGGCAGGTAGTTGGTAGCGCATGGTCGGATTCCACTGGGTCATTTGCCACAGCACATAAAAAGCCAGCCAGCCGAGCAGCAGCAAATGCTTCCAGGCCTGTTTGCGCAGCACCTCCCAGGCCATCCAGGCGGCCCCGGCCAACGCCGTCAGGCCAAGCGGCCAGCCCAGCCCCCAGATAACCATATTCTCCAGCAAAAATGTGAAGGGGCGGCGCGCCCACTGCAGCGCGGGAGGAAAATCCACGTCGCCGCTGGCCTGAGCGCGTTGTTCCGCGATGGTTGCCACCCACTGCGGGTTGAGCGACACACCGAAGAATCCGGGCCCGCTGAAGGCGTAGGGTTGGCCGATGCGAAAGGCCAGCAGGGTGAAAACCGCGCCAACGATCACGAAAAAAGTGGCCGTTTCAAAAAACGGAAAAGCTTTCGGTTCGCCGCGTTCAGAAGAAAGCCAGCGCAGTAAAAAAGCTCCCGGCAGGAGAATCGCCACCGGCGCGGCGTTAATTTTGGAAGCAATCGCCAGCCCGGTGGCCAGGCCAAACAGAACGCTGTTCCACAAATCCGGGTTCCGCCAGCCGCCGGGCTGATTTTCGTCCCGCGCCTGGGTGAGAATTCGCACGGCGAAGTAGGCCGCCAGCGTCATGAAGAGTGTGGCGTAATTGTCCACCGTGTAAAAATGGGATTCCTGAATTTGCATCACCGCAAACGCCGAAAAAGCCGCCGCCACGAAGGCGGTTTTGCGCCCATACAGGCGCGCTGTCAGCAGGTAGAGCGCCAGCACGGCCAGCAAATCGGCCAACGCGGAAAGCTGCCGCCCGACCAGGGTGATTTCGTCATAGCCGGTTTGTGCGACCCATTCGCCGACATAGCGCGTCAAAAAAAGCGGAAATGTTCCGTAGACAAAAAATGTGTAGCCGGTATTGGCCGGGTTCAGGTGTGAATTGGCCGTATCGAAATAATTGCCAACCGAAGTCGCCGGGCTGAGCGAGGTGGTGACCATCGTCATAAAGCGCTCGTCGGGGTGCAAATGCTGGCTCTCGTCCCAGTTCAGGCCGATGACGCGCAAATAGCCGCCGGTTGCCAAAACGACAATCAGCAGCAGGTCAAAAATCCAGTTAAGTGATGAACGTTTCATGGGATGCGAAAGTTAGGAATTAGGGAGTAGGAAAGAGAATTGATAACTGGCAACCGACAACCGGCAACGGATGTTACGGCGCAATCGGCTGCAGCGAATTATTGGCCGGGGCAAAATTCTGCGCCGGAACGGAGAAAACCCAAAAGTTTTTGTTGCCCAGCGGCTGGCTGAACAAACTGACCTGTCCGCCGGGGTAGGTTTGCCGCAAAATGCTCAGCGCCGATTGGTCGTTTTCGTTGACCAGGAAAAGTTTGTTGCCGGGCAGGCTGGCCGTTGCCGGAATAGCTTCCGGCCAGACGGTCAGGTCAACCTCCGGGTGGCCGAGCAGCACCGGCACCAGGCGCGTATCCACCCAGTAGGGGAACGCCACCACGCGGGCGTTGCCCAGCGGGTTACCGGCCTCGGTGAAAGCCTCGGCCACACGCGCCAGGTCGCTGTAATTCCAGTTGCTGTAGCGAATTTGCAGGTCATACTGGTTGAAAACTAGGTCATAATTTTGCGCACCAGACCAGAGCAGCAGGCAGGCCGTCAGCCCGAACGCCAAGCCGCGCCAGCCAGTGCTGCGTAGCTGCGCCATGATGGCTTCCAGCGCCAGGGCAACCAGCACAAAAACGATGATGTACACGCCGCCCGCCCGGTTGATGGATGGATTCTCCACCGGAAAGGCCAGCGAAAGCGTCGAGGGGAGCATCAGCACCGGCAGGCTGAGCAGCAAAAACAAATCGCGCCAGTCGCGCTGACGGAGATAGCGCGCCACTACCAGCCAAAGCCCCAGCACAAACAACGCCCCCGAAACAATATCCAGCGCCGGGCGGTTCATGACCGAGTTCAGCCAGACATCGTTGTTGTTGATGTTGAACATTTGCGCCGCGCGCCAATTGTTCTGCGCGAAAATCTCCAGCGGATTGCCAGGGTAGGGGCGCTCGGTTTCGCCCATGCGCGTCAACGTGCGGATGAAAACATAGTCTGGTTGTTCCAGTGTGTAGCGCAGCAGCGGCAGAAAAACCAGCAAGGCGAAAAAACTTGTCAGCGCCAGCAGAATGACGGCTTGCTTTTTAAGCAGAATGGAGCGCTGATGAAGGATGAACAGGCCCACGCCAAGCACCACCAAAAAAGGCACAATCCGGTAGGGGCTGTAACCATTCAGCCCCAGCCCCAAAAACAGCCCGGCCAGAATAAAATCGTTGCGGTTCTGCGTGCGCAATCCGCGCACGAGATGAAACAAGACCGGCGCTGTGAAAAGCGGGTAAAGCGGAAAACGCAATCCGACGCGCGAGATGACATTCGGCCAGTAGGCGAAAGCGGTAAAAATCAGCGCCAGCAGCGCCACCCGTTTGCCGCCAATTTCCTTGCCGAACAGGTAGACATACGGCAGGGTCAGCAGCCCAATCAGCGCCGTGCCAAGTTTGAGCGAGAAAAACGAAGCGCCGATTTGAAAAACTTTCAGGACGAAAACCGTCCAGTACATCTGAAAAAATTCGCGACCCGTGTTGCGCGGGAAGAAAATGGGAAAATTTCCGTTGAGAATGTCGTTGATGTCGAACAACTTTTCGGCGTGGTCGCTGATGGGTTCGGCAGGAATGCCCGCCAGCCGGTAGAGGCGGAAGAAAAGCGCCAGCGCCGTCACCGCCAGCAGGAGAATCGTCCAGCGCGAGAGGCGCAGCGTCCATTCGCGGCGGGTGACGAAATCGCGCAGGCGGGCGAACTGCCCCGGCAGGTCAAATTCACCGCGCCAGACGCCAACCGTCAGCAGGGCGATGCCCGCCAGCCAGAGCGTCAGATTGAGCGGGTTGAAATTTCCGCCGCCAAAGAGCAAAAAAGCGCCCACCGCCAGCGTGATTCCGGCCAGGCTGGCGCGGCGGCGCAATTCGCCGGGATCGGCGCGCTCTTCCTGCGGCGGGAGCGGGGCGAGCGGCACTTCTTTTTTCCACAAGACCCACAGCAGCAGAAAAAATGCCAGCAGATAAAAAGCCACCGCCGCGATGGGGGCGGGGTGCGGCGGCTCGAAGAAAACCTGGCCGGTGAGCGCCAGCGCCAAAATGGCGAGCGGCCGCCAGGGCAGAGTCGCCAGCCGGAAGGAAAACTCCGCCGCCGGGGTGGAAAGTTCCATCTCTGGCGCTTCCGCCTCAGCGGATTCGGAATTCAGCCCGAGGCTGGGCGCGTCGCTGGCTGTGGCGCGCCTCAGCAGGCGATTTTTCCAGTAGCGTCGTTGGGCGTTGACGTAATCCAAAACACTGGGTTCTTCGGGCATGGTCAGGCCTTTGGCGTTTGTTCGGCGCGCAAGTAGCCGAGATGGGAATGCGCCGGGTTGGGGAAGGTTTGCGTCTGAAAGCCGTTGGCTTGCAGCAGGGCGGTCAGTTCGGCGTGCTGGTGCGGCGGGCGGTTGTCGTGATATTCGAGCACGATGCGCTGGATGCGCGCCAGCGTTTCGGCGCTGGCCGGTAAGAGAATGTCATATTCGGCGCCTTCGCAGTCCAGTTTGAGCAGGTCGCAGCTGCGGATGGATTGTTTTTCGAGCAGTTCGGCCAGTGAGATGGCGAACACGGTCACGGCGCCTGCTTCGGGGCTGTCGCTGCCCTCGCGGCTGGTAAATTTGACCGGTTCGCCGCTGGCAATATCCATCTTGAGCGTGCCGCCTTGTTTGCCGAGGGCGGTTTCCAGCGTCTGCGCGTTTTTGACGTGGTTGAGCGTCAGATTTTCGTTGAGCAGGGCAAACGATTCGGGGAAGGGTTCGACGGCGAGCACGCGGCTGTTGGCGGCGCGGGCGGCGAAAATGGCGAAGTCGCCGGGGGCGGCGCCGACATCCAGCACGCACCATTCCGGCTGAATTTCAAAGCCGTAGCGCTGGTAGATGCGGTCGAGCCAGGTTTTTTTGATGCTCCAAATATCCATGCGCGAGCGCACGTTGAAAATGGTTCCCTCGCGCAGGCGAATGGGACGCGCCGAAAATTTGCGCCGCTGCGCCATCAGCCAGAAAACCTGCCAGGGGCGTTGAAAGCCGAACAAGATTTTGACGATGGAAACGAGGTAGTAGACCAGTTTTTGCATGGTGGGTTTGCGGCACGCGGCCACGTCCGAGGCTACACCCGGCGCGCGATGTAGAAGGTGTAAACCCCATCGGGCGTGGGGGAGTTATCGGCGTAGGGGCGCAGCAGCGCTGTCAGCCCGTTGAGATTCCAATCGCTTTGCACCAAAATCCAGCGCCCAAACAATTTGCGGCTGATGAGTGATGGCAGGCCGAAATAGTGTCCCCACTCCAGCACGGCCTGGGCGCGCGGCGGGAAGTAATGCCAGTATTTTTCGAGGCGGAAACCGGCTTTTTCGAGGCGGTTTTGCCAGGTTTGGGGGTCGTCCATGTGGACGTGGCGCGAGATGACGGTGAAAAATTTGCGGTAGGCGTTTGCCAGCCCGCGCAGGCCGAGCCGGTCGAGGGCGCGCGCCACCGAAAGGGTGGGGTTGAAGCGGTCGTTGGGCACGCAAAAGGCGAAAATTGCGCCCGGTTTCAGCACGCGCGCGGTTTCTGCCAGCACGGCTTCCACCTGCGGAATGTGTTCGAGCACCGAGTTGCTGATGGCGCTGGCAAAACAGGCGTCGGGGTAGGGCATGTCGCCGCCGTCGGCGCGCGTCAGCAGGCGGTAGACGCCGCGCGTTCCGGCCTCGCGGATGGGGCCTTCCCAGGGGTCGAGGCCAACATCCAGTGGGCGGTCAAAGGTCAGTTGGGTGAAATGCCCGTCGCCGCAGCCGACATCCAGCGTGGGGGCGGGCAGATTAATTTCCTGGTAATAGGAAGATTCCACCGCGCGCAGCAGGGCGCGGAAGTAGGGCAGGTCTTGCACTTGCAGGCGAAGAAAGTCTTTGTTGGTTGCGGGTTGGGGGTTGTCAGTTGTCAGTTGTTTTTTCATCATTCATCATTCTGCATTTATTTTGCATTCATCATTTCTTCATATGCAGCGGCGACGGCGTCGGGGTCGTAGGGGCGGGCGATTTCGGCGGGGTCGCGGTGGAAGTTGGCCGGGGCGGCGAAAATTTCCAGCAGCGCCTGGGCCAGGGCGGCAGAATCGCCAATCGGGGCGACTTTGCCCATGCCGGTCATTTGCACCGGGCGGCGCACGCCCGGCAGGGCCGAGGCCACACAGGGTACGCCGTTGAGCATGGCTTCGATTTGCACCAGGCCAAAGGCTTCGGTGGAATTCAGGCTGGGGACGACCAGCGCGTTCAGATTGGGATAAAAAGCCGCCATCTGAGTCGGATTCAGCACGCCGAGCCATTGCCAGTGGCCGGAATCTTCATACGCCCGGATTTTGGGCTGGAGACGCGCGGCGTAGGCTTTTTCGCCAAGAACGTTTTGGTGCTGTCCGGCGAAGAGTACGCGCGCTTTGGGGTATTTCTGCAAAATGGCGGGGAGCGCGTCGAGCAGAATTTCCACGCCTTTTTCGGCGGCGAAGCGCGCGGCCATGCCGATAATCGGGCGGTTTTCGCCAACGTGTTCATTGAAAAAGTCGCGCGTGGCCTGTTCTTCGGCGGGCGGCAAAACCACCGGCGGCAGAATGGGCGTTAATTTGTGGCGGTAATGGGCGAGGTAGGCCGAGTGGTCGGCGTAATCTTGGGTGTAGGTGACGATGTGGTCTGCCAGCATTCCGGCCATGTGATTTTGAAAATCAACCACCGCATTGACCACGCGGTTGAAGAATCCCGGCGGCAGTTGAATGTCACAATGGTAGGTGAGAATGGTTTTTTTGCCCAGCAGGCGGGCGCGGGCGGCGAAACCGGGCGCATCAAATTGGGGCAGGTGCAACTGCACCACGTCATTTTCGGCGACGTATTTCCAGGCCAACCAGCCCAGCGTGGGCATGATGACGCCTTTGCTGACGCGCAGCAAAACTGGCGCGCGGATAATTCTGACGCCGTTGCGGGTTTCTTCGCGCGGGGTGGCCGGGTCGAAGTGCGCGGTCAGCACCGTCACCTGGTGGCCGCGCCGGGCGAAGGCTTCGGCCAGCCGCTCGGCGTAAATCGTCAGCCCGGAGGTGTGCGGGCGGTAGTAGGTGAGAACGGTCAGTATTTTCATAGGAAGGAATTAACGAGAGGGGATTATACCCGATGCGTGGGAGGGCAAGTATAATGGCGGCCATGACCGAATTCAACTTTTATCACCCCATCGAAGTGCGCTATGCCGATATTGACGCACAGGGTCACATGAATAACGCCAAATATCTGACGTTTTTCGAGCAGGCGCGCATCCACTACCTACTGCATTTGGGCCTGTTCCGGCGCGAACAATCGTTTGACGACATCGGCATTATTTTGGCGGATGTTCATCTGACGTTTTTGGCGCCGGTCACCTGGCAGACGCCGGTGACGGTGGGCGTCAAAACCAGCCGCATCGGCAACAAATCCATGACGGTGCTGAACAGCCTCTTCAACGCCGAAAGCGGCGAAGAAATGGCGCGCGCCGAAATTGTGCTGGTGACCTACGATTACCACACTGGAAAAACCGTCCCCGTCCCTGCCGAATGGCGCGAGAAAATTGGCGCGTTTGACGGGTGTCGGTAGCCGGTTGTCAGTTACCAGTTGTCAGTTGTCAGTTATCAGCTATATTGACAATTCACTGATTACTGCTCACTGCTCACTGCTCACTGTTCACTGGATATCTATGACTCTCCCTCCCCTCTCCACCTCCTACCTGCTCGATTTTCTCACCCGCCTGCTGAATACACCCTCGCCGACGGGATTCGCCGCCGCCGCGATTGACCTGACGCAGCGCGAACTGGCGCAGTTTCCCGGCCTGACATTTCAACGTACCCGCAAGGGAGCGCTGGTGGCCCGCTGGCAGGGCGTCAAAGACGACGCGCCGCGCGCCCTGACGGCGCATGTGGATACGCTCGGCGCGATGGTCAAAGAAATTTTGCCGGATGGTCGTCTCAAACTGACCCGCATCGGTGGGCTGGTGCTGAACGGCGTCGAAACCGAAGGCTGCTGGGTCTTCACTGCCAGCGGCGAAAAAGTGCGCGGCGCGTACATGTTCCACAAAGCCTCCGGCCACGTTTACGGAGCCGCCTCCAATGAGACGCGCCGCGAAGAAAGCAACATGGAAGTGCGTCTCGACGCGCGCGCGCAAAGCGCCGCTGAAACCCGCGCCCTCGGCATTCAGGTGGGCGATTTTGTCGCCTTCGATACGCGCACCGAAATTGTCAACGGGTTTGTGCGCTCCCGTTTTTTGGACGACAAAGCCTGCGTTGCCAACATTCTGGCCGCCGTCCGCACGGTGAGCGATGCCGGGCTGAAACCAGCCCAAACCACCTATTTGTTCATCAGCAATTATGAGGAAGTTGGTCACGGCGCGTCCGCGGGCATTCCGGCGGAGGTCACCGAATTGGTGACGGTGGACATGGCCGCCGTCGGTGACGGGCAAGAATCGGACGAGTATCACGCCACGCTGTGCGTCAAAGATTCGGGCGGAACGTATCATCAGGGGCTGAGCACCAAACTGCGGGCGCTGGCGCAAACCTATTCCATCCCCCATAAAATTGATATTTATCCCAACTACGGCTCGGACGGTGAAGCCTTCTGGCACGCGGGCGGCGATGCGGCGGTGGCGCTGATTGGCCCCGGCGTGGATGCCTCGCACAACTACGAACGTACCCACACCGAGGCGCTGGAAGCCACCTCGCGCTGGCTGATGGCCTACCTGCTGACGGAGTAAATCTATGTCAGAAATTCCTTATAGCACGTTTTCGCTCATCTTTCTGGGGTTTTTCTTTTATGCTTGGCACGTGTTGCGTTCCGTTCAGCGCAGCAGCACCGGAATGGTGGTACTGCTCCAAATTGCCCTGTTATAATCACTTACCGCAGTTGCATTCGACATCCCCAAAGCAAACGCAATCTGCCAGATGCCACCAGGACAACAAAACGGTGTTATTCTAAAATCAACTGTCACAAATCGCGAGCCTACGCCCATGAACGATTTTGAAGGAAACAACTTGCCCAAAAATTCAGATCCGCAGCCTGACGCTGGACAGAATGACTCACCTCCGCCGGCGGATGACCTCTCCAACAGGGAAAATGGCGATGGTTTTTCTGTCCTAGATACGGGCGAAACGCCGCAATTTGATTTCAGCGCCCGCCCCACCGAGACAGAACTCAGCGACCTTGGATTCACGCCTCTTTCCATCGGCGACACCAGCCCCACCCGCCGCCGCCGCGGGCGCCGACCGGTTGTCGCCCGCCCCGCCGAAGACGAAATCGCCGACCGGCTGGAGAATCTGGCGCGCCGCGCCACCCCCACTTTCGACTACTTCGTCTTTTCCATCGTCGCCGGGGCTTTGCTGGGCGCAGGGTACCTGCTCGATTCACCCGCTATTCTCTTTTTTGGCATCCTCGCCGCGCCGCTGCTCACCCCCTGGATTGGCGCGGCGCTCGCCCTCGCGGTTGGAGAAGCGCGTTATCTCGGCCAAACCCTGGGCGGGCTGTTCACATCACTGCTCATCATCCTGCTGATTGGCATGTTGGCCGGGCTAGCGTCACGTCTTTTCCTGCCGTTGACCTTCAGCGAGGCGCACCGGCATGCCAGCCTGTGGTGGCCCGACCTGCTCCTGTTGGCCGTAGGCGCAGTGATTTTCGTTATCACCTTTATCCAGAGTGAAGAAAAACCTGTTTTGCCCGGGCTGATGCTTTCTTACGCACTTTATCTGCCCATCAGCGCCGCCGGTTTCGGCATTGGCAACGGTGTCGAAGGCATTTTTCCGCAAGCCTTGCTGATTTTTTTGGTGCATCTGGCGTTGGCACTCTTACTGGCGCTGGCTGTTTTCTACTACATGCGTTTTCGCCCGATTGAGCCTTCCGGCTACATCTGGGGCGCGGGCGCGATAGTCGTCAGTTTGGTGCTGATTGGGGGAATCGCCGGGTTGGGAACGGTTCTTGCCCGACAGGCCGCAGCCAGCGCCCAAGCGGCCCTCGTCACTCCACCCGCCACCGTCAGCCTGCCAACGCTTACGCCAAAGATTTCCCTCGCCTTGGCAACGTCCACCCCGCCAGCGCCCACCGTTTTAGCGGCGACATCCACCCCGAAAGCCACCATTACCACCATGCCCACGCCCGCTTATGGGAAGATTCAATCGCGCGGCGATGGCGCCGTCATTCGCCAAACGCCGGACGGTCCGGCCATCACCACCATTCAAAACGGCTATCTGGTCGAAATCTTGCCCGATGCGCCGGTCACCACCGCCAGCGGCACCATCTGGATTCATGTGCGCGTTAACACCACCACGCAAATCATCGAAGGCTGGGTACAACTCAACCTGGTCATCACACCCACGCCCTAAATTGGCTCTCTGGAAAGCGGCATGTCATAGCGCAATTTTCCGCAAAGGCCAGGCATTGTAGGAGTGTTTCGCCTCCTCACCAGAGAGGGTTGGAGCAGATAGTTGCCACAAAATTAATGGAGTAACCTTTCATGCCAATCCACTTTGGAACTGACGGCTGGCGCGCCGTCATATCAGATAGTTTTACCTTTAGCAACCTGCGCATGGTTGCTCAGGCGATTGCCGACGCCGCCGCTTCAGAACAGTGGGACACATCCAGCATTCCAAACATTGATTCCCATAAATTTGTAGTGGGCTACGACACACGTTTCCTGTCTGACCGCTACGCCGCCGAAGTTGCCCGCGTGCTGGCTGGCAACGGATTCACAGTTTTGCTGGCGCAAGCCGACGCGCCCACCCCGGTCATTTCTTTTGCTGTCAAATATCACCAGGCCGCCGGGGGGGTGATGATTACCGCTTCGCACAACGCCCCGCGCTACAACGGTGTCAAACTCAAAGCCGCATATGGCGGCTCGGCCCTGCCGGAGGAATGCCGCCGCGTGGAAGTCTACATCAACGACAACGAAGAGCGCGCTCGCGGCCCAAATTTGATGGATTTTGATAAGGCCCGTCAAACGGGTCTGATTCAAAAGTTCAACCCTCTGCCCGCTTATTTTGAACATCTCTCGCATCTAATTCGCACCGACATCATCGCCGAAGCGCCTCAACGCTTCGTGGTCGATTCGATGTATGGTTCTGGACGCGGTGTCATTCATTCCTTTTTACAAGGCACCGGTTGTGAAATTGCCGAAATTCGTGGCGAGATGAACCCAGGTTTTGGCGGCACGCACCCCGAACCGATTGCCAAAAACTTGGGCGCGCTGGCCGGAGCCATTGGCGCAGGGATGGGTAATTTTGGTCTGGCAACGGATGGCGATGCGGACCGCATCGGCGCAATGGACGAGCGCGGCAATTTCGTTGACCCACACAAAATCATGGCGCTGGCCTTACGCTATCTGGTCGAGAAACGCGGGTTGAGCGGCGCGGCAGTTCGCACCGTTTCCACCACCCGCATGATTGACCGTCTTGCCAAACGTTACGGGCTGAAGGTGTACGAAACGCCGGTAGGCTTCAATCACATTGCCGACCTCATGATGGCCGAAGATGTCTTGATTGGCGGCGAAGAATCGGGCGGAATTTCCTTCAAGGGGCACATTCCCGAAGGCGATGGACCCATTATGGGGCTGTTGCTGGTAGAAATGATTGCCGACGCGCGCAAACCACTCTACGAGATGGTCAAAGACCTGCTGGAAGATGTTGGCCCAGCCTTTTACGAGCGCACCGACTTACGCCTGGCGCGCCCGGTTGCAAAAAAAGAAATGACTAAATTTTTGACCACGCACGCTCCGGCAGAAATTGGCGAGCAAAAAGTAGCCGAAATCTCCACACTGGATGGCGTCAAATACATCATGGCTGATGATTCCTGGTTGCTGATTCGTCCATCCGGCACGGAGCCTGTTTTGCGCGTCTACGCCGAAGGGCGCAGCACAAACATGGTTAAAGAATTGCTAGGCTACGGCCAAAAAGTGGCATCCAGCATTGTGTAAAATGGCAAGGTAACAAAAAGCGCCGGTCTAATGACCGGCGCTTTTTGTTACTCTTACGGGCATTCCTGCCGCCATGCACTATTTTTGAGAGAGGCGCAGGCGACGCGCCAAAAAGAGAATGGCGACCATCATCAACGCGGAGGCCAATAACAACGGCAGGCCAACATCATCAGCAAAGCCGGTAGTGGCCAGGCTTGTGCTGGTTCCTTGGGGCGTCAGCGTAGTGGTCATTTGGCGTTGACGCGTGGCAGTCGAATTTACTGACTGCTGGATTTGCGTAGCGCCTGCCCCCCCCGCCAAAGGCGCACCAGCGCCACCCGTTAAAGTCGCCACCGATGTTGCAGTAGATGGGTCAATAAAAACGGGCGTATTGGTCGGAATGGGTGTGAAGGTGGCCGTCGGCTCTAGCGTTGGCGTGTAGTCTTGCACCTCTTTGGTCTGCGCCACAGAAGTCGCCGCGTCAACCATAACGGATGTCGCCGTCTGCGCCGCAGAAAGTTTCCCGGCCTGTTGCTTGGGAAAAACCAGCAGGAAGTAGCCCGCCGCGCACAGCAACGTAAGCAGGAAGATACTGCCAAGTGCGATTGCGGCAATCATAAAGTTTTTGTTACCGCCTTCGCCGCCATCCTGCGGGGCGTCTCCGCCAGGCTCGCCTTCCGTCGGTTGCTCGCCAAACGGGACCTGCTCGTCATCTTCAAAATTGAAAGCGTTTGACATGGTTTTCTCCTCGATGAATGTCCTATTTTACCCCAGCGTTTCAAGATTGGAGAGTGGCGCAAGCACCATTTCGCCACTTTCCAGGCGCACTTGGGCGCTTGTGCCCGAAATTCGAACGCTTGAGGCCGAAAAATCCCCGGGGAACGGGGGCGACTCTAATTGGAGTTGCGTCAGCATGCCAATTTGCGCCGGGCGGGCCAGCCAGCAAATTCGCACGGTTTGGCCGGGGGCAAATGTTTCCACATCACGCGGTTCCGGCGGCTCTTGCGTCACTGGCAGGGTAATAAATACTTCGGGGCGGGTTCCCTTCATCCGGTTGGATACTTCCGCGTTGAGGGAAACCTCGCGTTTCAGGTTGGTAGTGAGCAGCTTGTAGGCTTGCGCGCCCATCGGCCGTTTGCCAAAACCTTCCAGCAAAAGAATGGGATACGGCGCTTGGTAAGCGGCTGATACGAGATTTGGCGATAGGCTGGAAAGAATTAATCCGCGCACCAACAGTTCGGCGGCGTTTTGCAACACCTTTAATTCTGAAACGTGACCGCCTAAAATCATCGAGCCGCGCTGGCTGACATCCAGCCGCGCTGGCTCAAGCGTGTCGTCCGGACTTTCAATCAGGCTGGCAAGAATGCCCGAATCTATTTTTCCATTTCCCCATGCGCCTTGCACAAGCGCGCCTGAAGCGCGAATGGTTACACCACGATTTTCTACCACCTGAGTAACAACGCCCCCCAGCCCGGCGCGAATTGACAATGGCGCGCCACCCGTCTCTAGCACTACTTTGCCGCCGCCCGTGGCAACCACCCAGCCTTCCAGCGGAGAAAGCGCCTCGCGGCCAAAAATCCCGCCCGATTCGCCCAGCGCCTCTCCCTTGGAAATTTTTTGGCCGCGTTTGACCTTGAGAAGCGCGTCGGCTTTGGCGGCAGGGATGCCCAATTCGCTGGCAATATCCAAAATGATGTGTTTTTGTCCAACGACGGCTTCGGCAATTACATCAGCCGGAGAGACTTTTTGACCCGGGCGCGCCAAAACACGCCCATCAACGGGCAAAATACGAGTACGCAACAAAGTGGTGAGCGCGAGAACGCGTAAAGTGGGGGCAATCATCAAATCAGCCTTCCATGCGAGAACGCCAACGTTGCAATAATTCGCGGCGTTTGTCAGGTTCAGGGGGCAGGCGAATGGGGCGTCCACGCGCATCAATGACGATTCCCATGGCGCTGCCAATTACATCCACTTCCCCGGCCTTGCCGGCGCCAAGGCCAACGTCGGCGCGTTGTAATGGGCGCAGTTGCAGTCGGGCTGTTTTCCCGCTTTCGAGCGGTAGAACATGCAGGCCGCCCATTTTTACTTCAGTTTCGCTTTCCGTGCCGTCAGCGCGAATCAGCTTGGCGCGCAGAATTGGCACGCCATAGGCCTGGTTACTGACCGGCGAAATGACTGTTGCCAGGTAGGCCAACGCGCCAGAGTCAATGACCTGGACGGGAAGCAGGCTATTTTGCTCCGCCGCGCCGCCCAGCATGGCAAGCAGGTTGTTCTGGTCGAGCGCCAGAGTGGTGATTCCTGCCGGTTGCAGGCCGTCGAGCAAAATCATCAGGCGCTGACCGAGGGTCGGGGCGTTGGTGAGCGTTGCGCCCGAAGCCAGAATCGGCTCGAAGTACGGGAGCAGGCTAGATTTTGGCCGGTATTGCGGAGGAAGCCGTCCGAGCATGGTACGCGCTGCCAGTTGGAGCAGGTGACGCGCCAGCGTATGTTCCATCGCCAATTCATCTGCCGTTGCGGGCAGGGCGGCAGGGTAGAGTGATTTTTGTAGCAGGTATTCGTGCAAGCGTTCGACAGGTTGGTCAAGCGGAAACCAGCGGGCAAGTTCATCCAGGTTGGTATGATGCAAGAGCGCTGCCAAAGGTTCGCCAATGCCAAATTGCGGCAAGACGTTGAGATGTAAGTCCGCGCCAAAAGAAGCAGTCATGGTCAGCGCTGAAGCGCCCAGGTCTACGCCCAGCACGCCGCGCCCGGTGTTGAAGTATTGCGCCAGAAAGCGTACCATGCGCCCTTGAGCATACGCGCCTGGGAGCAGAAATCCGCCAGCAAGCGCCCGAATTTCTTGCAATTCGGGCATTTCTCGCTCGCGCAGGTTGGTGATGACTTGCGCGAGGGTGTATTGCGCCGGGGATAGGTCTTCCACTTCGGGCAGAGGGCGCACATTCGGCGCGACAGCCACGCCCGAAGTGAGGTTTTTCATCGAAGAGCGCACACTCGCCTGCAGGGCTTCGTTCCCGGCAAACAGCAAGGCCGGGCGTTCGGCCTGCGGAATCAGGTAGGCGGCCAGCCCAATCAGTTCCAGCGTTTTCTGAATGGAATGAGTCGCGCCGCCGTTTGTGCCTCCGGCCATCAATACCAATTCGGGGCTGTATTTCAGCACTGCGTCTAGTTGTTCTTCGGGACGGCGGGTGTCGTTCATGTGAATAGCATCAACAATACGCGTGTAGGTGGAATGCGCCAGAGTCTCAACGCTTTTGAGCGAGACATCCGGCAGCAAACCAACGATGATAGTCTTTATCGGGTTTCCAACCGAGAACGTAGCCGAAAACTGGTCTACACCCGAGCCGTCCGGCAGGGATGGGACGATGAGATGCCCATCGGCGTTGGTAAGCGGGCGTCCAAGGGTGTTTTGCAGGGCTTCGATGGCGTGTTGTACACCATAGGCCACATTACCAAGCGGTGCAACAGCAGTGGTCGGCGCTGATTCCAGGCCAATAAAGCGATACTGGCTTTCCACCACGTCAAAGAGAGCGGCGCGGGTGGTGATGGAGCCGATATCAACAGCGAGAAGAGAATTGCCTTCAACCAGAGATGCGGGCATAGTTTTTACAGGGAAAAGAAAATGGTATCAAAAAATTGCACCAGGAATGCTACCCGGTCAATTAGCGCCGTCAGCGCGGCGGTAAGCGCCCCGGCAAATAAAACGCCAAAGGTGATGGCGATGAACACTTGTCCAACGATGGTCAACAGTGCGTTGCGTTTGCCGCTTTTTCCGCGCACAGTAAATTGGAAATACGCCAGCGTGGAAACTGTTCCAAGCAGAATAAAAATTGCTTCGGTTAGTGTCTCCGTCAGTGGGCGCGCGTTGGTTGCAGAAAAATCAAAGAGCGCAATGGAAGCCTGAATTTGCGGCAGAAGCGTTCCGAGCAAGGCACCGCCAATGGCCACCGCCGCGCCAGCGCCCACCAGAAAAGCCACCACCGGGCGTCCAAACGCCTGATAACGCGGTGACATTTTTCCCAGCAACAAAATACTCATCAGCAGCGGAATCAGCAGGAAGGCGCGTTGCAACCAGTCACCCATCAGCATGGGTACCAGCAATTTACTGATAATCACCTGCTGCCAAACCACCACAGCCACGTAGCCCGCCGAAAGACCGACAAAAATATGCACCGCTACACGAAAAAGCGGATTGTCTTCCACCAGGTAACTGAGTACCAGCAGGGTAAAAACAAAGCCAAGAATGCCGGTGATTAAATCGGTGGAGATGGTCATGGCTCAGGCCTCTTCCTGTTTCTGGGCGGCGCGCGCAGACAGCCAGGCGCTCACCAGCCCCCAGATGCCGCCGATAAAAATCAACGCTTCCATTGCAATCAATCCCAGACCGAAGGCATCCCAAACCTGACGCACCGGGCCATCTGGCGAAACTTGTTGTTCGAAGACCGCGCCGCTATTCAAGCCAACCATTAAGCCCTGCACCTGACCAGAGTCAAAGTAAGGCCGCAGCAACGGTTCCGCCTGAGCGCTCAAGACCATCAACAGCGGCTTACCGCGCAATTCGGGCGCAGCCTGTTCGACCCAGAGACGGCCTTCGTCCGGCGAATCGGTCAAAATCAGCGCCGCGGCAAAATCATTCAGCGTCGTCACACCCGCCAGAGTCGGCGATTCCAAAACAGCGCCATTCAAACCATCACGCTCAATACGCGTTGGGGCGCTGGCAAAGACTTGAATTCCCGCCGCGCCGCCAGGCAAATAGCCCAGTTGCGCGCTGGAAGTATACGTCTGTTGCGGGTCAAGCCGCGCCATCAACCGTTCTGACATCAACGCGCCGGTGGGCGTGGTACTCACAAACACCAATCGCGCCTGCTTAAGCATCAACTCGCGCACGGCGCTGGCGGCAATCGGCTCCAACTCGCCCGCCAGCGCGGGCTGATAGTCAAAAACGACCAACACTGGCGCATTGGGTTCAATTTTTCCGAGCGTTTCGGTAAAGGCTTGCAAATCTGCCCCGGCCAGTTGCGGCACGTCCAGCCAGCGACTGCCCATCAGCAACGGAATGACCGTTACCAGCAATAAAATCAGCGCAATCACCCAGCGCAACGGGCGCTCGGCGCGGTTTTTTTCGCGGGCAGGCAAATCTTGCGCTTTTGTTTCGGTTGCCAGTAATTTTTCCAGCAAAGCCACCTGCGCTTGCTGAGCGTCATCCATGTTTAATTTGATGGAATACGTTTTTGGCTTGCGCATCGTCATGCCGCCAACAATCATCGGCAAAACAGCGCGCAACCCGGCCAATGGGCCGCTTTTTTCCACCATTTGCTCGTTTTCAACATCTTCCGCGTCGGCAATCACCGCTTCCATCGGGCGCATGGCCTGCACCCACGAAGGAAGATTGACCGGAGTAATTTCTGGGGTTTCCGTTGAGGCAGTAGATGCCATCTCAGCCTTGGGCGCGGGCATGTCAAGGTCGCTGGGCGTAAAACCGGCCAACCAATCGGGCATGTCCATGGAGAAAATGGCGTCGGAAGCGGCTCCCGTTGGTGCGGCGGAAGTCTCGGCTGGCAACGTTTCGGCCACCGGGGGCATCTCCACTGCCGCCTGGTTAACTGCTTCGGAGGGTTTTTCTGCGCCTGGCACGAAAAATGCGTCCAGCCAGCCCGGTAAAGCGCTGGCAGGTTCGGCTTCTGGCGCGGCAGGTTGCGGCGCACTGGAAGTAATGCCTGACAGCCAATTTGGCTCGGCTTCACCCGGCAAGGCAGATTCTGCAAACGCGCCCGTGTCGAAGGCCTTGGCAGGTTTTTCAACGCTGGGCGATTGCTCGACATTTGGTGAGATATTGGCGAGCCAATCCGGCAGGTCACCTTGCGGGGCAGTTGCTTCGGCGGGAGCGGGTTGTTCCACCGGCGCGGCAGAGTCGTCGCGCAACGAAGCCATCCAATCCGGCAGGTCGCCTTGCGGGGCAGTTACTTTGGCGGGAGCGGGTTGTGCCACCGGCGCGGCAGAGTCGTCGCGCAACGAAGCCATCCAATCCGGCAGGTCGCCTTGCGGGGCAGTTGCTTCGGCGGGAGCGGGTTGTTCCACCGGCGCGGCAGAGTCGTCGCGCAACGAAGCCATCCAATTCGGCAGGTCGCCTTGCGGGGCAGTTACTTCGGCGGGAGCGGGTTGTGCCACCGGCGCGGCAGAGTCGTCGCGCAACGAAGCCATCCAATCCGGCAGGTCGCCTTGCGGGGCAGTTGCTTCGGCGGAAGCGGGTTGTGCCACCGGCGCGGCAGAGTCGTCGCGCAAGGAGGTTATCCAGTCGGGTAAATCGCCAGTAGCAGATGATGACGTATTTGGCGCTGACTCCGGCAAAGTGGCAGCAGGCGACGTCTGGGACGAAAGTTGACTCAACCAATCGGGAAAATCTCCCGATGTGGCGCTCATCTCCGCTTTTTCTTCAATTTTGGGCGCTGCCGGGGTGTTTTCCTGGGCTTTGAGCGCGGCCAGCCAATCGGGGGTTTCAGCAGTGGCCGAGTCGTGAAAGTCCCAAGTTGGTTCTTCTTCGGCGGGAGGTTCTACGGGTTGCGGCTCAATCGGCGCAGGCGGCGTCAGACTGGTGAGCAGATCCTGAACGGGGTTCTGGCTCTGGGAAACTTCCTCGGTGGGCAGGCTGTCGCGCAAGCCAGCCAACCAATCGGGAACAGGTTCATCGCTATCATCTTTGGCGGCGGAGAGACCAGAGAGAAAGTCAAGCGGGGTGTTTGGAGTGGGCGCAACAGGCGCGGCTAGAAATTCAGGGGTTGCGGCAGGCAGCGCGGCGGGTGATTCTTCTGCCGCCTGGCGCACATCACGCAACCAGGAAGGCAGGGTGTTTTCGAGGTCAGACGTACTAATTTTGGTGGGAGTTTCACCGGGATGAATCGAGTCAAGCGGGGCGGTCAGGGGCTTGAGACGCGCTCCGCACTGCTGACAAACTTCAGCTTCAGCCGGATTGCTGGCAGAACACATCGAACATTTTACGTCGGCCATTATTTGCCTCCGTAAGGCCGATCTGCGCCAAGCAGAACGCGCAGGCCGGTGGTGAGTGTTCCAAGAGCGACGCCGATGAGAATGCCGCGCGCGCCGCCTGCCGCCAGGACTTGGGCAACAATGGCGCGCAAATCACTAAACACTGACAGTTGGCCGATAAGCGGCCATGCGCCAGTGCCCAGCAAGACCAGCAAGACTGTAACAATGAACAAAATTGCAATCGGGGTCGGGCGGTGGCGCAAAAGCCGGATACCAGCGTAAGTCAGGCTGACGGCCAGCAAAGCCATCAGACTAATTTCGATGGGAATCATGATGGCGTTGAGCATGATGTGTTGAGCAGCTTCCAGCCCTGGCGTAACGCCCAGAAAGAGGGAAATCAGCAAAGAAACCAGCAAAAGCAAGCTATAGGTTGAGCCTTTCACGCGCTGACGCACCCGCTGCAAATGTACCGAAAAAAGATTACCAACGCCAACCAGTGCGGCCACTCCGGCCAGGATGACCGCCCACTCCAGCAAAATCAGACGAAAATCGGCAACGGCAGGGACGTTGATGAAGTAGCCAAGCAAAATGAGGATGCCTGTGGCAATGGCAAGTACGGCAAAACCGGCGGAGGCAATGCGATTCATTTAGAACACTCCCAGCGCCTTGAGAATTGCGCCAGCCAGCAGTGCAAGGATGACCAGCCAGCGCAGTACATCTTGCGCCAACAGGCTGGCGATGTGGAAATTCCCAGCCTGGTTGTAGGCTCCGGCGGCGAAGAGTTCTTCGCCGATGAGTGTGCCGGGAGTGGTGGCATATAGCACAGCCTGAGCAGGCAAGTTGTCACTGGCAGCGACGACCGCCGAGCCTTCGCGCTCAGCGGCTTCCGTCATCAAGGCAATTTCAATGCCATAGTTGCCAATCAGTACGTTGGTGGAAATTTGATTATCGCGCATAATGGGCAATGCTCCGGCGGCATAGGAGAAGGGCGTCAGGCCGGTAAGCTGCCCGCGGTTGATATCAAAAGGTTTGGAGATGCGTAGGGCTTCGTGTGCAGAACGGAGCGTATCCTGCGCCGCCAGGTTGACGACGCCGTCGCCGCTGGTGGCAATGGAGGGCCGGTCGCTAAGGGATGTGGTTTCGCCCAGTTGGCGCAACATGCTCAAGCCCGCCAATGCCGAAGCGCCAAAAGGGGTCAACAAGCTGCCGCGCCCCAGCGAGATGTGCAGACGGCTGCCATCTTCAACAACCATGCTGACCGCGCGACGAATTTGCCGGAAAGCGGGAATATCTCGAAACGTAGGGGGTTTGCGGCCAACCAGCAGGGCGGCGATGACAATGCCGATACTGGTCAGGACGACGATGCCGAGGGCAAGCCAATGGAGCGATTCCACAGTTAATTTCCTCGCAAAAGTTCTAAAAAGGCTTGGGTGTCTTGCTCATTTTCGAGCAACGAAGCAAGCGCACAAAGGCTGGCGCGCTGGTCAAACAATGGGCTGGCGATATAAAGCGCTTGCGCTCCCAACAGGTTCAGGGGGCCGGCAACATCTAAAAGCCATGCGACGCTTTGTTTAAACCCTTTTTCCTGCAAGGCTTGCGTCCAAGCAAACCAGTAGGGGCGGGAAGAGTAAACCACATTAAAAGTATAGCATAAATTATAGAACAAGCGTTAAATGTTTGCTACATCGCAACGGTTCTGCGATTTTCGTGTAACGCAATTTGTTATACAATAAGTGCGAGATGAAATGCTTTTGCAATATTCTGTCGGAACGAATTGTACGCGCTTACCGTCCGGCACTTTAGGATGATTGCTGTCTTTTATTCAGGAGAATGACAATGAAAAAAACCTATTTACTAACTGTGGCGCTGATATTGACGATGTTACTTTTGCCACTTGCGCCGGTTAGCGCCGCACCTCAGACCACGACAGTTTGTAACTGGGCGCAGTTTATCGCCGATGTCAGTGTCCCAGATGGAATGGCCTTTCAGCCAGGGGTTTCGTTTGTCAAAACCTGGCGGCTAAAAAATATTGGTTCGTGCACGTGGGGTGCAGGCTACAACCTGGCCTTTGTCAGCGGCGAGCAACTCTCTGCCCCGGCACTGGTCGCGTTACCCCAGGCCGTTGCACCCGGCCAAACGGTGGATGTTTCAGCAACCATGACGGCTCCAGCGGCGCAAGGCACATATCGCGGCTACTGGCAGTTGAAAAACGCCAGCGGGGTATTGTTCGGCATCGGCTCCAACGCCAATAAATCTTTCTGGGTGGAGATTAAAGTCTCCAGCGGCGCGCCCAGCGCTACATACGATTTCGCTGCCAACGTTGCCGCCGCGCAGTGGTCAAGTGGCGCCGGCACACTCTCTTTCCCTGGCACAGATGGCGACGCGCGCGGTTATGTGCTGAAATTGAACACTCCCAGGCTGGAAACTGGCTTTACGGATAGCGTTCCCGGTTTGTTGACTGCGCCGCAAAATGTCAATAACGGTTACATTCAAGGTGTTTACCCGGCTTACACTGTGCAAGCTGGCGACCGCTTCCAGGCGGTTGTGGGGTGCGAATACGGCGCAACGTCATGCTACGTCAATTTCCGGCTGATGTACCAAATTGGCACGGCCACCCCACAAATTCTCTGGTCTTTCAATGAACGTTACGAAGGCTACACCTATTTTGCCAACATAAATTTGAGTTCGCTAGCGGGCAACAATGTTAAATTTATTTTATGGGTCGGCGCGGCTGGTTCAGCCAGCGGCGACCGCGCGTTGTGGGCCAGCCCACGCATCGCCCGCGTGGGTCCCAGCGTGACGGTAACGCCGGTGACGCCAACGGTCACATCCACGCCGGGAACGGTAACCGTAACCCCCACACCCAATACCAGCTGTGACCGCGCCAGTTTTGTCGCCGACGTAACCGTGCCGGATGGCACAAACTATCCACCCTCAACGGCTTTCTTAAAAACCTGGCGGATTAAAAACGTGGGAACTTGCACCTGGAACGCATCCTACAGCCTGGTCTTCCAGAGCGGCGACAAGATGAACGGTCCCGATGTGACCGCCTTCCCAGGCTCTGTTGCGCCCGGTCAGATGGTGGACTTAAGCGCCAACCTGACTTCACCTGCCAGCAACGGAACCTACCGTGGCTACTGGATTCTCAAAAACGCCACCGGACAAATTTTTGGCATTGGCGCGGGCTATAACAAACCCTTCTGGGTGGATATTCAAGTCAGCAGCCTCGCCAGCCTGACGCCTACGCCCACCCTCGTTCTGACGGTGACACCTGCCCCCGGCACGGCCTATGACTTCGTCAGCACTGCCTGCGCGGCGCAATGGGTCAGCGGTGCAGGCGTTTTACCCTGCCCCGGCGCTGATAACGACGCACGCGGATTCGTCTTGGTCATGGGCAATGCCCATCTGGAGAGCGGCGTCACCGATGGCCGCGCCAGCCTGCTGACGTTTCCCCAATCTGGCACGAATACCTACATTCAGGGCATTTACCCGGCCTTCAGCGTGCAAACAGGCGACCACTTTTTGGCAACTTTGGGCTGCGAATATGGCGCAACCGCCTGCTACGTCACCTATCGTTTGGAATATCAAATCGGCTCCAGCCCGGTGCAAATCCTGTGGGTTTTCAACGAGCGCTACGAAGGCCTGGTTTATAACACGGATATTGACCTGAGTTCGCTGGCCGGTCAAAATGTCAAATTCATTCTGACGGTGCTTTCAGCGGGCGCTTCCAGCAGTGATCGAGCAGTATGGGTTGCGCCACGCATCGTGCGCCCCCTCGCCGCTACCGCTACGCCCATCCCTGCGACAGCGACGCCCTCGCCGACGGGTCCGCCAACTGCCATCCCGACCAATACCCCCATCATCCCGCCAACAGATACCCCCTCTCCAACGGCCACCCCGTAAACCATCCGGTCCTTTGGTTTTTCAAAGGGAACGTAGCCAAAATTTAAAAATTTTAGATTTCCCTGCCGCCGCCCGCCTCCTCAAAAGCGGGTGCGTCAGTTTCACCATAAAAAAACCAAGCGCAATTGGAGGCCATGACCGCATCCCATTCTTCCACGCTGGTTTCCAGTAGCGGCTTCGCCACCTGGTACGCGGCGTTATTGACCAGCGCATCGAGGCTGGGCGTAAATTCACGCGCCTGCAGGAAGATGCGCTCCATCCCACCCGGGGGCGGAAGATGTCGGCTTGAATGAAGCGCCCACTGGCAGGGTTTTCATAGCTATTCTCCCTTGAACACCCATACCGGCCAACGTGCCGGGCCAATATCGGTCACGTGCTGGTAGTGTTCTTCGATGTAAAGAATTATTTTTTGCGTAAGCGGCTGTTTTTTCCAGGCCAACGAGTCAATGCCGCTCATGGACGAATCTGTTGACGTAGCGTCAAGAATAACGGGTTTTTGACTTTTCAGGGCAGCGAGAAATTCATCTGCCAAAGCGGGAGTCAGATAGCCAGGCGTATTCAGCGCGTAGGTGTACACAAATCGTCCTGGCGCTCTTCTGCCAGAGAGAAAATTTACAATTGCCAGGTTGTTCCAAATCAGCACCGGTCTGGATACATCTATCTCGCGCGTAACATATTCCAGATACGGGGCCAGTTCAGTGGCGGAAACATCTGGCGCGGTCAGCGCTTTTTCGGTCTGCAAAAAAACTACCAGATGCTGTAACGTAGGCGCAACGCGCACTGCGGGCGAAAATCCTGTCCAAAGCGCAAATCCATAAATCAACACAATGTTCACTCTGGCTACAACCTTGCCTGGCTGAAAGGCTCTTTCAATCAATAGCTGGATACCAAAGAGCAAGAAACCAATTAAAAATGCCAGCACAGAAAGCCAGGCGGCATAGTAATGCAAATATTGCCGACCCGACATGACCGCCAGAATCAGTTGCATGGGAACTGCCAACGCCAGCAACAACGCCAGACGAGCGCGCGGGTTGGTAAACGTTCGGTTTAATGCGAGATAGCCGCCCGCGTTCAGGATGCCTGCCGCGCCTAAAATGGGTAAAAATTGCAAGCGTTGTAACCCGTACACCAGGCTGTTGAAAATTTTCAGGGCGGCCTTGCGCGCCAGCACTTGCCGGGAATAATAGTAGTTATACACAAACAGGGCATCGTATAGCTGCGCAAATGCGTTTTGCCAAATGAAATACAGGCCCAATGCCGTCAGAACGCCAATACACCCCAGCGCCATGCCAAGCAACTGCCGCGCGGCATGTGAGCGCTCCGCTTTGGAGAAAACAATTATCAGTAGAAAAAAAGAGCCAATCGCCAGGTAAATGCCAATGTTATTCGGACGTAGCGCAAACGCCAACGCGGCGCAAACGCCAATGAAAAACTCGTTCCAAAAATGACGGGTTTCCGCAGCGACACGAAAAAACAAATAAAGAGCCAAAAACTCAAACAAAAGCGCAAATTCTTCGATGGTGTTGCCACCGTCCAGCGTTATTTGCAAACCAGCCAGCCAACAAACTGAACTGGCAAACGCAATCGGCGCGCCAAAGAGTTTTTTCAACGTAGCGTAAGCCAGCCAACTGCCAGCCAACAAAAAAGCGACTTCCAACAGCCACACGCCCCAAACCGATCCGGTGAGCGCCAGCCCCAGCGCATTGATGTAATAAATTAACGGGCCCTTATGGTCCCAAACATCACGATACGGAATTTGCCCGGCGTTAATTTGTTGACCCACATACAGAAAAACGCCCTCGTCGCGCCCAGGAAGCGGCAGATTTGGGGGAGCAACCGGCGCTAAAAAAGCGATAGTCATCAAAATCAAAAATACACGGTGAGCGGTCCCAGCCATTTCAAGCTGCCTCCTGCTTTATATAACCTTTGGTGCTATAAACATTAAGAAAGAGAAATTATAATTGTTCAGCCATCTTGTCTCTAACCATGCATCGGTGGGATAAATCCCTGCATCAGTGCATAAAAGGGCAGCCCGCCGAAAACGGTAAAAAAACGCCCTAGCTGAACAGCTACGAGAAATTTACAAAACAAAAGGGATATTTTAATCGAACTTGGCATAGAATGCCAAGCAATGTGGTCGAAAGACAAAGATTGAAAGTTTTCCCCAACAAAAAAAAGCGCTGGCTTGCAAGCCAGCGCTTTTTTTAATCACTTGAATCTTAGTATTCCGGCATTTGCGGAGCGGCGGGTTTGTCCTTCTCCGGCACATCGGTGATGAGGACTTCAGTCGTCAGCATCATGGCGGCGATGGAAGCGGCGTTTTCAAGCGCTCCGCGCACAACCTTGACCGGGTCAATAACGCCAGCCTTGATCATGTCGGTGAATTCGCCGGTGAGAACGTTGTAGCCAATGTTTTTGTTCTTCTTGGCGATTGCTGTGCGGCGGACGCTGTCAATGATGACAGAGCCGTCTTGCCCGGCATTGGAAGCCAGTCTGCGGATGGGGGCTTCGAGCGCTTTGCGGACGATGCTGACACCAATTTGAGCGTCATCGGAGTCCATCTTGAGTCCATCGAGGGCGGATGCAGCGTTGATGAGCGAGATTTCGCCACCGGCTACGATGCCTTCTTCGACAGCGGCGCGCGCGGCGGAGAGGGCGTCTTCGACGCGGTGCTTCTTTTCCTTCAGCTCGGTCTCAGTCGCCGCGCCAACGCGGATGATGGCAACGCCACCAGCCAGTTTAGCAACGCGTTCCTGAAGTTTTTCCTTATCGTAATCGCTGGTGCTTTTCTCGATTTCGATCCGAATCTGGTCAACACGCCCCTTAATCAGAGCTTCGTCGCCCTTGCCGCCGATGATGGTGGTGTTATCTTTATCGGCAGAGACTTTGTCGGCGCGTCCCAGGTCTGCAATCGTGGCGGTTTCGAGTTTGCGGCCAGTTTCTTCGCTGATGACGGTGCCGCCGGTGAGAATGGCGATATCTTGCAACATGGCCTTGCGGCGGTCGCCGAAGCCGGGGGCTTTAATCGCCAGAACATTGAGCATACCGCGCAGTTTATTCAGCACGAGTGTTGCCAGGGCTTCGCCGTCAATGTCCTCGGCGATGATGACCAGTTCGCGCTTGCCGAGCTGAACAAGTTTTTCGAGCAGGGGAACAATGTCTTGCGCGGCGGAGATTTTCTTTTCGTTGATGAGGACGTAGGGTTCAGAAATGACTGCTTCCATGTGTTCGGTGTCGGTGATGAAGTAGGCCGAGATGTAGCCGCGGTCAAACTGCATACCTTCAACAAATTCAGTCTCAAACTGCATGGATTTGGATTCTTCGACGGTGATGACGCCGTCTTTGCCAACTTTGGCCATCACGTCGGCAATCAGCCCGCCAATTTCGGCATCAGCAGCGGAGTTGGTGGCAACCGAGGCGATCTCTTCCTTGGTCTCAATGGCAACGGCCATCTTGCGCAGTTCCGCCACGATGGCGTCGGTAGATTTTTCGATGCCGTGTTTGAGCATCATCGGGTTATAGCTGGCGGCCAGAGCCTTGAGGCCTTCGGTGACGATGGCGTGCGCCAAGACGGTGCTGGTGGTGGTGCCATCACCGGCGATGTCGTTAGTTTTCTGAGCGGCCTCTTTGAGAAGTTGCGCGCCCATGTTTTCAAACGGATCTTCGAGTTCGATTTCTTTGGCAACTGAGACGCCATCGTGAGTGATGGTGGGGGAGCCAAATTTACGGTCAATGGCTACGTTACGGCCTTTGGGGCCGAGAGTGGTGCCGACAGCATTGGCAACCATATCCATGCCGTTTTTTAGTTTGCGGCGGGCTTCTTCAGTGAAAACGAGTTGTTTCGCGGCCATACGTCATTCCTCCAGTGGATTATTTTGATTCAAGAATACCGAGCAGGTCGGTTTCGCGCAGGATGAGCAGTTTCTTGCCATCCATTTTCAGCTCGGTGCCAGCATATTTGGCGAAGAGAACTTTGTCGCCAGTTTTGACATCCATGGCGATGCGGTCGCCATCTTCATCGCGTTCGCCAGGGCCGGCGGCCAGAACCATGCCTTGTTGCGGTTTCTCTTTGGCGGTGTCCGGCAGGACAATACCGCTTGGAGTAACGTCTTCCTGTTCGATGGGTTCCACCACGACGCGATTGCCGAGGGGTTTGATAGAAATGCTCATACACGCCTCCTGTAACAGATGTTGAAAAGTTGAATAAACGATAGAAACGATTAGCACTCATTCCTTTCGAGTGCTAACTGCTATGATACTTGTCTTGGAGAGTAGCGTCAAGGCGAGAATAAACTCTCATACAGAATTCTGACAGTTTCTCCATAATTACCTGTTTTTCACTATCCCTATTTTAGTATCTTATCAGTGAAATTCTTGCACAAAAAGCAAGGAAATTAACCACAAAGAGTCACAAAGTTTTTTGGTTTTCCTTTGTGTTGCTTCGCGGCCTTCGTGGTCAAATCTCTTTCGGCTTATCCGAGTTAGGGTTTAAACAGCGGTTTTTCTATTCACCTGGGTGACAAATGCCTGGACCGCTTGTGGAAAACCGCCAGCCACGAAAGCCTTGATTATTCCAGCAACCTCGTGCAAAGTTCATTTTGTGAACGCAGTAAAACAATCCAAACCTTTGGTAGGTTTGGACTGTTTTACTGCGTTCCACCTTATTTTGGATGGACGCTACGGTTTACTGTACACTAACCATAAACTTACATGTGCTTGATGACCGCGTCAGCAAAACCAGAGCATTTGACTTCAGTTGCACCATCCATCATGCGCGCCAGGTCGTAGGTCACGGTTTTGGCGTTGATGGCGCCTTCCATGCCCTTCATAATCAGGTCGGCGGCTTCGCCCCAACCCATGTAGCGCAGCATCATCTCACCAGAGAGAATGACTGAACCAGGATTAACTTTGTCCAGGTCGGCGTACTTGGGCGCGGTGCCGTGCGTCGCTTCGAAGATGGCGTGACCTGTCAGATAGTTGATGTTGGCGCCGGGCGCAATGCCCATCCCGCCCACTTGCGCTGCCAGCGCATCGGAAATGTAATCGCCATTCAGGTTGGGCGTTGCCAGCACGTCGAATTCGCGCGCGCGTGTGATGGTCTGTTGGAAGACAATATCGGCAATCGTATCCTTGATCAGCAGTTTGGCCTTCCACTTGCCATCGCCATGAGTCGGCCACAGTTTGAGGGCCTCTTCCACTTCTCTGACGATTTTCTGCTTCTGTTCAGGGCTCATCATCTCGTAGCCGGGATCAATCGCCTTGGCGTTTTCTTCCGCGCTCCAATTGGGATTCTTTTCCTTGTTGCCCAAAATCCAGGTCTCACGCTCGGTCACGATGTCGTTACGAAACTCACGCTTGGCGACGCCATAGCCCCAATCCTTAAACGCGCCCTCGGTGAACTTCATGATGTTGCCCTTATGTACCAGGCTTAAAATTTTGCGTTTGTTGGTTAGCGCCCACTGAATGGCCGCGCGCACCAGCCGTTCGGTGCCTTCAGACGAAACCGGCTTGATTCCAATCCCCGATGTTTCGGGGAAGCGCATCTTGGCGTACTCTTTGGGAAAGTTCTCCTTGAACAACTGCTTAAATTTCTTATTACCTTCCGTGCCGAGTTGGAACTCGATGCCGGTATAAATATCTTCAGTGTTTTCGCGGAAAATGATCATATCCACATATTCGGGATGTTTGACCGGTGAAGGTACGCCCTTAAAATAGCGCACCGGGCGCTGACAGACGTACAAGTCCAACGCCTTGCGCAGCGCCACGTTTAACGAGGTAATGCCGCCGCCGATGGGTGTGGTCAGTGGGCCTTTGATGCCCACCAAGAATTCTTTGAAGGCCTCGATGGTTTCATCGGGCAACCAACTGCCAAAAAGTTTGAAAGCCTTCTCGCCTGCGTAGACTTCCATCCAGTGAATTTTGCGTTTGCCGCCGTAGGCCTTTTCGACCGCAGCGTCAAACACGCGCACCGAAGCGTTCCAAATGTCGCGTCCCGTGCCATCCCCCTCCACAAACGGAAGAATTGGGTTGTTGGGAACCTGCAACTTGTTGTCCTGGATGCCGATTTTCGTCCCACCAGTCGGGACTTTTACGATTGAGTATGCCATGTGTTTGTCTCCTTTAGTGAAATTTCTAACGAAATTATATCACCTGCGCTTGCTGTCACTTTTCACGCCACAGGTAACAGAAAAAGGTGACATAAATCACCCGCAGACGCGAATCAAAACTCCCCGACAGTTTCCTGCCGGGGAGCCAATGGTCAAGCCTGGGAATTAGCCAAGAACGACAACGTTGCTGGCCTGGGCGCCTTTGGGGCCCTTTTCCACGGAAAATTCGACCTTCTGGCCTTCATTCAGGTTTTTGAAGCCATCGCCCTGAATGGCGGAGAAGTGAACGAATACATCCTCGCCGCCTTCGCGGGAGATGAAGCCGTAGCCTTTGGTGCCGTTGAACCATTTGACTGTGCCGGTGATACGAGTGGTCATGTTTTGCTCCTTGTTGCAAAAAACAGAAAGAAATTAGGTAGACACGCGGCTCGTTTCACGGCCAGTCAAACAAAAAGGCCCACGGATTTGAACCATGAGCCACATCGTTTCTTTTCAACGCGAACTTACTGGTGTCCTTCCTGGACATAATAACACGGAAAGGAAAATTCGTCAAAGACCAATTTTGGCGTCAAGCCGTTATTCTGCTCCAGCCACCGCGTGACATTTCTTACAGATAACAACCGTGTCTTTTTCGTTCAAAAATTTAATTTTTTCATCGCCAGCCAGATTGTGACCGTTATGGCAACTAACACAGGTCGCCGCGTTGGGGTCGGCTTTTTGCCATTGTGACAAAAAGACGTGAAAATGATTGCTCATGTCTTGTTTTTGGGCAATCGTTGCGTGGCACTTCAGACAGTTTCCGTCGCTAATTTGGCCTTCCACCACCGCTGGTTGTGGATAACGCCCGCTAAAATAGGCAACCAGGTCGGATGCTCCCGCGATCAGCCCGCCGACGCGCCCAGTGATGCCCGGCCCGGTATGACAATCAATACAGCGGGTTGTGCCCTTGATTTCGTGAAAAGTTGCCAGGTCCAGCGGGGCTGATAAAACGTACTTTCGCCTTCCGTATGGCAGGATGCACAAAAACTATTGCGATTTTCCAGCTGCGTGCCAATCAACATGCTGGTCAAGCCCAGCAAGACAACCGCCGCTACACCACCTAGAAAAAACTTATTACGTTTTGCCAATTCTCTCCACACGGGCGGCTCAGATTTACGCGTTTTTTTCATAAAATCAAATCTCCTTTGAAGAACAAATTGTACGACCTCTTCCAGGGACGTAAATTAAGCGCAAATGAGAGTCGGCTTTATGGCAATACTGTTTAGATAAGGAGTCCAACGTCTCCAGACTTTGGCGCCAACGTCGGGAGACGTTGGACTCCGAAACCGCTAACTAACAGTATTGGGCTTTATGATTAATTTTGAAAGTTTGTGCTACACTTGGAACGTGTTAAGTTTTTCCTTAACTAACGAATATGGACACAATTACTCCTTTGCATACGTTTGACCAAATCAAACTGCTGGCCGACGCCCGCCGACTGGCAATTTTGCGCCTGCTGATGGCCGCGCCCGCCACCCTTAGCCAGTTGGGACACGCCCTCGGCAAGCACCCGGCCTGGGTTCAGCATCACATCAAGGCACTCGAAGCTGGCGGGCTGGTCGAGCTTGCCGAAACACGCCTCAGCGCCGGGGTGATGGAGAAATTCTATCGCGCCAAAGCCGGGGGATTTCTCCTGCAGGAGTTGATTCTGCCGCAGGGGAAAATCCCTACGCTGGTTTTTTCCGGCAGTCACGACCTGGCACTGGAAGCGCTGGCAGAGCGTCTGAGACCGCAGCTGCACCTGCTGGCCCTGCCGGTTGGCTCGCTGGATGGATTAATCAACCTGCGCCAGGGCCTTTGCCAGGTAAGCGGCGCACATATTTTGGATGAAAACGGCGAATATAACCTGCCCACCGTGCGCCGCATCTTTCCTGAGCAAAACGTCCGCCTGATGACGCTGGCGACCCGCGCCCAGGGGCTGATGGTTGCCCCCGGCAACCCGCTGGGAATTCGCTCGCTGGAAGATCTAACCCGCGCCGATGTTGTTTTTCTCAACCGCAACCCCGGCTCTGGCACACGCATCTGGCTGGAGCGCGAACTGGCGCGGCGGGAACTGCCCATCAGCGCCATTCGCGGCTACGAGAACTGCGTCCCAACTCACAGCCAGGCGGCTGAAGCCATCCGGCGCGGGCAGGCCGATGTCAGTCTCGGTATTCAGGCCGCGGCCCAAAATCAGGGCATCGGTTTCCTACCTCTGTTTGAAGAGCGCTACGACCTGATTATTCCGCTGGTTTACCATGCCGCCCTCGCGCCTTTGCTGGACGCTCTGCAAACGGCCTCTTTTCGTCATGCCGCCGAATCACTGACCGGCTACACCACCACCCACAGCGGGGAACAAATCTCGCTTTAAACGCGAAACCACGCACCACTTTTCAAGGAGATAACCATGAAACGTATTTTCGCCAGTTTATTTTTAATTTCCATGCTTTTGGCGGCCTGTGCGCCGGCTGCCCCGGCCAACCCGGCACTCATCCTCGCCACCACCACCTCCACCCAAGATTCGGGCCTGCTCGACGTGTTGATTCCGCTCTTTGAAGCACAGACCGGTTACAAAGTGCAGACGGTCGCCGTCGGCACAGGTGCAGCGCTCAAAATGGGCGAAGAAGGCAACGCCGACGTTTTACTGGTTCACGCGCCCGCCGCCGAAAAAACGCTGATGGACGCCGGTTTCGGCAAAGAGCGCTTTCTGGTGATGCACAACGATTTCATCGTCGTCGGCCCGGCGGCTGACCCGGCAGGCATCAAAGGCCTGGCCGTTTTGGACGCGTTCAAAGCGATTGCCAGCGCGCAGGCGCCCTTCATCTCCCGCGGCGATGACTCTGGCACAAACAAGGCCGAGCTGACGCTGTGGAAAAAAGCGGAACTCGACCCGGCGGCTTTCTCGCCCGGCTGGTACATCTCCAGCGGGCAGGGCATGGGCGCAACGCTGACAATTGCCTCCGAAAAAAGCGCCTACACGCTCACCGACCGCGCCACCTATCTGGCGAACAAAACCAACCTGAAACTGGAGATTCTCGTCGAAGGCGATAACAGCCTGTTGAATGTCTATCACGTCATCACCGTCAACCCCGCCAAATGGCCGAACACCAATTCCGGCGGCGCGCTGGCTTTTGCCAGATGGATCACATCGCCGGATGTGCAAAAAATCATTGCCACCTTTGGCGCAGAGCAATACGGTCAGCCGCTCTTCTTCCCTGATGCCGACAAAACCGATGCCGATTTAGGCCTGTAGCCCCCAACATTTACCGTGCCAGAACTGCTCCAAATCACCCTGCTCTCGCTGCAAATTTCCGGGCTGGCGACCGGCCTCAGCCTGCTGATTGGCCTGCCGCTGGGAACCCTGCTCGCCCTGGGAAAATTCCCCGGGCGGGCCGTAATTCTCAGCCTGGTCAACACCGGCATGGGCCTGCCACCCGTCGTTGTCGGCCTGTTCGTGGCAATCATGCTGTGGCGCTCCGGGCCGCTCGGCGAACTGCGGCTGATTTACACGCCCGCCGCCATCATCCTCGCCCAGGTCATCATCGCCTTCCCGGTCATCGCCGGGCTGACGACTTCTGCCCTGCAAGCGCTCGACCCGCGCCTGCGCCTGCAGCTGCTCGGCCTGGGCGCCTCCACCCCGCAAATGGTGTGGATGTTGTGGCGCGAGGCGCGCCTGCCGCTTTTGGCCGCGCTGATGGCTGGCTTTGGCTCGGTCATTTCTGAAGTCGGCGCCAGCATGATGGTCGGCGGCAACATTCGCTATCAAACACGCGTGCTGACCACCGCCATCGTTTTGGAAACCGGCAAAGGCAATTTTGACCTGGCAATTGGGCTGGGAGTACTTCTGCTCACCATCACCTTCCTCGTCAACTGGGCGCTGACCGCCCTGCAACAACGTGGCAGAAAAGAATGAGCGAATTTCTCAAATTGACTGACTGGCGGGTGCGGCGCGGAAAGCGACTCGCGCTGACCGTCGAATCGCTCCAGCTGGAAGCGGGCGGCGTCCTGGCGGTGGCGGGCCCCAACGGCGCCGGAAAAAGTACCCTGCTGATGGCGCTGGCGCGGCTGATTCCGCTCGAGCGGGGCGAAATCTGGCTCAATGGCCGCCCGGCCTGCGCCGAATCGGCGCTGCGCTACCGGCGGCGGCTCGGCCTGGTGATGCAATCTCCGCTGCTGTTTGATACTTCCGTCTACGAAAACGTCGCCTGCGGCCTGCGCTTTCGCGGCCTGCCCGAAAAGGAAATCCGCTCACGGGTGGAAAAATGGCTGGAACGTCTGAAAATTTTTCCGCTGGCAAAGCGCCGCGCCGCAGAACTTTCGGGCGGCGAGGGGCAGCGCGTCAGCCTGGCGCGGGCGCTGGCGCTGGAGCCGGAACTGTTGCTGCTCGACGAGCCTTTTTCAGCGCTGGATGCGCCCACCCGCGCCCATCTGCTGGACGATTTACGCCGTCTGCTGGCCGAAACCGGCACGACGACCCTTTTCGTCACGCATGATTTGGAAGAAGCGCGTCAGATTGCCACCCGTCTGGCGATTATCCTGGGTGGGCGTCTGGCGCAAGTGGACGCGCCGGAGCAGATTTTTTCGCAACCAGTTTCACAAGAAGTGCGCGCGTTTTTGGGAATTTAATGGCAAACGCCCGCTGTTTTCAGCGAGCGCTGCCATGACCAGCTCAGAGGGAGGAGAGAGTTTTTAAACGGGACGGTAGGAGGAAGAACCCGCCCGCGCTTTACAAAGGATTGTGATTGGGGTTAGTACCGCACCAGACACACGTGGGATTATCAAACAAATTGCATTCTTTGGCATTGGAACAGCGCCGGGCGCTGACGCGCGGCGCATCGGGGAGAAAATCTTCCGGGTAGACGATTTCGGTTTCAAAAGCGACTTCGTGGCCAACATGGTCGCAGTAGCGAATTTTTGTAACTTCCCATTGTTTGAGAGCCATAAATACCTCCAGTTGATGTTGTTATTGTAGACGGCGGGCATCAAAACTGCCAGTGACAGGCGTCACCTTTGGCGCAGACAAAGCACCTTATTCGGATGACACTTATCCCCTTTTCGATTTGACATTGCAAAGCGACATAAATATCGCACAACGTAGCACGACATTTATGTCGCTTTTGTCCGCAGGACAAAAATTGGCGGCTTGTGGGTAATCACCAGCGACATGAATGCCGCCCCACCACGAAGTTGACGGAGTTTCGCGGAGGTTTTTCGTAAATCGCCGTATTATGGAGTGAAGATTGACAGCCAGCGTTACGATAAAAATAATTATGTCAGAAGTATCATGATAGCTGACTTTTCGCTGAAAATTTTGGCGAAATCGCGAATTTCCTGATATCCTCAGGGCATGAACCCTGAGATCGCTATAACCACAGAACGGATTGACGACTTTCCGCTTTTGCTCGAAGTCATGATACGGCTGGGTCTTCCAGACCTGATAGACCAGCACCTGAAGCGTCACGGGTTGCATCAGGGTCTGAGTTGGGGCT
>Ga0210033_1000225_pt1 | contig 52270 bp, 44 predicted proteins | sample CryGeymeta201501_FD_185465 | JGI IMG/M metagenome (GOLD analysis project Ga0210033, IMG submission 185465) | Groundwater microbial communities from Crystal Geyser aquifers in Utah, USA - Crystal Geyser metaG 2015-01 (SPAdes) (version 2) | ecosystem: Environmental > Aquatic > Deep subsurface >... | reverse complement strand
TCGCACAGTTGGTGGCGCTGGTGAAGGTGCTGTGATCGGTCTTGGCACCGCTCCAGGTGGTCGTGGATTTATGACAGCTTTCGCAGCCCGCCGTGGTCTGGATATGGCTGCTGGTCTTGCCGGTAGCGGACGACCCGTTGTGACAGTTGGCGCACCCTGTGACCACCGACACATTGCTATGGAACTTGGCTGGGGTCCAACTGGTGAAACTCTTGTGGCAAGTGCCGCAAATCGCCGTGGTGCTGACGTGCGTGGCGTTCTTCCCGGTGGCGGATTGGCCGTTGTGGCAGCTCGCACAGTTGGTGGCGCTGGTGAAGGTGCTGTGATCGGTCTTGGCACCGCTCCAGGTGGTCGTGGATTTATGACAGCTTTCGCAGCCCGCCGTGGTCTGGATATGGCTGCTGGTCTTGCCAGTGGCGTTGCTGCCGTTGTGGCAACTGGAACAGCCCGTGGTCACGCTGACGTTGGCGTGGAACTTGGCCGGTGTCCAACTGGTGTAGCTCTTGTGGCAACTGGCGCAATTGAGCGTGGTGCTGATGTGCGTGGCGTTTTTACCAGTGGCGTTGCTGCCGTTGTGGCAGCTCGCGCAATTGGTGGCACTGGTGAAGGTGTTGTGGTCGGCCTTGGCGCCACTCCAAGTCGAAGTGGATTTATGGCAGCTTTCGCAGCCCGCCGTGGTCTGGATATGGCTGCTGTTCTTACCAGTGGCCGTGCTGCCGTTGTGGCAACTGGAACAGTTGCTGGTAACGGAAACGTTGGCGTGGAATTTGGCCGGCGTCCAGCTGGTATAGCTCTTGTGGCAACTCGCGCAATTGAGCGTGGTGCTGATGTGCGTGGCGTTTTTGCCCGTGGCGTTACTGCCGTTGTGGCAACTGGCGCAATTGGTGGCGCTGGTGAAGGTGCTGTGGTCGGCTTTGGCACCGTTCCACGTGCTGGTCGATTTGTGGCAGCTTTCGCACGCTGCGGTGGTGGACAAGTGGCCGCTGTTTTTACCGGTGGCCGTGCTGCCGTTGTGGCAACTGGAACAGTTGCTGGTAACGGAAACGTTGGCGTGGAATTTGGCCGGCGTCCAGCTGGTGTAACTGGTGTGGCAACTCGCGCAATTGAGCGATGTGCTGATGTGCGTGGCGTTTTTACCGGTGGCGTTGCTGCCGTTGTGGCAACTGGCACAGTTGGTGGCGCTGGTGAAGGTGCTGTGGTCGGCTTTGGCACCGTTCCATGTGCTGGTCTTGTGACAGGCGCCGCAGTTGGCCGTGGTCGCAAGATGGGTTGCGGTTTTGCCGATCGCTTTTTGGCCATCATGGCAGCTCGCGCAGTTGGTTGACGAAGTAAACAGCGCGTGGTTCACCTTGGCCCCACTCCAGGTCGTGGTCGAGTTATGACAGCTCTCGCAAGAGGCCGTGGTGGCCAGGTGATTACCCGACTTGCCCGTTGCAGATGCTCCGTTGTGGCAACTGGCGCAACCCGTTGTCACCGTGACGTTGGCGTGCAACTTGGCTGGCAACCAATTCGGATAACCCGCCTTGTGGCAAGCTGTGCAATTGTCTGCCGTTGGAACGTGTTTTGCAGATTTCCCCGTAGCACTTACGCCGTTGTGGCAACTGGCGCAGTTGGTTGCCGCGTTGAAAGCGGCGTGATCCACCTTGGCACCAGTCCAGGTCGTGGTTGATTTGTGGCAACTCTCACAAGACGCAGTGGTTGCAACGTGGTTGCCCGACTTGCCGGTGGTCGTGGAGCCATTGTGACAACTGGCGCAATTGGCGCTGACGCTCACATTGGTATGAAACTGCGCGGGCTTCCAGCCTAAGGTCTTGTGGCAAGTGGCGCAGTTGGCTGCAGTCGCGACGTGGGTTGCATTTTTTCCGGAGGCGCTCGCACCGTTGTGGCAACTGGCACAATTGGTGGCCGAAGTAAACGAACCATGGTCAGGCTTGGCACCGCTCCAGGTGCTGGTGGATTTATGGCAGGTGTCACATTTGTTGTCTGTGGTGGCGAAGTGCGTGGCCGATTTGCCCGCCACCATCACGCCGTTATGGCAGCTTGCGCATGATCCGGCAGCCACACCGGTGTGCTTGAACTTGGCCCCGGTAAACGTTTTGGCCGTGTGGCAACTTTCACAGGCGGCGGCGGTGGGAAAGTGCGTTGCCGACTTGGTGATGTTGTTACCCGCCAAAGCAGCCCCCGCGGTATGGCAGGTGACGCAATCACGCGGCGTTCCTTTAAATACCCCCTTGACATGGCAAGACTCACATTTGGCGGTGGTGTGCGCACCTGTCAGCGGGAAACCAGTTTTCAAGTGGTCAAAGTCACGCCCAGCGCCCTGGGCGATGGCCACAGCGGCAAAAACCGTCAGGACCCAAGCAAAAACGCCTCGCAACACTGGGCGCATCAAAATTTGCATCGCTGTCGTCATAAAAGTACCTTTTGCAACTTATTGCGTTAAACCACCCGTTAGCCGTCGTTGAAATTTTTTCCAACTCTCGGTCACATGACACTGCTCACAGCGCGCTCCAAATTGCCCGTCATGCACATCCGCTGTTTGATGGCATGAACTACAGTAATTACCCAGCGGTGCCGCGTCTTTGCCTTTGGGGGCTTCAAATTTGTGGCAACTCTCACACTTCACTTTGATATGTGCACCATCGAGTACATATTTGGTGCGTTTGTCGTGGTTGAAATTCCACAGTGGCCAGGCACGGGTGTTGTGGCAGCTCTCGCAACGCTCTCCCAATTTAAGCTTGTGCCGATCTTCTTTTTTATGACATGCATAGCAGTCTTTGGCCGCATCCTTGAACCGGGGGGTCAGATGACAACTCACGCAGGTGGCCACAATATGCCGCCCAGTCAGCACAAAGCGCGTATTAGCATGGTTGAATTGGCCCACCTTCCAGGTGCTGTCGTTGTGGCACGACTCGCAGGCCTTGCCCAACTGCGTTTCGTGCTTGTCATTTTTTTGGTGGCAACTGAAACAATCCAGCGGTGTCTTGCGAAAACTCTGCAAGTCTTTATGGCACGCGGTGCATTTGAGCTTGGATTCAGCGTGCGCGTTACGCAATACAAACTTTGTCTTGTCATGTAAAAAACGTCCTTGGGTCGCTTTCCAATCCGTCTCGCCGTGACAGTCGGCGCAGTTGTCACCCAAATTGGTGTTGTGTTTGTCGTCTTTTTTGTGACAACCGATGCATTCCTTGGGGGCCTCTTTGAATAAAGGGCTCTTGTGACATTCTTTGCATTCAACCTTGCCATGTTTGCCCAACAGCGGAAAGCTGCTCTTGTCGTGGTCAAACTTGGCCGGCTCCTTCCAACTGCGCTCGCTGTGACAACTCTCGCAATCCTTACCCAAGGTTCCCTTGTGCTTGTCGTCCTTGGCGTGGCATGAGTTGCAGTCCTGTGTCAGCTTCGACTTATACAGATGTCCGGTGTGGCACGACACGCAGGTGATGTTGCGGTGTTTGGCACGCAAGACATATTTGGTATCAATGTCGTGGTTGAAGAGGGTGGGTTTCCAGGCCCGCACGTTGTGGCAGCTCTCGCATTTCTCGCCAAACTGCCCCTTATGCCCCTTGGCACTGTCGTCGTTTTTCTTGTGGCAGCCAATACAAGCGCGCGGCGTTTCCTTGTAATTGGTGGTCTGGTGACAGTCCTTACACTTAGCGTCTGCATGCTTACCTTCCAGCGCAAAGCGCGTTTTGCTGTGATCAAAGCGCGCTTCTTTCCAGCTGTTTTCAGTGTGGCAGTCGGCGCACTTGTCACCCAACGAGCCCTTGTGCGTGTCATCCTTCTTGTGGCAGCCACTACATTGCGTTGGCGCGTCGCGGAATTTTTTGCCTTCCACATGGCACTTGGCACACTCCAGCGGTTGGTGTTTGCCTTTGAGCAGATAGTCGGTCTGGGTATGGTCAAACTTCTTTTTGTCCAGATGCACCACATCCGCGTCGCGGCCCTTGTGGTCGGTATGACAACTGTTGCACGCCTGCGGTCTGAGTCGGCCGTGGAACCCGGTCTTGGCCCTGACATCAGCACCCACCGGTTTGTGGCAGTCCATGCACAGCCCCGACTGGGCTTCGCGGTTGAACTTGACGTGACACTGCTTGCAGTCGTTTTCCTGCTTGATGTGCCCTTGTATCAATGGGCCTGGTGCCAGAATCGACTCGATGCTTTGAGCCATCACCGACCAGGGCGCACCAGCGGCAGCCAGCATCAGCACCCAAGCCGTCCAGCAGCGTACCCAATGGGTGGATGATGATTTTTTGCATGGCATGCGCTGTGTCACCCCAATTAGTAGGCATGGACGGCAACCACGTGCACCACCGCACTGATGATCAGCAAATACACAAACGGAATATGCGCTACGTGCCAGAGCGAAAAAAGCCGTTCGTAAGCTTTGAACTGCACGACTCGCACGACCGCATTCAAATACTGGTTCACCAGTTCGTTGGAATTTTTCTTCCGTGCAACATAGTCACTTTTGTGCCAGTGCTCGTGTTTGGCCAGACTCAGCAACTCACGCCTGAGTTCGGCCTCGCATTCACGGTACACCAGCCACTGGTAAATTGGCAGCCAGAACACTTGGCGCACATACGTCAACCAACTGGCTTTTGCATGGATCTCATGCTGTTCAAAAGCGCTCAGACGTTCTTCCACTTTGGGCGCAAAGGCCAGACGCGAACGCGCTTGCTCTTCGTCCAGCCCGGCCCGGACCTGTAGGTCTTGCAGGGTGACACGCTCGAAGTGCAAACCGCGATTCACGCGCGCGTACAAAAATCGTCCCACCACACCGCTCAGGGCAACAATGATCATGCTGTACATCGCAACCGCTGCGTTGAGCGACCCCACCCGAAACGTGGAATGCAACAAGATCAGCGTTGGTCCACCCACACCCAACACCATGTGCACCAAAAACCACCACTTCATGCGACCCCAGTTTCGGGTGAATGCAAAGTGCTTGCGCAAAGGGTAGCTGAACAGCAGCACCATCATCACGCCACCTGTTACACCAATCCAGTAACCCGTATCGTCGCCCGCTTTGAACAGCCCCATCTGGCTGATCTTCCAAGTTGCAGCAACCAACGCCGCAATGGCCAAATAGACCATCACATCGGTTGATAAGCGCTTGCCAGGTGCGCGCGCTGGCTCCTGCCCTGCCATTGGGGTGTCGCTAAACAAAGTGGTATCAGGAAAGTCAAACAGCGTTTCGCTACGAACAGACATATGAAATTGAAGCCAAAGGTTGGAAAAGCCTCTTGAAAAATCCGGACTCCTATTATGGAAACGAATTCTTAAGACGCGATTAATTCACCTGTAACGTTGTGTAAGTTGATTCATCGTCGCCATCCCTGGTTTAAGAAAAAAAACCGCCCCTTGGGCGGCTTTTAGGCTGAAAAAATTGCGGCGATGGGTATCAAACCACCCCGTGTTTCTTGAACCACGCCAGCGCGCGGGCAAAGCCATCTTCGGCTGGCTCTTTGCGGTAACTGGGTCGGTAATCTGCATGAAACGCATGCGGTGCGTTACGGTACACCACAAATTCACTCATCTGCGCCGCCTTGTTGCCGTTGGCACCCGCTTTAGCCAGCGCGTCTTTCATCTGGTTGATGGTGGTCAAGGGAATACCCCTGTCTTCGCCGCCATACAAACCCAGCACGGGCGCCTTGAGTTGCGCTGCCTGATCCAGCGGGTGTTTGGGCGTGAGCGCCGACGCAGCCCCCACCAGCCGACCATACCAGGCCACACCCGCTTTGACGTGGTTGCTGTGCTGCGCATACAGCCAGGTGATGCGACCGCCCCAGCAAAAGCCGGTGATGCCCACTTTTTTGAGGTTGCCACCATTTTCACCAGCCCACTTGACCGCACCATCCAGGTCACCCATCACCTGCGCATCTGGCACCTTGGACACCACCTCAGCCATCAGTTTGGCAGTTTCCTTGTACTTGGCTGGATCGCCTTGACGCGCATACAGCTCGGGCGCGATCGCCAGATAGCCGGCTTTAGCCAGGCGACGGCAGGTGTCGGCAATGTATTCGTGCACACCAAAAATTTCCTGGATGACCAGAATCACCGGCAAATTTTTCTTGCCCTCTGGCGCAGCGTAATAAAAAGGCACAGAAAAGCCCTCCACGTCATAAATGCCTTCTGCGGCCACCAAGCCTTCGGCAGACGTTTTGATCGCGGTCTGCGCCATGATCGGCATGGCAGCGGCTGCGTAGCCCACCCCCAGCGCCACTTTGAGCGCGGTGCGACGGCTGGCACCCGCCTCAGTGGAGGCACCGGGCAGCAACGAAAAAAAATCCTGCATCTGGTTGGTATCAAGCATGAACTGACTCCTGGGATGAAATGAAGGGCGCAAGCTTACCGGGCAGTCAGTTCCTGCCAAGTTGTAGGGAAATAGGCGCGGAAATCCGCTACGATCTGCCCTTCAGGCGCTGCCACGGAGATCCCGGGCCGCATCTGTCGGGTCCGGTTTGACGGCACGCTATCCGCGTAGTGTCAGGCCGGGTTTCTTGATTCTGAAGCAAGACACAAACTTGCAAGGAGACAACTGTCATGCCACAGCGCAAGCCGCTTCACCTGCACGTGCCAGAACCCACCGGGCGTCCCGGCCGTGACACGGATTTTTCTTACCTCCCCCTGTCTGCTGCTGGTGCCAAACGCCGCCCACCCGTCGATGTAGCCGCCGCGCAGACCAATGATCTGGCCTTTGCGCTGATCCGCGTGCTCGACGATGCCGGGCAGGCTGTCGGCCCGTGGGCACCGCAGATCGCCCCCGACACGCTGCGCCGTGGTCTGCGCACCATGATGCTCACGCGCGCTTTTGATGCACGCATGCTGATCGCGCAACGCCAGAAAAAAATGTCGTTTTACATGCAGTGCCTGGGCGAAGAAGCCATTGCCTGCGCACATGCGCTGGCCATTGGCGACGGCGACATGTGTTTTCCCACTTACCGTCAGCAAGGGCTGCTGCTGGCGCGTGAAGACAACAACATGGTGGACATGATCTGCCAGCTTTACAGCAACGCGCGTGACCCCATGAAAGGTCGCCAGTTGCCAGTGATGTATTCCAGCAAGAAACAGGGCTTTTTCTCTATATCAGGCAACCTGGCCACCCAGGTCATTCAGGCCGTGGGCTGGGCTATGGCCAGTGCGATCAAGGGCGACGACAAGGTGGCCAGCGCGTGGATTGGCGACGGCGCGACCGCCGAGAGCGACTTTCACACCGGCCTGACCTTTGCCCATGTGTACCGCGCGCCGGTGATCCTGAACGTGGTCAACAACCAGTGGGCCATTTCCACCTTCCAGGCCATTGCCGGCGGTGAAGGCACCACCTTTGCCGCGCGCGGTGCCGGTTGCGGTATTGCCAGTTTGCGCGTCGATGGCAACGACTTTCTGGCCTGTTTTGCCGCCACCAAATGGGCGCTGGAGCGCGCGCGCAGCGGTTTTGGCCCAACCCTGATCGAATGGGTCACTTACCGCGCCGGTGCCCATTCCACCAGCGACGACCCCAGCAAGTACCGCCCAGCCACCGACATACAGCGCTTTCCGCTGGGCGACCCGATTGCACGGCTCAAACAACATCTGATCGCACTGGGCATCTGGAGCGATGCCGAGCACGAAGCTACACAAAAAGCAGTCGAGGCCGAGGTAGTGGCCGCGCAGAAGGAAGCCGAAAAATTTGGCACCCTGATCGACGCGCATACACCGTCCATTGAGAGCATGTTCGAAGACGTCTATCAGCAGATGCCCGCGCACCTGCAACGCCAGATGGCACAAGTGAAGCAACTGGAGGGTCAGGTATGAGCCAGATGACGATGATCCAGGCGCTGCGCGACGCCATGGACGTGATGCTTGCGCGCGACCCCAATGTGGTGGTCTATGGACAGGACGTGGGCTACTTTGGCGGTGTCTTCCGCTGCACCGAAGGTCTGCAAAAAAAGTACGGCAACCAGCGTGTGTTTGATGCGCCGATCTCTGAGGGCGGCATCGTCGGCACGGCCGTAGGCATGGGCGCCTATGGCCTGCGGCCGGTGGTTGAAATCCAGTTTGCGGACTATGTTTATCCGGCGTTTGACCAGATCGTGTCGGAAGCGGCGCGCCTGCGTTACCGCTCGGCGGGCGACTTTACCGCCCCGCTGACGATGCGTATGCCTTGCGGTGGCGGCATCTACGGCGGCCAGACGCACAGCCAAAGCCCCGAGGCCATCTTCACCCAGGTATGCGGCCTGCGCACCGTGATGCCGTCCAACCCCTATGACGCCAAAGGCTTGTTGATCGCCAGCATCGAATGCGACGACCCGGTCATTTTTCTGGAGCCCAAGCGCCTGTACAACGGCCCGTTTGACGGTCACCACGACAAGCCGGTGGTGCCCTGGAGCAGCCACCCGCTAGGCGAGGTGCCCGAGGGCCACTACTCCATGCCGCTGGACAAGGCAGCCATCGTGCGCGCTGGTGCGACCGTCACGATCATCGCCTACGGCACCATGGTGCACGTGGCGCAGGCGGCAGCCACTGAAAGCGGCGTGGACGCAGAAATCATTGACCTGCGTAGCCTGTGGCCGCTGGACCTGGACACGCTGGTGGCTTCGGTCAAGAAAACCGGGCGCTGCGTCATCGTGCACGAAGCCACCCGCGCCTGCGGGCTGGGCGCAGAACTGGCCAGTCTGGTGCAAGAGCACTGCTTTTACCAGTTGGAAGCGCCCATCGAGCGCGTCACCGGTTGGGACACCCCCTACCCGCACGCACAAGAGTGGCTGTACTTTCCCACCCCCAAGCGCGTCATTGACGCGCTGCAACGCGTGCTGGAGGCCTGAGCGATGAGCATTCAAAACATCAAGATGCCCGACATCGGCGAAGGCATTGCCGAGGTGGAACTGGTGGCGTGGCGCGTGGCGGTGGGTGATTTGGTCGCCGAAGACCAGATCGTGGCCGACGTGATGACCGACAAGGCCACGGTGGAAATCCCCTCGCACCTGGCAGGAACCGTCACCGCGTTGAACGCGACCGTTGGCCAGGTGGTACCGGTTGGCACCCCCATTATTCACATAAAAACGACCTTAGCCCATACAGAGCAAGCGCCTGAAGCTATTATTTCTGAAGCGTCCGACAAACCAGTAGTAAGCGTTGTAGCGCCACCGTCACCATCGGCAGCTACGGTCGCAGCCATGCCAGCGGTACCGATGCCGATCAAGACACTGCCCGCTGTGATGAGTGACATCGTTGGCGCGTTGGGCAATACCGCACCGATAAACCATGCATCTGCGTCACCGGCGGTGCGCCAGCGCGCGCGCTCGCTGGGCATTGATCTGGGCCAGGTCACGGCCAGTGGCAGTGCGGGACAGGTCACCCACTCCGACCTGGATCGCTTTCTGGAACACTCTACAAAAAACAGCGCTTCAGGCTTATTTGACAAGGGCTTTTTGCCTGATGAAAGCACAGAAACGATCCCTGTCATCGGGCTGCGGCGCAAGATTGCGCAGAAGATGCAAGACGCCAAGCGCCGCATTCCGCACTTCACCTATGTGGAAGAAGTCGATGTGACCGAGCTGGAAGACCTGCGCGCGCAACTTAACTTGGCGCACGGCGCAACCCGGGGCAAGCTGACCCTGCTGCCGCTGCTGATCCGCGCGCTGGTGCTGGCGCTGCGCGACCACCCCGAGATCAACGCCCGCTACGACGACGATGCCGCTGTGGTGACCCGCTACGCGGCAGTCCATTTGGGCCTGGCCACGCAAACCGATGGTGGGCTGATGGTGCCGGTGATTCGCCACGCACAGACGCTCGACCTGTGGGCCTGCGCGGCAGAAATCAAACGTCTGGCCGACGCCGCACGCGCGGGCAAAGCGGCGCGTGAAGAACTTAGCGGCTCGACCATCACCGTCACCAGCCTGGGGCCGCTGGCCGGCATTGCGCACACCCCGGTGATCAACCACCCCGAGGTGGCCATCGTCGGGCCCAACCGCATCGTCGAGCGGCCGGTGGTACACAGCGGACGCATCGAGGTGCGCAAAATGATGAACATCTCGTCGTCGTTCGATCACCGCGTGGTCGACGGCATGAACGCCGCGCAGTTCATCCAGCGCCTGCGCACCCTGCTGGAATGCCCGGCGACGCTGTTTGTCTGAAACTTGCGGGACAGATCTGAATATCTGTCCCCAACTGATCAGATCAAAATAGCGCTCACAGCCAATTCAAAACTTGCAGGATAAAAAAGCCTGGGCGCGTCGCTCTTGTGGCGACATTCCCAATCCTGCAATGGCGGCGCAGACAAATCCAAGCAAGCCGCAAGCGATCAGAAGTATTTGCGCGAATGCCAAAACAAGCCAGCGTAAAACCAATACGTGGCATAGCGCACAGTGCTTTCAAGCGCGTATTCAAAAACCCCGAGTCCCGGCTCGAGGTCACTATGCATTACTTTGATCCGTTGAATTTGCCAACAATTTTTGCCAGACGCTACCGTCAAAGAACAAAGGGGATCGCAAGGATTTCGGTTCAAACACGGGCAATCGGGTGCAACCTGGTTGCAAACAATGCGGTTCAGAACGCGGTAGCTGCCCCAGCATTGCAAATCCGGCGCTTCATTGACCCTCGTCGCACCACGCGATCCATTGACTGGCTTTGTAGGGTTGCAACAGCCAGGGATTGGCGGCTGTTCGCTGCAGGATCAATGACCTGTCTTGCGGTGCGTAGCCCCTGCTCCAACTCAACTGCAACTGCACCACTCCCTCAAATTCGGCCGTCAGATTGGCACGCATCGGTGGTGGAAAGTAGCGCCCATTGGCCAGGCCACGACGCTGCCACTCGCCGTACCAATTCATCCACTATCGACGCAAAGTTTCCAGCCTCATCCAAGTACCCTCGCGCGGGCAGACTGTGGCATTGATCGGCAAAAGCAAGTCCCAGTGTCAATGTTTGTCCAGCGCTGCCCAAATGCTGGCATCCTGCCCACGCCATTGCGGCGTCACGCGACGGCTGGCGCGGCGCTGGTTGTAGCGTCCATCGGTGCCACGCTGGGCCGTGCGCGCAAACTCGAAAGCGTGCGACCCAAGGAACCCGCACGCAGGTGAACCGACCCAGCCTTTTGCGGACTCAGTTTGCATCGGGTGAGGCGTCCGGGGCGTTGGCCACGATGTCGCCAGGGCTGATGGGCTGCGGATTCGGATGTTTCATGGTGCTGCCTTGCGCCGTTTGGCCTGCTGCGCTGGCAGCAAGTTGGCCAGCTGCTGGTAGCGCGCAAACAAAAACGCCACGCGCTCGGGCTCGCTGGCCCAGCGTTTTTTGCCGCCGCACAGCGCGTAGGCGGCATCGACCGCGGCGTCCAGCCGCTGGTGGGCCTTGAGCAGGTCGGGCGGCATGCTCAAAGGGTCGTACAGGTCAGCCAGCGTGGCGCGCGGCTGCGTGGGGTCGGCGGGCTGCTGGTAGGTGGCGCGCACGTCGAGCACGGTTTGCGCTGCAACTTCAATAGCTGCTTGCGCTTGCTGAGCCTGCGCTAGAGGCTGATTTAGCTTGCAAGAACCAGGCAGGTCAGGCCAGGGGAAGTTGTTATAGACGATGGCGGCAGAGTAGCGGTAGTCGCTTTTCATGCGCCCACAGACGGCGCGCAGCCAGGCGTTGTGCATGGTGCTGGTGAGGATGCCGAAGTGGTAGAGGGTGGCGTTGTTGGCAATCTTGACCAGATTGCTGCACAGCGTTTCAGGTTGCATGAAGCCCACGGGCACAAATGCACGGCGCTCTGAGGAAACCTCGGGAACAACCAGAAAAGACTTGGTCGGTATGTTTTGAACAGCGAACTGAGTTGGTGTTTCGGCGAGCTGACGTGTCACCGGACGGTTGCTTGCCAGCCGAAACGCCTTGACTGCTTGCACCCGCTTCAGGGCCTCTGGCATGGCTCGCAGGGTGGCCGGAGGGCAATCGCCCAGCCACAGGCACCAGCGCTCAAAGCCGTTGATGAATTCGTCCGCGCCCAGCCAACGGCGAAACCAGGAGGCACTGGTGGGCTCTCGGGCAATGAAGGCATCGCGCTCTTCGGTGGTGAACAGGTAGTTGCCGCCGTCGATTGGCTGACAGCCAACGCTGATCTCCGGCACCGCACACAGCGGCGTGCTGCGTCGGGGCAGCACCACGTCGGGCGCATCGACCAGATAGGGGTTGATATTGCCCGCCTTCACCACGTGCGGCTCGCCGGCGATATCGTCGTACTCAAAAATGAGTTTGTCCGTGCGGTCTTGCAAGCCAAAGCCGATGATGACGCAGTGCACTGCGGCCACGCCCCGGCCTTCGTTGTGCCAGCGAAAGGTGCGGTGCGCAAAGTGGATGTGCAAGCCTTGGCCCAGCAGCCAGCCCCACAGCACGCCCACCTGCTCGCCCTGGGTGATGCTGTTGGTGCTGACAAAGGCGCAGCGGGGGGATGGATCGCCGTCGTGTATCGCTAGTATTTCAGTAGCTTCTAGCGATTTTTCCACGGGCGCTAGCGGCCTATTTTGTTCAAAGTCAGCACGCAGATAGCGCGCCGCCTTGACGTACCACGCCGCCACCAGATCCAGCAGCCCGGCACCCGCCACACCGTCGAATACGGCGCGCGTGTCGGCGCGCTGCGCGTCGGTCATGAACTTGGCGCCGACAAACGGCGGGTTGCCCAGCACGTAGCTGCAACGCTGCGGCGCCAGCACCTGCGCCCAGTCCAGCGTCAGTGCATTGCCGTGCACCACCTGCGCGCTGGCCTTGAGCGGGATGCGCGCAAAGTAGGCGCCAAACTCTTCGCTCACGCGCAGGTTCATCTGGTGGTCCACCAGCCACAGCGCCACCTGGGCGATCTGGGCCGGAAACTCTTCGATCTCGATGCCATAAAACTGGTCCACATCCACGCCGATCAGGCTGTGCACGTCCAGGCTTTGTTGCCCTGCGTGGCCGCTGGCGGCGTGGCTGGCGCGCAGCACGGCCAGTTCCAGCAGCCGCAGCTCGCGGTAGGCCACCACCAAAAAGTTGCCACAGCCGCAAGCCGGGTCAAAAAACGTCAGGCTGCGCAGCTTTTTATGAAAGTCAAACAGCCGGTTGCGCTGGCCCTTGACGCGCTCAAACTCAGCCCACAGCGCGTCCAGAAACAGCGGCTTGATGAGTTTGAGGATGTTTTCTTCTGACGTGTAGTGCGCGCCCAGGTTGCGCCGCGCCTTGGAATCCATGATGCTTTGGAACAAGCTGCCAAAAATGGCCGGGCTGATGGCCGACCAGTCCAGCGCGCAGGCGTCCAGCAATGCTTCGCGCAGCGTGGCGTCAAAGTCGGCCAGCGGCAGCGGCTCGGCAAACAGGCCGCCGTTGACGTACGGAAAAGCGGCCAGTTGCTCGTCGAGCTTGGGGCTGCGCCGCTCTTCTGGCGTGTTGAGCACCTGAAACAGTTGCGCCAGGCGCGCGCCCAGGTCGCTGCCGTCTTCAGACGTGCGCTCTTCAATGAAGCTGCGCAGCGCTTGCGCGGGCTGAAAGATGCCGGTGTCGTCGGCAAACAGGCAAAACAGCAGGCGCACCAGCAGCACCTCCAGAGCGTGGCCCGGGCGTTGCTCAGCGCTGGCGTCTTGCCCGTAGCCGCTGGCTTTGAGCGCGTCGTGCACACGGCCCATTTTTTCGGCGGCCAGCAGGTTGACCGGGTCTTGGGGGCGGATGACTTGCGGCTTGTAGCCGGCCAGCAGGCCGAACACGCCCACGTGCTGGTGCAGGTCGGCCAGGGCAAACTCCAGCGTTTCGCCGCTGGGCAGTTTGTGCACCCGAAAGCGCGCAAAGTCGCACACCACAATGAGCTGGGGCAAATCCCGCTCGGGCAGACCCGGAAAGTAGCCCAGCGCTTGGTCAAAGGCGCGGTTCAGGTCGCGTCCGCGCGACTTGTGCTCGACCAGCAACATGCCGGGCCAGAACAAATCGACAAAGCCCCAGCGGCCGCCGGGCCGCCCCAAGGCCGCTGGCGCCCCCTCGGGGGGCAGCGTCCCGGCACGGGTACGCGTGGGGGCAAAGGGCTCACCCCCATGCTTTTTGACCGCCAGCTCGAAGGTGGCGACACGCTTGTCGGTGATGCCAAAAATCTCAAAAAAATCGATCCAGAATGGCTTGGCCTGGCTGGCTTCGTCGGCGGCATCGACCCAGCTACGGCTGAAGGCCAGCGCACGGGATTTGATCTCGTTCCAGGACAGGGGCATGGTGTTAATAGATTAAATCGGCTTGAAACCCAGGCAAGACGTGCGTTAGTAGCTATCAAAAAAGACTAGCCGACGATTTTTTTGATGCTAATCGCTTGGGCGACAGCTTCGGTAGCCGAGATCAGGTCTGTAACCAGGCGTTCATCTACATCCAGCAAGCCATCGTATTCACCCAAGTTGCGCGTGTTGTGACATTTGTCGAGTACCCGCCACACCTCGGGTCCTAAGCCTAGCGTGTGAGGCAAAACCTGGAACACGATGTAACGGTTGCCAGCACGGTAGCCCATGCGACGTAGCGCAGCTAAGCAAAGTGCGTGAGCTGCGTTGTAGGCCAAGTCGAAACGGCTTTCCAAGGCCAAGGTTGGGTTGCGCGCATCCTGCAATCGTGCGATACCGGTGCGCACCAACCCGCTGATTTCATTCGCGTCAGGTAACTACTCAGCCCCGCAGTATGAGGTTGCCCCGACTTCAGGCGAAGCTGGGCTGAGGTGTTGCACCCATGAAGGCTTGAACCAGGGACTCAAAGATATTTCGGCCTTGCTTTTGCATGGTGGCGCAATAGGAGCGGATGACGCAGTAGTTCTGCGCACCTTGCGGTGTTCGAAAGCAGCCCGAGACCTTCTGCTTGACTTTGGGCATACGCACCGTCTGCTCGGCCAGGTTGTTGGTGAAGGGCACATCGGCCTGCGTCATGAAACGCCAGACATCGTCGCTGTAATCACGCAGGCGGGCAATCAGGTTGGCGGCCTTGCTCTGCTTGGTTCTGCCGCGTTTGCCATTGGCCACTGCAAGCGGGTTTTCTGCCTGCGCTTGCGCCAGAATGGCGTCGTACAGGGCACGCAGATCAGCCACTTCTTGTTTGTACACCAGGCTGTCGTAGTCGGGTGTCTTGCCCTCAGCACAGTTCAGATTGTCTTGGTGGTTGGCGTACTCAAGCAATTCAATCATGTCACCAGCCCACGTATGGCCTTGTTCTTCGAACAGGTAGGTCAACTCGCGCAAGTGGTGCTGGTTGCACAGGGCGTGCTCACACACCAACGCCTTGTAGGGGATCCAGCCATCATGCACCAACACCCCTTTGAACTGGTGCAGCAGTGCCAGGGATTCAAACGCCTGGGTACCCCGCTTGGGGTGGCAACCCAGCCACGTCAGCGTGTTGGTGGCCAAGACATGCAGCCAGTGCAGCTTCTTGGCGACCCGCAGGCCAGATTCATCGGCGTGCGCAACTTTTGCCTTGGCAAGGGCTTGTTCAATGTCCTTGACGCTGGGCTCCAGCAGGTTTGCACCTGACTGCACCGCTTTGACAACGCTTGCCTGGCTGACGGGCAACTCAAAGAGGTCTTTCATCAGCGCGGCGGTGCGTTGTACCGAAACGGCATGGTTCTGGTTGAGGTGCACCATGGCCGCTTGGACGCGTGGGCCGTATTGCACGCTGGCGTTGACGCCGTAGGGAAACTCTGCTGTGTGTACGTGGCCACAACTGCAGATCGATTGCATGGTGCGGTGCTCGGTCACTTCGTATTTGGCAACGGGCAGGTCAAAGACCTGGCGGCTTTCGGCAATGTAGGAAAAACTCAGTTTGGCCTGGCAGGCCGGGCAATGCTCTGGCACGTCGTGCACGACGATCTTGTCGGGTTGTTCGACTTGCCTCAAGGTGGCGCCAGGATGGCCTGCTTGTCCGCCGTTGGGGTTCTGGCCCGCCTTGCGCATGGATTTTGGTGCGGGCTTATTCATGCCGTCGCTGGATGGGGGCTTGCTGGAGTTTTTGCTGTTGAGTGCGAGTCTGCCTTCCAGATGCCTGATGCGCTCTTGCATCAACGCCATTTGCGCCATCAGCTCACGCACTTGTTGCTGCAGGGGCCACAGCGTGCGGATCAGCTCGTCTTTTTGCGCGTGGCTGAGTTCGCTGAGATCGGGTAGGTTGGGCATCAGTGCCGATTGTCGCTCACTATTTCGTAGCTATTGCTGGTTGGGATGGTTGGGGGCTGAGTAGTTACTGTTTTTCAATGGTTGCTGACGCAGTGGGGCGCCACAATCTGCGCATCCATTGCGCCAGATCATCCATGTAACAGTACACCACCGGCACCACCACCAGCGTCAAAAGTGACGACGTGATCACGCCACCGATCACGGCCTGGCCCATGGGTGCGCGCATTTCCGACCCCTCGGACAGCGCAAACGCCAGCGGCACCATGCCAAAAATCATCGCCAGCGTGGTCATCAAAATCGGGCGCAAACGTACCCGGGCAGCCAGCAGCAAGGCATCGTGGCGTGGCAGCCCCGGGACGGTGTTGCCGTTTTCGTCAGTGTGCTCGACACGCGAGCGGATGGCAAAGTCCACCAGCAAAATGGCGTTTTTGGTGACCAACCCCATCAGCATCACCACGCCGATGACAGAAAACAACGACAGCGTCGAATTGAACATCATCAACGCCAGCACCACACCGATGAGCGTCAGAGGCAGCGAAGTCATCAACGCCAGCGGCTGCAGAAAGTTTTTGAACTGGCTGGCCAGAATCATGTAGATAAAGATCACCGCCAGCGCCAGCGCTGACAAGGCGTAGCCAAAGGATTCAGCCATGTCCTTGACCGAGCCGCTGAACTTGTAGCCGTAGCCTGGTGGCATGGCGATGCTGTCCATGGCGGTCTTGATGTCGGCCGAGACCTCACCGGCCGAGCGCGCCGACACATTGGCGGTAATAGCCACCTCGCGCGTGAGGTCACGCCGGTTGATTTGGTTGGAGCCACTTGACTCGACAACGCTGGCCACCTGGCTGAGCTGCACGATGCGGCTGCTGCCGTCGGCGTTTTGCCCCGCCACCAAAGGCAGCGCCGCCAGGTCGGAGGTCTGGTCGCGTGCCTGCGGGGCCAGGCGCACGTTCACGTCATACGTCTGGTCGTCCGGCGCGCGCCAGTTACCTACCGTCTGGCCCGCCACCAGCGTGCGCAGTGCGTTGCCAATTTGCGCCACGCTCAGTCCCAGGTCAGACGCTGCGTCGCGGTGCACTTGCACGTCCAGCGTGGGCTTGTCGGGTTTGAGTGTGGAATCCAGATCGACCAGGCCGGGAATGTCGCGGATTTTGTCCTGCGCCAATGCGTTCAGGCGCGTCAGTTCGCCCATGTCGGGGCCCTGAATCGAAAACATGATCTGCTTTTGCCCACCCACCGGGTCGAGCAGACCCACGTGCGTGACGGTGATCCCCGGCACCTGGCGCAGGCGCTGGCGCAACACCACAGACATGGCGTCCACGTTACGCTGGCGCAGATGCCGGTCTACCAGGCGGATGTACACACTGGCGTAGATCTTGCCTTGCGCATTGCCGGTGTTGATGGTGGTCAGCGTGTAGGCCACTTCGGGGAACGAGCGCAGGATGGCTTCGACCCGGCGCGCGCGCTCTTCGGTAACTTCTAGCGACGAGCCGACCGGCGTGTTGAAGGTCAGGTTGGTTTCTGAAAAGTCCGATTTGGGCACAAATTCCGTACCCAGCAGAGGCACCATGGCCAGGCTGCTGGCAAAGATCACCAGCGCCAACAGCACCGTGGCCAGCTTGTGCCCCAGCGCCCAGCGCAGGATGCTCTGGTACAGGTTGATCAGCGCGTCGGTGCCCACGTCAAACAGCCCGGTGATGCGGCCGATGGTCTTGTCGTAAAACGTGACGGGCTTCAAATGCTTGCCGTGGGACTCGATGCTGGGGTCGTGCCAGATCGAAGACAGCATGGGGTCGAGCGTGAAGCTGACAAACATCGACACCAGCACTGCGGCCACAATCGTCAGGCCAAATTCGTGGAAGAACTTGCCGATGATGCCGCCCATGAAGCCAATGGGCAAAAACACCGCCACGATGGACAGCGTGGTGGCGAACACGGCCAGACCAATTTCGCGCGTGCCATCCATCGCCGCAGTAAATGCGCTTTTGCCCATTTGCACGTGGCGCACGATGTTTTCGCGCACCACAATGGCGTCGTCAATGAGCAGTCCCACGCACAAGCTCAGCGCCATCATGGTGATCATGTTGACGGTAAAGCCCAGCAGGTTCATGAAGAAAAACGTGCTGATCAGCGCAATGGGCAGCGTCAGCCCGGTGATGACAGTGGAGCGCCACGAGTTCAAAAACAAGAACACGATCAACACGGTGAGCAGGGCGCCTTCAAACAGCGTCTGGCGCACGTTGGACACCGACACCCGGATCTGGCGCGAGCCGTCGGTGATGGGTTGAAGCTTGACGCCCGGGGGCAGTTGTGTCTGCATTTCGGCCAGCGTGCGGTTCAGGTTGTCCACCACGCCAATGGTGTTTTCGTCTTGCGACTTTTGCACGCTCAAGAGCAATGTGCGCTGGCCGTTGTAGAGCGCCAGGCTTTCCACCTCTTGTGCGCCGTCGGTCACGCGTGCCACCTGATCCACGCGCACGGGCGCACCGCCCTTGCGTGTGATGATGATGCGACCAAAGTCTTCGGGGCGTTGCACCCGCGCAGCGATCTGAATCACGCGGTCCTGGTCGAGTGAGCGGATCGCGCCTGCGGGGTAGTCCTGGTTGTCGCTGCGCACGGCGGCGACCACCTGGTCGGGCGTGACGCCGTAGGCCTGTAGCGCTTGCGGTATCAGATACAAGTTGATCTCACGCTTGCTGCCGCCCACCAGCGACACGGCGCCCACGCCACGCACGTTCTCAAACCGCTTCTTGGCGACTTGTTCGGCCCAGTTGGTCAGCTCCACCGGGGTCATGGCCGCAGCACTGCTGCTGGCATCTGGCAACACGGCCACCGACCAGATGGCGCGGCTGCTGGGGTCAAAGCGCAGCACGCGCGGCTCTTTGACTTCGGTGCGCAGGGTGGGACGAATGGCGGCGACTTTTTCACGCACGTCTTCGGCCGCCTTGCGCCCGTCGATGTGCAGGCCAAATTCGATGATGATGACCGACTGGCTTTCGTACGAGCGTGAGGTTAGCGCGTTGATACCGGCGATGGAGTTGACGGCTTCTTCGAGTTTTTTGGTGACTTCGCTTTCAACAATTTCGGGCGAGGCACCGGGGTAGTCGGTGCTGATGACCACCACCGGGAAATCGACGTTGGGGAACTGGTCCACCTGGAGCCGCTGGATCGAAAATAGCCCTAGCACCACCAGCGCCAACATCATCATGGTGGCAAACACCGGGTTGTTCAGACTGATACGGGTGAACCACATGGCGCGCGCCTTATGGTTGCTTGACCAGCCGCACTGGCGTGCCCGGGCGCAACACACCGACCGACCCGGCAATCACCACGGCTCCAGCGGGTACACCGGATACGGCCACCAGCGTCTGGACGTTCACCTCGCTGCGCGCACCGGTGGTGACTTTGGCATGACGAACCTGGCCGTCTTGCACCAGTTGCAGATACGGCTGGGGTTGGTCGGTGCGTACGGCTGAAAGTGGCACCACGTTGGCATTGAGCTGGCCCACCACCAGGCTACCCTGCATGTACAGGCCTTGACGCAGCACCACGCCTGAATCAATGGCCAGGTACACCAGTACTGCGCGGCTACCCGCTGTGGCGCTGGGGCTGATGCGCGCCACCCGAGCGGCGATGGGGGTATTGCTGCCGTCCACGTGCAGGCTTGCTGGCTGCCCCGGTTTGACCTGGAGCGCGTCGGCAGCGGGCAGGGCGACTTCTACCTCAAGCTGACGCAGGTCGACAATTTCGACGATGCGCGCATCGACGCCCACGCGCTCGCCCGGTTGCGCCAGCCGCTGCGCAATCTGGCCGCTGATAGGCGCGCGCAGCACCGTGTCGGCGAGTGACTTGGCCGCCACTTCGCTGGCAGCTTTGGCTGCGTCATAGGTGGCTTGCGCCGCTGCCAGATTGGCCTGCGACGCCGCCAGCGCCGTGCCTGAAATAAAGCCCTGTGCCACCAGTGCCTGGTTGTTGGCATGGGTGCGCTGGGCGATGTCCACCTGCGCTTTGGCCGCCTGCGCCTGCTGGCGCGCCTGGCGCAGGCGGGCGTCAAATTCGGTAGGCTCGATGCGTCCCAGCACCTGGCCAGCGCGCACCGGGTCGCCCTCGCGCACGCTCAAGCCCTGCAGCTCACCCCCCACCCGCGCTTTCACCATCGACGTGTTGACCGCCTGGATGGGGCCCGACACCGGCACGGTCAGTGGCACTTGCTGGGTGCGAACCTTTAGCAAGTCAGAGGCTTGCAGGTCGATGGCAACCTGGGTTTTTTGCGCTGTTTGCTGCGCCTCCAGCGCTTGTTGTTTGACCTTGCGCGCAGCCAGCGTACGCAGCGCGCCTGCGGTCAACAACGCGACCACGACGGCAGCCAGCGTCCATTTCATCCAGGGTTTCATAGCGGTTTGATCGTTTGAGTTAGGGGTTAACGTGAAATACGCCGAGCTTCGTCATTCCCGCCTGCGCGGGAATGACGGGGCAATTTCATCATGGGGGACGGCTGTGCAGGCATGACAGTTGGGTTGGTTTCAGGGTTGGGTCAGCCCATGCAGCAGCATGTCGATCTGCGCCGACAAATAAGTTTCAGGGTCGATTTGCGCCAAGCGGTCACAGCACGGGGCGAACGAATGTTTCCACAACACCAGAAACACCAGCGGCGCCAGCATCAGGTAAACACCGTACTTCAGGTCCATGTGGCGGAATTCGCCGCGCGCCATGCCACGCTCGAGTATGCGCGCCAGCAAGGCGTTGCCAGGCTCAATCACCTCTTGCTGGTAAAAAGCGGCCAGCTGCGGAAAGTTGCCCGCTTCGCTCATCATCAGCTTGGGGATGCCCGAGGCCTGGGTAGAGCCGATGTGCTGCCACCAGCTGGTCAGCGCGTAACGCAACATGTCTGGTGAGCTGCCTTGGAAAGTGTCAATTTCCTCACCCCAGCGCACAAAATGCCCCGACAGATGCGCGCGCACCACCGCCTTGAACAGATCCTCTTTGCTGGGAAAATACAAAAACAGCGTGCCTTTGGAAACGCCGGCACGGTGCGCCACTTCTTCGACCCGGGTGGCGGCGTAGCCTTTTTCAACAAACAGGTCCAGCGCCGCGGCCAGCAGCTCGCCCGGACGCGCGTCCTTGCGCCGGGATCTGCGCGCAGCGGTCCGGTCCAGGGGTTCGACGGGTGCAGAAAGGGTAGGCATAAGTTACTGACTCAACGGTTAGTAATGTAGCTTTGGGCTCAAATCCTGTCAACGCGTCGGGGTTTGCAAACGCGGCCCGTCCACACACACGGGCCAGCCCCAGTCGTCACACCTGATCCAGTCGCCCTGCCGTGCGTCGCAGACTTTCAGCGTACATCACCTTGACACGATCAAGCCAGTTCAAGCACCACGGGCGCGTGGTCGCTTGGGCGTTCGTTCTTGCGCGGCGCCTTATCAATCCAGCAGCCGCGCGCCAGCGGTTGCAGTGCCTGGCTGATCAGGATGTGGTCAATGCGCATGCCGTGGTTGCGCTTGAAGCCAAAGTCACGATAGTCCCACCATGAGTAGCTTTTGGCGGCTTGCGGGAACAGCCGGTGCGCGTCTGCCAGACCCAGGGCGATCAGGGCGCCCAGCTCGTAGCGTTCTTCATCGGTGCAATGAATCTGGTCGCGCATGCCCTCGGGGTCCCATACATCGGTATCGTCGAAAGTGATGTTGAAGTCGCCCATCAGCACCAGCCTGGGGTGCGTCACCAATTCGGTGCGCAGCCAGGCGCGCAAGCCTTGCAACCAGGCCAGCTTGTACTCAAACTTGTCGCTGCCCGGCTCCTGACCATTGGGGAAATAGGCCCCCACCACCCGGACGCTGTCCTGCGCTGCCACGTTGCTGGCGCTGGCATCCGTTGTGCTCAGGGCAAAAGTGCCACTGATGACGCGTGCCAGATCGTCGTCAAAGCCGGGAATGTTGCGCACCACGTCTTGCGCCGGGCTTTTGCTGATCAGCGCCACGCCGTTGTAGGTTTTCTGGCCAAAGCAGACCGATGCATACCCTGCGGCCTGAAAAGCGGCGTGGGGAAACTTGTCGTCGGTGAGTTTGAGCTCTTGCAGCGCCAGCACGTCCACCGGGCTGGCGGCCAGCCAGTCCAGTACCTGGGGCAGGCGCACGGTCAGTGAATTGATGTTCCAGGTGGCAAGTTTCATATGACGAATTGGCTCTTAGCCCTTGTAAATACTGCTTGAATGACTATCAAAAGTAATGGTTAAGCGCCCTGCCTCTGTTGGTAGGTGACAAAGCCAAAGCGCAAGCCAGTGCTGGAGAGGTGCGTTTGGCGCGCCACCTCGCGCCACGCTGGCCCCAGCGTCGGTGCGAACGCGTCGCCGTCAAAGTCGGCATCAATTTCCGTCACCACCGCTTGCTGCGCCAATGGCAACGCCAGCGCGTACAGCTCGGCGCCGCCAATCACCCAGGCGGTGGCATCGGCCGGGCACAGGGCGCAGGCTTGTTCCACTGAGTGCGCCACCAGCGCCCCAGGCGCTTGCCAGTCGCTCTGGCGTGTGACCACGATGTTTTGTCGGCCGGGCAGGGGGCGGAACTTGGGCGGCAGGCTGTCCCAGGTTTTGCGCCCCATGATCACCGGGCAGCCCAGAGTCAATTGTTTGAAGTGCGCCATGTCTTCGGGCAAGTGCCAGGGCAGGGCGTCATTGCTACCGATGACACCGTTGCGGGCGCGGGCAAAAATCAGGTTCAGTTGCATGGGGCAAGATTTTGTCAGGCCAGGCGCTTGCGCGGTGGCAGCAACACGGCAGCGATGGCACCCATCACGCACAGCATGGCGGCAAAGTCCTGCCAGCCGGGGACTTCGCCCACGATCAGGGTGGCGCTGGCCGTGCCAATGAGCGGAATGGCCATGATGCTCATGGCGCTGGTGGCCGGTGGCAAATGGCGCGCCAGCCCGAACCAGATGATTTGTGCAAAACCATAGTTGATCAGCGCGCCGTAGGCCAGACTGCCCCACATGGGCGCTGTAAATTGCCAGCTGGGCCAGGGCTCCAGCAGTGCGGCAAACAGCCACAGGCAGGCGCTGGCCAGAATCAGCATCCAGACCGTGAGTGTTTCCATGGGCAGGCTCAGGTGGGCGCGGCGCATCATCAGCGTGCCGATGGCCCAGCTCAGCGCTGCGCCCTCCATCCACACAATGCCTAGCGGTCTTCCGGTAAGTGCAGTCAGTTCGTTGAAGGTGAGCAGGCCGATGGCCAAGGCCACCGCCACCACGGCCAGGCCCACGCGCCGGGTGAGCTTTTCGCCAAAGAAGAGCACGCCCAGCAGCACGGTCCAGATCGGCATGGTAAAGCCCAGAATGGCGGCGCGGCCGCTGGCCAGTTCCTTCACACCCAGGATGGCCAGCGTGTGCCAGCCCAACACGTTGGGCAAACCCAGCGTAACCACACTGCGCCACTGGTCGCCCTGTGGCCACATGGACACGCCGCGAGCGCGGTAGTAAACAAAGAGCCAGAGCGCACCACCGGTCATGGTCAGCGCGCGAAAGTACAGCGGCGAGAGCTCGCGCAGGCTGTACTTCATCATCGGCCAGTTGGTGCCCCACATCAGCGTCAGGGCCACCAGCGCCCAGAGCTGACGGCGTGAAATGTGCGCGCTGCTCACACCGCCACCGGGGCTTTGATGGCCGGGTGGCACTGGTAGCCTTGCACCTCAAAGTCCTCGTAAGCATAGTCAAAAATGCTAGCGGGTTTTCTTTTGATGACAAGGGATGGATAGGCAAAAGGCTCGCGGCTGAGCTGCAGTGCCACTTGCTCGGCGTGGTTGCTGTAGATGTGGCAATCCCCACCGGTCCAGATGAAATCACCCACGTCCAGATCACACTGCTGCGCCACCATGTGCGTCAGCAGCGCGTAGCTGGCAATGTTGAACGGCACGCCCAAAAAGATGTCCGCGCTGCGCTGGTAGAGCTGGCAGCTTAATTTGCCTTTGCCACCCGGCGCGGTAGCAGGGGCCACGTAAAACTGAAAAAACGCGTGGCAGGGCATCAGCGCCATCTGGTTCAGCTCGGCCACGTTCCAGGCGCTCACCAAGATGCGCCGGCTGTCGGGGTTGGTTTTCAGGGTGTCAATGACCTGCTGGATCTGGTCGATGTGGCCGCCATCGGGCGTGGGCCAGCTGCGCCACTGCACGCCATAGACCGGGCCCAGATCGCCGTCGGCGCGCGCCCATTCGTCCCAGATGGTGCAGCCGCGCTCTTGCAGCCACTTGACGTTGCTGTCACCGCGCAAAAACCATAGCAGTTCGACGATGATGGCTTTGAGGAACACCTTTTTGGTGGTGACCAGCGGAAAGCCCTGGCTTAAATCAAAGCGCATCTGGTAACCAAACACGCTGGTCGTGCCGGTGCCGGTACGGTCGGGCTTGAACACGCCGTTCGTCTGCACGTTGCGCAGCAAGGTTTCGTATTGGTTGGAATCTGGTGCCAAGATCAGTAGCCCCCAAACAAAATATCCAGCGCGTTCTGGATTTTGAGCTGTTGTGTACCCAAGTTGACCACCGCTGGCTTGAGAGCGTTGACGGCAACTGCACCCAGAGCCGGGGTATCCATGACCACCGTAGAGCCCAGCACAATAAACGCGGGGTTGAGTTCGTTCATTGGGTGTGGCAAAAAATCCTTGTGCCACAACGGCACGAGTACACGCGTTTTGAACCCCTGAAGGTGGTCGTTTTGTACGTCAAGAAAATAGAGCACGTGTTCCGCATCTTTGGTATCGGGGTTACGGTACACGTCAAAGCGAGCCATCGTCCGCATCCCCAGGCAGGTCAGCAGCAGGCGTGAGGCGACCATCACCCAGCGACTTTCCCCAAGTCCGGTACTTGGCCAGCGTCAACCCATACGTGGCCACGCGTTCGTTGTAGGCGGCAATGGCCTCCTTGTTGTCTTCGTTCCACTTGGCCCAGTAGCGCCGCTTGACTTCATCGGCCAGTAGGGTGCCCACCGTTTGTGACAGGTTCATGCCCATCTCCCGTGCAACTTCCAGCACCTTGTGGTTGAGCGACAGGTTGGTGGCATTTTTGACACCGTTGTCAAAATTCAACATGATGCGACTCCACAAATGATGCGCAAAGTATATGCGTATCAGGGTGCAACTGGAGTCAGTATTCGGTCTTCCTGTACAGCCGAACATCGAATTGAAAAAGCGACAGCCGATGGAACACTTCTTTGAGCCCCGATAGAATGCCACCCTCGCTTTTGGCCGCCCCAGCAGCCTTGACCCGATCCCAATTCCCGCTGTTTGTTGATGCAATTCACCCCCACCCAAATTCGTGCCGCCACCTGGACGCTGATCGCGTTGGTCGCGGCATGGCTGCTGTGGTGGCTGGGGCCGGTGCTGACGCCATTTATCGTGGGCGCAATATTGGCTTATGCGTTGACGCCGCTGGTGGATCGGCTTGTGAACCGACTGCATGTGCCGCGCGTGCTGGCGGTGGTGGGCGTGGAAGTGATCTTTATTGTTGTGGTGCTGGCGCTGGCGCTCTTGGTGGTGCCGATTCTGGTCAAGCAGTTGCCGCTGCTGCGTGAGCAGTTGCCACTGCTGCTGGACCGCTTCAACGACAGGGCGCAGCCGCTGCTGGCGCAGTGGGGTATCAACGCGCAACTGGACCTGGCCAGCTTGAAGACGTTTGTGCGTGACCATCTGAGCGCCAACTTTGAGGACAGTCTGGGCCCGGTGATGGCGTCGGTCAAGCTCGGCGGAAGCGTGGCACTGTCGGTGGTGGGTAATGCGGTGCTGATTCCGGTGGTGCTGTTTTATTTACTGCTGGATTGGGCTTCGGTGGTGCGCCTGCTGTTGGGCTTGGTGCCGCCGCGTCTGCGCCAGGGTGTGGACAGTTTTCTGGCCGAAGCCGACGCGGTGCTGGGCCAGTATCTGCGCGGGCAGTTGCTGGTGATGGGCGTGCTGGCCCTGTATTACGTGGTGGGTCTGGCGTTGTTTGGGCTCAAGCTGGCGCTGCCCATTGGTGTCTTCACCGGGTTGGCCATTGCCATTCCGTATCTGGGTTTTGGTTTTGGGCTGGTGCTGGCGCTGCTGGCGGGCAGCCTGGAATTTGCCGCCACCGGCGGTGTGATGCAGGCGCTGCTGATGGTGGGCGTGGTGTACGGCATCGGCCAGGTGGTGGAGAGTTTTTACCTCACGCCCAAGCTGGTGGGCAAGCGCATCGGGCTGCATCCGCTGGCCGTTATTTTTGCCCTGCTGGCGTTTGGCCATGCGCTGGGCTTTATTGGCGTGTTGATTGCCTTGCCCAGCAGTGCCGTGCTGTACGTGGCGCTGCGCCGGGCCACGCGCACCTACAAGGCCAGTCGGCTCTACGGCGGATGAAGGCGCCCCAACAACTGGTGTTGGACATGGGGTTGGCCAACGGCCCCACGCTGGACAACTACCTGCCGGGTCCCAATGCACAGGCGCTGGACCACTTGCGGCTGTGGCTGGGGCAGGGCAGCGCGGCGCGTTCACCTCTGCCCATGTATGTGTGGGGCGAGTCTGGCTGCGGCAAAACCCACCTGCTGCGTGGCGTGCGTGCTGCGCTGGAGCAAGCCGGGCAGGGCGTGGGTTGGCTCGACGCCAAGAGCACCGACTCCGTCGCTTTTGATGCCAACTGGGCGGCGGTGCTGATGGACGATGTGCACGCCTTCAGCAGCGCGCAGCAGCACGCGGCGTTCAACTGGTTCGTGAACGCACAGACGCATCAGATGGCCGTGCTGGCGACGGGCAGTTTGCCACCAGCCGACTTGAAGCTGCGCGACGACTTGCGCAGCCGACTGGGATGGGGCCATGTTTTTGCGCTACAGGCGTTGGACGAGGCACAGCGCCGTACCGTGTTGCGCCAGCAGGCCAGCGCGCGCGGCATTGACTTAAGCGACGAGGTACTGGAATTCATGCTGACGCGCTTCAGCCGTGATCTGGGCAGCCTGATGGAACTGCTGGACCTGATGGACGGCTACGCGTTGCAGACCCGGCGCGCCATCACCATCCCGCTCATCAAATCCATGATGGACAACGTTTGATACATGACTCTGGTATGACCCCCAAGAAAAAGCTGACCCTGTTTGACCTGGATCACACGCTGATCCCGATCGACTCTGACTACGAGTGGGGCGTGTACACCACATCGCTGGGCTGGACCGATGCCGCCGAATTCACTCGCCGCAACGACGCCTTTTATGCCCAGTACCAGGCTGGCACCCTTGATATTCATGACTACGTGCGCTTTGCCACGGCCGCCATCTGTCGCCAGGGTGCGATCAAGTCAGAAGGTGCTCACGCAGATTTCATGAGGGCTGTGGTGCAAAAAGCTATTCAACCCCAGGCGCTGGATTTGGTGCGCAGCCACCAGACGGCAGGCGACCTGGTGGGCATCGTCACCGCTACCAATGAATTTGTCACGCGCCCGATTGCGCGCGCTTTTGGCGTGGATGAGCTGATTGCCATCAACCTGGTGCGCGACCCGGACAGCGGCTGGTTTACCGGCGAAATCGACGGCACGCCGTCGTTTCGTGAGGGCAAGGTGGCACGCGTGCAAGATTGGCTGGCGCAGCGCGGCCTGGATTGGGCTGCGCTGGAAACCACGTTTTACAGCGACTCCACCAACGACTTGCCCCTGCTGGAGCGCGCCAACCACCCGGTGGCCACCAACCCCGACGCTGACCTGCGTGCGTTGGCCGCGCAGCGCGGCTGGCGCATACTTGAGCTTTTCAAAAAAGAAAATGATTAAAAAATTTATCAACCGCTTGCTCGGCAAAGCCGACGCCGACAGTAACAGCAAATTTGGCAAACGTCTGGAGGTCGGTCCCGACGTGCACGGCATCAACCCCAAGCTGGTGGACGAGCGCGCCCTCAACGTGGTGCGCACCCTCAAGCAAGGTGGTTTTGAGGCCTATATTGTGGGTGGCGCGGTGCGCGACCTGATGCTGGGGCTGGCCCCGAAAGACTTTGACGTGGCCACCAACGCCACGCCGGAAGAAGTCAAAAAACTGTTTCGCCGCGCGTTCATCATCGGGCGGCGCTTTCGCATCGTGCACGTGGTCTATGGCCGTGGGCGCGAGCACGAGGTGATCGAAGTCTCTACCTTTCGCGCCTATCTGGACAACGCCGCCGCCGAGCAGGTGGCGGGCAACGAGAAAACCAGCAAGAGCGACCTGGCCGGCATGAAGCACGCGGTGGACTCTACCGGCCGCGTGCTGCGCGACAACGTCTGGGGCCCGCAGGACGAAGATGCGGCGCGGCGCGACTTCACCATCAACGCCATGTACTACGACCCCGAGACGCAGATCGTGGTGGACTACCACCACGGCATCAAGGACGCCAAAGCCAAAGTCATCCGCATGATTGGCGACGCCGCCACGCGCTATCGCGAAGACCCGGTACGCATCATCCGCGCGGTGCGCTTTGGTGCCAAACTTAATGCGCTGGGCTTCAAGCTCGACCCCAAAACCGCAGCGCCGCTGGTCAAAAGCCAGAAGTTGCTGCTGGAGGTGCCGCAAAGCCGCATGTTTGACGAGATGCTCAAGCTGCTGCAAACCGGCCACGCGCTGGCATCCATTGCCAAGCTGCGCGAGCTTGGCATGGCACGCGGCATCTACCCGCTGCTGGACGTGGTGGTGGAGCGCGCTGACCAATCGTTTGTTAAAGCTGCGCTGCTCGATACCGACCGTCGGGTGGGTGAGGGCAAACCGGTGGCGCCCAGCTTCTTGCTGGCCTGTGTGCTGTGGGCCGACGTGCGTGACGGTTGGGCGCAGCGCAGCAAAAACCAGCACGCGCATCCGGCGCTGCTCGACGCCATTGACGACGTGTTCAACGCGCGCATTGGCGACGTGTCCGGGCGCGGCAAGCTGGCCGCTGACATGCGCGAGATCTGGACCATGCAGCCGCGGTTTGACAAGCGCGTGGGCAGCGCACCGTTCGGCTTGGTGGAGCAGCCGCGCTTTCGGGCCGCGTTTGACTTCATGCGGCTACGTGCCGAGAACGGCGAAATCGACGAGGTGCTGTCCGACTGGTGGGAAGAATTCAGCCTGGCCCCTGACGACTTGCGTCGCGACATGGTGGATCAGGTGCGCCAGGAACTACAGCAGCGCCCGCGCACGGCGCGCGTGCGCCGGGGGCCACGCCCAGGGTCAGATGTCGCAACGGCCGACCCGGGCGATCTGTCAGACAGCACGGCGACGGTAGCGCCGGGCCGCACCAAAGTGCCTGTGCCGGGCGAACTCGAAGATGGCCTTGGGCCAGCCCCCTTGAAACATCGGCGTCGTCGGCGCAGCAAAGCGCAGGCGCGCAATGGTGGTACGCCAACGGCCGGTGACACGCCGGTTTGATCGCTTGAGCCGTATGTTGGCCCAACACGCAGGGGCGCGTGAACCGGTGCGCGCCTACATTGGGCTGGGTGCCAACCTGGGTGATGCACGCGCTGCCTTGCTGGCGGCGATGCAGGCTGTGGCTGACTTGCCGCAGATGCAACTGATGCGGCGTTCGTCCTTGTATCGGAGTGCCCCGGTGCAGGCCCATGGCCCGGATTTTATCAACGCGGTGGTTGCCGTTGACACCTGTCTGAACGCGCTCGAGCTGCTTTCAAAATTGCAGCAGATTGAAAACGCTGCGGGCCGCGTTCGACCCTATCCTAATGCGCCGCGCACTCTTGACCTGGACTTGCTGTTGTACGGCAGCGCACAAATCAGCAGCACCATCCTGACGGTACCGCACCCCCGCATGGCAGAGCGCGCCTTTGTGCTGCTGCCGTTGGCAGAGATTGCACACGAGATGGTGAACAAGGCCTCATTGGCAGGGCTGTCCGATCAGCGCATCGAGCGGCTGGCTTGAACTGGGGTTGACGCGCGCCGCTTAGGGGTCGAGCAGTAATAAGTTGGACAAAATAGGCCGTGATGGCGGGCGTCAGGCTAGGCGCAAAACGCGCGGTTTAGCTAGGCTAAACAAGCGGTTTGCAACGACGCATGGCACCCGCCAGTACGATCGCACTGTTCAAGTTATTGCTGCTTGACCACTTAGGCCAGTTCGGCGATCAATTCGATCTCAACACAGGCACCCAGCGGGATCTGTGCCACGCCAAAAGCGCTGCGCGCGTGCGCGCCCTTGTCGGCGCCAAACACCTGACCGAGCAGCTCACTGGCACCGTTGGTCACCAGGTGTTGCTCGGTGAAGTCGGCGGTGGAGTTGACCAGTGACATGAGCTTGACGATGCGCTTGACGCGGTTCAGGTCACCCACAGCGGCGTGCAGGGTGCCCATCAGGTCAATGGCGACGGCGCGCGCGGCGGCCTGGCCGTCGGCGGTGCTCAGGTTTTTGCCAAATTGCCCGACCCAGACCTTGCCGTCTTGCTTGGCAATGTGGCCGCTCAAAAAAACCAGCTTGCCGGTCTGGACAAACGGAACGTAGGCTGCGGCGGGTGCGGCCACAGGGGGCAGCGTGATGTTGAGTTCAGCGAGTTTGGCGTAAATGCTCATCGTTATTCCTTTAGTAAAAATGGCTTGTAACCCTTGTAAAACAAGCGCAAGCAGCTATAAAAAATGATATTCAGGCGCGTCCAAGGTGGGCCTGGCAAGGTGTCAGTTTAGCCGCATGGGTGAGGCGGCGGCGTTCGCCGTGTTGGCCTGTGGCTAACGATCAAAATATTGCAATATGAAATGCACTTCCTTATCGTAGAAACGTTTGACAAAAATCAACAACTCACCCACGCGTGGTAGCAAGATACGGCCCCGTTGCAAGGCCATGGGTATCTGATTCATGGACCGCTGTAACTCATGAGGAGACCCCATGTTTCAAGTACGAATCCACGGCCGTGGCGGCCAAGGCGTTGTCACCGGTGCCGAGATGATGTCCATCGCGGCTTTCATGGGCGGACGCCACGCCCAGGCCTTTCCCAGTTTTGGCTCCGAGCGCACCGGCGCGCCGGTGGTGGCTTTTTGCCGCATGGACGACAAAGAGATTCGTCTGCGCGAACCCATCATGCAGCCCGACGCCATCATCATCCAGGACCCGACGCTGCTGCACCAGGTGGACGTGTTTGGCGGCCTCAAAAAAGACGGCTACATCCTGATCAACACCACCAAAAGCTTTGCCGAGATGGGGTTGGAAGACTTCGTCAAAGACTTCCAGCCCGACCACTTGCTGACGGTGCCCGCCACCGAGCTGGCCATGAAACATGTGGGCCGACCCGTGCCGAACGTACCGCTGCTGGGTGCTTTTGCCGCCCTGGGTGGGCTGATTTCGCTCGATGCTGTCTTGCACGCCATCGGCGAGAAGTTTTCTGGCGCGGTCGCCAAGGGCAACCAGGCCGCCGCCCGCGAAGCCTATGAAATTGTGATGCAGCAAGAGAAAAGAGCCGAGGAAAGATCTGAGGAGACCGACCATGCTTGAACAATGCGAAGGTTCGCACGCCGTAGCCAAGGCCGTGGCGCTGAGCCGCCCCGAAGTGATTTGCGCCTACCCCATTTCCCCGCAAACCCACATCGTGGAGGGCCTGGGCGAGATGGTGAAGGCGGGCGACTTGAAGCCGTGCGAGTTCATCAATGTGGAGAGCGAATTTGCCGCTTTGAGCGTGGCCATTGGCTCGTCGGCGGCGGGGGCACGCTCGTACACCGCCACCGCCAGTCAGGGCTTGTTGTTCATGGCCGAAGCGGTGTACAACGCCAGCGGCCTGGGCCTGCCGATTGTGATGACGGTGGCCAACCGTGCCATTGGCGCGCCCATCAACATCTGGAACGACCACACCGACAGCATGAGCATGCGCGATGCCGGCTGGCTGCAGCTGTTTGCCGAAACCAACCAGGAAGCGCTGGACCTGCACATTCAAGCCTTCAAGATTGCCGAAGAGCTGTCGCTGCCGGTGATGGTGTGCATGGACGGCTTCATCCTGACGCACGCCTACGAGCGCGTGGATATGCCCAGCCAGGAGCAGGTGGACAAATTCTTGCCGCCCTACGAGCCGCGCCAGGTGCTGGACCCGAACGACCCGGTCACGATCGGTGCCATGGTCGGCCCCGAGGCGTTCACTGAAGTGCGTTATCTGGCCCACGCCAAACAGATGCAAGCGCTTGATCTGATTCCGCAGATTGCTACAGAATTCAAAGCGCAATTTGGCCGAGATTCGGGCGGCCTGATCAAGACCTACCTGACCGAAGACGCCGACACCATCGTCATTGCGCTGGGCTCCGTGCTCGGCACGATCAAGGACACAGTGGATGGGCTGCGCGCGCTGGGGCACAAGGTGGGCGTGCTGGGCATTACCTCGTACCGGCCGTTCCCGATCAACGCCATTCGCGACGCTACGGTGCGTGCCGAGCGCATTGTGGTGATTGAAAAGTGCTTTGCCGTGGGCATTGGCGGCATTGTGTCGCGCGACGTGCGCAGCGCCGTGCGCAACCGCCCGCAACCGGTCTATACCGTGGTGGCGGGGTTGGGCGGGCGTGCCATCACCCAGGATGCTGTGCACAAATTATTGCTGCAGTCCTTTACCGACAAGCTGGATCTGCTCACCTTTTTGGACTTGGACTGGGACATTGTGAACCGTGTGCTGGAGCGCGAAAAAGTCAAACGCCGCTCCGGCCCGGTGGCCGAAGGTGTGCTGCGCGATATTGGCACGGTGGCAGCGGGGTCTGTCTGAAACTTTGCGGGACAGACCAAAGCGACACGCAGTGAGCCAGCTCTGTCCTCAACATACTGAGACTTTGCGGGACAGACCGCAGTTACACGCAGTGAGCCAGCTCTGTCCTCAACATAATGAGACTTTGCGGGACAGACCAAAGCGACACGCAGTGCGCGTGCTCTGTCCTCAACTGATTAGGAATTAGAAATGGAACAAGCAACTGTCAAGTTTTACCAGACCGGCACCTTCACCGTAGGCAACCGCCTGCTAGCGCCGGAACAGCGCAGCGTGCAGGCCGGGCCGCAGCGGCGCAATTCACTCAACTCGGGTCACCGCGCCTGCCAGGGCTGCGGTGAGGCGCTGGGTGCACGCTACGCCATTGACGCAGCCATGGCGGCGACCAACGGCCAGTTGATTGCGGCCAACGCCACCGGCTGTCTGGAGGTGTTTTCCACGCCGTACCCCGAAACCTCGTGGCAAATGCCCTGGGTGCACTCGCTGTTTGGCAACGCCGCTGCCGTGGCCACCGGCATTGCCGCGGCCATGAAAGCCAAAGGCCGCCCCGAAGTCCGCGTGGTGGCGCAAGGCGGTGACGGGGGCACCACCGACATCGGCTTTGGCTGCCTGTCTGGCATGTTTGAGCGCAACGACGACGTGCTCTACATCTGCTACGACAACGAGGCCTACATGAACACCGGTGTGCAGCGCTCCAGCGCCACGCCACCGGCGGCACGCACCGCCACCACCATGCCGGTCGGGCCGAATCCGGGCAACGACTTTGGCCAGGGCAAGAACGTGCCGTTGATTGCCATGGCGCATGAGATTCCCTATGTGGCGACCGCCACGGTGGCTGATTTGCGCGACCTGGAACGCAAGGTCACCAAGGCGATGTCGATCCACGGTGCGCGCTACATTCACATTTTTGTGCCGTGCCCGCTGGGCTGGGGTGCGCCGTCGCAAGACACCATCAAGCTGTCCAGAATGGCGGTAGAAAGCGGTATGTTCCCGGTGTTTGAAGCGGAGGCGGGCGTTGTGACCGGCGTGCGCAAGATTCGCCACCAAATACCCATTGAAGACTATCTGCGGCCGCAACGCCGCTTTGCCCACCTGTTTGGCAAACACCCGGACGTGGCCACCATCGCGCGCCTGCAAGCGCGTGCCGACCGCAACATCCGCCGCTTTGGCCTGCTGGACTAATCAGTAGAGGAAAGAATCATGGAAAAACCTTTTGCCATCACTTTGGATGTCGGCACCTCGCTGGCCAACCACACCGGTTCCTGGCGCACCAACCGGCCGGTCTATCTGAGCCGCAAGCCACCGTGCAACCACCAATGCCCCGCCGGGGAAAACATCCAGGCCTGGCTGTTTCTGGCTGAATCGGGCAACTACGAAGGCGCCTGGCGCAAGCTGGTGGAAGAAAACCCGTTTCCCGCCATCATGGGCCGCGCCTGTTACCACACCTGTGAAGGGGCTTGCAACCGGGGTCAGCTTGATTCGGCCGTCGGCATCAACTCGGTGGAGCACTTTTTGGGTGACCAGGCCATTGCCCAGGGCTGGAAGTTTGTGCCACCTGCCATGCAGACCGGCAAAAAGGTGCTGGTGGTGGGGGCCGGGCCGTCTGGCTTGTCAGCGGCCTACCACCTGGCCATGCTGGGACACAGCGTCACCATGTATGAAGCAGGCCCGCTGCCGGGCGGCATGATGCGCTTTGGCATTCCGCAATACCGCCTGCCGCGCAACGTGATTGATGCCGAGGTGCAGCGCATCGTCGATCTGGGCGTGCAGATCACCTACAACACCAAGGTCAGCAACGTGCTGGAAACCAAGCAGCAAGGCGGCTTTGATGCCGTGTTTCTGGCCGTGGGCGCGCACATTGCCAAGCGTGCTTACATTCCGGCGGGCGACTCAGCACACGTGCTTGACGCCGTGTCGGTGTTGCGCTCGATGGAAGGCGAAGACAAGCCGCTGCTGGGACGCAAAGTGGTGGTGTATGGCGGTGGCAACACGGCCATTGACGTGGCGCGTACCGCCAAGCGACTCGGGGCCACCGAGTCCATCATCGTCTATCGTCGTAACCGCGAAAAAATGCCCGCGCATGACTTTGAGCTCGAAGAAGCGCTGCAAGAAGGCGTGCTGGTCAAATGGCTGTCCACCATCAAGCAGGCCGGTGAATCGTCGATCACGGTCGAAAAGATGGCGCTGGACGATCAGGGCTTTCCGCAGCCCACGGGCGAATTTGAAACCCTGGAAGCCGACTCGGTGGTGCTGGCGCTGGGGCAGGACGTGGACTTGTCGCTGATCGAGGGCATCCCCGGTCTGGTGGTGCAAGACGGTGTGGTGCAGGTCAACGCGCAGATGATGACCGGTCACGCGGGTATTTTTGCCGGCGGCGACATGGTGCCCGCCGAGCGCAACATCACCGTGGGCATTGGCCACGGCAAGAAGGCCGCGCGCAACATCGACGCCTGGCTGCGTGGCAGCGTCTATACGCCACCGCCCCAAAGCGAAGTGGCCGGGTTCGAGAAGCTCAACACCTGGTATTACAGCGACGCGCCCAAGACTGTGCGCCCGGTGCTTGACATCATCCGCCGCCAAAGCACGTTTGAAGAAGTGCAGGGCGGTCTGGATGAGACCAACGCCCTCTTTGAAGCGCGGCGTTGCCTGTCGTGCGGCAACTGTTTTGAATGCGACAACTGCTACGGCGTGTGCCCGGACAATGCGGTCATCAAGCTCGGTCCCGGCAAGGGTTTTGAGTTCAACTACGACTACTGCAAGGGCTGCGGCATTTGCGTGTCAGAGTGTCCGTGCGGCGCCATCAAAATGGTGCCCGAAGAGATTTAAACGGCTTGAATCAGCTTGAACGGGGCACAATCAGGGTTATGTTCTGCCCCTTTTTTTGGAGTGCATCATGTTCAAGCATCTTCTGGTTCCGGTGGATGGTTCTGCCACCTCACAAACGGCCGTCGGCAAGGCGACCGATCTGGCCCGTGCCTTTGGCGCGCAGGTGACGGTGATTTATGTGATCGACCCCTATCCGTTTACCGGTGTGGGGACCGACTTTGCCTACGGCCAGGCTGAATATCTGAGCGCAGCTACGGCAGAGGCCAATGCTGCCGTGCACGCCGCCAAGGAGTCGTTTGTTAAAGCCGGTGTGGTGGTGGATACCTCGGTCATTGAGGCGCACACCGCCTGGCGCGGCATTGTGGAAGCGGGCGCGTCACTGGGCGCCGACCTGATCGTGATGGGCTCGCACGGCCGCAGCGGCCTTGAAAAACTGGTGCTGGGCAGTGTGGCGCAGGCCGTGCTGTCGCATACCAAATTGCCAGTGCTGGTGGTACGCGACTGAATTCAGCACCCCTCAAAAAAAGCGACCCGCAGGTCGCTTTTATCAAAACCTATAGCTTCTCGCCCTTATCTGGTAAGGATTAGAAGCTATTTTTATCAATCAACCGCACTGCCCGACGTACCCGCAGGCGGTGCAGAAGTCGCAGCCGTCTTTGTGGATCATGGTGGCGTTGCCGCATTCGGGACAGGGCTTGCCGGCCATGGGGCGGCTGGCGGCTGCTGCTGCGGGGGCGTTGTCGTCTTCACGCGGGGCGTCTAGCACACCCATGTCGCGCAGCGGAAAGCCTTGCTCGTTCAAGATGCCCAGCATGGCGTAGCGATGGATGATCAGGCGCGCAATGTAGGCCACGGTGGAGGGCCAGGTTTGCTGGCGTTTTTCACCATTGGGTAGCCCCGGCACAAAGGCCATGAAGTGGCCCAGTGGCTCAGCGTAGTTGAGCAGCTTGCGCAGCTTCATGCCGATCCAGGCCGGGTCAATCACGCGCATGTCCAGGCTTAGCAGGCGTGCCAGGCCGTCCATCGCCTTGGGGTAGTTGCCAGAGAATCCCACCGCGCAGGGGCGCGTGGTCATGTTGCCTTCAGCGTCGGGCAGGTTCACTTCTTTGAGCGTGACGGTGAAATCTTCGCCGGTGGCGGGGTTGGCCACATCGACCGCCCAGGCTAAAGTACCCGAGGGACCGGTCAGCGGCTCGCTGTGGCTGAACATGGCGTCCAGCACCGGGGTGCTGGTGGCGCTGGCATCGGCCGCTTTTTTGCCCGACTGCGCGGCGAGCTGGTCGCAGCGCCAGCGGATCACCGCAGCGGTGGCCGCGACCACGCCCGGGAACGGACGCTTTTCGCCGTGCGGGGGGAAAGGCATGTCAAACGGATGTTCTTCACGCACGGTGGCCAGTGCGTCCAATTTGAGCGCCAGCCAGGCCGGGTCGTTGGCGCGCAAGTCCATCGACAAAGTCTTGGCCATGGCCCCCAGACCGCGCGGTTGCTCAGCCCCGTTGACCCAGACCTCAAACGGCTGTAGCCCTTTTCCGTCTTGGGCCGGCAGCTCCCCAATAAAGAGCGCAAAGTCGCCAAACGGATGGTGCACCATGAAGGTCCAGGCACCGTTGCCACCCGGCACGTCGGGGCGACCGGGCCAGCGTAGGCTCGACAGCACGGCGGTGGGCAGACGGTCGAGCTTGAGGCGGTGGTTGGTGCCTTCAATCTCCAGCGGTTTGGCGGGTGTGGCGGTGGGCGTGACGCTGAGCACCGAGCCCAGTACGCTGTTAGGGCGATAGGTAGCCAGGCCCTTCAACCCAGCTTGCCAGGCCTGGGTGTACAGGCCTTGAAAGTCTTCATACGGGTAGTCCGCTGGCACATTGACCGTTTTGGAGATGGCCGTGTCCACATAGGGCGCCACCGCAGCGACCATCTCGGCATGGGCTTGCGCGCTCATTTCAAGCGCGGTCACAAAGGCGTCAGTCAGCGGTGTGTCGGCACCTTTGAGGTGGCGGTACAGACGCCAGGCGTGGTCTTCCACCGCGTATTCTTTGGAGCTGCCGTCGGCCATGCGTTTTTTGCGGGTGTAGCTCCAGCTGAAGGCCGGCTCGATGCCGTTACTGGCGTTGTCGGCAAATGCCAGGCTGATGGTGCCGGTGGGGGCAATCGACAGCAGGTGCGAGTTGCGCAGACCTTGCGCGCGAATTTTGGTTTTGAGTTTGGCCGGCAGGCGCGAGGCAAAATTTTGTCCACTGAAGTACAGGTCGGCGTTAAACAGCGGAAACGCGCCGCGTTCGGTGGCCAGGTCGCTGGAGGCAGCGTAGGCGGTGTCGCGCATCAACTCGGAAATTTGGCGCGCCATCTCGCGTGCGGGTGCCGTGTCGTAGCGCAGTCCGAGCATGATCAACGCGTCGCCCAGGCCGGTATAGCCCAAGCCCACGCGCCGCTTGGAGGCGGCTTCGGCCTGCTGCGCCGGTAGCGGCCAGACGCTGGCGTCGAGCACGTTGTCAAGCATGCGTACCGCCACTTTGGCCACCGCCGCAAAACCATCACTGTCAAAACGGGCCTGGTCGCTGAAGGGTTCGCGGACAAAACGCGTCAGATCAATCGAACCCAGGCAGCAGCAGCCGTAAGGTGGCAGTGGTTGCTCGGCACACGGGTTGGTACTAGCGATGGTTTCACAATAGGCCAGGTTGTTGTCACGGTTCATTGTGTCGATGAACAGCACGCCCGGCTCGGCATGGTCGTAGGTGCTGCGCATGATCTGGTCCCACAGGTCGCGCGCGCGCAGTTTGCGGTACACCCAATGGCCGCTGGCTTCGTCCAGGTAGGCCCCGTCGGCCTTGGCCTGTGCGCCGGGTTCTGCGCGGTGTACCAGTGCAAAGTCGGCGTTTTCTTGCACCGCCTGCATGAAGTTGTCGGTGACGCCGACAGAGATATTGAAGTTGCGCAGGTCACCTTTGTCTTTGGCGTGGATGAATTCTTCTACGTCTGGGTGGTCGCAGCGCAGCACGCCCATTTGGGCGCCGCGGCGCGCGCCCGCTGATTCGACCGTTTCGCACGAGCGGTCAAACACGCGCATGTAGCTCACCGGGCCGCTGGCGCTGCTTTGGGTGCTGCCGACCCAGGCACCGCGCGGGCGGATGCGCGAAAAGTCGTAACCCACGCCGCCACCGCGGCGCATGGTTTCAGCGGCTTCGGTGAGCGCCGTGTAGATGCCGGGGTGGCCGTCTTCAATGTGGGCAATCGAGTCACCCACAGGCTGCACAAAACAGTTGATGAGGGTGGCCGACAGCGTGGTGCCAGCGGCGGATTGAATGCGCCCGGCGGGCAAAAAGCCGTTTTGCAATGCGGTCAGGAATTTGGCTTCCCAGGCGGCTTGCTCGGTCGGCTTTTCGACGTTGGCCAGTGCGCGCGCGACGCGCTGGTTGACGTCTGCGACCGACTTTTCGTCGCCCTTGCTGTATTTTTCGATCAGCACTTCTTCGCTGATGGGTTGCGCTGGCAGCGCCAGCTGGGCAGGGGCGCGGTCGGTTGTCTGTGATGTCATGTAATTACCTCCTGGGGTCATTGAAAACGTGGCTTGGGGCACTGAAACAGGGCCCCATGTTGATTTGGGTGCGTTGTGTGAAAGCGCAGATTAGACACTAGATGTAGTGTTCATCCAATAAGTATTTACTATATGTAGTGTTTTGATCATGAATAGCTGCATTGGGCCATCGTCTTTGAAGCGCCGTCCGCGTCAGACCTGCCATCGGTGCTACAGCTTTTGTTGCGCGCTTAAGATCAGTCCCTTTCTTCAACAAAAAGTGATATTTGATGTCAGATTCTGGTAAGGTTTTGGGAGAATTGCAGCCTGTCGCCGGGTCTGCCCGGCAGGCCGCCGCCGACGGGTCGGATGTCTTTGTCAGTTACCCAGGCTCGCCCTTTGAGCTGTACCAGCCCTATCCACCGGCGGGTGACCAACCGCAGGCCATCGAACAGCTCACGCAGGGCGTGCAAAACGGCGAAGTGTTCCAGGTGCTGCTGGGTGTGACCGGCTCAGGCAAGACCTTCACCATGGCGAATGTGATTGCGCGCCTGGGGCGCCCGGCCATTGTGTATGCGCCCAACAAGACGCTGGCGGCGCAGCTCTACAGCGAATTTCGCGAATTCTTTCCGAACAACGCGGTGGAATACTTTGTCAGCTACTACGACTACTACCAGCCCGAGGCCTACGTGCCGCAGCGCGACCTGTTCATTGAGAAAGACAGCGCCATCAACGAGCACATCGAGCAAATGCGCTTGAGCTGTACCAAAAGCCTGCTGGAGCGGCGCGACGTGGTGATTGTGGCCACCGTGTCGGCCATCTATGGCATTGGCCAGCCCGAGGCGTATCACAAGATGGTGATGACCTTGAGAGCCGGCGACACGCTGGGGCAGCGCGACATGATTGCGCAACTGGTTCGCATGCAGTACCAGCGCAACGATGTGGACTTTGCGCGCGGCACGTTTCGGGTGCGTGGCGACACCATCGACATCTTTCCGGCGGAGCATTCCGAAATGGCGATCCGCGTTGAGCTGTTCGACGCCGAGATTGAAAGCCTGCAATTGTTTGACCCGCTGACTGGGCGTATCCGGCAGAAAATCCCGCGTTTTACGGTCTATCCCAGTAGCCACTACGTGACGCCGCGCGAGCAGGTGCTGTCTGCGGTGGAAGCTATCAAAATTGAACTGGCTGAGCGCATCAAGGAATTTGTGAGCCAGGGCAAGCTGGTCGAAGCGCAGCGCATTGAACAACGCACCCGCTTTGACCTGGAAATGATGACCGAGGTGGGCCACTGCAAGGGCATCGAAAACTACAGCCGCCACCTGAGCGGCTCCGCACCGGGCGAACCGCCCGCCACCTTGACCGACTATTTGCCCAAAGACGCGTTGATGTTCATGGACGAAAGCCACGTATTGATAGGTCAGTTCGGCGGCATGTACAACGGCGACCGTTCGCGCAAGCAAACGCTGGTGGACTATGGCTTTCGGCTGCCCAGCGCGCTGGACAACCGGCCGCTCAAGTTCGAAGAATTCCAGACCCGCATGCGCCAGTTGATCATGGTGTCGGCCACGCCCGCGCAGTGGGAGTTGGACCACGCCGGGCAGGTGGTGGAGCAGGTGGCGCGCCCCACCGGCCTGGTGGACCCCGAGGTGGAGGTACGCCCGGCCAGTCGCCAAGTGGACGACGTGCTGCAAGAAATACGCCTGCGTGTTGAAAAAGCTGAGCGCGTGCTGATCACCACGCTGACCAAGCGCATGGCCGAGCAGCTCACCGACTATCTGGCCGAAAACGGCGTCAAGGTGCGCTATTTGCACAGCGATATTGATACGGTCGAGCGCGTTGAGATCATCCGCGACCTGCGCCTGGGGGCGTTTGACGTGTTGGTGGGGATTAACCTGTTGCGCGAGGGGCTGGACATCCCGGAGGTGTCGCTGGTGGCAATTCTGGACGCCGACAAGGAGGGTTTTTTGCGTTCCGAGCGTTCACTCATCCAGACCATCGGACGCGCCGCGCGCAACGTGCAGGGGCGGGCGATTTTGTACGCCGACAAGATCACCGATTCGATGCGACGCGCCATGGGGGAAACCGAGCGCCGCCGCACCAAGCAGGTGGCGCACAACCTGGCGCATGGCATCACGCCGCGCTCGATCGTCAAGCAGGTGCGCGACCTGATCGACGGGGTCTATAGCGAAAAGGCGGGCAAAGAGGCCGACAAGCTTGAGCGCGAAGCCATGCAGCGCGCGCAGGTGCAGGACATGAGCGAAAAAGACATTGCGCGCGAAATCAAACGGCTTGAAAAGCGCATGCTGGAGCACGCCAAAAACCTGGAGTTTGAGCAGGCCGCGCGAGTACGTGACCAGTTGGTGGTGCTCAAGCAACAAGCCTTTGGCGCGGTGGTTCACGACGATGTTGTGGTGTCAGGAATGACCGTAAAAACCAATAGCCCTAAAAAGTGACTGGTTGGTATTAGTACTTGACTAAAATACTCAATGTCTGCTATACTTGAACGCAATAGTAGGTTTTTAACGGTACTTTTTCAGGAGCTTGCCATGCGTCTCACTACCAAAGGCCGCTTTGCGGTCACTGCGATGATCGATCTGGGGCTGCGCCAATCGTCCGGCCCGGTCACGCTGGCAGCGATCAGCCAGCGCCAGCAAATTTCACTGTCGTACCTGGAGCAGCTGTTTGGCAAGCTGCGCCGGCATTGTCTGGTGGAATCCACCCGTGGCCCGGGCGGCGGTTACACGCTGGCCAAGTCGCCGCAAGACATCACGGTGGCGGAGATCATTACTTCGGTCGATGAGCCGCTGGATGCCACACAGTGCGGTGGCAAGGAAAACTGCCTGGGTGAAGGTGCGCGCTGCATGACGCACGATTTGTGGGCCTCGCTCAACACCAAAATGGTGGAGTTTCTGGACTCAGTGAGCCTGCAAAAACTGGTCGATGACCAGCTTGCCAAAGGTTTTGAGGTGGAATCAAAGCCTACACTCAAGCGTGCCATTTCCACCTTGTCGCCACTCAAGCCGATGCGCGTGAACGCCCCCAATTCGGTCTTTGCGCTGGGCGCTAGTTACGCCAAGGCCTGAAAGTGGTTGTGTAAACCTTTCAAAAAACATTCATCATGAGCAGTACCCCGCATTTCCCCATTTACATGGACTACAGCGCCACCAACCCGTGCGACCAGCGCGTGGTGGACGCCATGATCCCGTGGTTGCGTGAACACTTTGGCAACCCTGCCTCGCGCAGCCACGCGTGGGGCTGGGAGGCCGAACAAGCCGTTGAAACCGCGCGTGGTCATGTGGCGGCGCTGATCAACGCTGACCCGCGCGAAATCATCTGGACCAGCGGTGCCACCGAATCGAACAACCTGGCGCTCAAAGGCGCAGCGCACTTCTACCAAGACAAAGGCAAGCACATCATCACCGTCAAGACCGAGCACAAGGCCGTGCTTGACACCTGTCGTGAGTTGGAGCGCCAGGGTTTTGACGTGACCTACATGGACGTGCAGCCCGACGGTTTGGTCAACCTGGACGCTTTCAAGGCCGCCATCCGCCCCGACACCATCCTGGCCAGCGTGATGTTCGTCAACAACGAAATCGGCGTCATTCAGGACGTGACGGCGCTGGGCACGATTTGCCGCGAAAAGGGCGTGATTTTTCATGTCGATGCCGCGCAGGCCACCGGGCGCGTGCCGTTTGATATCAGCAAGTTGCCCGTTGATCTGATGAGTCTGACCAGCCACAAAACCTACGGCCCCAAGGGTATTGGCGCCTTGTTTGTGCGGCGCAAGCCGCGCGTGCGCATCGAGGCGCAAATGCACGGCGGCGGTCACGAGCGCGGCATGCGCAGTGGCACGCTGCCCACACACCAATGTGTGGGTATGGGCGAGGCCTATCGCATTGCCAAGCTGGAGATGATGGACGAACTGCCGCGCATCCAGGCGCTGCACGACCGCTTGGTGGCTGGCTTGTCCAAGATCGACCAGGTGTTCGTCAACGGCCACTTGACGCAGCGCGTGCCGCACAACCTGAATATCAGTTTCAACTATGTTGAGGGCGAGTCGCTCATCATGGGCATCAAGGGTCTGGCGGTGAGCAGTGGCTCGGCCTGCACCAGCGCCAGCCTGGAGCCCAGCTATGTGCTGCGCGCGCTGGGCCGCAGCGACGAGCTGGCGCACAGCAGCCTGCGCATGACGATCGGGCGCTGGAGCACGCAAGAAGAAATCGACTACGCCATCGACACGATTACCAGCAACGTGGCGCGCTTGCGCGAGCTCAGTCCGCTGTGGGATATGTACAAAGAAGGCATCGATATTTCCACCATTCAATGGAGTGCTCATTGAATACCCCCGTGCCGCTGGCTCCGCTCCCCCTCAAGGGGGCGATGCCAGTGGCCCGGCAGAGCCGGTTCCAAGGCATCCCGGGCTAAAGGCTTCGCGCAATTGAATTGTTTTTTGAAGGAGAAGCACCATGGCATATTCAGACAAAGTAGTGGATCACTATGAAAACCCGCGCAACGTGGGCTCTTTTGACAAGGGCGACGATTCGGTCGGTACCGGGATGGTCGGTGCACCCGCGTGCGGCGACGTGATGAAGTTGCAGATCAAGGTGAACCCCGACACCGGCGTGATCGAAGACGCGCGCTTCAAGACCTACGGCTGTGGTTCGGCCATTGCGTCGAGCTCGCTGGTGACCGAATGGGTCAAAGGCAAGACGCTGGCGCAGGCGGCGGAGCTAAAAAATAGCCAGATCGCGGAAGAATTGGCGCTGCCACCTGTCAAAATCCACTGTTCGATTTTGGCGGAGGATGCCATCAAGGCGGCGGTCAACGACTACCGCCAAAAACATGGTGCTCCCCAAGCCGCCTGAGTCTGATTTTTTTGCCGTGGCAGGCTACTACGTCGGCCACGGCGGTTCCTAGCAAAGCATTTTTCATCATGGCGATTACGCTAACCGAAGCCGCTGCCCGGCATGTGAACCGTTACCTGGCCAAGCGCGGGCAGGGCGTTGGCGTGCGACTGGGCGTCAAGACCACCGGCTGTTCCGGTCTGGCCTACAAACTTGAATACGTCGATGAGATTGGCCCCGACGACCTGGTCTTTGAGGGCCACGGCGTGAAGGTGCTGGTGGACCCCAAGAGCCTGGCCTACATCGACGGCACCGAGCTGGACTTTGTGCGCGAGGGGCTCAACGAAGGCTTCAAGTTCAACAACCCCAGAGAGCGTGACCGCTGCGGCTGCGGCGAGTCTTTTCGCGTGTGAATCTTCAAGACAACGATTTCGAGCTGTTCGGGTTGGTGGCCCGCTATGCGCAGGACCGCGCCGCGTTGGACGCGCGCTGGAAAGACCTGCAGCGTCAGGTGCACCCGGACAAGTTTGCCGACCAGGGCGCAGCGGCGCAGCGCGTGGCCATGCAGTGGTCGGTGCGCATCAACGAGGCGTACCAGCGCCTCAAAGACCCCCTCAAGCGTGCGGCCTATCTGTGTGAGCTCAACGCCGCGCCGGTCAACGCCGAAAACAACACTGCCATGCCCGCGCCTTTTTTGATGCAGCAAATGCAATGGCGCGAGGATCTGGACGACGCGCAGGGTGCTGAAGAACTGGAACAAATCAGGCTGCAGTGCTTGTCAGCAAAGCGCGAGACGCTTCAAAACATAGAGCAGTTGCTGGATGATGCGCATGACTACGCGGGTGCGGTGGCGCAGGTACGCGCGCTCATGTTCATCGAACGCTTCATGGCCGACGTGGATGCCCGTCTGGACGAAATCGAAACCTGAATTTTCAAGCCGGTGCGCGCCTGTGGCTGCACCGCGTCACAACCAACATGGCACTTCTTCAAATTTCCGAACCCGGGCAAACGCCCAACCCGCATGAACGGCGCATTGCCGTGGGTATTGATCTGGGCACCACGCATTCACTGGTAGCCAGCGTGCGCCACGGCGTGGCTGAATGCCTGCCGGACGCACAAGGCCAGGTGATTGTGCCGTCGGTGGTGCGCTACCTGGAAGGGGGGGGTCGCCAGATCGGTTTTGACGCCATCGCTGCAGGTGTGGGCGACCCGCAAAACACCATTGCCTCAGTCAAGCGTTTCATGGGGCGCGGGCTAAAAGACGTGGCGCTGGCGGGGCGCTTGCCCTACCAGTTTGTTGATCACCCTGGCATGTTGGGTTTGCAGACGGTGCAAGGCGAAAAATCTCCAGTAGAAGTGAGCGCCGACATTCTGGCCACCTTGCGTTACCGCGCTGAAGACACCTTTAATGCTGACCTGTACGGAGCCGTTATCACCGTGCCGGCGTATTTTGATGACGCGCAGCGCCAGGCCACCAAGGACGCCGCGCAACTGGCCGGGTTGAATGTGCTGCGCCTGATCAACGAACCCACCGCTGCCGCCATTGCCTACGGCCTGGACAACGCCAGCGAAGGCGTGTATGCCATTTATGACCTGGGTGGTGGCACGTTTGATATCTCGATTCTGCGCCTGACCCAAGGTGTATTTGAGGTGGTTGCCACCGGTGGCGATTCAGCGCTGGGCGGTGACGATTACGACCACGCGCTGGCCGATTGGGTGCTGGCACAAACCGGTGTAGCCGCTGCAAGCGCCAGCGACAAGGCTGCTTTGAAGACAGCGGCACGCGCCTGCAAAGAAGCACTGACTGCATCAGATTCTGTAGCATTCAAGGCAAGGGTGGCGGGGGCTGAAGTCGTATTTGACGTGAAACGTTCCGACTTTGAAGCGGCCACCCAAAAGCTCACCGCGCGTACCCTGCAAGCGGTGCGCAAGGCGCTGCGCGACGCCAAACTGGAGCCCAGCGAGGTCAAGGGCGTGGTCATGGTGGGTGGCTCCACGCGCATGCCGCACATTCAGCGCGCTGTGGGCGATTATTTTGGCCAGACGCCGCTGACCAACCTGAACCCGGACGAAGTGGTGGCGCTGGGCGCAGCGATCCAGGCGAATCAGCTGGCCGGCAACAACCCCGGTGGCGACTTGCTGCTGTTGGACGTGATTCCCCTGTCGCTGGGCATTGAAACCATGGGCGGCTTGGTGGAACGCATCGTGCAGCGCAACGAGACCATTCCCTGCGCACGGGCACAAGACTTCACCACCTACATCGACGGCCAGACTGCGCTGGCGCTGCATGTGGTACAGGGCGAGCGCGACCTGGTGGCGGACTGCCGTAGCCTGGCGCGGTTTGAGTTGCGCGGCATTCCGCCCATGGCCGCCGGTGCCGCTCGCATTCGCGTCACCTTCACCGTGGACGCCGACGGCTTGCTGAGTGTTTCTGCGCGCGAACAGGTGAGTGGCGTCGAGGCCAGCATTGCCGTCAAGCCGTCGTACGGCTTGGGCGACGAACAAATCACCCGCATGCTGGCCGACAGTTATGCCAGCGCCGAGTCCGACTTGCAGGCGCGCGCCATTGCCGAAGCACGGGTGGACGCCGACCGCATGATTCTGGCCACGCAAAGCGCGCTGGACGCCGACGGTGATCTGCTCGATGCCGCGCAGCGCGCAGACATTGAACAATTGATGCGCCAGGTACGCGCCGCCTGCGATCTGGACGACGCCCCGGCCATCGAGGCCATCACCACCATGCTGGCCAAGGGCACTGAGGCATTTGCCGCTCTGCGCATGAACCGCGGCATCCAGCAGGCGCTGGCCGGCAAGAACATTGAAACCATCTGAAAATTGCGGGTCAGACCACTTTGCGCAGCAAATGTGCTCTGACCCCACTGATAAAGACTATGCCCACCATCAAAATTCTTCCTCACCCTGAGTATTGTCCCGCTGGCGCCGAGGTGTCCGCTCCTGCAGGCACTTCGATCTGCGAGGCACTGCTGGAAAACCACATCCCGATCGAACATGCGTGCGAGATGAGCTGCGCCTGCACCACCTGCCACGTGATCGTGCGTGAGGGCTTCAAGTCTTTGGCACCGTCCGAGGAGGAAGAAGACGACCTGCTGGACAAAGCCTGGGGCCTGACGCCCTTGTCGCGCCTGGGTTGCCAGGCGATCCTGGCGCAGCAAGACCTGGTGATCGAAATCCCCAAGTACAGCATCAACCACGCCAAAGAGGAACACTAACCAGAGCGTTCATTCAGCAGATTGCCCCAGACACCGACTAGCGGCGTGCGTTGGGTATCTGACGCAGCAAAATAAAGGAGGAGGCACGGGCGAAGCCCCAGCCGGGGGACATTTGCGGAGTCGGATGCCCAGCGTGCGCTGCGGGTTCAAATTGACATCAATGGAAGCACTCACTGCTATCGACCATGCGCCAAATCTTTCTCGACACTGAAACCACCGGTCTGGCGGCAGACAACGGCGACCGCATCATCGAAATCGGTTGCGTCGAAATGTTGCGACGCAAGCCCACCGGCAACAACCGCCACATCTACGTCAACCCGGGGCGTGACAGCCACGAAGAAGCGCTCAAGGTGCACGGCATTACCAGCGAATTTCTCAAAGACAAGCCGCGTTTTGAGGAAATTGTGGACGACTTGCTGGCGTACCTGAGCGGCGCGCACCTGGTCATCCATAACGCACCGTTTGACCTGGGTTTTCTGAACATGGAACTGGCCTTGCTGGGCCGCCCTAAACTCGAATCCGTGGTCGCCAGCGTGACCGACTCATTGGTGATGGCCAAAGAGCTGTACCCGGGCAAACGCAATTCGCTTGATGCCTTGTGCGACCGGCTCGAGGTGGACAACTCTGGCCGTGCACTGCACGGCGCGCTGCTCGACGCCGAGTTGCTGGCGGATGTTTATATCAACCTCACGCGCGGGCAAAACAACCTGCTGATGGACGACGCCAACGCGCAAGACGCCAGCGGGCACAGCGTGCCCCTGATAGATTTGCGTGCGTTTACCCTGCCGGTGATTGCGGCCAGTGCCGAAGAGGTGGCTGCGCACGAAGACGTGCTGCGGCAAATTGACGAGTCCAGCAAAGGCAAGACGGTGTGGCGCCAGCTTGACGCGGCTGTGCCCGCTGTTTGATCGCACGCGGCCACCTGCGGCCGCTTTTGCAGTGCACCCGTTCATGCGTTCCCAGCGGCTAGCCAACGCCTTGCCCTTGCTGGCCGTGCTGGGGTCAGTGACGGCGCTGGGCGTGGGCACGTCGTTTGCCAAGCAACTTTTTCCGATCGTTGGTTCTTTGGGCACGACCGCGCTGCGCGTGGGCCTGTCGGCCTTGCTGTTGCTGGCACTGTGGCGGCCCTGGCGCTGGCCGCTGGCGCGTGCCGACGCGGCTGCAGTTCTGCGCTATGGTGTGGCGTTGGGGTTCATGAACCTGTTGTTTTACATGGCCTTGCGTACCATTCCGTTTGGGCTGGCGGTGGCGATCGAATTTTCTGGACCTCTGGCGGTGGCGTTGTATTCGTCGCGCAAGCCGATTGACTTTGTCTGGTTGGCGCTGGCTGTCGTGGGCTTGAGCCTGCTGCTTCCCCTGGGACACAGCGCTGCGGCACTGGACGCAGTCGGGGTGCTGTTTGCGCTGGCTGCTGCGGTCTGCTGGGGTGCCTACATTGTGTTTGGCAAGCGGCTGAGCCACCTGCATGCAGGTCAGTCGGTGGCGCTGGGCTTGGGCGTGGCGGCGCTGGCCGTGCTGCCGTTTGGCGTCTGGCAGGCTGGCAGTAGCCTGTTGGTGCCGCAGACGCTGTTGTTCGGTCTGGGCGTGGCGGCGGTATCCAGTGCCATTCCGATCTCACTCGAAATGGTGGCTTTGAAGCGCCTGCCGCAAGAGGCGTTTGGCGTTATGACCAGCATGGAGCCCGCCGTTGCTGCCTTGCTGGGCTTGCTGCTGTTGCACGAGCAACTCACCGCTTTGCAGTGGTTGGCCATTGTCTGCATCATGCTGGCGGCGGCTGGCAGTTCGGTCACCGCGCGCCGGATGCCGACCGGCGTGCCAATCGCCGACCAGGTTCGCTAGGGCTAACTGCCAAGCATGCACATTCACCCCAAATGATGAAATTGACTCGTCATTCCCGCGCAGGCGGGAATCCATGGTTTGCTGAGATGCTGGATTCCCGCCTACGCGGGAATGACGAAGCTCGGCGTATTTCACGTTAACCCTTTGATGATTATTTAAATGGGGGTACACATAAAATATGTTGACGGTCGTCGAGACACCAGTTTTCCAAAACAGGCCGAAAAAATTTGCCGCCAAAGACATAAAAAGGTCGTGAACTATGGACATTAAAACGATTGACATTGAAAAAATCGCGCTGGCCATTGAAGCCGATGCGGGCGAATCAGATTCTGCGCGAGCAGGTGCTTACTGCGGCTTGAGCTGGCGCGGCTGGCCCAGCCCAAGAATCGCAACCGTCAAATTGTCTTGTCCCGGCCTATCTTTCGCCAAAACCGTCGTTACAAGCTCTTCGGCCAAGTGTTGCGCATCACCAGTCCAGCAAGCTGCAATTTCGCCACCGTCCAGAGCTGCATACAAGCCATCGCTGCACAGCAACATTTGGTCGCCCGCAACCAGCTCAAACGCTTGCGGATTTTGGTCTATCAAATCCAGTTGAGTCAGGCCCAGGTAACTGGTCAGTGCTGCCCGTTCGGGGTGGCTCTGGGCTTCTAGCACGCTGATCACCCCGTTGGCGGCATCACGGTCAAGCTCAACAGCAAAGACATGATCTTGCGTCAATTGCGTCAACTTGCCTTGGCGCAGCAAGTACAGGCGGCTGTCGCCAACGGATACCCAGTGCAAGACCTCTCCATGCACCACGGCTGCAACCAGCGTAGTGCCCACGTGTTCTTCACCAACTTGTTGCGCCAAATTGACAATGGCCTGGTTGGCTTTGTCCAATGCCTGTAGCAGCGCCACTGGCACGCTCTCGCCAGCGGGTTTTGCCATGTAGCTTTGCAAAAAAAATTGCACCGCCAAATGGCTCGCCTCTCCGCCACAGGCCATACCGCCCATGCCATCGGCCACCACAGCCAAAACACCGCCGTGAGCCACAAAAGCCTGATCGTCTTTGTCGCTGAAACCAAAAGCATCCTGCTGGCTGCTGCGCGCGCCAATGTGCTGACAGTTGCCGGGGTGAACCTGCATCACAGTCTTTTCAGAATCGTCAGACGCAATTCGGTTCGGCCCACCAAAATCAGATCACCATCACTTACCCTGCGTCGGCCTGTAATGGGCGATCCGTTAATGGCGGTGCCGTTGGTGGAGCCCAGGTCATCGACAAACAATAGGCCTCCCTCAGCTGACAAAACGCTGTTTCTGGATGAGACTTCACTGTCGTCGTCGATCACTACTGCGCAACTGGCGGCACGCCCGATCATCGACTCCGCGCCAACCTCTGTGCGCCATTCACGCCCACGATGGGCTCCGTTGACGGCTGTGAGTTGAATAGGCAGACCAGCGCGGGGTATGACCATGGCCGTGGCAGGTGTATCTATCGGTTTCTGAACAGTTTGGGGTGGCGTGGGTTCTGGCGATGGTGCGGGCGGAGACACGGGTTCAGACTTTTTACGCCGCGTCAGCAAAAACCCCAAAAATGCCACCACACCAGCGCCACCCGCAGCCCATAACCAAAGCGGCAAGCCTGCAACTGTTGCGGGTGCAACTGCGGCGGCGGGTTCAGATGCCGCAGCGGTCGGTGTCACCGCACCTGGCACCAGTCGCACTTCACTGGTGGCGGTCAAAACCCTCTGGTCTGCTTGAAGCTTGACGCGCAGCGGGTAAGCTCGGCCATCGCCAGGGCAAGCGGTGCACTCCAGCAGCAACAAATTGGCCTCGTGGATGGTGCCGTTTAGCGCGCTGTAAATCTGTGCCAAGGGTTTGCTGCCTGCCGCCACAAATTCGCCGCCGGAGGCATGTGCCAATGTCCCCAGCAGCTTGAAACCTTGATCTTTATCGGTGGCTGAAACGCTTGCGGCTGCAAAACCAATGGCATAAATCGGTACCGGTTCTTCCTGGATACGTGCCAGTGTTTCTGCCAGCGTACTGCCGCCCGCTGCGTCTGCAATACCGTCGCTTAAAGTCACAATCACGCGCCTGCGTGGCAGGTCTGCGTCAGCGCGTCGCCCCATGTCCAGCGCGCGCATCAGGCCCTCGTTCAGGCGTGTGTGTACGTCGGTCAGTGCCAGTTCATCGATTTTTGCCTTCAGCGCGGCTTTGTCTGCCGTGAAGTCTTGCACCGTCTTGACCGTTTCACCAAAGCTGACAATGGCTGCGCGGTCTTTGTCACTCATTTTTTCAGTCCATTGCATCAAGGCGCTGCGAATCTGGGCAAATTGGTCTGGTTTGAGCGACTTTGACACGTCAACTAAAAAGATCGTGGCAATGCCTTCACCCGTATTGGCAAACGCCTGAAAAGACTGTGGCACGGCCGGGTACGGGCCAATGTCAGCTTGCAGTTGGTCGGCTTTGATGTTTGATACCGCCGCGCCACTCTCTGATCGAATGTCCAAATAAACCGCCACCTTGGGTGTGGCTGCGCGCGCCTGGATGATGCGCACGCTGCCGGCCACCACTGAATTGACGGCAGGCGCTGGTGTTGATGCGGGCAAGGCCGCAGCCGATGCGCTGGGTGCCGCAGCGGCAGCCGTTACTGCACCAGAAACCGCCAATGCTGGTGCGGCGGGGACGCTCGCCGCAGCAGCTACATCTGCAGCGCAGGCCACTTGTGACAGTAAAACAAGAAACAGGCCCAAGTACCAGGCACGATGCATCATTGGTCTTTTCCTACATACAAACGGTTAATCAAATTTCGTAGCGTGTAATGCCCGGCTTCATTGACGCTACGCTCTTCACGCGCCTGCACCAGGTTCATCAGCAACACCAAAAAAGCGCTTTGCACCAGTGCTACCAGGGTGGTGTAAAAAGCCACGCCCAGAGATGAGGTCAACACCTTCAAATCCACCTGTTCGGGATTGATCTGTTCCATGGCCAGCGCAATGCCAATGACCGTGCCAATAAAGCCGATAGTCGGAATCACCCAGACGATGTAGCGCGCCAAGGCATAGCGCAAATCAACCCGGTGCGCAATCAGTTCCAGCGAACTGTTGAGCACGCTCACGGTTTGATCGACCGAACGGCTGGCCTGAAACTGCAAAATACACAGGTCAATCAAATACGGCAAAAACCCGTGTTCGCCGTTGAACTGGCCGGTAGTCTGGCGGCGAATGGCGGGCAAGTCTGGTGACTGCAACACCGTCTCGCCGTCTTCGGGCAACAGGTGTTGCGCAACAAAGGCAAATTCATTCTC
>Ga0210033_1000223_pt1 | contig 52293 bp, 47 predicted proteins | sample CryGeymeta201501_FD_185465 | JGI IMG/M metagenome (GOLD analysis project Ga0210033, IMG submission 185465) | Groundwater microbial communities from Crystal Geyser aquifers in Utah, USA - Crystal Geyser metaG 2015-01 (SPAdes) (version 2) | ecosystem: Environmental > Aquatic > Deep subsurface >... | reverse complement strand
AGTAAAAGCATTTTTTTTATTCATAACCTTTGATTTAATTTTAAGCCAACAATGATAAGCCTTTTCAAAGATTTTAGCCTAAAAAATGTCCATTAAGCCTATTATCATTTCTTGATGTACTAACAATATAATATTGCCCTTTGATATTTATAGTAATGTTTTTTGGAAAAAACTCAACATAATCTTTTCCTGATGACTTGTTAATCTTTAACTTTATTAATAATGATGAATTTGATAAATTAGTATTCTGTATTACATTTTGTTGCCTATCCAGTTCAGATTCATTTTGTAAATAGATTGTTATTTCTTCTGCGTTTTCAAAGTTAACTTCATCATATATAGAATCTAATGAAGATTCTTCTGCTGTACCATTAAATGCTTGAGCTGCTTCCGATTGGGTTTCAGATCTATGAGCTTGTTGATTTTGACCAGGAATAAAACCTTTATCATATTTAGAATCTAATAAATATTCTCCTTCTATAGGATCAACTCTAGATTTATATCCATCAGAAGGAATATATCTATTTGCCAATTGACTAAATAAATCACCATTAGATAAATTACTATTTGCTAAATCATGTAAATCTGAATTTAATAAATCTTCATTCCCTTTTATATTCTCAGGTAAGCTAGATATCAATCTAGGCTGTTTAAAAGAACAATTACCGTTTATCTTTTGGTTAATTTTAGTGTCGAATAATTCTACTCTAAGAGGGTTAAATGAGAGTTTTTCATTGATGTCTTTCTTTTCTAATCTTGCAAATAAATTAACGAAAATATCGTTACAATTATCTTCAATATGCAAAGCAGTTTCCTCATCTTTAGGTGTATATATTATTATTTTTGTGGCACATTTTATTTCGTTGTTTTCAAGGATAGATGTTAAGTCAAATGAGTTGATTTTTAGAATGTATTTATCATTACAGTCGTATTTTTTTTGAAAACAAAAAAGAGTATTTAAAAGATTACTCTCTAATTTAGAAAGAGAGTCTTTTTTTGCTGCAAAATTTTCAGATTCAAACAGTACTTTCTTTTTTAGTTCACTTAATTCTGTTAGTTGAATTCCATAGAAATTAATTACATCTTGATTAAGTATTTGATTAATTTTAATAATATCAAAAGGATATAATTTGTTTTTTTTTACGAAGATTATTTTTTCTGTATTAGCAGAATTAAAATAAACATAATTCAAATCGTTTGTATCCTGAATTAAAGTATTGTTCGAAAAAAGAGTAAAATCATTATTTAAAGCTTCAAATTTATATGTTAAAGATGGAGATAAGTTGTCACTATTTGAATTTTCATTAGAGCAACTAAAGAAAAAAACAATAATCAATAATTGTATGGTTTTGAATAAAGAAGTTTTTATCATCATTTTATTTTTTAATTTCTATTAATGCAAATTTTTCAGCACCTTCTTCTACAAGGCATCTTTTTTCATTTTCTAATCGAAGACATTTCTCTCCATTTTCTAAAACAATCTTTATTACTTTGCATTGTAGAACTTTGGTTAATTTTAATTTACTCATTGATTTTGGATGAATAGCTACGCATAAACCATATCCTTTTGATTGAACACTTGGATAAACTATTCCATCATAAATCGAAGTTTTTGTGAATATTTCTGAGAATTTTGATGAAATCAAATACTCGTGATTATTACCATTTGGTACATACTTTGAAAATTCGCTCGATAAGAACTTTAAACATTTCAGAGTGTTATCTCTTACGTCTTTAGGCACTTTATTCAAGAATTCTATGTATCTATTTTTTAAATTGTTTAAATAATCTTCATCATATTTTAAAGTTGGATCAATAATTGTTGCCAAAGAAATTTTTTCTGTTACTTCCCATTTTCCAAAAGTCATTCTACTCCAACCTTCTATTACATCAGAGTTTCTCATTAAACTTGAAACCTCTGAAGCACCAATTATTCTTGCATATTTTATTTCTTCTTTATCAAAATCTTCTTCTGAAATGACTGATCCATAAAACATTGTATTTCTAGGTGTACTTGCTCTCGAATAATTAGTGTTATATTTAGCAGGTTTAAAAGATATTCGGGCAACAGTATTAAATTCTGGTTCTTTTTCTGTATTATTTACTGCTCTTTCTATTTCCTTTGGATATTGATTTTCATCGCTTTTATGATAATCTGTTATCATAATGCAAAGTTTACCTAAACTAGTCAGTAATCTGTCTAATTCGGAAATAGGATATTCACTTAAATCTAATGTCTTTAATCGTTTAATAACATCCATTGCATATTCGCTGTTTTCAAATATTGCCTTACGTACTTTGTAGGAAATATATCAACCCTTCGACAAACTCAAGATAAATTCATCTTACCTAGTGTTAAACGAAGGTACCCTTTTTTTAGCACAAAGACAAGTTTATTGCTAACAATCAAATACTCACTTTTTTCCAATTTCCCCATTTGAGGTAGGCAAAAGATAAAACCCCCAAGAAAGTAAAATAGATAAACTCCGAACACCAAACGATGGGCAAGGATGATTTTAAAACAATGGCAATGTAATAGGTTGCTGCTAAATAAATGGAAATGGTAATGGTTTCGATTAATAAAGAGGTTCTGGTGTTTCCAGTGCCGTTAACTCCATTAAACAAAATAAATGCGACAGCAAAAAAGAACATCGTAAAACTAATAATGTTTAACGTGGGTAGTGTTTCTAGTATTAATTGAGCATCATTGGTATAAAAACCAATCATTTCTTTTTGGAATAGAAGGTTGAACGATAGCACCACAGCTGTGCTTAATAAACTTAATAGTGTTATTTTTTTTATTAAGGTCAACACTAAATCACTTTTTCCTTGTCCGATAAGGTTACTCACCAACGAATTAGTGGCAGAACTAAAGCCAAACAAAGGAATCATTAAAACCATGTAAATACTCCTAATAATGTGTGAGATAGCCAATTCTTTTTCACCCAATTTTTCGATAATAATAAAAAAGGTAAACCAGGAACCCAACGATAAAAAACTTTGAATCATTATTGGGCTTCCAATGCTTAAAATTCTTTTTAAAATAGTGGCATCAAAATTTTTAAAAGTAAATAGGTTATATTTTTTAAGGTCTATTTTTTTGTAAGTATAAATGATAAAAAATAATAGGGCAGTAGTTTCGGCAATTACCGAAGCAATTGCAGCACCTTTAATTCCCATTTCAGGAAATCCGAAGTTTCCAAAAATTAGCGAATAGTCTAGAAATACATTCACTAACATCATTGTTATGGTAACATAAATGAGCATTTTGGTTTGGGTGGTTCCTACATAAAAAGCGATGAATGAAAAATTAAGAAAGGCAACAAAAATTCCAAATGCTCTGTAATGTAAATACTCCTTAGAAGCTTCTAAAATAGCGGGCGATTTGATGATAACTTCTAACAAATAGGGAGAGCAATATCGAATAAAAAAGAAAAGGAGAAAACTTAAAGGAATCACCATATAAATACAATGGTCAAAAACTTTTCCTATTTCACTATAATTTTTTTCTCCATTTCTTCTTCCTATAATAATTTGGGCTGCCGTAGTAAATCCCATTCCGGTTATTACCAACACAAAGTAAAAAATACCTGAATTTCCTCCTGCTCCCAGAGCAACATTACTTACCCTTCCTAAAAACATGGTGTCGGTTACGTTGACTACGTTTTGAGCCACACCACTAATAATAATTGGGAAAGCTATTTTCCAGATGTTTTTATAAGAAATAGAACGGAGCATTACTGATTATTTATTGCTGCAAAAGCCAGTACATGTCCATCTAAATCCACCACATAACCTACGGTTTCGCCCCAATCTCTTGGTTGAATTGGACTGATGTTTTTAGCTCCATTATCGAGAGCTCTATCAACGTATAATTGTGGATTGATTACTCTTAAATAAATTTCACATCGTGGTATTTGGCTGCCAGTTTTTGGATGAGGAGTAGGAGGTGAAATAATTTTAGCAATACCATCTTCGGGCATTAACCCTAGTTTACAATTTTCAAAAAGAGTAAATTCGGTCATGCCAGGAACATTTAAAGTGGGTTTAATTTGTAAAACAGCTTCATAAAATTGAGTGCTTAATTGTTGATCAGCCACATAAAGTATGGTCAATAAATTGTTCATTGGTTTTAGTTTTGAAAGATGCTAAAGTTAACATTCCCATATTTACGTTGAGCCAAAAAGTTAGGGAATTTAGATAAATCGGTACGTTTATCATGTTCAATAATGAGCCAACCATTTTTGTTGAGTAATTGATTGTTGAACACTAAATCGGGAAGCAGCGGTATTTCTTTTAAATCGTAAGGCGGATCGGCAAAAATGATATCAAAAGTTTGATGGTACTGTTTCAAATAAATAAAAACATCATTTTTAAAAACCGTTAATTGCTTAAAATCTAACTCTTTGCTTGTTTTTTTTATAAAGCTTACACACGAATAGTTTTGATCGATACACAACACTTTTTTTGCACCCCGAGATACAAATTCGTAAGCAATATTTCCAGTACCACTAAATAAATCTAACACCTCAATTTCTTCAAAGTCAAATTCATTATTCAACACATTAAATAAACCTTCTTTTGCAAAATCGGTAGTTGGTCGAACAGGTAAGTTTTTAGGAGCGGATATTGTTTTACCCTTATATTTCCCGCTAATTATTCGCATAAAAACTGGTTAAATAGCGAATAATGAAAATGCTGAGGAATTTCTTCTAAAATGTAACTGAACTTTAAATTAGCGGGTCTATTTCCAAAATTTAAGGTTTTAATGTATTTAAAAAGCATCGAATAAATAACAGAATTTTTTTCTACTTCTCCAGTAAGGGTTACAGTCGCTTCATCGTTATTGATGTTTAACTGGTCTAAAACAAACAAAAGGTAATAGATAAAATCTTCACTGCTTTGGTAAATAAAAGAATTGTACAGTTCCAGTTTTTGATTTTTGATAACAATTATCTGAAAAGAGGCAGGTAAAATATGAACATTTATCAATGAAAGTGCTTTGTCGTTTTTTGCTTGCAACAAAGAAGCTTCAATTAAAGACGAGGAAAAATGTTTAAAATGGATGTTTTTTAATGTACTAAATTCATTGGCAATGTAATCAGGAATACTATAAATAGTATGTGCAGAAAGGTTAATTAATTGGTCGGAATAAAATAAATCTTCATCTTGATTGGAAAAATTAAATTGATGGAAGCTTGCTAATTGATCAGCTTTAAAGATAGCATTTGGTATTAATGTAGAACGATTATTGACAAAAGCTACCTGAATGGAACGAAATTCTTTTTGATATAGAGGATTGGTTCCTACTATTTCTTTTAATGGAGTTATCAATGAATAATCATTATAAATAGTATTAAATCGATATTCTTCAAAACCAATAAAAGTAAGGTTGTCGCAATTAAAAACAGTATGCTTTAAACCAGATAAACTTAGCTCTACATACAATTTGTAACTCGAAATATTACTATCTGAGTAAGATTTATCGAATAAACTAATATGTGGTTTTTGGTTGGTCATTAGAAATGCTAAGGTATAAAAAAAGGATATGATGTATCATATCCTTTTCCTCAAAAAATATTTATTTGTTAGGTCTGTCTTTAAAGTAGGTGTCTGTTTCAGAATGTTCGAGTTCAAGGCTTGCAAAATTTTTAATTGTCAGGAGTTCGTCGGCTGACGGATGACTGATTTTTAAAACAAGAATAACGCAGAAATCGGACATTATGGACAGACTCTATTTAATCATTCCAGTTTCCATTGGTAGTAGGTTCTTCCATAGAACCAATGGCAATAAAAAGTGTCATATCAATACCTTCATTATCTGTTTTTAAACCTTTATAAACAGCCGTAATAGGTGCTTTTACTTCAAAAACTTTAACTTTCATTTTCCCTTTTTCCAATTCTCCAGCAGCAATAGTAAATTTTTCGCCTCTAGAAAAAGGTATGTAACTGATAGAATCGACAAATGATTGAAAATTTTCTTTAAATAATTCTTCTCTTACAGGAATTTTTATGGTATCTCTAATGATAATTCCAAGTCTTAACGCTTCTGCTTCCTTTCCCAATAAACTGTCAGGAACTTCTCCTTCCATTTTTACTTGCACGATAGAGTCATTTTCCAAAAAATCAACTAATTGTTCAAATGTTCCAGCATATTCGCCTCTTACTTTTTTATATTCTACTTGAGCATCTCTAATCTGCTCTAATTTTTGTTGAACAACTTTATTTCTTGTTGCAACACTTTCAGTAAGAACTATTTTGCTATCAACGCTATCCCATATTAAGTATGCAATAAATATCGATAAGATTGTCAGTGCTGCTTGAATTCCAATTTTCATATCTCTTTTTTAATTTTTAGCTATTGAACACAAATCTACAATTTTTTTTATCCTTTAATAACTCAAAATGTAAAATTTATAGTTTAAAAATTATTATTAGTTAGCAAAAGGTATATTTTATGGTTTTAAGGGTAATTTAGTAGGTGAAAAATGCACAATTTATTTTATCAATCACTCCTTCAAAATTTTGGGTATCCGCCTACTAAAAATCAATTAACGGTAATTGGTGAGTTAACCGATTTTGTTTTCCTAACATTAAAAAAACATTTATTTGTTTTAAAAGGATATGCAGGAACTGGAAAAACATCTTTGGTTGGTGCTTTAGTTAAAACGTTACCTCAAATAAATTTCGATTCTGTTTTATTAGCTCCAACAGGTAGAGCGGCTAAAGTTTTATCAAATTATGCCAACAAACCTGCTTTTACGATTCATAAAATGATTTATCAGTTGAGTAGTGGGGGAGATGGTTATACACGTTTTGTGCTTAAACCAAATAAATTTCAAAACACTATTTTTTTGGTTGATGAAGCCTCTATGATTGGAGATGGAGGAGGATTAACTTCAGCCAATTGGGGTGAAAGTAAAAGTTTGTTGGATGATTTATTGGATTTTGTTTATTCGGGAATTAACTGCAAATTGATTTTAATTGGCGATACCGCTCAGTTGCCTCCAGTAGGCATGGATAGTAGCCCTGCGTTAGATGAACAATTTTTAAGTACTTCCTATCATTTAACTATTGAATTGAATGAATTAAGTGAGGTTGTACGACAAGAAAAAAATTCAGAAATATTAATGAATGCGACTTATTTAAGGAATAAAATTGCTTTTGGTAATGTTGAATTTCCATTATTTAATTCTGTAAATAAAGGCGATGTAAAGCAAATTTCGGGGTTAGAATTAGAGGATGAGTTGAATGATGCTTACGCCAAGTTTGGAGAAGATAATGTGATGTTGATTACCAGAAGCAACAAAAATGCTAACCTTTATAATTTACAAATTAGAGCACGAATAAAGTGGTTGGAAGATGAAATTGCTTCGGGTGATTACATGATGATTGTTAAAAACAATTATTTTTGGTTAGAAGATAGCTCAAAGGCTGGTTTTATTGCCAATGGCGATATTGTGGAGATTCTTAAAATTAGAGGATATGAAGAATTGTATGGTTTTAAATTTGCCAATGTTACATTAAGAATGATTGATTATCCTGATGAACACGATTTGGAAATTAAGATTTTAATGGATAGCATTTTATCAGAATCACCTTCATTACCATCAGAAAAATTTAGAGAATTGTACGATGCTGTTTCCCAAGAATATGACTACGAACCTAATCGAAAAAAACGAAACGAATTGATTCGGAAAAATCCCTACTACCAAGCATTGCAAGTTAAATTTGCTTATGCCATAACTTGCCATAAATCGCAGGGTGGACAATGGGATGCCGTTTTTATTGATCAAGGATATTTGACTGATGAAATGATAAATGTAGAATATTTGCGTTGGCTCTATACTGCCATAACCCGAGCAAAAAATAAATTGTTTTTGGTTAATTTTAGTGAACAGTTTTTTTAAAAAAAAGGCAATAAAAAAATCCCCAGCTTATGGGGATTTTTGATGAAAGAAATTTTATGCCCAGCTAAATAGAGTCTGTCCATAAAGTACAGTGTTTGGATCAGAATGTTCGAGATCGAGGTTTCGATGACTTGAAAATTAGGAGTGTACTAGCGTACTCGACTGATTTGAAAGTCGAGAATAACGAAGATATCGGACATTATGGACAAACACTAAATAATGTTTTCTAACTTGCTTGCAACACTTCACTGACTTTTTGAGCAGCTTCTTTTAACAATACCACAGAATGTACTTTTAGTCCTGAGTTTTCTATTAATTGTTTAGCTTCTAAAGCATTTGTTCCTTGTAAACGTACAATAATCGGAACAGGGATTTCACCAATATTTTTGTATGCATCTACAACACCTTGAGCCACCCTATCACATCTAACAATTCCACCAAAAATATTAACCAAAATGGCTTTCACATTAGGGTCTTTTAAAATAATTCGAAATGCTTTTTCTACTCTTTCAGCATTTGCGGTACCACCAACATCCAAAAAATTAGCTGGGGAGCCTCCAGAAAGTTTAATAATATCCATTGTTGCCATAGCTAAACCAGCTCCATTTACCATACAACCAACATTACCATCTAATTTAACAAAGTTTAATCCAGCTTCTTTTGCCTCCAATTCAGCAGGATTTTCTTCCGATGGATCGTGCATTTCAGCAATGTCTTTATGTCTGAATAATGCATTGTCATTCACATTTACTTTTGCATCTACAGCAATAATTTTGTTGTCTGAAGTTTTTAATACTGGGTTAATCTCAAACATAGTAGCATCAATTCCTTCATACGCAGCATATAAAGCAGCAACAAATTTTGTCATTTGTTTAAAGGCTTCACCAGACAATCCTAAGTTAAAAGCAATTCTTCTAGTTTGGAAACCTTGTAAACCAATTTTAGGGTCTATCTCTTCTTTAAAAATTAATTCAGGAGTTTTTTCGGCGACACCTTCAATATCCATTCCTCCTTCTGGAGAATACATAATAATGTTTCTGCTTGTTTCTCTATTCATTAAAACCGACATATAAAACTCTTCAGTTTGAGCTTCACCTGGGTAATAAACATCTTGAGCGATTAATACTTTACTTACTATTTTACCGTCTTTTCCAGTTTGTTTGGTTACTAAATGACCTCCCAAAATTCCTTTAGCAATGTCTGCTACTTTATCTAACCCCTTAGCTAAAACTACTCCATGAGAACCAGTTTCTGTAACGATACCTTTCCCTCTACCTCCGGCATGGATTTGTGCTTTAACCACATACCATTCTGTGCCAGTTTGTGCTGTTAGTTGTTTAGCCGATTCAACAGCTTGTTCTGGAGTATCTGCAACTATCCCTTCTTGGACAGCAACTCCATATCTTTTTAATAAAGATTTACCTTGATATTCGTGTATATTCATCTTATTTGTTTTTCTGAAATTTCAATCAAATGTAGTAGTTTTATTTATTAATTACACACCATTTTTTGAACAAATAATTAACTACCTTAGCTTTTTATTTTTTTAAATGATAAGAACAGAAAATATTCATAAATCGTATGGTAATTTACAGGTTTTAAAGGGAGTAAATCTTCAAATCAAAAAAGGAGAAATTATTTCTATTGTTGGTGCTTCTGGGGCTGGAAAATCTACTCTATTACATATTATTGGAACATTGGATAAACCCAGTGAAGGTAAGATTGAAATCAATAACATTGACACATCCATTTTAAATGATAAAGAATTGTCACTTTTTAGAAATAAAAACATTGGGTTTGTTTTTCAATTTCACCATTTGTTACCCGAATTTACAGCTTTAGAAAATGTTTGTATTCCTGCTTTTATCAATAAAGTTGCTAAAGTTGAGGCCGAACAAAAAGCACTGGAACTTTTAAAAACTCTTGGCGTAGCCGAAAGGGCTCATCATAAACCATCCGAACTTTCTGGGGGTGAACAGCAACGAGTTGCCGTTTGTAGAGCATTAATTAATAATCCATCTGTCATCCTAGCTGATGAGCCTTCTGGTAATTTGGATTCTGAATCTGCTAAAGAATTGCATCAATTGTTTTTTAAATTACGGGATGATTTAAATCAAACCTTTATTATTGTTACCCACAACGAAGAATTGGCAAATATGGCTGACCGAAAACTAACCATGAAAGATGGAGTAATTATTAATTAGATATTACCTTAATTTAGAATGATTATTGATAATTTAGCAAAAATTTAATAAAACTATCAACGATGAAAAAACCAAAAATAGCTCAGAAATCACCTTATGTACTAGATATGAAAGCAGGTAAATATGCTTTTTGCACCTGTGGATTAAGTGAAAAACAACCCTTTTGTGATGGGAAACATACTCCAACGGAATTTAGACCAGAAATAGTTGTTTTAGAAGAAGATCAAAAAGTGGCTTGGTGTGGGTGTAAACATTCTCATAAAGGAGCATTTTGCGATGGTTCTCATGCTAGAGTTTAATTGTATTCGTACTAATGAAAAATAAGATTACCATTATTTTGGCAATTTTTGCCGTTTACAATACTGCATTATTTGCTCAAGATGGCGATTGGGCAGATGAAAAAAAAGATTGGGCGGATAAAGAAAGTAGCAGTTCTTCTAAATTTTTTGCAGGAATAAATGTTGGTGCTCTTATCGTAAATAGTAATACAGCTGTAATTTACACAGGAACTAATGATATCACTCCTTACGGCATTAATTACTTATTAAGTGTACCCACTTATAAAACTACTTTTGATGCTTATTTTCAATATGATTATTCCGTTTCTGAATTTCCACAAAATCCAGCTTATAAAACTGCTTTAGATATTGGGTTACACGCAGGTATGAATTTTGGAGAGGGAAATGCAATTTTTATTGATATCAATTCATCTAAATTAAATTACGAGAATACTTTTACGGTAGCAATAGATCAACCTTCTAACCAAACTATTGATTCTACATATGAGCAAATCCCTATTTTCGGAAAAGAAAAACGTTTCAACTTAAATTTAGGTACCCAACTCAGTCTTTTCCATGCTGAGAAAAGCAATTTTTATTGGTCATTTTTTGGAAATTTTAACAGCATTAAATTAAATCGGAATTACATCGTAATAGATAATAAAGAATATGAAATTATTCATTCTAATGCTCAATTAACGACCAAAGAACCTGGTGGAATTGGTTATGGTGCTGGTTCTGGTTTAGGATTTAAGTATAAACTAACCAATAATATTACAGCCGATTTCACCTATAATCTTTATTATATTAAAACCAAGATGAATGATGCTATTCAAGGTTTTGGGATAAATCATGGAATTACATTTAGGTTGATTTGGAATTAAAGAGAAGCTCTTTTTCCCTATTTTTGATAAATCAATAAGCCAATTCTACATATCAAAAAACATAAAATTAAGTATGGCATTTTATTCATTCTTTTAGTTTTTTATGCTTTTTGTTTACCTGCCCATTTATTTACTAATCCTACAAGTTCAGTTATTGAAGATAATGAAGGCAACCTAATTGGAGCACGAATTGCCGAAGATGGTCAATGGCGATTTCCTCACAACGATAGGATACCTTCAAAATTTGCAGCAGCAATCATACAATTTGAAGATAAAAACTTTTATTACCATCCCGGAGTTGATTTATTAGCAACCGCCAGAGCAACGTATCAAAACATAAAATCTGGTAGTATTGTTAGCGGAGGAAGTACACTCACCATGCAAACCATTCGCCTTTCTAGGAAAGGAAAATCGAGAACCTTTTTGGAAAAATTTATTGAAATGGTTTTGGCTACTCGCCTCGAATTTTCTTGCTCCAAAAATAAAATACTTTCCTACTATGCTTCCAATGCTCCATTTGGTGGAAATGTTGTTGGGTTAGATGCTGCATCTTGGCGATATTATGGAAGAAATGCTAACCAACTTTCGTGGGCAGAAAGTGCTACGTTAGCTGTTTTGCCCAATGCTCCTTCGCTAATTTTTCCAGGAAAAAACCACAAAAAATTATTGGCAAAAAGAAATCGATTATTGAACAAGTTATACCAAAATAATTTTATCGATTCGCTAACTTATGAAGTTTCTAAAGAAGAACTATTGCCACAAAAACCATTAAGATTACCCAATATTGCTCCTCATTTGCACAACCTCATTATTAAAAATAATAAAGGTAAAAGAGTTAAAACAACCATTGATAAATTTCTCCAAGAAAAAACCAACGAGCTTATTAACAAACATTATAACCAACTTAAATTTAATGAAATACACAATGCTGCAGCAATTATTATTGAAATTGAAACTGGTAATATATTAGCTTATGTCGGGAATACATCAGGAAGTAAAGAAAATGGGAACGATGTAGATGTGATAAAAGCTCCACGAAGTACTGGTAGCATCTTAAAACCTATCCTTTATGCATCAATGCTGAGCGACGGCGATATTTTACCCAATACATTAATTAGTGATGTGCCTATTAAAATTGCAGGTTATACCCCAAAAAATTATAACTCCAAATATACAGGTGTTGTTCCAGCTAGTAAAGCATTATCTCGCTCGTTAAATGTTCCTATTGTAAAAATGTTGCAAGATTATGGTTTACAAAAATTTCATCATCGATTGCAAAAGCTAAATCTTACCTTTATTGATAAACCTGCTAGTCACTACGGATTAACCATAATTTTAGGCGGAGCAGAAAGTTCATTATGGGATATTACCAATGTTTTCACTAATTTTTCAAGAACTTTAAACCATTTTGAGAAATACAATGGCAAATACAATGTAAATGATTACCATCCTCACCATTATCTTTTTTCTACAAAACCACCTGAAGAAAAATTAGAGAATTTCAACAACATCAGTGCAGCATCTATTTATTTAACTTATCAAGCGTTGATTGGTGTCAATCGTCCCGAAGAAGATGCTAACTGGCAATATTTTTCGGGGAACAACAAAATCGCATGGAAAACAGGCACGAGTTATGGATTTAGAGATGCTTGGGCGGTAGGAACAACCACAAAATACGTAGTGGGAGTGTGGGTAGGAAATGCAAGCGGTGAAGGAAGACCTGGTTTAACTGGAATTGGAAGTGCAGCACCTATTCTTTTTGATATTTTTAACCTTCTACCCAACGAAAAATGGTTTCGACCACCTTATGATGAATTAACAAAAGTTCCCATTTGTAGGAAAAGTGGCATGCGGGCAACAGCTATTTGCGAACCTGTAGATTCGGTTTTTGTGCAATCTAGCGGTTTAAAAACAGAGCCTTGCAACTACCACCAACTCATTCACATTGATAATAATGGTTATCGGGTAAATAGCGATTGTGAAGATGTCAATAACATGATTCATAAAAGTATGTTCGTTCTGCCTCCAGTTCAAGAATGGTATTATAAAAGTACCGACCCCACTTACATTAAATTGCCACCCTATCGAAATGATTGTGAAAGTTACGAATCTCAACCTTTACAACTAATTTATCCCGAAGAAAATGCAGAAATATATATTCCTATTGAACTTTCCGGCAAAAGAGGAAAAGTAATTTTTGAAGCAGCTCACCGAAAACCAAGTACCATCATTTATTGGCACATCGATAACTCATACATTGGTTCAACCAAAAGCATACATGAAATGGGGTTAACTATTGAAGAAGGCAACCATGCACTAACTTTAGTTGATGAATTAGGGAATTCCATTACTCGTAATTTTGTGGTGAAAGGAAATGATTAACTTCATAATTACTACCTTTGTTTTTCTAAGTATTTTTGGATTAAATGAATAACAAAAACAAGACATTTTTTTCGATTGTTGTGATAATCTTATCGCTAATAATAATTGGATTTGTTGTTAATTATGTTTTAGATAAATACAATAATGAAGAGTATCTTAAAAATAATGGAAATATTATTAAGGGAATTGTAGTAGAAAGAATCAAATACCGAAAATACAGTACTTATATAAAATGTAGATACATTATCAAAGGAAGTCAATTTTTTGCAAAGAAAAAAGTTGATAAATTTGAGTATGTTAATGATGTTGAAATAGAAATTGGTGATACATTAAATATGTTTGTTGAGCCAAGGGAACCAAAAAACAGTTTTATAGACTTAGAAAGTTTTATTTATGGAAGAAAAAAGTAATGATTCACTATCGAAGAAGATAATTCCTATTGGAATGCCGATAATAGGATTTGGCCTATACCAAATGATAACAATTCCTCTCGGTTTTGAAGGTATGAATAAGAGTTTAGGTGCTGGTATTACTATGGTAGTGTTTTATTATCTCGGGACGTTGTTGGTAAAATTATTTTAATACTCTATTACCCCAACTAAGCGTAGAATTTTCTACGCTTTAATATTATATATCATTTGTTATGTGACTTTAAAGATGGAAACTGTTAGGGTCTTTAACATTGTTCCAAAATCGAACAAGTTCAATACTCTTTTTATCAACGATACGGTAGAATAAAGTTATTTGAGGAACAATAGGTACAGCGTGTGTGTTTTTATAGTTGGTATTGGTAAAGGTTTTTGGTTTTTTTGAGATGATGTTTAAATATTCATCAACCCTATCAATAAAATTAGAAGCTTCAACAACAGTCCATTCATCAAGTAAATAATCAATGTTGTTCCAATAATCTTCCTTAGCCATATCAGACCAGTAGATAGTCGCCATTATTTTAAAAGATTGGGGTAGCGTTTTTTAGTTTCGTTCATTACCTTCTCTTGAGGTATTCTGTTTCCCTTCTCCAAAGATTTTAAACCCATATCAATGGCTTTTTTCTGTTCTTTTGTAAGAGAAGTTTCTCGGTTTAGTAATGCTTCTATCTTATCTAAAATAGTTTCTTGCTGAATAGCAAAAAGTTTTTGGGCTAATGATATTTTTCGAGCTTCAATATTCATAAGTTGAGTGTTTTTAAGCATTCATTATACTACTGATTAGAGTTTTATTAACAACAAAGATAACGAATGTGTAGCTATTTCGAGTTATATTTAAAACATAATGTTACTATTCTTTAACTTCATAATTACTACCTTTGTTTTTCTAAGTATTTTAGACTAAATGCAAGAAAAACTAATAGACATAGAGAAAGTTATTAAAAGTAAAAACCCTAAGCTATTAAGGTGGTTACCTCAGTTTTTGATTAATTATTTAAAACGAACTTTACATCAAGATGAAGTTAATCAAGTATTATATGAAAATAGGGATTTGTATGGCTACGATTTTTGTCAGGAATTGATTCATCGATTTCAAATTGAAATAAAAGTAAAAGGTTTAGAAAATATACCTAAAGAAGGTGGTTATATTTTTGCTTCCAATCACCCGTTAGGAGGCATGGATGCAATGGCTTTAGTAACTGTGATGGCTCCTATACGAACAGATATTAAATTTATTGTGAATGATATTTTATTAAACTTAAAAAATCTAAAAGGTTTATTTGTTGGTGTAAACAAACATGGTGTTAATTCTAAAGAATCTTTAAACTTGGTGGATGATTTATTTGCATCAGACCAAGCAATTTTTGTATTTCCAGCAGGTTTGGTAAGTAGAAGAAAAAAAGGAATAGTTGCTGACTTAGAATGGAAAAAAACATTTATCACAAGAGCAAAAAAACATCATAAAAGTATTATTCCTGTTTATGTTGGAGGAAATTTATCCAATTTCTTTTATCACTTATCAAATTTTAGAACCAATTTGGGTATAAAAGCTAACCTAGAAATGCTATATTTAGCCGATGAAACTTTTAAACAAAAAAATAAAACATTAACCATTATTTTTGGAAAACCAATTCCTGCTTCATTTTTTAATCATTCAAAATCTGATAAAGAATGGGCAAAATGGATGGAAACCAAAGTTCATAACATGAAAAATGATGAATAAGAACATTATCCCACCTGTAGCTATTGAATTAATTGAGCAGGAACTCAACGAAAAAACATTTGTTAGAAGAACTAACAAAGTTGATAATGAAATTTATATCGTTAATTACCACAATTCACCAAATGTGGTGAGAGAAATTGGAAGATTAAGGGAGTTAACTTTTTCTCTGGCTGGAGGTGGTACTGGAAATGAATTAGATTTAGATGAGTTAGATGTTTCAGAAAATTGCTACGACCAACTCATTGTTTACGATAGAGCAGCTAAAATTATTGCCAGTGGTTACCGCTTTATGGATTGCTCAAAAGTTCTAAACGGTGATAGTGATGATATTGCGATATCTACTCGACATTATTTTAATTTTTCTAAAAAGTTTATTCGTCAATACCTTCCTTATACGATAGAATTGGGCAGGTCATGGGTTCACCCCGATTACCAATCTGGAAAATCGAGAAAAGGATTATTTGCTTTGGATAATTTGTGGGATGGCTTAGGTGCCATTGTGTTAAATCATCCAAAAATGAAATACTTTTTTGGCAAGGTTACCATGTATTCTACTTATAATGTTGAAGCACGAAATGCATTACTTTATTTTATTAACGCTTATTTTCCAGATATTGAGAATTTGGTTACGCCTATTCATCCTATCAGTGTTGATGCCGATCCCAAAGAAATACGAGAATTAATTCGGAACAAAGATTTTAATGAAGGATTAAAGGCTTTAAATCAATACTTAAAAATACATGGAGAAACTATTCCTCCATTAATTAATATCTACATGAAATTATCACCGACTATGAAATCTTTTGGAACTGCTCTTAATCCAGATTTTGGTGGTGTTGAAGAAACAGGAATATTAGTTACTATTGCTGATATTTATGAAGAAAAAAAAGAAAGGCATTTAAAGTTTTAGGTTTTAAATTCAACATTAAAATCTGCTGCAAGTTTTTTCAAATCTTCTCTAAAATAGTTTTCACAAAAGGCTAACTCTTTTTCAGTCATAGGTTGGTAAACCATTTCTTCTTTATTCTTATTTTTAATGGTATCAACTACATTAGAATTTAAAACAATTTTGCGTAAAAAAGAAATTTGTAAGGGTTTGCTAATTAATTTTCTTAACCAATGGTCTCTGTTTACTAAAAATTGATTTAACAATTTATTTTTTACACTAGCTGCTTTATTTTGAGCACCTAATTCTTGTATTTCAATTTTATCTAATCCTGAAAATTGAAAATAGTCATCCATTAATTGTTGTGGATTATCTTTTAGTTGTTGAGTTGTGCAAATAAAGAATTGTTCTTTTTTAAAGGTTTTTAGCCAATTGGTTAAATGCAAATGGTAAAGACTACCGTGAAAATTACAGTGATTATTTTGCTCAATGATATCATCACTTGTCAATATTTTTTCCTCTAATTTTTGACTATCCATTAAAGCTATTTTTTTATCGATATAACCCTGATTTAAAGAGTATTGATAATTGGAAAAAGTTCTTGCAGCAGGTTCCCTTAAGATAACTGCAATCTTCATATCGGGGTTGTAATCGAAAATTCGTTTTGGTGCAACCTCGTCCATTAATAAATAAGTATCGGAAGTAGCATTAACTTTACCTTCACTTTCTTTAAAAAAAGAATGTAAAAAAGTTTCACCTCGTTTAAAATGGTCTTTTACAGAAAAGTAAGTTACTTCCTTTATGGTAGAAAAATTGATTTTTGGGTGTTGTTGTAAATACGCAACTAAACTAGTTGTCCCTGACCTTCCAGCTCCAATGATGATGTGGTTAAGTTTCATAGCTCTACGAATTATGAACCGCTAATCTTTAATTTTTTTAACCCTCACTTCTTAAAAAAATTACTTAGCATAATTTACAGCACGTTTTTCTCTAATCACTGTTATCTTAACCTGACCGGGATAAGTCATTTCTGTTTGAATTTTTTGAGCCAATTCAAAAGATATGGTATCTGCTTCAGCATCTGTTACTTTTCCACTTTCAACAATTACTCTTAACTCTCTTCCAGCTTGTATGGCATAGGCTTGTTCAACGCCAGGATAACTCATTCCTATTTTTTCTAAATCTTTAATTCTATTGATGTATTGTTCCATTACTTCCCTTCTTGCACCAGGTCTTGCACCAGAAATAGCATCACAAACTTGAACAATTGGAGATAGGATACTAGTCATTTCTACCTCATCATGATGGGCTCCGATGGCATTACAAATTTCTGGTTTTTCATTGTATTTTTCAGCAATTTTCATCCCCAGTACTGCGTGTGGCAACTCAGGTTCATCATCTGGTACTTTTCCAATATCGTGTAGTAATCCAGCTCTTTTTGCCAATTTCGCATTTAAACCAAGTTCAGATGCCATAGTTGCACATAAATTAGCAACTTCACGAGAGTGTTGTAGTAAATTTTGTCCATAAGAAGAACGATATTTCATTCTACCAACCATTCTTATTAATTCGGGATGAAGCCCATGAATGCCTAAATCAATGGTAGTTCTTTTTCCAATTTCTATAATTTCTTCTTCAAGTTGAGTTTTTGTTTTTTTAACTACTTCCTCAATTCTAGCTGGGTGAATTCTACCATCGGTAACCAATTGGTGCAAAGAAAGTCTAGCAATTTCTCTTCTCACAGGGTCAAAACAAGAAAGAATAATGGCTTCAGGAGTGTCGTCAACAATAATTTCGACACCAGTTGCGGCTTCTAAAGCTCTAATGTTACGTCCTTCTCTACCAATAATTCTACCTTTAATTTCATCACTTTCAATATTAAAAATAGAAACAGAATTTTCTATAGCTTGTTCAGTTGCAACACGTTGAATAGTTTGTACAACAATTTTTCTTGCTTCTTTATTGGCATTTATTTTTGCTTCATCAACAATGTCTTTGATATGAGATAATGCATTTGTTCTTGCTTCTGCTTTTAAAGCTTCCACAAGTTGAGCTTTTGCATCTTCCGCTTTTAAGCCAGAAATTACTTCTAATTGCTCCACTTGTCTTTTGTGAGAAGAAGCTAATTCATTTTCTTTTTTCTCAATAACCTCTAATTGTTTAGTAAGGGTTTCCTTAATTCTGTCAATCTCTATTTCTTTCCTTTTAACGTCTTCAAGTTGTTTAGAAGCTGAATCGTTTTTTTGCTTAATACGATTCTCCATATCTGCAATTTTACGTTCTCGTTCGCTAATCACTTTTTCATGTTCTTCTTTTAATTGTAAGAACTTCTCTTTTGCTTGAAGAATTTTTTCTTTACGAATTACTTCTCCTTCTGCTTTCGCATCTTCTAATAGTTGGTTGTTTTTTAAGTCAACTCCTTTTTTTAATAGAGCGACAACAACAATCGCTGCAACGATAGCTCCTGCAACAACTCCAATAATAATACTTACTATGTCCATTTTTTAATTAGTTTTAATTAATGTACCATTCGTAAAGTTCGCTTTTACTTAAGGTGAGTTCTAAAATTTTGATGTGAATCAATTTTTAGAACTCATCTTAATTTTAAGGTATAAAAAAACCCGCACAAATTTGGCTTGGATAAACCCAATAAAAAATAATTAGAGCCGCCAAGTATGTTCGAACTTCCCACGTCCAACCCGAGTAATCGGGATGAATTCCTTATAAAGGGTTACAAGGGGCCTGTTCTTGTTTACTTATGAGCTGTGCTCCAGTTAGTAAAAACGTTAGTTTATCAAACGAAATAAATTTGTACGGGAATATTTTATTAGTTCACTGTTTTCAGTTCACAGTCTTCGGTCTTCTGACTTCCAACAAACTTTCCTACAATATTGCTTCTTATTTATTTAAAAGAACGTTACAGATATTGGTCGAACATTTGTTCTACCGCAATTAAATCTTCTTCAAATCCAGCATTTTCAATGCTATTTTTGTTTTCCAAATCAAAGTTGCGAGTAGCTACTTTAAGTGCAGCCATTGCTAATAAGTCCTGTTTATCTTTAACAGCATATAATCTTTCAAACTCTTCGATTGAAAGATTGATTTTTTCTGCTGCTTTTCTAATACCTTCTTCTTCTTCAGCATTAACTGTTAAAGGGTAAACCCTATTCGCAATTTTAATTTTTATCGACAACTCTCCCATTTGGGATTCTTTAATTATCCGTTAATTTGAGCAATACATTTATCAATTTCCCGTACCATTTCGTTTATTTTCAACTTCACTTCTTTGGTACCATCTCCATCAACTCCTCCAGCAATTTTCAACAATTTTATTTTGTCGTTTAATTCCGAAATTTGTTGACTTTTCTCCTTTAATTCTTGTTTTATTTTTTCTATTTCATTAGAAAGGGTATTGTTCTTTTCAATAAGCAGCTGATGTTTTTCAATTAGCTTTTCTGCTTTCTTTTTAAAACCACTTACCAAAAGTGACAAATCTTTCATTTGTAAATATCGAAATAAGTTGATTCAACCAACCTCCACAAATTTAGTTTTTTTACACGATAAATTGTGCATATCATTATTAAATATTCCTTTTTTTTTATTTTACCTTACTTAGCTTTGTCTGCAAACAAGTTTGGTGGTATTTTTGATAGGTTTAGGTATGGATAAAAAGTGTTTTTTTTCAATTTTTTTAATTTTCATTGGGTTTTATAGTTTTTCACAAGATAGTATTCCTAAAAATTATTTTAGATCACCTTTAGCTATTCCTTTATATTTAGCTGGTAATTTTGGAGAATTACGTGCCAATCATTTTCATTCTGGAATAGATATAAAAACTCAAAGTGTAGAAGGATTTGAGGTATTTGCTGCTGCTGATGGTTACGTTTCAAGAATTAAGATTTCTCCTTGGGGTTATGGGAATAACATTTACATCGACCATCCGAATGGTTATACTACTGTTTATGCTCATTTAAAAGAATTCTCTGGCGAAATTGCCAAATTGATTAAAGACTATCAATACAAAAACGAAAGCTGGGAAATAGATTGGTTTCCTTCCGATACTTTAATGCGAGTAAAAAAAGGAGATGTAATTGCCCTTTCTGGAAATACAGGTGGTTCTGGTGGCCCCCATCTGCATTTTGAAATAAGAGAGACACTTTCAGAATTTCCTGTAAATCCGCTTCTATTTGGCTTTGATATAAAAGACAACATTAAACCTGTTATTTCTTCCATAACACTAACCCCATTAAATGATACGAGTTTTGTTGATAATAAAAGAGGTGTCCAACGGTATTTAGTTGCTGGAACTGATGGCGTTTATAAATTAAGCAGTAGCAACCCAATTATTGCTTATGGTGAAATTGGAGTGGGGATTGAAACAACAGATTTATTAAATGGATATGGCAACAAAAATGGTATTTACTCGATAGAACTGTTTAAAAACAAAGAATTGATTTTTAAATCTGAAATGAAAAAATTTAGTTTTGACCAATCCAGAGCATTAAACTCGTTAATTGATTATGGTTTGTTTTTAAAACAAAAAATTCGTTTTCAACGAAGTTTTATTGAACCCAATAATCACTTGAATATCTATAGCCAATCCAAAAACAATGGGTTTATTCATTTTTCTAAAAACAGCTCCTTCGATTTTAACTATATTGTGAAAGATACTTATGGTAATTCTTCAACAATTTCTTTTAAGATTATCGGAAACATTGATAAAAAAATGATAAATAGTATTATAAAACCTACTATCGATACGTTGTTTAGCTATAAAGACAGTAATTGTTTTGAAGAACAAAACATCAGTATAAGTATTCCAAAAAATGCGTTATACAACGATTTACCTTTTCATTTTTATAAAGCGGATACTCTGAGTGGAGCAATAACACCTACTTACTTTGTCCATAATGATTATACACCTTTGCATAAACCTATTTCTATTTCAATAAAAGTTGGAAGATTAAGCGATTACTTGAGAAGTAAATCAACCATTGTTCATTTTGATTCCAATAAAAAGTACTACTCCAAAGGTGGCACTTGGAGAAATAATTACATTACCGCTCAATCAAAAGCTTTTGGAGGTTTTGCAGTAATGATTGATACGATTGCACCAGTTATAACACCAATAAATATTTCAGAAAACAAAAACATGACTAAAAATTCGGCAATTATTGTAAAAATTGCTGACAACCTTTCGGGTGTAAAATCATATCGAGGCACTATTGATGGTAAGTGGGTTTTAATGGTATATGAACCTAAAAAAGCACAATTATCTCATCAATTTGATAATTTAACAAATGGTAAGCATACTTTTGAACTAACTTTAACTGATGATGTAGGAAACTCATCGTCAATATCAATACCTTTTATAAGATAATATGGATTTAAGCAACGAGTTTGAAAATGGTAGTTACAGTGTTAATTTAAGAAAATTAACACGAAAAGCAAGGTTGGGTTTTGGTTACCAAGAAATTAAAAATATTTCTATTCAGGATATTTTAATCATGAACAAACATAAAGAATTGATTAAAATTTATTTTGGATTGGATAAAATAACTTTTACGGATGATATTTTGGAAGAATGTGGAATAGCTGAAGACATGCGTATTGTGAAACCTGGTAAAATAAAGGATTATGCCGAAAGAGATATTCTTATTGATAAAGCATTGGTTACTGTTAAAGCTCGTAAAAAAGAAGAAATTGCTGCTTTTCGAGAAATGGCAAAAGAATTAAGAGAAGAAGTAAAAAAAGAAAGTAAAAAGTGAAAAAGTCATCAGTCCCCAGTCCCCAGTCCCCTGTCCCTTTTTTAATCTACTCAGCTATAACCAACTTCTGTACAAAGTATTCTTTATTATCAATACTTAATTCTACAAAATATATTCCTGATTGAATCGAATGTCTTGCTAAATCAATAAGCAATTTATTATTTCCAGCAGCTAAATTATTCGTGTAAATTGTTGCAATGTCTTTTCCTAAAACATCTTTCAATTTAACTTTAACAGAACCAGCAATAGTTGATTCAAAATCAATAGTAATAAAGTTTTTTGCAGGATTTGGAAAAAGTTTTAATCCATTTATTTCATTGATTTCAGCTACCGACACATTTAAATCAATATCCTGATACTCTATTTGAGTAACATTACCAGCATTGGTAATAATTTTTAAAACTGGTATTCCAGTTCCTACAGCTAACCATTTATATTCAATTTCCTCTGGTCGGGGAATGGTGGTGCCAAATCCAAATTGATCGATATAGGTGGTATCAATTTTATGCAAAATTGATTTTACTCTTAAAACTGTATAATTGGCATTTGGCAAAGTTAAAGTTCCCCAACCATCAACAGTATCAATTCTTTCTACAGATTGACCATAATAACCAAAAGTAGGAACACTCATGCCAAAAACAGAGTTAGAATTATGATTGTCGTTGTAATTCATTGGGAAAGTATATTCTCTATCAACAGGATTATTTTGTGTAGAGCTTGGTACACCATTAATTTTAGAACCAAAACCCACATTATCATATGCTGAAGATGAATTTTTGATGTAATTAAAAACCTCAGTAATGGGTACTTGAGGGATTCCTAAATCTATTCCTTTAATTGCATAACTTGCTTTATGGTTGGGATAAAGAATAATGTTGTTAAAATAAAATTGGTAAGCTAATGGCGTTGACGATACAGAAAAAAAAGTATCCAATCTTTGTGATGATGGGACTAATGTTGAAAAATTCCAACTGTAATTGGTGCCAGTTAATACTGGGTCTAATCCTTGTATATTGTTGGTAGTACTTAACCGAAAAGTATCATTAACATTAGGCATATCGTTATTAGTAATGGTAATTTGAGCATTCATAGTAGTTGTCAGAAAAAAGAATGCCAAGAAAAAATTTAGAAACTTCATTTTTATAAAATTTAAATTCAAATGTACACTATTTTTAGAATAATTGATTTAAGGTGGGTTCTAAAAACTGATTCTTCATTCGCAGCTTTCCATTTCAGTTCTTATATGGCATTTGGCAAGGTGTGTGGGTATTCTCGATTATTACGTATGAATGTTAATCTCCACCACCATCAGAAGTCCCAAACTCTTTAATCACCACTTTTTTTCTGTTTTCAATAATGTAGAAAGAAACATAAACTCCATCTTGAGTGTTTTTTAAAGTAATGGGAATATTGTTTCTAGTTAATTTATATTTACTACCTAAAATACTTTCATCCATTGTAATAATGTAATCGCCATTAGGCATGTAAAATTCAAACTTACCTTTTATATTTGTTAAGGTATTATAGGTTTTTCCGTTGGTAGCGGTTATTTTAATTCTCGATAAATCGAAAGATTTAGAGGTGTCTGCAATGGCTATTTTTTGTCGGTCTAAAACCACATCACCATAAACTTTAACTCCACGTACAAACGGAATAAATTGTTGATTATTGGTAATTACCTGAATGGTATCTTTTACATCAGGAAACCAACCCTGTAAATTATCTAAACTCCTTACATAAAATGGGTACGAGTTCATCATTATATTTTTAATTTTAGCCTCCCCTTTATTATTGGTAATGACTTCTTTTGCTCCTAATCTTATAATTACATTCTCAATGGCAGGTTCATCCTTGTCACGTTTTCCATTTCCATTAATGTCATAAAAAGAAATAAAATCTAAGGATGCAGAAGTTTTTTTAATGAAAGGAATTGGTATTCCAAATTCTTTTCGAACCGTAGCTCCTATGGTAAAGTTTTGAGTAAGATTTCTTCCGTGGTCATTACTATTGATATTAACTAGTGTGTCGTTCGTGTAAAATGAACCATATTTACTGGTATTGAATGAGTAATTTCCTCTTAAACTAAATTTCCAACCAGAATTGGTAAAGTAAAATATTTCAGGAAAAATTCCTATACTATGGTTGGTATAAATATTATCATAGTTGTAAATTAAATTTGATTCTAATATTAAATGCTTATTTTTAAATTGATGTTGATTTTGTAATGATAAACGCACATTTTGTGGGGTTATATCCTTATATACTTGGGTTTGAAAGGCATTGGTAGAAAAAGATCCGTAATTATATCTTGCAGAAAAATCCCAAACATGATATCGAAGTAAAGAAGAGAATTCAAAGTTAAAGTAATTTTTTTCAACTTCTAAATCTATAGGGTCGCTATATCCCGCTTTAATAAATGTGAAAACCAAGAAGTTTTGTAAAAAATCATACGTAGAGTATCTAAAACTACCCCCACGATTATGAATTCTTCTTGAAAGATAATCTCTATAATCATAAAAAACACCCGGTTGGTAGGATCCTTTATCTTTTTTTGTTGAGAAAGTTAAATTATTAAACAATAATTCTTGTTTAAACCCAGGTAATGTTGTAAATGTATTGTAGGTTTGTATATTTTGATAATTGTTCGACAAATAGGTATCCCAATTTTTATTTAGTTTATAGCTTGTATAGTGTGTTAAACTAAAGCGTTGAAATGAACCCATGCTAAAATTTTTATTGTTAAAACGAGATCCTAAATTAAATTTTAATTTTTTTTCTAAAAACTGACTAGAGTAATTACCACCCACTAAGAAACCATAAATTTGATTAGAAGAAGTAGATGTATTATAATCGCTTCGTGTTGTCGTAGCACCAACGAAGCTAAAAAAATGTTTAAGTTGAATATTAAAATTAGGAAGTAGAGAAAATGAATTGATGGATTTATTACTGTAATAGGATATTTGCCGACCAAATTTACCAGTAATATTAAAATATTCGTTGTGCAGATAGGTATGAAAAATCCCGAAAGATTCGTTGCGTACTTGTCCAAATAGCCCTGGTGCTTTAACATAAAATGCCCCAGTTTTGTGTTTTTCTAAATAACTGTAAGATGCTTTTACCCCTTTTCCATAGCTAGTTATTCCAATTACATTTCCACTTACATTACCAACTTCTACTGTTTTTTTATCATCAAAATAACCAATATACCAAGGTGCATTGGTTAAAAAATTATTAGTGTAATAATTTCGATTGTAATTCAATTGTGTAAAATAGGAAATACTTGCTTTTTCATTAATTTGTTTGAAGCCACGCATATCAATTGACATAAATGAGTTTACATCTAATAAATTTTGTACTGAAGCTTCAACGGTTAGAGGTAAATAGGGATAGCCATATTCTACCGCTTTAGCTTGATTAGGAAGTTTAATAAAATCAACTTTATTCCCCTTTTTAAACGCCCCTGCTTCTATTCCTTTCGGTTCGCTACTATTAATGTATAAGCTATATTTTTTGTAATATAAATTGGTATTTGGAAGGTATGAATTAATAGATATTTTTTTAAAATTTCGTTCTTTTTGAGTTAAAATTGACGTTCTATATTTTAATGTAGAATCTTGATGGCTTTCTAAACTCAAAGTAAAATTCGGGTTTTTAATGATAAAGTCATTCGTGTCCATTAACATTAAATCGCCTCTAAGCATCTTATAACTTACAAAAATATCTTGTTTGTAATTTCCTGTATTTTCAATTCGATATTCAAAATCTTTATTGTTTTCTCCGTTTTTAAAATAGAATGTATTCGTTGGTTCAACACTTACGTTCCACGAGATTTTTTTTTTGGTATAAATCGAAAAATTATCATTCGCAATTTGTTGATTATCAATATCGATAATAAATGCATTAATGATTACTTCAGTATTTCCGTTAATTAATTTTGTTGGGATAAGTATTACAGGAACAAACAATGTATCTTTTGGTTTTATTTCGTATGAAATGGTTACATCATTCATCGATATCCAACTTCCAGGATAAATCAAATCAATTGTAAACTTTATATTTTCTGAGGTATTGTTGTAAATTTTTAAAACATTTGAAATAATTTCGCCTTGTTTTAATTCAATATTGTTTTTATTGAAACCCGTATGCAATTGGTCGGTTTCGTTTCCTTTTAAAGAGTTGCTAATACTGTCTTTTAGCTCTTTAACTAGTATTGGAGTGTTTTTGGTTGAATCGGGATTAAGCAAATCAATTATAGGTGAGCCTAAAATGGAATCATTTTGTGAAAAACTTAGGCTTATAAAAATTAGGTTCAATAATACGATTAATGAAAAATGAATAACAGAGCTATGTACATTTTTTTTCAAACGATTCTATGGATTTTCTTCAAGGTGGAATTTAATGTTTAATTGATATATTCCTGGATTATAGGTAAAATTGGGTTTTACACGAATATCAATATCAAAGTTAAACTCGTCGTAATTAGTTAAATAGTTGCCTGATCCATTGACATTGTCTGTACAACTACCTGCTGGTGTAACGGGTAATAATGCTGCAATAATATCTATAATATCATTGTTATTGGTAAATGTTTGAAAAACACCATCCATAGGGGAAGTAGTACAAATATTTCTAACTCTAATTTCAAGAGCATTAATAGGTGGATTTATTCCTAATCCACTTCCATATAAATTTAACTGTTCCCATTCTGATAGTGGTGTGCCACCTCCTGGATTATTATTGATAATCATCGTTAAACTCCAAGAACATAAAGGGTCTGGAATAACTTTGTCCTCTACTTTTACTCTAATTTTAGCTACACTATTAATAATAATTCCACCATTGTAACTGGTAAAATTGTCAAATAATAGGAGTGAATTAACGGTGGTGTTGGGGATAATTTCTACTAGCCCACAATGAATTTGAGCTTCAATAAAATTTGAAACTAAAAGAAGTATTAAAGAAAAAAAAGTTACTTTAGAAATCATCTTTATAGAATTATTAAAGGATGTGTTTGATTAGCAAACACATCCTTTAAAATAATTACTTACCAATTTATTTTATTGGTCTTCTAACAAAATGTATTGAACGTACATGGTGTAAACACCTGGTTCTGCATAAGCTCCAGCTCCATTTACAGTCGCAATATCTTCAAATGTTGCACCGTCAGCATCAGCAGCATTTGGAAAAATTGCTGGTAAGCTTGGCAAAATTCTGTAGTCTATTACGTAGAAATAATCAGAAGTTAAACCTGTTTGAGTTAAATAACTACCACCTGGCAAAAAGTCAGCACCAACTATACCAGAAGTACCAGCATGTCCACCAATGTATTTATCTACAGTTGTTGGAGGTGTGTTTGTACCTGCGTTTACATACAAACTGTTACCAGCACTTGGAGTTGTTGCAGGTGAAAAAGCTTGATTGTAATCTGAAAATAAACCTGTTGCTGCTCCATCACCATTGTTAGGTTGATTTTGGTGTAATTCTAATAAACTCAAAGGAAGATCTGGAATGGCATTCACGTTATTGTTGCCATAATCAATTTGTTGATCCCAAAATTCGGGACCATTCGTACCAGTTGAACGTCCAACAGCATACAAATCCCAACTAACTGTTGAGCTTACTCTTAATACTGTAGCACCATACTTAGTAATACCAGCATAGTACTCGTTAATTTCATCGAATACAAATTCGATTTGATCTGGAGTGGTCATATCCAGTTGTAAAACTGGTTGAAGATCCATGGTTACAGTTACATCTTTTTCGTCGATTAACTGTGCTTTTAAACTGCTTGCAGAGCCTATTATTAATAAAGCACCACACAAATACGATAAATTTTTCATAATTGTTTTAATTTAAGGTTAATAATTAATTGTTTAAGGTTTGAGGTTTGAGGTTTTTTTCAGCCTCTGATAACTTCTAACTTCCAACTTCAATTTTTTTAAGTTAATAATTGATTGATTGATTGATTGAGATTTTTTAATAGTTTAAAGTTAATAATTAATTGATAAATGCTATTATTTTATTTCAAAATTTAATTTTGCTGCTTGAATTTCCTCTGAATTTTCGTAATCCAACACGCCAATGGCAAGGTAATTTCCTTTTTTAAGGTTTTTTGGTAACACAAAGATAAAGTCACGAATTAATTCAGGAACAATGGTAAAAGTTTTCACAGTTAAACGTTCTTGTTGCCCAGTTTTTAAGTTGGTTAAATCAATATATGATGTACAAAAAGCTATTCCATCGCCTATGTTTTTGGCTTCAATGGTAATCATTTGAGCAGTATCTTTTTCGGCAAAACTAAAATTGATAATCTCAACTTTGTTGGTGGCAACATTTGGAGGATTTTGGTAAACAAAAACGCCAAAAGCGTAAGTGGGAATAACTCCTAAAGCTACTGTTCCATCTCCTTTTGATGGTGGTTCTAATGTTTTTCTTGGAGATTCTTGTTCCAACATAATAACGCTCCATGCCGATTTTTCCCCTGCTTCATTATTAGGAACGCTTACCGTAAATTTTACTTCTTTTTTTTCTCCAGGTTTCAATTCAATAAAAGTAGGTGAGATGTTTATCCATTTAGCTAATGAATATTTCCCGTTTCCAGGAGCCATAAAACTTGTTTTTCCTTTTCCATTCATATTAAAATCGTAGATATTTACTTTAAATTGTTTGGCAATTTTTGTGTCGTTATGAACAGAAATTTTATATGTTTTAGCTTCTCCAAGTTTTTGTGTTAAATGAAAATGTGCTGGAGAAACTGAAACTCCTTTGGTTTGATAATTATTTTCGCCACTTGCCTCAGGAATATTTACTGAAGGATTTACCGTAGTGGCTGATGTACTATCAGGCTTAGCAATAGAGGCAGAGTCTGTTTGAGCCAAAACAGTGAAACATTCTCCACATATAATTAATACTATTAAAAAAGTACTTAATCTAGTCATTAATATAAGTTTAAAATATAACTTTGCTAAAGTAATTATTTATGATTGAATTTACTGTTACGTATCATTAAAAGAATAGTTGCTTTTACTCGTAGTACATTTGTAAAAAATAAATAAGTTGTTCATGTTTTTTCGACAAAAAATAATATATTTATTTGATTATCAAGTAGTTACTACAATACAAAAATCGTACAAAATAAAAAAACATCAACAAATTGATAATCAATAAGTTGATGTTTTAATTTGTGGAGTCGGAGGGATTCGAACCCTCGTCCAAACAAGGAACTAATAAGCTTTCTTCATGTGTAGCTTTTATTTAATTGTTAGACTTAAAGCAGGTTAAAAGCCACCAACCTTAAGCTTAAGCTTCTTTAGTTTCGCCAATAAACCGAAGCAATTTATTGACTAGTTTGAAATGATGATACCTCTAATACACCCGTTAACAAACAGAACAGTTGTGAGGTAAATGGTTCTACCCCTCTAAGGAGTAGAATTAAGCAAATCCGACTAAGTCGAGATTAGGCAGCCATTGCATAGTTATTTTCGCCAATTAGCGATTTGAGAGCCGATATTTACGAGCCAACTCACAATGCTCGACATGCTTACCTATCCATTCATCTTGCTGTCAAAACCAAAAACGACCCCAGTAATTTCAATGAACTAACTCCCGCAAAATTAAAGAAATTTAACTCAAACTTGTTTATTTTGTTAAAAAACATAAACTTTCATTACATTTGTAGGCATGAAAATTGGGATTATAAAAGAAGGGAAAACACCTCCTGATGAAAGAGCTCCTCTTTCACCTAAGCAATGTAAAGAAGTTATTGAAAAATTTAAGAAAGTGAGTTTGGTGGTTCAAAAAAGCCAAGTGAGGAGATTTAAGGCTGAAGAATTTAAAGAAAATGGTATTGAATTAGTCGATTCTGTTGCTGATTGTGACATTTTAATGGGAGTAAAAGAAGTTCCTATTACTGATTTAATTCCAAATAAAACCTACTTCTTTTTTTCCCACACCATAAAAAAGCAAGCTTACAATAGAAATTTATTGAAAGCAATGTTAGCCAAAAAAATTACCATGGTAGATTATGAAACCCTTACCAATGAATTTGGAACTCGATTAATTGGTTTTGGTTATTATGCTGGGGTTGTTGGCTCTTACAATACCTTTTATGCTTACGGTAAACGAACAGGTCTTTTTGATTTAAAAAGAGCTTATTTGTGTCATGATAAAGCCGAAATGTTAACCAATCTTAGAAAAGTTCAGTTACCAGAAAATTATAAAATTGTGATAACTGGTGGTGGAAGAGTTGCAAGTGGTGTCATTAGAATTTTAGAACAATTAAATATTAATAAAGTTTCTCCCGAAGATTTTATTACAAAAAACTATAATGAACCTGTTTATACTCAACTTTTCCCTGAAGATTATTATAAGAGAATTGACAATAAACCTTTTACAAGAAAAGAGTTTTACGAGAATTCCATAGGTTATGAATCTAATTTCATGAAATATGCTCAAGTTGCCGAAATGTATATTTCTTGTCATTTTTGGGCAAAAGGTTCTCCACTTATCATTTCTAATGAAGCCATTAAATCTAGTACATTTAATATAAAAATTATTGGCGATATTAGTTGCGATGTTGATGGACCCATCGCTAGTACAATAAGACCATCAACAATTACTAATCCTCTTTACGGTTATCACCCAATCAATGAAAGTGAAGTTGCTTTTGATGATGAAAATGCAATTACAGTAATGGCTGTTGATAATTTACCATGCGAATTGCCAAAAGATGCTTCTGCAGGTTTTGGTAGAGAATTAATTGATAAAATTTTTCCTCACATTATCAATGATAAGGAAGGAGTTATTGAAAGAGCTACTATTTGTAAAGATGGTAAGTTAATGAATCGCTTCGAGTACTTGAGAGATTATGTGAATGGTGAAATTATGGTCTGATTATTTTATTTTTTCCAACTATTTTCTTTAATAAATAATAAAAATATTCCGTTTTAATTATTTCCTTTCCTCCTTGCTGCAATTCCATTGGAATTCGTTGTAGATGATTTTTTATAGTATCATCCTTTAATCCTGCACATCCAAAAGTTAAATCCACCTCATTTTTAATTGCAGCAAAAAATTGATGAGAAACTCCGAAATCAGTAAATGGAAATGAAAATACGTTATACTCTAAATTATATGGAGTTATTACAGCTTTTATACTTTCTTTAGTTTGAGTAATTTGCTCTTCTAACTTGATTTGATTATACAAAGGATGGTTTTTACTGTGAGCACCAACAGTAAAACCTTGTTGTATTAATTGTTCTATTTGTGGTGAAGTTAAATAAGGCTTCTCATTTTTTAAGTATTCTTCAAAGTCAATGTTATTTTCTTTAGCCAATTCATCTAAAATTTCTTTTTCTGAATAAGAAATATCCAATAACCCTTTTGCAACTAATTTTTCTGCTAAAATACTTGCTTTAAAACGATAAAAAATAGCTTTATTATCAATAAAATCAGAATTTAAAAATATGGTTGCAGGAATTCCTTGTTCTTTTAAAATTGGAGCAGCAACATCATAAAAATCTCTTAATCCATCATCAAAAGTCAAGTGAAAATAATTTTTTTTTAGCGGTTTATCTTCTTTTACCAATCGAATAAGTTCTTTTAATTCAATGGGTTCGAAGTATTTTAAAAAATAAGCTAAATCTGCTTTAAATAATTGACTACTTCGAGGTTGATACAAATGTTTTAAATGGAATGGAACATTATCTGAAACTGCATGGTAGAATGGCAAAATAATTTTTTTCCCTGTTAATCCAATTAATAGATTTTGACTAAAAATTTTAGCTCCTAAACTCGAAATATTTTTTGCTAAGTCCTTGATGATTTAGTAGTTTAAAAGTTTTAAAACTTTAGAATTAGTTTTACTAATTTGAAAATAAGAGGTTTGAATACCTCCAAAAGCCCTAAAATAACGTTCGATAGATTCCACCATGCTTCCTTCAAAGTTAAATGCTGTTGTTTTTTTAGCTGATTTTTTGATGGCTTCCCACAACAACAAACTCATAGAACCAGATGTTTTAAACTTAGTAGTTGTAACTCCATGTAGATAATAGGCAGAAACCTTATCCCACACATAAAATAATATAGAATGAATATTTCCTTGTTCATCTTTAGCCATTAACAATTCACCACAATGGGATGATTTACAAAAATCAAAGACCTTTTTTAATTTAGAAAAAGGAATAGGATAATTCTCTTTATTATCTTGATACACTTTTAATTTCAATTGATACAGTAATGAAATATCGTCAATCGTTTCGATAGTCAACAGTTTTTCAGCTTTTCGAATTTCCCTTCTTATATTTTCCTTAAAATCAGCAAACACTTTTTCGGTATCAGTTAAATCATTAATAATATAGGTATATCTAGTTGATTGTTGAAATCCTTTCCAATTAAATGGTAACCAATTGGTAAATTCTGGTAAAAAATTTTGTTTAAATGCATCTACTTTTGGTAACTGTTCAATCATACTTGTAAGCACTTCTTTCTCAAATCCAACTTTATTGGTGTACTTTTGATTTTTAGGGTAATTGAGCCACACCCCTTGATACGGACACAGAAATTGAGGAGTTATTATTTTAAAACTTTTCTTTTTAGTAATCACATAGGGTAAAAATCCTAAAACATTTTCACCTTTAGTTTCAATAACCACATCCCATTCTTCCTTTTTGTAAATTGCATCAAACCATTGGTATTGAAGAAATAAAGGAATAGATTTCTCTTCCTCACAAAATTTTTGATATACTAATTTAGTAGTGGTCATATAACTTCCAAAAATAGCTTTAAAATTTATAAACCGTAAAAAACTATTTTTATTTTATAATTTTGAAGTCTTAATTGATTTAGGTTTTAGTTTGTCGTTATAAACTTTAAACTTATCAACATTAAACTACATTATGAGGCAAATACAATATAGAGAGGCTTTAAACGAAGCCATGTGTGAAGAAATGCGTAAAGATGATTCCATTGTTTTAATGGGTGAAGAAGTTGCTGAATACGATGGTGCATACAAAGTAAGCAAAGGTATGCTGGCTGAATTTGGTCCAAAAAGAATAATTGATACACCCATTGCTGAAAATGGATTTACAGGTATTGCTGTGGGAGCAGCTATGAATGGTTTACGACCAATTGTTGAATACATGACCTGGAATTTTTCATTAGTAGCCATCGATCAAATTATAAATAATGCAGCGAAAATGCGTAATATGTCGGGCGGACAATTAAACATTCCTATTGTTTTTAGGGGAGGAACTGGTTCTGCGGGGCAATTAGGTGCTACACATTCACAAGATTTTTCCAACTGGTATGCCAATTGTCCAGGATTAAAAGTGATTCAACCTTCTAACCCAAAAGATGCTAAAGGTTTGTTAAAAGCATCAATTAGAGATAATGATCCTGTTATTTTTATGGAATCAGAGCAAATGTATGGCGATAAAGGAGAGGTTCCAGAAGGTGAATACATTATTCCTATTGGTGTTGCAGACGTTGTAAGAGAAGGGAAAGATGTTACCATTGCTAGTTTCGGAAAAATGATGAAATTAGTAAATACTGCAGCACACGAATTGGCAAAAGAAGGGATTAATGCAGAAGTAATAGATTTAAGAACATTGCGCCCTATTGATTATAATACTATAATAAAATCTGTTAAGAAAACGAACAGAATGGTTTTTGTAGAAGAATCTTGGCCTTTGGGTTGCTTTGCATCAGAAGTAACTTATAAAGTGCAAAACGAAGCTTTTGATTATTTAGATGCTCCAATTATTAGAATTACTGGGGCAGATGTTCCTATGAGCTTCTCTCCACCATTAATAGAAGCATACTTGCCCAATGTTGATAAAATCATTAAAGCAGTAAAACAGGTAATGTATAAATAAGAAAGGGACAGGAGACAAGGGAAGGGGAAAGGGGGATAGGGGACAAGGGATAGGGAAAGTGAAATGGCATGTGAGTTAGGATTTTCCCTCTAAAAATAGGGGTTAGGGGTGTGTAAAAATTAGAAATGGAAAGAGAAAATGTGAAATAAGAAAGATGAAATATGATGGGACAAGGAAAAGAAAAAAAACTTTACGTCTCTGCGAGAAATCCCAATAGCAAGAAGTCCAAAGTCGGAAGTAACGTCAAGCTTCGACCTTCCTCCGTCAGCTGACGGATTCGGTCTCCTGACTTCCTGTTTTTAACGACTAATATGAAATTATTCATTAATCATTATTCATTATACATTAAAATCTCTACTTTTGCCGTCCTAAAAAAACAAAATAGTACAACAAAATAAATAACAGTATGGGTTCAATAATGATTTACTTACCAATTTTAATGGCTTTTATCGGTCTAATTTTTATGGCTGCTAAAAGAGCATGGGTATTAAAACAAGATGCTGGTGATGGTAAAATGAAAGAGATTTCTGACCACATTTATGAAGGTGCATTGGCATTTTTAAAAGCAGAATATCGGTTACTTGCCATTTTTGTAATTGGAGCAAGTATTGTTTTAGCAGGAATTTCTTTTATTGTTCCTACTACTCACATATTAATAGTAGTAGCTTTTATTTTCGGTGCATTCTTTTCTGCTTTAGCTGGAAACATGGGAATGAAAATAGCAACCAAAACCAATGTAAGAACTACTCAAGCTGCACGTACTAGTTTACCACAAGCTCTAAAAGTTTCTTTTGGTGGTGGAACTGTAATGGGATTAGGTGTTGCTGGTCTAGCAGTTTTAGGTTTAACAGGTTTCTTTATCTTATTATTCAACTTTTTCATGAAAGGTGTCTGGACTTCAACCGAAGACATGACCATTGTGTTGGAAACTTTAGCAGGATTTTCATTAGGTGCTGAATCTATTGCATTATTTGCTCGTGTTGGTGGTGGTATTTATACCAAAGCTGCCGATGTTGGTGCTGATTTAGTAGGTAAAGTTGAAGCAGGTATTCCTGAAGATGATCCTCGTAATCCGGCTACAATTGCCGATAATGTAGGCGATAATGTGGGCGATGTTGCAGGTATGGGTGCCGATTTATTTGGTTCTTATGTTGCTACAGTTTTAGCTGCAATGGTTTTAGGAAACTATGTAATTAAAGACATGGGCGGAGCTATTTCAGATATTTTTGGAGGAATAGGACCTATCTTATTACCCATGGCAATTGCTGGTTTTGGAATTTTGTTTTCCATCATTGGAACCATGTTGGTTAAACTAACCAATAAAGAAGCAAAAGAAAAACAAGTCCAAAATGCGTTGAACAAAGGAAATTGGGCTTCTATTATATTAACAGCCATTGCTTGTTTTGTGTTGGTGAAATATATGTTGCCACCAACTATGAAAATGAACTTTTTTGGTGAAGGAATAATAGAAATATCTTCATTAAGAGTATTTTACGCAACCATAGTAGGTTTAGCTGTAGGAGGAGTAATTTCATCTATAACTGAATATTACACTGGTTTAGGCACTAGACCTGTTTTACGAATTGTTGAAAAATCAAGTACTGGAGCTGGAACTAACGTAATTGCTGGATTAGCAACTGGTATGATTTCTACTTTTCCTACTGTATTAATATTTGCAGCTGCAATTTGGGCTTCTTATTCTTTTGCAGGATTTTATGGTGTTGCTTTAGCTGCTTCTGCCATGATGGCAACAACAGCCATGCAATTGGCTATCGATGCTTTTGGACCAATTTCTGATAATGCTGGTGGAATTGCTGAAATGAGTGAATTGCCCAAAGAAGTAAGAACTCGTACTGATATTTTAGATTCTGTAGGTAATACAACTGCTGCTACTGGCAAAGGTTTTGCCATTGCTTCTGCTGCTTTAACCTCTTTGGCATTATTTGCTGCTTATGTTACGTTTACTGGAATTGATGGAATTAATATTTTTAAAGCACCAGTTTTAGCTATGTTATTTGTTGGTGGTATGATTCCAGTAGTTTTCTCTGCATTAGCAATGAACTCTGTCGGTAAAGCTGCCATGGATATGGTGTATGAAGTACGTCGTCAGTTTAAAGAAATTCCTGGCATTATGGAGGGTACTGGAAAACCTGAATATGGTAAATGTGTCGAAATATCTACTAAAGCAGCATTAAGAGAGATGATGTTACCAGGTATTTTAACCATCGGTTTTCCTATATTAGTAGTAACATTACCTATGTTATTGGGATATGATAACAAATTAATTGCTGAAATGCTAGGTGGTTATATGGCTGGAGTTACCGTTTCTGGAGTACTTTGGGCAATTTTTCAAAACAATGCTGGTGGTGCTTGGGACAATGCAAAAAAATCGTTTGAAGCTGGTGTTATGATTAATGGTGAAATGACTTATAAAGGCTCTGATGCTCATAAAGCTGCTGTAACAGGTGATACTGTTGGTGATCCTTTTAAAGATACTTCTGGTCCTTCTATGAACATTTTAATTAAATTGACTTGTTTAATTGGTTTAGTGATTGCACCTATATTAGGTGGTCACACTACTGATGCTGCTACAAAAGAAACTGAAACTATTGCTGAAAATGTAATTATTGAAGAAACTCCTGCTACTCCTAGTATAGATGAGTTAACTGGAGAATGGGTGTTGGATGAATCACATTCTTATGTAGAGTTTTCCATTCGTCACTTATTGGCAACATCTAAAGGAAGTTTCCAAAAAGTTAGTGGATTTGTAAACTTCTCAGATACTACAACTAAAATGAATATCACCATTGATGTAAATTCTGTTTATACAGGTAATGAAAAAAGAGATAATCATTTAAAAGGGGAGGAGATGTTTAATTTGGCAAAATACCCAACGATAACTTTTGTAGCCAATCAGGTTATTAAAACAGTTGATGGATATTTGGCTAAAGGAAAACTTACAATAATGGAAACTACTAAAGACGTTGAAATTCCTTTCAATTATTTTGGAAAACAAGATACTCCTTGGGGTTTTCCATCAGCAGCATTTGCTGGTGGAATAATTATTAATAAAAATGATTTCGGCTTAACTTATGGTGGTGGAATATTAGGAGAAGATGTGAAAATGGAGTTTGCAGTAGAGCTAAACCCTAAGAAAGCAGAGTAAGATGTTGTTGTTAATAAAAAAAAAATGTTAATAAAATGTTATTTTTTAGATAGAATAGCTGGGTAATTTTTATTTCATTTGCTTTGTATTATTAATAATAACCTAAGTTTGACTTATAAACAATGATGTTAATAAGTTTTAACAATTGTTAATATTATATAAAAAAACTTGCGAGATATAAAAAAAATGTAGTAAGTTTGTTGCGAACTAAATATTTTATAAATAAATAATTAATTAAAGTTTAACTAAAACAATTTGTAATGAAGAAAAAAGTATTATTTGTAGCTTCTTTATTTGTAGCTACCGCAATTTTTGCACAAGACGGTTTAACGTCAAAAAAAGGTGAAGCATACTTACCAGAAGCTGGTGATTGGTCTATCGGCTTTAATGCTAGTGCTCTAACCTATTATGCTGGTAATTTATTTAATGGTAACGTATCAAACACAGCTTTAACTTCTGGTAGCTGGATGAATGGTTCAGTTGACCAAGAAATTAGATTTAAAATGTTCAAAGATGAAAAAACTGCTTATAGATTAAGAGCTAGAATTGGTATGAGCTCTAGTGGTGGTGACCTTTTAGGTAAATATGACCAAGACGCTAATGATTCTACAGAAATCCAAGATTACGTTGTTAATACAAAAAATTCAAATGGATTTACTGTAATTTTAGGAGCTGGTATTGAAAAAAGAAGAGGTAACACTAGAATTCAAGGATATTATGGTGGTGAAATTTTCTTCGGTTTATTAGGTGGTACTGACACTAAAACTGATGATGGAAGAATTCTTTCTGATGACTGGTTTCAACCTGTAGGTGCAGATCCTTATGATTATGCTGGTACTTTTTCAGGTAATGTAAGAACTACAGAAGTTAAAACTGGAAGTGGATTTACCCTTGGATTACAAGGATTTATTGGTGTAGAATGGTTTTTTGCTCCAAAAGTATCTTTAGGTGCTGAGTACACTTGGGGTCTAGGAATGTCTTCTGTTGGAGAAGGTGAAACTACTACTGAGTACTGGGGTCTAACTGACGTTGAAATTGCTACATTTTCTACAGCACCAAATCACGTAGTAACAGAAACAAATAAAACTGGTAAAACAGGTACTTTTTCTTTTGATACTGGACACAATGCTATGTTAAATCTTAACTTCCACTTCTAAGAAGTAGAATTAAAATAATAATTCAAAAGCCCCGACATTAACTGTCGGGGCTTTTTTTGTAAAACCTAAACCTAACAGGTTTCTAAAACCTGTTAGGTTTTCTTTGATAGCATTTTTTGTCAACAAAAAAAGTGTAGTGTAAAATACAGAAAATAATTTTAAAGTTGTCAGATATTGGGATGGTAAAGTTGTTAAAAACAACGATAATATGGCTCACTCGGCACAGCCGAGCGAGGTTTACCCCAGTATATAGAGTTATTTCCACATCATCCACTACCATCATTGTGAGTGGAACGCAGTGTGGTGAAGCACCACGAATTAATACATTAATTTACAATAAAAACTGTCCTTCGATTAGACAGATTACTTCATCTCCTACGCTCAATTCCAACGCTTGGGCTTCGCAATGACGTATTTTAAATTCCTTTGTCATCAAAATCAAGGAATGACGATGTTCTTTAAAGGTGTCGGGGGAAGTGATGAATTATAAATCTTTCATTTTCCTTCAAATAATCCATAAACTTGGGCATCAATAGATTGAATAATCTTGCCTAAATCTTCAGCATTTTCCGAAAAATTATTGGTATCAACATCTACGATTAATATTTTTCCTTGGTCATAAGTTGATATCCAAGCTTCATATCGTTCATTCAAACACTTTAAATAATCTATTCGAATACTTTCTTCATAATCTCTACCTCTTTTTTGTATTTGATTGACTAAAGTAGGAACGGAAGCTCTCAAATAAATTAAGATATCTGGAGGTTGAATAAAAGTTTCTTGCAATTTAAACAAAGAAAAATAAGTTTCGAAATCGCGAGTAGTCATTAACCCCATCGAATGTAGGTTGGGTGCAAAAATGTAAGCATCCTCATATAAAGTTCTATCTTGGATTACATTTTTTTTATTTTTTCTAATCTCCTGGATTTTACTAATTCTACTGGTCATGTAGTAAATTTGGAGATTAAATGACCAGCGTTGCATATCATTATAAAAATCATTTAAAAAAGGATTTTCATCCACATCTTCAAAATGGGCATCCCATTTGTAATGTTTTGCTAATAATGTTGTTAAAGTTGTCTTTCCAGACCCTATATTTCCAGCTACTGCGATTAACATATATAATTTTTAAAAAGAAATTAAAAATACAAAAAAATGTGTTCAATTCTGCTTAGTATTCAATTTTGTCAATAAATAGTTGCTTATTTTTATCAACAATGTAAATTAAGTTATTTTCAACACGAACTGAAACCGTTGAATTGTATTTCTTTGGTTGATATTTTGTTTTTTTTAAAGTAAAAAAATCGTAGGTTTCAACTTCTCCATTTAAATTAGAATAAATGATAAATTTATCTTTTACTTGAAAACTAGATAACTCGTATAATGGTATTGTTTTAAGATAGGAACCATAACTATCGAATACCAAAATTCCATTTTTCGGATCATTTAAATAGAGCATATTGTTATATTCTATTAAATAATTTGGTTGGATGTTTTCAGCTAATAAATTAGATAAATTTCCTGAGGAATTAGTGGTTATTAATTCTTGATTTTTTCGAATTAACTCAAAGCGAATTGGGTCGTAATACCATGTTCCGTCATTATATGACCTACAAACTAATGTAGTTTCATATAGTTCAAGTGTCGTTAAATCAATTACTTCACTTGATGGGGATAAGGTATTGTCTAATATTAATATTTTGGTAAATTCTTTAAAATAAACAAGAATTTTTTGTGGATTGCTCACATCAACATTGGAAATAATTCCTAACATATTATTGCTAAAAGAATACTCCAATTTTCCATCTGTTGCATACTTATTAATTGTAGTATTACTTATTTCATAATAATAGCCCAACTGGTCTGTCGTTATTGTAGTTCCAGTAAATGCTACTGATTTTACCTGAGCAAATGTAGGTAAGAAGAGTAATGTCGTTAAAAAAAGCAATAATTGTTTCATGACAAGCATTTTTTCAAGCTAAAATTATACCATTTGCATCAATTCATCAACATAAATAGTGTCATTTGATAAACGAGGAATTTTATGCTGTCCTCCCAATTGATTTTTATTTTTCATCCATTTATAAAATGTGCCAGAAGTTAATTGAGTTATTTCAGGTTTTGAAAGTATCATGTTGTTAAATCTTTTCGCTTCATAATCAGAATTCAATTGTTTCAACTCGTTGTCTAATAGGGTAGAAAAGTAATCAATATTTTGTGGTGATTTTTTAAATTCAATCAACCATTGATGTTTTCCAGTTGATTTGTCTATGAAAAATTGTGGAGCGACCGTAAACTCTTCTACAACAGCATCTGTTACCATACAAGCTTTAGAAAGTGCATTTTCGGCATTTTCAATAATTAACTCTTCACCAAACGCATTAATATAATGTTTTATTCTGCCTGTAACTTTAATTCTAAAAGGACTTAACGAAGTAAATTCTATGGTGTCGCCAATTACATATCTCCATAAACCTGCATTGGTAGAAATAACGATGGCATAGTTCTTTTTAAGTTGAACATCGGCTAATGTAATTGTTTTTGGAGAGGGTTGGTCTATTTCATTTTTTTCAATAAACTCATAAAAGATTCCATAATCCAACATGAGTAACATTTCTTCTACTCTACTTTGATCTTGTAATCCAAAAAATCCTTCAGAAGCATTGTAATTTTCATAATAGTTCATTTGTTTACCTGGTATAATCTTTTTAAACTGCTCTTTATAAGGCGAGAAATTAACTCCTCCATGTAAGTACAACTCTAAGTTTGGCCATACTTCTAATAAATTACTTTTCCCATTAATTTCTAAAATTCGATTTAATAAAAATAGAGTCCAGGAAGGTACTCCAGAGATATTAGACACATCTTCATGAATTGTAGCTTGAGCCATTTTTTCAATTTTTTCTTCCCAATTATTCATTATTGCAATAGCTAATTCGGGAACCCTTCGTTGTTCCACCCACATCGGAAAATTTTTCATAATGATGGCTGATAAATCACCATAATAAGAGTTGTTACTAAATGAGTTAATTTCACTACTTCCACCAACTACCAACACTTTTCCTAGTATTAATTTTGTTTCTGGATGATTGTTATGATAAATTGCTAGAAGGTCTTTTCCTCCTTTATAATGACAATCTACTAACGATTCTTTACTTACTGGAATAAATTTGCTTTTACCTGTTGTAGTTCCAGAAGATTTTGCGAACCATTTGATATCCGATGGCCAAAGTATATTTTGCTCTCCTTGTTTAATTCTTAGTATCTGATTTTGTAAACTTTCATAGCTTTGCAAAGGAACTCGATTGATGAATTCATCATAACTTTTAATAGATTGGTAATCATATTTTTTTCCCCACTCTGTATTTTTTGCAGTAATTAATAAATTATTAAACAATTCCTGTTGCACATCAATAGGATATTTCATAAAAAGCTCCATTTGATGAATCCTTTTTTTAATAATCCACGAAAACACAGAATTAATTAACTCCACTTTATTAATTTTACGATTCTACTAACTTAATCAAATATATGCAATTTACCGGTCAAATTAGAAAAATGTACGCAAAATTAGGTGTTGAAGTTGAATATCACCTACCCATTGGAGATGATTTAATTGCTATGAATCAGTTTGTTGGAAAAGAAATTTCTTTGGCATTTCAGCATCAAATCATTTGTATTAAATGTGGCAGGGAAACTGTAAAATCATTTAATCAAGGTTTTTGCTATTCGTGTTTTAGAGATGCTCCTGAGGCAGCAGATTGGTTTATACATCCCGAAAAATCTAAAGCACATTTAGGTATTGAGGATAGAAATTTATCTTATGAAGAAGAAGTTCAACTGACTCCTCATTTGGTGTATTTATCGTTAACAAGTGATGTTAAGGTCGGGGTAACTCGAGATACACAAATACCAACTCGGTGGATAGACCAAGGTGCTGTGAAAGCAATAAAATTGGCAATTACGCCCAATCGTTATCTGGCAGGTATGATTGAAGTTAGTCTAAAAAACTATATGGCAGACAAAACCAACTGGAGAAACATGTTAATGAACATTTACCCAACTATTGATTTAATTGAAAAGAAAAATGAAACCAAAGCTTTATTAGCATCAGAATACCATCAATATTTTGTAGAACAAAATGAAGTGCTTGAAATCAATTTCCCAGTAATCAATTACCCAGTAAAAGTGAAAAGTATTGGTTTTGATGAAGTTCCTGAATATACAGGGAAATTAGTGGGAATAAAAGGTCAATACTTATTGTTTGCCAACGGAATTGTGTTAAATATTAGGAAACATGGTGGATATGTGATAACTTTATCTTATTAAAGTTTATTTTATGAAAGAGTCATGAGCAAAATGCTCACCAACAACGATGAATATTCTATCCCGAGTACTCGGGATGACCGATTTACTAAAATAAAATACACCTATGAAAAATATTTTTTTATTCTGCACATTGCTTTTCTTTTGTTTCTTTGCTCAGGCTCAGGCTCAAGATTACGGTTATATTAATGGTGTTGAACTTGCTAATATGCCAATGCCTATTTCCAATAATGCAGTTGTTGGTGTTTGGGCAAATGATACTGCGTATGTGTTTTCATTTGGAGGCATAGATAGCACCAAAATTTGGTCAGGCATTACGCTAAAATCTTTTCGATACAATACTACCACTGATTTATGGGATACCATTCTTCCTTTGCCAGATACATTAGGAAAGATAGCTTCTGCAGCTAGTTATGTGGATAGTATAATTTATATTATTGGCGGATACCATGTACTCTCCAATGGTAACGAAATTTCATCGAATAAAGTGCATCGATATCAACCAAGTACCAACAGTTATCTTTCGGATGGAGTCAACCTTCCAATTCCTGTTGATGATCAAGTACAAGTAGTTTGGAACGATAGTTTAATTTATATAATTACTGGGTGGAGTAACACTGGTAATATTCCTGATGTGCAAATTTACGACCCAGCAAATGATAACTGGTTAGTTGGCACTCCTGTTCCTAATAACAATACCTATAAAGCCTTTGGAGCATCAGGACTCATTATTGGTAATACCATTTATTATCACGGTGGTGCAAGTACAGGAATTAATTTTCCTGGACAAAATACCTTAAGAATCGGACAAATTAACCCCTTAAATCCTAGTCAAATTACTTGGTCTTCTCAAAGTACAAGTTATGTTTCTTATCGTGCGGCAGCTATTTATGATTATTGGATGAATAAACCAGTTTTTGTTGGCGGTTCGGAAATTACTTATAATTATGATGGCATCGCATATAACGGTAGCGGTGGTGTTCCTCCAAAAGGATTTAGCCTAGGATTTGATGCTTATTCTCCTAATGATTTAGGACCAACTTTTCAACAATATGTGGGGTTTGACACCATACTTCCAATCGATTTAAGAGGCATCGCTTTCCCTTTTTCGTATGGGAACTATATCGCTGGAGGGATGTTGTACAACCAAGAAGTGAGTAATAAAACTTATAAGATTTTTTATGATCATGCTGAGTCTGTGAATGAATTGACAAACGATAATCTTTTTAAACTTTTTCCTAATCCAGTTACCAACCAATTAACAATTGTTTTTAAAGAAATTGAAAAAAGAACAATCCGATTAATTGATGTTTTGGGTAAAAAAGTTTTAGAAGATAAAAATAGTGATGTAACGATAAAAGTAAATGTGTCGCAATTTTCAAAAGGAATTTACTTATTAAAAGTAGAAACTGATAAGGAAAACTCTTCACAAAAAATTATTATTCAATAAAAGAGGAGCTTTAAGCTCCTCTTCTAAATTTTAGTAGTTAAAAGTTTATTAATTTTTTCCATTAGTCATTCCAGAATCTAATTCAAAACTTACTTGTTGCCCTTCTAATTTTTTAGCTTCGGTTTCTACAAAAGTATCTTTCCAGATAATAGTCATGTTAGCGAATTGCATATCCGCAACTTTTCCTGGAATATGAAAAACTGCTTTAAATTTCACCTCCTCTCCTTTTCTTACCATCTCAATTTGATCATCTTTATTGTCATTGGCATATTCTCTTCCTGAGTCATCTACTTTGATAACCAATTTAGAAGGATTTATTAACCCAATTTTATTTCCTAAATAAGTACATTCAAATTGTAGAACAGCTTCTTGAGTTTTTAAAGAACTTTTAGTAAGGTTAACTTTAAAAAGATCAGTATTTACTGCATTTTTACTAGCAGGAATAGGAAAATCTTCCATTTTACTAACGTCTCCTGTTAACGGCACAATAGAGATGCCATCAACTTTTAGATTAAATTTATCTACATGAAATTGCTCTCCGCCATTTGCTTCAAGCACTTTACTTTTGCTGCTATTGGGTTTAATAAAAAACTCTTTGGGTTGGTCAGAGAAACTTCCAAAATCAAATTCAAATTTAGAATCGCCTCTTTCGAAGAGTAAAAAATCGTTGGTTTTATTGGTTATTTTCAGTGCCAACTTACAAAATACAGTTCGTGACACCACATCAGAAAAATTTAAAACATATTCTGTTGTGGCTACATCGGTTATATTTTTATAATAATTGGTATGTTTCGGATTTACTTTTTGAGCCGAAGTAGTTATTGTTAATAGTAACAAAGACACTAATAATGTGTTAATTTTTTTCATAGTTATTATTTTAATTTTTTTTATTCAATTTTCAACTATTATGCCAAAATAGCATCATTTAAAATACCTAAAATCATGTTCATTTTTAATTGTTAAGAGCGATTCGTAGATTAAACTGATGACGTTATCCACATCTTCTTTGTGAACCATTTCTACAGTAGTGTGCATGTATCTTAACGGTAAAGATATTAATGCCGAAGCCACTCCACCAGTGGCATAAGCAAAAGCATCGGTATCTGTTCCTGTAGCTCTTGAAGCTGCAGCTCGTTGGAAGGATATTTTGTTTTTTTCGGCAGCTTTAATTATTAATTTTAGAAGATTATTATGCACCGCTGGTCCATAAGTTAATACCGGTCCTTTTCCTGCATAATTATCTCCTTGCTCAATTTTACTAATCATTGGAGTTTGCGTGTCGTGGCAAACATCAGTAACAATGGCTACATTTGGCTTAATATTTTGAACCATCATTTCAGCACCTCTTAATCCAACTTCTTCTTGAACAGAATTAATAATGTATAATCCAAAAGGTAATTTCACTTTGTTTTCTTTTAACAAACGAGCTACTTCAGCAATCATAAATCCTCCAATTCTATTATCTAAAGCTCTTCCAACATAATACCTGTTATTTAAAATCATAAATTCATCTTCATAAGTTACCACGCAACCCACATGAACGCCTAATTTTTCTACTTCAACTTTAGTGATGCATCCACAATCTAAAAAGATATTTTCCAATTTTGGAGTTTCTTCTTTACCTGCAGTGCGAGTATGGATAGCAGGCCATCCGAAAACTGCTTTTACAATGCCTTTATCGGTATGAATGTTTACTCTTTTTGAAGGAGCAATTTGATGATCTGAACCACCATTTCTTCTTAAATAGATGAAACCTGTGTCTGAAATGTAATGTACAAACCACGAAATTTCATCTGCATGAGCTTCAATAACTACTTTATATTTTGCCTTGGGATTTATAATGGCTGCAACAGAACCGTAAGTGTCTATAATATGTTCATCAACATAAGGTTTAATGTAAGCTAACCACATTTTTTGACCTTCCGACTCAAATCCAGTTGGTGCAGCATTATTAATGTAGTTTTCTAAAAATTGTAGTGATTTAGCAGTAATTTTTGATTTTTTTGCCATGTCTTTATATTTATTTATAAACCAATAAAAAACGAAATTAAGAATTTGAAATTTTCTAATCGAAAAAGTAACTTATATATTTTATGAAAAGATTACTTTTGAATCAGATGAATATTGATGAAAAATACATTCATATTTGCTTAGAATTAGCAAAAAAAGGAATTGGAAATGTTGCTCCTAATCCAATAGTTGGTTGTGTAATTGTTTACGAAAATAAAATTATTGGAGAAGGTTATCATCAAAAATATGGTGAAAACCACGCTGAAGTGAATGCAATTAATTCTGTAAAAAATAAAGATTTATTGAAAGAAAGTACTCTTTATGTGAATTTAGAACCTTGTACTCATTTCGGAAAAACCCCTCCCTGTTCTAATTTGATTATTGAAAAAAAAATTCCAAAAGTTGTTGTAGGTTGTATAGATTCTTATGCCGAAGTTGCTGGAAAAGGAATACTAAAAATGAGAGATGCAGGAATTGAAGTGGTGGTGGGTGTGTTAGAAAAAGAATCGCTCGATTTGAATAAACGATTTTTTACGTTTCATCATAAAAAAAGACCATACCTAATTTTAAAATGGGCTGAAACCAAAGATGGATTTATTGATGTGGACAGAACCGTCATTGCGAACCATAAGGAACGAAATGGGAAGCAATCTTTTAAATCAACAGATTGCTTATCTTCGTTGTACTCCGTTCGTAATGAAGTTGATAATTGGATTACATCATCATTAAGTAAAAAATTAGTTCATCAATGGAGAAGTGAAGAACAAGCAATACTAGTTGGAACGAATACAGCTTTAAACGATAATCCACAATTAAATGTAAGAGAAATTGTTGGAAAGAACCCTTTAAGAATTGTTTTAGATTTGAATTTAAGGTTGCCTAAAAACTTGAATTTGTTTGACCATTCTGTACCAACTTTAGTAATCAACTTACTGAAACAGGAAAAAAACAACAATTTAGAATTGGTGAAAATTGAAAATGAAAAAGATATCATTTCCCAACTCCTTGAAGTTTTGTATCAAAAAGAAATTCAATCAGTAATTATCGAAGGTGGTGCTCAATTGCTCAACGCTTTTATTACTAAAAATTTATGGGATGAAGCTAGAGTGTTTATTGGTGATAAGTATTTTAAGAATGGTTTAAAAGCTCCAAACATCAACCGAAAACCCATGAAAACTGAGCAAGTTGAAACAGATGTACTAAACACTTATTTTAATGATTGATATTCTTTTAACCATTGTTGCCTTTAATACCCTAATTGTCGTTTTTAAACTATTTGACAAATTTGGTGTTGACAATTTACAAGCATTAATTATCAATTACTTTGTAGCTGGATTTTGTGGTTTATATTTTTCTGATCAAGAATTTTCTATTACTTATATTTTAAATGCCCCTTGGATTTATCACGCAGCATTAGTTGGAGTTTTGTTTATTATAACTTTTAATTTATATGCAATTGGAACACAAAAAGTAGGAATTGCAGTAACTACTGTTGCTAATAAGTTGTCGCTTTTAATTCCTGTTGGTTTTGCTTTGATTTTATACCCCAACGAACAACTTTCCTATCTAAAAATAATAGGTTTTATAATGGCTATTGTTGGCATTTACCTTTCCTCCACCAAAAAGAGAAAACTATCTTTTGATAAAAAATACTTAGTACTAATTATTTTAGTTTTTATTGGTCAAGGTTTTGCCGACACGATTTTTAATCATGCACAAAAAACAGTAGTAAATGATGATGAAAAAGGATTGTTTTTTATGTGTTTAATGTTTATCGCAGGAATTAGTGGTATTTTAATATTAATCGGAAAATCAATAAAGCAAAAACCAAAATTTGAAATTAAAAACAGTATTGGTGGAATTGTTCTAGGGTTACCCAACTTTGCTTCATTAATTTTCTTTTTTAATGCATTAGAAAGTTCTGGTCTTTCTGCTTCCCAAGTTTTTCCAGTGGTAAGCATGGGCATTGTTACAGTTTCTGCATTGGTAGGATTAGTTCTTTTTAAAGAAAAATTAACTCTCTTAAATTGGATTGGGTTGGGCTTTGCAGTATTGGCTATATTTTTTATCACTTTTCTTTGATTGGTAAACAATTTTTTCACTTTTTGCAACTTTTAATCGTAATTATTCGTCTTTAAAAAACTTATTATAATCACCTTTGATTAGATGTTGTTGTGGTTGGGTTTTTTATAATTATTATTAACTAAGTAACAATTATTGCCATGCGAAAACTAATTTCTTTTATTCTTTTACTCCTCCTTAACTTTTCTATTTCTGCCCAAAATTGGGTAAACTCTGCAGGCGGTAATTTTAATGACGAATCTTATGATGTTGAGGTAGATGCTGCTGGAAATATTTACACAACTGGTTACACCACAGCAGCTTCTGTTTTTGGACCTTCCATCAATTTAACAACCAATGGTTATAGTGATGTTTATGTTTCTAAAAGTAGTGCCAATGGTAATTTTTTATGGGTAAAGGTTTTTGGTGGACTTTTAGCAGATAGAGGATATGATATTGAAGTTGATGCATCAGGAAACATTTATGTAACAGGAACTTTTAATGGAACAGCTACGTTTGGAAGTGTTACGCTCACAGCTAACAATAATTCACAAGACATCTTTGTGCTTAAATTAGACAATTTAGGTAATGTGATTTGGGTTAAGTCGGAAGGAGGTCCAGAAGGTGATACTGGATATGGAATTACTTTCGATAATTCTGGAAATGTTATTGTTACTGGTCAATTTAAGGGAACTGCTCAAATAGGATTAAATACGTTTTCTAGTGCAATTGATCCTATTTCGGGATTACCAGCTTACGATATTTTTGTTTCAAAATACGATGCCAATGGAATTGATTTGTGGTCGATACAAGGTACTGCAAAATATGACGATAGGGGATTAGCCTTAAAAACAGACCAAAATAACAACATTTATATAACTGGTCAGTTTTCTGACACGCTTACCATTGCAGGTTCTACACACAACAATACTATTTTTAATGCTGGAATGTTGTTAAAATTAGATTCCATGGGTAATGAAGTTTGGTTTAAAAGAATGGGAGCTGTCCAGACGTTGGTATATGACCTTGATATAGATAACCTAGGTAATATTTACATTACTGGCGATTTTATGGGACAAATGATTATTATTGGAGCAAGTGGAAATAATTATTTGAATGGAAACTATACTTATCGAATATTTATCATCAAATTCGATTCACAAGGAGAACTATTATGGATGCGTGAAGACGATTCTAATTCACAAGTATCTTCAAAAGCAATAACATTAGATGCTAATCAAGACCCATACATTTCAGGTACTTTTAAATGTGTTTTTGATGAATATGCCGATTCTTTGGGTTCAGGTTTATTTAATTCGGTTGGTTACAATGATATTTTTATCACCAAGTACAACAACTCTGGAACTCAACAATGGATGAAACAGTATGGTGGACCATTGGATGATTATTGTTCAGGAATTGCCATTTCACAAATTAACAATCCAATTATTGCAGGAGGTTACACCGAGTATTTTAATTATCCAGTGGGTTTTAGTTTTTCGCTTTTCTCAGGAATAAATAATTATTTCCCTCCTTATTCTTGGAATCCTTGGTGTTTCAACAATAATTACATGTATCTGAATGCCGTTGGTGCAAAAGATATTTTTATAGCAAAACCAGTCGATTTATTAATTCCACATTATTACTATTATGAGGATGTTGCATGTTATGATTCTAATTTACCTTGCATAGAATCTCTTTGTCCTGATTCATTGGTTTTTTGTGGCGGTGGTCAAGTAGCTGATTTTACACACACAGCAGGAAATGGTTACTACGATGAGGATTATAACGCCAATCCAACCAATTACCAGCATGGTCCTTATTTTGATTTCTTGTGGAATAATGGTGATACAACTTACTATACAAATACCCCAACTACTGGAGATTACTGGGCAAACACAAAACGTATTGATAATTGCACCATTACTAATGATACTGTTTTTGTTACTATCAACCCTATTCCACAAATGCCTTTGTTAACGGACGACCATGGATTTAATACACTTTCTTCTTACTATAATGATATGCATTTGTGTTTTCCAGATACTGTTACTACTTGGTTTAATTATTTAGATACAAATTACCAATTTAGTTATACTATTCCAAATGGCACGATTTATACAGATTCTTTACCTCATCAAATATTTGAAGCTGGAACTTACAATGTGGAGGTAGTTGATAGTAATAATTGTTTAAGTGGACAAGATTTTATTTTACAATATGATTATCCCGAAGTAAAAGATACTATAGTTCCTTACATCATACAATTAAATGATACTGTTTGTTTAGGAGAACAAATATGCTACATCATTGCAGATTCTATTACAAACCCAAATGCCAATTTAACTCCTTATTGTGATTCAAATATTTATTATCCAAATATAGGATGTTTAGGTTTTTGTTTTACACCATTAGTTACAGGGTGGTATCCAGTAAACCATACTATTATTTTAGGATACATTAATTTATGTGGATTAGATACCACACATTATTATGTTGAGGATTCCCTTTATGTGGTAGTTTTACCCATTCCTACTATGAACCTAAATTTAAGTGGAGATGGCTTACTTTGTCCAGGAGATACGGTAAATATTTGGACAGATACAGTTGTGTCTGGATTTACTTGGAGTGGGCCAGGGATTTTAATCGTTTCAGCAAATGGTGATTCGATATTTGCCAACCAACAAGGAACTTATAGCTATGGTGGAATTTTGACTGACTCGATTACTGGATGCACAAATGTAATCAATAAGTATTATAATCTTACGGTAAAACCTAGTCCAACGATAATGAGCAATGTACCTGATAATATTATCTGTCCAGGAGACTCCCTTTTATTAACATGTATGCAATCCGGCATAGCATATAATTGGATTGGACCACAAGGTAATTTAATAGGAACTAACCAAACCATTTGGGTAAATGTTCCTGGATTTTATCATTGTGTATTAACCGATTACGATGGATGTGAACTGACTTCCAATACTATCGAATTAAAAGAATACAATACACCGTATTTATTAGTTGAACCAGGAACTGAGCTTTGTCATACAGGTGCAATTGTATTGACTGCGGTTTATAGTGGGTTACCAACATTTCAATGGTTACCTCCAATCAATTCAACGAGCCCTTCAGTTACCGTAAATCAACCCGGAACCTATTACTTAGAAGTAACCCAATGTGGTTTTACTGTTACCGATAGTGTAACTATTACTTCTGCGAATGTTGTGGCTACTATTACGCCTTTAACCGATACCATTATTTGTCCGGGAGATACTGCTATTTTAATGGCAAATTCTGGCATGGGAGGTTACGAGTGGGGACCTCAAACTTTTTTTGGACAAATTCTTCAAACAACTGATTCTGGAGATTATTATGTAACGGTTACTGAAGCTTCAACTGGTTGTACAGCAATTTCTGATACTGTACATATTGGATTTTATCCTGGCGGAACCAATCCAAGTGTTCAGAATATTACAATCTGTGCAGGTGATACGGCTACTTTAACGAATTTGAATACTGGATTAACAACCAACTGGTATGGAAACGCTTTAGCATCAACACCATTTTTTATTGGTGACAGTGTAACTCTTATTAATTTAACCAATGATACTACTATTTATGTTGAGAATTTTGATTCTAATTGTACGAGTAATCGAGTTCCTGTAACTATTGCCATCAGTCAAGCTTCTTTTATTCCCATCATTAACGGAAATAATAGTGTGTGTTCGGGTGATTCCATTTGGCTTTCTACACCAACTATTCCTAATGGTATTTAGGGTTTGCT
>Ga0210033_1000220_pt1 | contig 52436 bp, 34 predicted proteins | sample CryGeymeta201501_FD_185465 | JGI IMG/M metagenome (GOLD analysis project Ga0210033, IMG submission 185465) | Groundwater microbial communities from Crystal Geyser aquifers in Utah, USA - Crystal Geyser metaG 2015-01 (SPAdes) (version 2) | ecosystem: Environmental > Aquatic > Deep subsurface >... | reverse complement strand
CGATCTCGCGCCGGGAGCGGTCCGCTCCCTGCCCCGCTCGCTCTCGACAGGGGATTGACCCTGTCTTCGAGCAATCGGAACAGAGTTCGAACCACTCGCGACGCGAGCTCCTCCTTCCATCCAATGTGCCTCACGCTCTAAGCGGCGACGCGCACGTAGCCTTCCGCTTCGGCGTAGGCGCGAAGCACGCTCGAGAGGCGACGGCGGCCGCGGTGGAGGCGACTCATCACCGTGCCCACGGGGCGACCGATGTGCGTGGCGGCGTCGCGGTAGCTGAGGCCTTGGAGATCGACCAGGAGCACGACCTCGCGAAACTCCTCGGGCAGCTCGGCCAGCGCGACCGAGACCTCGTCGCCCACGCCCTCGACCGGCACGGAGCGACCATGATCCGCGCGTGCGAGCTCGAACTGGGCGCGGCGCGTGCGCTGGAGGTCGCCCAGCGTGCGCTGCTCGCGACGGGCGCGGCGCCAGCCGTTGACGAAGGTGTTGTGCACGATGCGGTGCATCCAGGCGCGTGCGTTGGAGCCCGCGTCGAAGCCGTCCCAGTAGCGCCAGGCGCGCGTCAGGCTCTCCTGCAGCACGTCCTCGGCGGTGGCGTCGCAGCGCGTCAGGCGGCGAGCGGCGCGGCGCAGCTCGGGCAGATGGGGACAGACGGCCGCCTCGAAGGCGGCGCGGCGAGTGGGGGCGAGGTCAGCGTGCATGAACGCCGACACTTCAAGGCACGTGCCAGCCCTCGAAAGCCTGCAAATTCGGGCCAAACGTAGGGACGTGTTGTCAGGGCGTCCAATCGTGGACACGACGTCGTGTCAGGCTGTCATCGACGACGCGAGGATCCGAGGGATGGCGTCCGCGATCTCGCGGGCAAGGAGACCGCGATCGGCGATGGCGGCCTCTTCCCCGGCCAAGGCGTGCAGGACCACCCCCGCCGAGGCGGCGTCGAAGGCGGGCAGGTCGAGCAAGAGGGCGCCCACCACACCCGCGAGCACGTCGCCCGAGCCCGCCGTGGCCATGGCCGGGGTGCCGAAGTCACAGATGCGCGCTTCGCCCGTGGGGCTGGCGATGATGCTGCCGGCGCCCTTGAGTACGGCGACCTGGCCCGAGCGCGCGGCCAGGGCCCGTGCGCTGGCGAGACGATCGGCCTGGACCTCGCGCGTCGAGCAGCCGAGGAGCCGCGCCGCCTCGCCCGGATGGGGCGTGAGCACGCGAGCGCCCGCCGCCCCACGCAAGATCTCGAGGCCCGCCTGGGCCAGATGGGTCAGGGCGTCGGCGTCGATCACCATCGGCCTCGACTGCTCGAGCGAGAGCGCCAGCGTGAGCGCCCGCCCCACCTCGTCGAGCCCCAGGCCCGGTCCGAGCACCAGGGCGTCACACGTCTCGGCGCGCTGCTCCACGCGTTCCCGCGCCGTGTCGTCCGCGAGCCGCACGAGCATGGCCTCGGGCAAGCTCGCCATCAGGCTCGCCGCGTCCGGATCCCGCGTGGCCACGTGCACGAGCCCAGCGCCAGCTCGAAACGCGCCACGGGCCGCGAGCCAAGCGGCTCCGGACTTGCCGGGCGAGCCCGCGACCACCAGCACGCGACCGGCGCTGCCCTTGTGGGCGTCCGCGCGACGCGGCGTCAACCACGGCCCGAGATCGGCGCGCTCGAGCAGGGAGAGCGGCGCGCTCGTCGGTCCCGGGACGCCCAAGGAGACGACCTCGACGCGACCCGCGAGACCGGCACCGGGGTATTGGAAGAGGCCGGGCTTGGCGGCGGCGAAGGTCAATGTGAGCGCGGCCTGTGGCGCCACACCCAAGACCGCCCCGGTGTCGGCGTCGACGCCACTCGGGAGATCCAGCGCGACACAGGGAGCGGGCGCCGCGTCCATGAGCCGAATGACCGCCTCGATCTCGCCGACCAGCGGCCGATCGAGCCCGGTGCCGAAGAGTCCATCCACGACCAGGGTCGCCCGCGCGAGGGCGAGCCGGAAGGCGTCGAGGCCGCGCTCTCCGAGCACGTGCTGAGGCACGCCCAGAGGGCCGAGCGCTTCCCAGTTCGGCTTGGCGTCTCCGCGCAGGCGCGCCACCTCGCCCACGAGCCAGACCTCGGGCGCGAAGCCCGCACCGATCAGATGACGCGCCACGACCCAGGCGTCGCCGCCGTTCTGACCCGGCCCACCGACGCAGACCACATGCTCGAGGCGCTGCGGAAAATGCTCGCGCATGGCCTCGAAGGCGCCGCGGCCGGCGTTCTCCATCAGCGTGATGCCGGCCAGGCCGTGATCCGTGAGCGCGCGCGCGTCGAAGTCGCGTGACTCCGCGCGCGTGAGCAGAGGCTTCACGCGGCGCCCTGGTCGATAGCGCTGCGAAAGCGCCGCACTGCCTGTTCCATGCCCACGAACAGAGCGTCGGACATCAGGGCGTGGCCGATGTTCAGCTCGACCAGATCGGGCAGGGTCGCGACCAGCGCGCGCACGTTGCGTGACGTGAGCCCATGACCCGCCGCCAGGTGGAGCCCATGCTGGTGAGCGACGTGGCCCGCTCGAGCCAGGCGATCGAGCTCTTCCGCGGCGAGCAGGCGGCTGGCGTTGGCGTAGTCACCGGTGTGCAGCTCGACGCGCGTCGCGCCCAGCGTGGCGCTCGTCTCCACCTGAGCCGCTTCGGGATCGATGAACAGGCTGACCTCGATGCCGCCAGCCGAGAGCGCCGCGATGCGTGGCGCCAGCGTCTCCGCCTGGCCGACGACGTCCAGGCCGCCCTCCGTGGTCCGCTCCTCGCGCTTCTCGGGCACCAAAGTGACGACGTCGGGCCTGATGCGCAGCGCGATCTCGACCATCTCGTCCGTGGCCGCCATCTCCAGGTTCAGCAGCGTGCCCACGCTCGCGCGCATCAGCTCCAGGTCGCGATCGCGGATGTGCCGGCGATCCTCACGCAGGTGCACGGTGATTCCGTCGGCGCCTGCCAGCTCGCACAGGACGGCCGCGTGGATCGGGTCGGGATAGCGCGAGCCGCGTGCGTTGCGCAGCGTGGCCACATGATCGACGTTCACATGCAGGCTGATTTGGCGCATCGCTCGCTCACCGACAGTGGATGCTGAGCGTGAAGCCCGCGAGCTGCCCGCTGTCTTCGTTCATCTCGTCGCGAATGCTCAGGGTCCACGTGCCCGCCGAGCGCTTGCCCGAGACGTGCGCGATGCGATGCGTGCGGAAGGGGCTCGTGTTGCTGCGTCGCTGCAGACGCGCGCGCACGCCGTTCGGCCCTCGGACCTGCACGTGGAGGTCGCTGTTGTAGCTGTGGCTGCCGTGGATCGCGATGCTGGCCGAGGCCATCACGCAGTCCTGACCCACGCGCGCCGTCGCCGTGGTCGTGTGGTTGTCGTAGATGCGCCCGCCGCCCGTTCCGCGCGCCGTGAGCTGCTCGCCCGTCCCCTCGTCCGTGGTCACCTCTTCCTCGCCGCCGCCCTGCTCGTCTTCCATGGCGGCCGCCTTCTGGCTGACCAGGGTGGCGTTCACCGTGACGGTCGTGCCGCTGAGCGCGCCTTGCACCGTCACCGGGCGAAACCCAGCGCGCGCGAAGTTGAACTCGAAGCTCGGCGGCGGCGCACCAGGTGCGGGCGTCGGGATCGGCACCTGGCGCGTCAAGGGCGTCTGCCCGAGGGCCGTGCCCCCGCCGGTCACGGCGGCGCCGGGTGGCGTCGAGGTCGCGACCACCGTCACCAGCGTCATGCCGGGCGGCGCCACGGGTTGGGCGGGCCCCTGAATGGGGGCGGTGCCGACCGGCGGTGGAGCAGGCCCGTCCAAACCGCAGGCGGCCACGAGCGAGACGAGAGCGAGGCTCAGAAGTCGAACCATGAGGCGTTTGTACCAGATAGGCGGGCGGAATGGGCATGGGAGGTCAGCCTCGGTCCCAACTCTGTGAGCAGGTTGCCGGAGACCAAGGCGAACCCACCAGCGACAAGCCAGCCGTCCATGTCAGCACCCCGCAGGGTGATCGCGAGCAGCGCGGTCCAGACGGGCTCGAGCGCGTACAGGATGGCCGCTCGCACGGGCGAGAGCTGACGCTGGAAGTGGTTCATCAGCGTCAAGGCCACCACCGTTCCCAAGATGGAGGACCAGAGCACGGGCTCCACGAACGCAAGATCCGTGACGCTCGCCCAGAGCGTGGCACCGCTCGTCGCGGGTGCGCGGGCGAGTCCGAAGAGCACCATGGCGCCGCTGCCCAGAGTCACCCAGGCGTAGGTGACGAAGGAGAGAGGCAGCGCGTCGTGACGTCGGGTCAGCTTGTCCGTGGCCAGGATGTGCACGGCGAAGACGAACCCGCAGGCGACGGTGAGCCACTCGGAGAGTCCGAAGCTGAGGTCGGGTGGACCGCTGATGGTGGCGGCTCCGTAGGTGGCGAGCAGCGCACCCGCGATCATCCACGGACCCATGCGACCGCCGCCCAGCGCGCGTCCGAGGATGGCCGTGAACACGACGTAGAGGCTGGTCAGGAAAGCGCTCACGGAGGGGCTGACGCCGGCCAGACCGAAGAGCTGTAAGCTGAACGCCGCGAGCAAGATGCACGCGAGCTGTAGTCCACCGAGCCAGAGCTTCGGTGAAGCGAGACCCTTGCGCGCGCCGGGCAAGAGCACGGGCAGGAGCACGGTGGCCAGCCCGAAGCGTAGCGCCATGAACAGACCCACGGCGAGCAGGACGGAGCCCTCACCGAGGTGGTGCGCGAGCGCGTCGAGGGCCTGCTTCATCCACAGAAAGGTGAAGCCCCAGATCACCGTCACCCCGAGCAACATCGCGACCGCCAGGCGGCGCGTGCGATCCGTCGACGGTGTGGAGTGAGCGCTCACGGCGGCGGAGCATGACACGCGCACACACACGCGCCCAATCGGGAGCGCGCCTGCGTCAGCTCAGGAAGACGGCAGGCGTGAAGGCCCAGACACGGACTTCGCACGGCGAGCCGCGACGCTCAGACAGAGACGCTGAGACGCTCAGACACGGGGACCCTCAGACGTAGTCGCCGCCCACGCGCACGAGGGCGTAGTGCTCGTGGGTGCGTGAGAGCACGACGTCGACGGTCTCGGCGCGACAGCCGGCCTCCCAGACGAGCAGGCGCGAGACCAGCTTGAGCAGAGCGGAGGGGTCGAGCTCGGGCGCGCCGTCGGCCAGGCGCACTCCCCACTGCTCGGGCGCGGGGAAGAGCTCGGCTCGGGCGAAGACGTAGCCATCCGGCGAGATGAAGTCGTAGCGGGCGTGGGTCGCAGCGCTCGCCGCTTCCGCTGGCCCGTCCGGCGTGGGCGTGAAGCGCACGTGCGCCAGGTCGACGTCCGACAGGCGAGCCCGCTGCCCGCTCACGAGTCGCCCCCGTGCGAACTCCCGAGGTCGTCGTAGCGCTCCCGCATCAGCGATCCGAGCGCCACGCGCAGGCTGTCCTCGACGTAGCCGCGATCCTTCTCGAGCGCCGCGCGCGTCGCTTGCGCGCGTGCCAGCGCCCCGGCTTCGAGCTTGGCGTCGGGCGTCAGCGAACGCAGCACGTCGTTAGCGAGCTCCGCCAGCGCCCCGCGCCGTTCGGCGAAGTAGGCGTCGCGCACCTGCGCCAGGTAGCGCGGGAAGATCGAGTGATAGTCCACGTTGCTGTCGGGATGATCGATGGCGTGGGCGGCGACGTTGCCCATGAGATCGCGACGGAACGACTCGGCGCTCGACGTGACGCCGAGCATGCGCTCGATGCTCGCCATCAGATCCCGGTCCGGCTCCTCGTGGGCGCCCGTGACCGGGTTGTAGACGCGCTCCTTCTTGATCCAGAAGGAGACGTCCGTGACGTAGCGCGCCCAGAGCTCCTCGTAGCGTCCCTCGGACACCAACCCGCTGGCGGAGCGGAGCTCGTCCTCCACGGCGTCGAGCCACCGCTCACGCACCTGCGCGACGAAGCCGCGGGCGTCGTGATAGCCGTGGTCGCTCTCGACCTTCAGGAAGTCGAAGTCATCGCGATCACAGAACTCGTCGATGGCCGAGAGCACGTCCACCGGCGAGAGCATGGTCGCGCTGGGGTCGCTGGCCGCGGCGAGCAGGATCGCCCTCACCTCTCGGGGTGAAGCGCCGAAGCCCCCTTCGTAGAGCGGACCCGTGCTGCCCTCCCCGGCGATGGTGGCCATGCCCTGGCGCAGGATCTTGGCCTCGTCCGCGTCGAGGCGTCCGGGCAAGAGCCCGTCCGCGTAGAGATCGGCCTTCTCCATCGGGCTCAGGCCCTCGGCCACCTTGCCCAGCTGCGGGTCCTGGTAGCTCTCCCCATCGGCCCGACGCAGGCGGGTGAGTGTGGCCCAGAGGGCGGCCACGAACACCGAATGGGGCGCGACGTGGTCGAGCATGCGGGGCACGACCTGCGCGCGGTAGATCTCGGCCTCGGCGCGATGGTCGCGCAGGTAGGGCACGCTGAGCAGCACCAGACGACCGCGGAAGGAGTGGTACTCTGGATGTTCCTTGAACGCGTGCAGGTGCAGATCGTTGCTGCTGGCGAAGAGCACGGAGTTGAGCGGCAGGTTGGAGACCGAGAGCGCCACCTCGCCGTTCTCGATGGCCAGGAGCAGGTACTTCCAGGCGTCCAGCGGCCGCTTCAGCAGATCGCTGTACTCGAGCACGCCGCCGTGCGCGTCGACCAGCTCGCCGTAGGGTTCGAAGAGCGTCAGCGCCGAGAGCGACGCGGGCAGCTGGGAGAGCGTGCGATCGGCCGTGATCTGCCGCTCCTTGGCGTCCACCGCCATCTCCGGCCCGAGGGTCACGGAGCCGCGTCGATAGCGACGCGAGACGTACCAGCGCTCGACCAGGACATGTGCCAGGACGCGCGTCAGATCACCACGATAGGCCGTGAGCAGCGCGTCGAAGATCTCGCGGTTCATGCGGCCCAGCTCGCCACGCGCGACCCAATCCGGCAGCGGCGCGTCGACCCCGGCGGCGTCGTAGGCGCGACGCACGAGTCGGGCGCGGGCGGCCCGCGGAAGCAGCAAGAGCGGGTGCTCGCGCAGAGATCCCGCCAGCTTGGCCTCCACGCGCTCCTCCGGCAGGTGCGCGTAGCTCCTCGAGCCACTGGACGACGACTGCGTGCTCCCGAAGCCGATGCCACGCTCGCCTTCGCCACGCGGGAAGATCCAGCTGAAGCGGTAGAGGGCGCCGTCGGGCTCCGCGGAGTAGGCCTCGAGGGCCCGGGAGATGCAGCGCACGAAGGTGCTCTTGGCGCTGCCGTTGGGTCCATGCAGGAGCAAGAGGCGCGTGGGCCGGCCCTCGCGCGCGAAGCCGTTGAGCACGCGGTAGGTGGCCTCTTGCAGAGCCTCCTGCCCGACCAGACGCTCGGACGCTTCCGTGCCTTGCTCGAAGGGCAGGTCGAAGAGACGGAAGTGGCGCTGCTTGCCCAGAGGCGTCGCTACTTCGTCGGAGCCGTAGTGGTCGAAGCAGTCGCGCAGGTAGCACGCCGCGTCGCGAGTGTGGGCCTCGGGCTTGCCGGCCAACAGCTCGAGGTACTCGTCGAAGGAGAGCACACGGCGTTCACGCGTGAAGCGCTCGCTCACCTCGGTGCCGATGGCCTTGAAGAGATCCCCCAGGCCGCTGGCGTCGGACTCGTCGACCTCGCTCATTGGATCGGCAGGGCCAGGGCCACGGTCTGCTCCTGCAGCATGCAGTTCTCCGCTGTGCACATGGCGAAGGAGACCTTGGCGGCGACGCGATGGTCGCCGGCAGCCGCTGCGGAGAAGGGCACGTCGAAGCGCACCCCGCGCTCGCCGAACTCCGCCGCGTCCGCGCGCTCGAGCTCGCTCTTGGGCAGGCTGACACCGTCCTCGGCCACCAGCTCCACGTGGATGGGATACTCCTGGTTCACGTGCCACTCGCCTCGTGGGGAGAGCGCGATGCCGAATTGGGAGAGCTCTCCGACGGCGTAGTGCGCGTCACCTGAAGCGTCGAGCGCGTAGGACGCGCCCTGCGCTTGGCTGGCCGCGTGCAGGTCCGGCGCGGCCTCGGGCGCCACCTCGGGCGCGAGCGGCGGGGTCTGCGGGCTCGGCGGCGTGGCGGTGCTCGGATCGGACGTCGGCTCGGAGGAGCCACAGGCCCACAGGGAAGACAGGCTCAGCAGACTGAGCACCACGAGGGCGAGGCGAGCGGGCGAAGCGACAAGACGCTGCATGAGGGACCTTTCAGGGCACGGACTGGGCGCTGCATACTAAGACGCCCGAAGGCGCTTGGCGACCTGCGCGCGCCTCCGAGAGAGCTTCCGTCCTTGCTCGACTCGACCGGGCTCGGGCACCCTAGGGCAGAGTGAAGTCACGACGCACGTCACGGGTGGGGCGCTATCACCTCACGGAGCGCATCGCATTCGGAGGCATGGCGGAGATCTTTCGCGGCTTCACCTTCGATGCCGAGGGCTTCCAGCGCGACGTCGCCGTCAAGAAGCTGCTGCCGCAATACGCCGAGGACTCGGCCTTCGTCACCATGCTGACCGACGAGTACAAGCTCGTCAGCCACCTGCATCACCCGAACATCGCCGAGGTGTATGAGCTCGCGCAGGTGGACGGCGCCGTGCTCGTGGCCATGGAGTACATCGACGGCAAAGATCTGCGCTCGAGTCTGCGCAACGCACGCCGCGACGGCGCCGAACTCGACTTTCCCGACGCCGCCTACGTGATGGCGAGCGCCCTCGATGGCCTGCACCACGCGCACGAGGCGAGCGATCAGGGCTCACCCCTGGGCATCGTGCACCGCGACTTCAGCCCCTCGAACATCCTCATCGCCTATGACGGGCACGTGAAGCTGATCGACTTCGGCATCGCCAAGGCGCGCCTGATGCGCGTCCAGACGCGCACCGGCGTGATCAAGGGCAAGGTCAAGTACATGTCGCCCGAGCAGGCCTTCGGTCGCAAGCTCGACCGCCGCTCGGACGTCTTCAGCGCGGGCAGCGTGCTGTACGAGCTGTGCACCGGCCAGGCGCCCTTCAAGGCGCGCACGGAGGTCGACCTCATCTACACCGTACGCGACGCCGCCCCCACGGCGGTTCGGGACGTCCGGCCCGACGTGCCCGAGGATCTCGCCCGCATCATCGACGCGGCCATGCGCCGTGACCGCCGCGACCGCTACCCCACCGCCCTGGCCTTCCGCGACGAGCTCTTGCGCTATCTGCACCGCGAGTGCCCGCACTACCGGCGCACGCGTCTCGCCCGCTTCATGAAGGAGCTCTGGGCCGACGAGATCGAAGCCGACCTGCGCGCCCTCGAGGACTACGTGCTCGACCTGCCCAGCGAACCCGCCGCGGGCTACGGGCAGAACCTGATCGCCGAGGCCCTCGGTCCCGAGGCGGCCTACAGCCACTTCAGCCCCATCCCCACGCGAGTCGGAGGCGTGAGCGCCCTCGGCCCCTTGGAGGGCGAACCGACCGTGCCCTCGGGACCACCGCACCGCAGCCGCAAAGAGGCCGCGGCCAGGGTGGTGAAGGGCAAGAAGTCGAGCTGAAGCGGAGCGGCGCTCCGGGAGCTCAGTTCTGGTGGACGATCACGCGACCGTGCTCGCGCTCCACGCCGCGGCGGCGCTCGAGCAGGTACGCGACCCGCTGCGAGACGGGATCGGTCGCCGGGGAGAGGTGGAAATGCGGAATCGGGGTCGCCTCCGGCGTCGCCCGCTCCCACTTCAAGAAGGCCACGAAAGGCTGCTGAAGCAGGCGATGATCGTTGCCCGCGACCGTGCGGAATCCAGCCTCGTCCTCGGTGCTGGTCAGGGTCAGCTCCTCGCTCGGGAGCCTGCCGAGGAGTGCATGACCCATGCTGACGATCAGGCGATAGGTGGTGCGCCGGGACGGATCCTCGTCCGTGCGAAGCGTGGTCACGGTCACATTCGCCACCACATCGGCGGCACCGATGCGGCCTTGGAGATCGTCGGACCACTCCTGACGCCAGCGGCCCTCGAGGGCCTCGGGATCCGCCACGAAGTCGACGCCATCGTCGAAGAGGCGTCGATCGTCGGCGGCGAAGGGCGCGCCCATGGGCGTGGGGGGCGGCCCACCTCCACAGGCCGAGAGGGCGAAAAGCGCGAACAACGGACCAACGGCGCGAAGCCATGGCTTCGACGACATCAGCGAGGAGCAAGCGGGTCGCGGCAGCATCGTCCGCAATCTATCCTCGAAGCCGGCCGGGTCAATCGGAGCGCGCCCAGAGCAGGCGCATATCCGCGGGCAGAGGGCTCTCGACCTCGACCGGGGCCCCCGTCTCGGGGTGGGGAAAGCGAATCCACGCCGCATGCAGCGCCTGCCGACGGTGACCCAGGCGCTCCAGCAGATCGCGCGAGATCTCCATGCCCGCGGCGATGTACTCCTCGAAGGGCGCCGATCCCTCGGGCCCATACAGCTTGTCGCCCACGATCGGGTAGCCCAGCGCGGCCAGGTGCACGCGGAGCTGATGCTGCCGTCCCGTGCGCGGATGGAGCGAGACGAGCGTGCGTCCATGGGCGCGTTCGAGCACGCGGTACTCCGTCAGCGCGTCGAGGCCGTCCGCGCGCACCTCCATCAGCACGTGCAGGCCCTCGCGGGCCGGCGCCATCGAAGCGTCCATGACGCCTGCGTCCTCGGGCATCTCGCCCCGCACGATGGCGGTGTAGCGCTTGTCGACCCGGCGATCCTCGAAGGCACGCTTCAGGCTCCGCTCCGCCTCCGGCGTGCGCCCGCAGACCAGGGCACCGCTGGTGTCGCGATCGAGACGGTGGGCCAGCTGAGGCGTCGGTTCGCCATAGCGCTCGCGCAGCAGCCACCAGAGCGTGTGCTTGTGGTAGGTGGCCGTCGGGTGCACCGCCAGACCGGGGGGCTTGTCGACGACCAAGACCACGTCGTCCTCGTACAGGACGTCGAAGTGGTCGGGTGCCTCCGGTTCGTCCATGGGCGGGCGCACGAGCACGACGATCTCACCGGCTCGCACGCGCTCGGAGCCGCGGCGGCGGCGGCCATCCCAGCGATACGCGCACGACTGCACGATGGCCTTGGCGCGCGTGCGCGAGAGCCGAGGGATGCGACCCTGGATAAATCTGTCCAGACGCTGCCCCGCCTGCTCCGGCGCCACGGGGAAGCGCAGCACGATGCCCGAGGGATCGGTGCCAGGAGGACGGGAGAGCACGGGCGGAACTAGGCCGCTTTGATGACCTTGCCCGAACGGATGCAGCGGGTGCAGGCCTTGACGCGCTTGACCTGCCCGCCGATCACGGCGCGCACGGACTGCAGGTTGGGCTGCTGCCACTTACGGGTCTTGACGTTGGAGTGGCTCACCTTGTGGGCCTTGAGGCGGGTCTTCCCGCAGAGCTCGCATTCGTATGCCATCGTTCTTCCTCAGGTCGCCCGCGGGTCGGGGGTCGCAGCAACTAGCATCCCCCATCGTCGAGAGCAAGTCGTGAGTGCGCAGAACACCCGCTGGTGTGCGCAGCCCGTGGGAATGCCGTGCGCGCGGGGAATGCGTTTCGCCCCGCGATGGGTTCTACTAGCGCCGTGGATCCGCGCGTTCGCAGACCGGGGCACGAGTTGCCGTCGAGGGGAGCCGCCGCGTTGGTGGGTCTGCTCGCCTTGGGCTTCGCGTTCTCGCCCTCGTGCCAGCGCGTCGAGACCTTCGCTGGTGGCGCCGTGCCCGGAGCGACGGATCCGGGCACGCGCACATTCGACGCCGGCGTAGCGGTCGTCGACGCAGGCACCAACGGTGGCCCCCTCCCCCGAGCCGATGCCGTAGTGGTGGAGCGCCCAGGCGTCATCGCGGGACAGATCGTGGCGCAGACGGGCGAGGTCGAGGGCGCGCTGGTCACGTTGGCGGGCTCGGGCGTGTGGCCCGCGCGCGTCGTCCAAGCTGGCGCAGACGGGGGGTTTCGCTTCGACGACGTGCCGACGGGCATCTACGGCGTCAGCGCGCAGCGAGGCTCCCGCGTGGCCGAGCCGCGTGAGGGGATCTGGTTGGACTCCGGTGGACGCGTCTTTCTCGCGCTGCGCTTGGACGAAGGCGCCACCTTGTCGGGACGCGTCGTCAGCGCCGTCGGGGGCGAGGCCATCGCAGGCGCGGAGCTCCGCATCTCGGCCGACTCCCTGGCCCTGGCGCCTCGCACCACCCGAAGCGACGCCGCTGGCCGCTTCCGCTTCGAGGGCCTGCTCCCGAGATCCCAGAGTCTCAGCGTGAGCGCGTCGGGGTTCGTGCCCGAGGTGGCCAGGGAGGTCACCCCCGGACCGCCCCTCACCTTGCGTCTCACACCCGCGGCGACAATCTCGGGCGTCGTCTACGACAGCCTGGATCACCCCGTGGCGGGGGCCCACGTCGAGGCTGTGGCGACGGGGGGAGTCGCGGGTCAGAGCGTGCTGGGCTCCCCCACGGCGCCCCCTGCGGCCTTCGTGGTCGCTGCCAACAGCGCGAGCCTGGGCACCACCTCGGGTCCCGTGCCCAGGGTCCCGGTCACGCCGACCCTCGCCCCGCCACCGGGTTCTCCACCTGCCGCCGCGTCATCCGGCCAGGGCGCCCTCCCCTGGCTCGCGTCGGGCGGACCGAGCGCCCTCACGGATGCCGAGGGCCACTTCCGCATCGAGGGCGTGCCACCAGGGACCACGGTCCTGCTCGCCACCCACCCGGAGCACGCTCCGGGCGTCAGCGCCACGCTTCGGCTGCGCCCTGGCCAGTCCTTGGCGGAGCAGATCCTCGTCTTGCCCGATGGCAGCCTGATCGTCGGTCGCGTCGTCGACTCTCGGGGCTTCCCGGCGGCCGGTGTCCCGATCCTGCTGCGCGCGGAGCGCGAGCCCCTGCCCCGCATGGAGATGAGCGGACGGGACGGCCGCTTCGAGTTCGCCCACGTCCTGGGCGCGGCCAGCCTGACCGCCGCCGCTCCCGGCTTGCCCGAGCATCGGGAGCGCGTGGACGCACCGCCCGAAGGAGAGATCGCGGTCACGCTCACGCTGGAGGACGCCTTCATCGAGCTCGACGGTCGCACGCTCGACGAAGCAGGCTTCCCGGTCGCGGGTGTGCAGCTCCAATGCTCGTCGCTGCGCTACCAGGCGCCGAGCACCCAGATCGCCTTCAGCGATGGCGACGGCAGCTTTCGTTTCCGGGGCCTGCCTGCGCCGCCCTGGCGCGTGACGGCGAGCGGCGCTGGCCGCGTGTCGCGTGAGATCGAGCTGGACGAAGTCCCGCCCGACGGCCTCGACATCCGACTCGCCGAGGCGGGTGAGGTCCGGCTCAGCGTGCACTCGGACTTCGACGACAGCGTGGTGTCGAGCGCGCGGGTGACTCTGACCCACGGCGACGACCGTTTCCCGGCCCAGCTCGGGTCCACTGCGGGCAGCTACGTGATGCGAGACGTGCCCGCGGGTGAATTCACCGTGACCATCGAGGCGGACGGCTTTCTCCCCCTGGAGCGCACCGGGGATCTCGAACCTCGTCCGGGATCGGCTCTGAGGACCGATCTGGGCGTGCTCCGCCTGGCCCCTGGCGCGAACCTCGAGGGTGACGTGGTCGATGCCCACGGCGAGCCCGTGGCCGGCGCCAGCCTGGCCCTGAACGACGAGGTCAGGCCGGGCGTGGTGAGCGACGCCGAGGGCCACTTTCGACTCACCGGAATCGCTCCTGATACGTATCACGTGAGCGCCACGCACCCGAGCTACGGACAAGGCGAGCAGGCCGAGAGCGTGACGCTGTACGCGAGTCAGACCACGCCGGGCGTGCACATCGTGCTTTCGGGCACGGCGGAAGAGCGCCCCGAGGACCAAGTCGCCGAGCTACGAACGGGGGTCGCCGTCACGGTGGAGACCCAGTCGGGCCATGTGCGTATCACGGCCGTCCTGCCGGGCTCTCTCGCGGCTCAGGCGGGCCTCAGGGTGCAGGACGAGCTGGTCTCGGTGGATGGACAGCCCGCGCAGTACAGCGCCCAGGCGCGCTCCGCCCTGCGTGGCCCCGAGGGCGAGGACGCCGTGCTCTCGATCCGCCGTGGCGGCCGGACGCGGCGCGTGGTCGTGCGACGGGAGCGCTACTCTTTGCCCTGAACGGGCGCTTCGAGTCGGTTCCGCTTGATCATGCCGCCGAGGAGCTGGCCGACGGCGCGGGGCTTGGCCATCAGGCCCGCACCCCCGCGCAGCGCCACCAGGGCCTTGGCGACGGCCAGGAGACCGGGCGTGTAGGGATGCCACCAGAGCTCGCTCTTCTTGCGCGGAGAGGAGATCACGAGCGCCCAGGGGCGCGTGAGCAGATCCAGGGCGTGGGAGGAGTTGGTCACGCCGTAGCCCGACTCGCCGACGCCGCTCCAGGGAAGCGCGGGCACGGCGCCGGAGAAGCCGTGATCGTTCACGACCACCACACCTGCGCGCAGGCGGCGTGCGATCTGTTCGCCGAGCGCCACTTTGCGCGTCCAGACGCTGGCCGTGAGACCGAAGCGACCCGAATTGGCGGCTTCGACCGCGGCGTCCACGTCCGCGACCTCGAGGATGGGCACGATGGGTCCGAAGCTCTCCTCCAGCAGCGCGGCGTTGTCGGCGGGCACTCCCGCGAGCACGGTGGGCGCGTAGTAGCGGCCCGCCCCTTCCACGTCCTCGCCGCCGGCCAGGACCTCGGCGCCGGCGTCGCGCGCCGCCTGAACATGGGCGTGAACGGTCGCGAGCTGCGCCGCCGTGCACAGCGGCCCCACGTCGCGCCCCGGCACGAGCTCCTTGGCCAGCTCGGCCACGCGCGCGCGCAGGGCCTTGGCGATGCCAGGCGTGGCGTAGACGCGTTCGATGCCCGCGCAGTTCTGACCCGCGTTGATCATGGCGCCGAAGAGCACGCCGCGCGCCGTGCGCTCGAGGGGTGCGTCGTCCAGCACGATGGCGGCGTCCTTGCCGCCCAGCTCGAGCGAGACGGGGACGAGCGCGTCGGCGGCGAGGTGAGCCACCTTCCGGCCCGTGGGGACCGAGCCGGTGAAGACCACGGCGTCCACACCGGCGGCGATCAGCGCCGCGCCCGCGTGCCCGTCACCTTGCACGATCTGCACGAGATCGGCGCCGTAGACGCCGCGCGCCAGCTCGACCAGCAGCGCGGCCGTCCGCGGCGTGTGCTCCGAGGGCTTCAGCATCACCGCGTCGCCCGCCAGCAGCGCCGGGAAGATCGTGCGCAGGGGCAGCGCCGCCGGGAAATTCCAGGGCGTGATCAGCGCCACCACGCCGCGCGGACGCCGCTCGACCAGAGCGCGCTTGCCGGGGTAGCTCATGGCGTCGAGGGGAGGCTCGGTCGCCGCCAAGTACATGGGACCCTCGACGCACCAGTAGTCGCGGAGGTCCGCTACCGGCAGCACCTCGTGCAGCCACGCCTCGACCGCGGGCTTGCCCGTCTCGGCCTCGATCACGGCGGCCAGCTCCTCGCCCCGTGCCAGCAAGGCGTCGGCGAAGCGTCGCAGAAGGCGCGCGCGCGCCTCGAGGTCCAGCGCGCCGTGCTCGACGCTCGCCTTGGCGGCGCGGCGGACGCTGGCCTCGATCTCAGCCACGGGGCTGATCGGAACCGGCGCCAGCGTCGACCCGTCGCGAGGGCTCTCGCCGTGGATCGCGTCGTGGTGAATCAGCGCTTCGTTCGCCTTGGCCTCTTCGGGCGCGGCGGGGGCGTCGGTGGTGTCGTCGGCGTCGGGCGGGGCGTCTTCGGGGGCGTCACTCATGCCCGCTTGTCTCGCGCCATCCAGCGAGCGTCAAGCGAACCCTCCTCGGCGGACCTTTGGGCCAGGCCCTGGACCTCGAGGTGCTCGAGGTGCGCGGCCAGGCTCAGCGCCGCCAAGGGCCAGATGGCGGGCGGCACGTCGAGGTAGACGTGGGGCACGAGCTCCGTGGCGCTGACGGCCTGATCGCAGGCACGCAGGGCGCCGAGGACGGCCGCCTCCCGCTCCAGGCGATGCGCCACGTACTGCGCATAGAGCGCGGGGCCATCCGCCACGATCTCGCCGTGGGCGGGCAAGAGCGCGCGCGAGCCCAGGGACGCGAGCCGGCGCAGGGACGCGAGGTAAAGGCCCATGTCGCCATCGTTCGGCTCGATCAGGATGCTGCCGACGGAGGCGACCATGTCACCCACCAGGGTGAAGCCGCGCTCCGGCAGATCCAGGCAGATGTGTCCCGGCGCGTGCCCCGGCGTGTGGAGGACGTCGATCTCGGCACGACCCAAGGTGAGCCGCTCCCCGTCTTGAAGTCGGCGCGTGACGTGCGAGGCCATGGGTAGGCGCTCCGCCGTCGCCTCGTGGGCCCAGATCGGCAGACCGAGGCGCTCCACGACCGCGTCCAGAGCGCCCACGTGATCCACGTGATGGTGCGTGAGCACGCAGCCGAGAACGCGCTCTCCCGCGTCCCGCGCTTGCTCGACCCACGCCACCAGGCGCTCGACCTCCTGCGCATCCGAGGGTCCCGGCTCGACCAGCAGCAGCTCGCCCTCGCCCACCAGCGCGGCGTTGGTGTGGGTGGCCGGCGGCAGCGTCGGCGTACGCAGCGGCAGCACCCTCAGCTGCCGATCGGCGCGCCAGGGCCCATGCTCCCCCGAGTCCGGAGAGCCTGGACTCAATCCTCGTCCATCCGGGGCAGACGTGGCGGCTTGGGGAACTTCAGCGCGTCGAGCGCGGCCGGGCGGCCCCCGGGGAACATCGACGCGCGCCGACCGGGCAAGATGGAAGGCGAGCGACCTTCGGGCATCATCGCCGGATCCCCGACCAGCTTCAGGCACTCCTTGGTGATCGCCTTCAGCGTCGGGAACACCGCGCGTCCCTCGGTGGCGACCGCGTGGAACTCCACCACCCCGCGCGGGATCGACAGGGTCTGGCGCAGCTCTTCGACGGGCAAGGCGTTCGGGAGATCGCGCTTGTTGAACTGCACGATCAGCGGCATGCGGTCGGGATCGTCGCCCTGAAGCCGCAGATTCGTCTCGAGGTTCCGGATGGACTCGAGGTTGTCACTCTCACGCCCCGCTTGGCTGTCGACCACGAAGACGACCCCGTCGACGTGCCGCAAGACGAGGCGGCGGGTGGCGTCGCGCGCGATCTGACCGGGCACCGTGCAGAGATGAAGCCGCACGTCGTAGCCCTTGAGCCGCCCCAGATCGACCGGCAACAGGTCGAAGAAGAGTGTGCGCTCCGACTCGGTCATCAGCGAGATCAGCTTGCCGCGCCGTTCGGGCCGCGTGCGCTCGTGGATGTGCTCGAGGTTCGTGGTCTTCCCGCCGAGCCCGGGCCCGTAATACACCACTTTCAGGTGCAACTCGTGGCTGGAATGGTTGACGAGGGGCATTCGTGGGGATGGCGGCTCGCCGCGGCGGGTCTGGCTTGCCTGACCGGAGGCTTTCGACTAGTCCGGCTGCCGATGCGGCGCCTGCCGATGACCCTATCATTCCTTTGGGCCGCGTGCGCGTCCTCAGCGCCCCAAAACGCAACCCCGGCGGATTTTTCGGCGGTGGCCCAGGCGGAGCGGGAGCTCGACATCACCCAGGCTCGGGCGGGTGACGAGGATCTGCCCTGCGTCGAGCGGGGGAACGCGGGCGCGCGGGCCTCGGCGGCGGCCGAGCGCATCTGCACGCTGGCCGACGAGCGACCGGACGCGGATCTGACCCGGCGCTGCGAGGCGGCCCGCCTCCTCTCCACCCAGGCCGTCGCCCTGGCCGAGCGCGGCTGCACCGAACCGTCCGAGGCCAGCCCGTGACCGAGGCCGAGACGTTGCACGCACGCTGGCCCTCGGGGCTGACGCACCTGCTCGCGAGCATCTCGGCCAGCCTCGTGATCAGTGTCGTCGCGATCGGCTACTCCATGGTCCGCGGCGCCGCCGTGCCGTTGGACCCCTACGCGCTGGCGAGCCGCTTCATCGGCCTGGCGGCAGCCCTGCGAGGTGGTCTCGGCCTGCACGACGCCTGGCCCCTCCTGCGACAGGTGATGGCGCGCAAGCAGCTCCGCCTCGTGCTGTCCCAAGAGAGCATCGAGCTCTTGGGCGACCCCAACGCTGGACGCGCGGCGCTCGGGGACGTCGCGGCGGTGGTCGAGACCCCGAGGGATGGCGTCTGGCTGCTGCTGCGAGGCACGCCTGGACCTCGCGCCCTGGTGCTTCCGCCCGTCTTCGACCTCGACGAGGGAGCGCTGGCGGAGCGTCTGATGCGCATGCTGCCGGTCGAGGACACGACCCGGGAGCGCCCCGTCTCCCCGCCCGGACTGCCCAGCTTGCGCTACGACGAGGCCGCGCGTGGGACGGTCTCCGTGGGCGCCCTCGCCTTGCGTCCCGGCCTGGGCTGGGCTCGCCGTGGGCCCTACGCCGCGCCGCTCTTCGCCGTCACGCTCGCGTGGTCCGTGCTCCAGGCGCCGGGCGCCTTCGAGGTAGGTCCGCTGTTCACGGGTCTGTTCGCCCTCTGCCTCGCCGTGCCCACGCTCTGGCTGCTCGCGGTGCGCCGAGTGATCGCCCCACGCAAGGGTCTCGCGCTCCTGCTGACGCCCGAAGAGGTGCTGCTGCGCACTCGTGGCGGGGTCTCGCGCACGCCCTTCGCGGCGCTGACGAGCGTTCAGCTCATGCACAGCGGCAGCTGGACGCTGCTGGAGGGCAGCCGCCCTCAGCTCAAGCTCGTGTTCGAGCGCGAAGGCGATCGACCGCTGCGCTACGACGCCAGCTTCTTCCGCTGGCCCGCCGAGGTGGTGCAGGCCGCCCTCGAGGCCTACCGACGAGGCGACCTGCCCTAGGAGCCGGGACGCGCCGCGCGTCACTCGGCGGGTGGCTGGGCCACGCCCGCGTCTTGCCAGGGCTCGGGCGGGGGCGGCGGGATCTCGTCCTGTGCCGGCACGACCACGAAGGCCAAGAGCCGCAGCTCGCCCTCCGTGCGCACGGCGATCGTCGATCCAGTCCCGGGTTCGAGGCCTATCGAGAGCTCCTGCTCGCCAGCGGGTAGCTGATGGCGCGTGTCGCCGACGCGCAGGACACCTCCCCCCGCGGGTACGTGCACCAGCATCACCAGCCGTCGGACCTCGCTTCGGCGCCGCGCGCTCGGGAGTCGAAGCTCCGCGCCGTCGCCCGCGAGGCAGCCTTGCGGCTCACACAAGAAGGCGCCCATGCGCGGGCTCGCTTCGACGCGCAGGTCCGCACCGCCCGGAAGACGCAGCGCGTGCAGCTCGAGCATGAGGCGCATGCCGCCGGGCATGGGCGCGTCCATGCCCAGGAAACGGCGCACCAGGGGCAGCACGCCCCGATCTCCGAGCGCGACCAGAGCACGAGCCTCGGCGCCGCGCGCAGGCAGGTAGCGCTCCTCCGTCAGGGCCGCGTGCAACGGCGCGATGGCAGCTCTGGAACCCAGCCGCCCCAGGGACGTGGCCGCCGCCGTCCGCAACCGAACGTCCTCGAGCAGCGCGACCAGGCCCTCGAGCACGTCGGGTCCTGGGACGTCGGGCAGCACGCGAACGGCCTCTAGGCGCTCGTCTTCGCTCGCCTCTTCATCCAGGGCGAGGGCCAAGAGTGTGGCCGAAGCCGCGGGATCCGAGCGCTCGGCCAGGGCGAAGGCGGCCCGGCGCGCTCGCTCCGGATCGTCCGTCGCCGCCGTGAACCCGCGCAGGGCCGGCGCCAAGGTCTCGTCTCCCAGATGATACGCCGCGATCGCGGCCTCCGCGCGCACGCCGGGGTCGGGATCCTCCAGTCCCAAACGGCTCAACGTGGCGGCAGCGGGCCCGTAGGAGAGCTTGCCCAGCTCCCGCGCCGCGCCCAGCCGCACCTCCGTCCGTGACTCGCCCAGCAGCCGCGTCAGCGCGGGTCCCTGCGTGCGGTCCCCGAGCGCGGCCTGCGCCAGCGCCTCGGGCCACGCGCCGCCCGAGCCGAGGGCGAGCGCCTCCACGCGAGGCACGGAAGCCACGAAACCCGCGATGGCCGCGCGCAGGTGCGACACGTCGGCCGGGCGTTCCAGCGCGATGTTCTGGCGCTCGTGCGGATCCTCCACGAGGTCGTAGAGGCGGCAGGCCGAACGCTCCGACGAGCAGATGGCGGCCAGCCTGCCGTCCGTTACGAAGCGCTCGCTGAGAATGTCCGCGAAGGCGAAGCGAGGTCCAGCCGAGGCATCTCCCGCGAGGATGGCGCCGAGGTCGTCGCCGCGCATGCGCACCTCGGCCGGGATCGACAGGGCCGACAGGAGGGTCGACGGGAGGTCCACCAGCTCCACCGGCGCGTGAATACGGCGAGGGTCCACGAGGCCGGGAGACGACCAGAGAAGCGGCACGCGGATCTGTTCGTCGAAGAGCGTCGTGCCGTGATAGCTCCCGCCGTGGTCGTCGAATTCCTCGCCGTGGTCGGCGGTCAGGATCACCGTACCACCCGGCCTGCGCCGACGAAAGGTGCGCACGAGCGCGCCGACGGCCTCATCCGCGACGCGCACCTCTCCGTCGTAGCGCGCCTCGTCGGAGTCGCCGGACGCATATCCGTCCGGCGGATCGTAGGGCTCGTGCGGCTCGAAGAGGTGCACCCAGGCGAAGACGGGATGTTCCCTGGGCACCTGGGCCAGCCACTCATCGAGCTGCGCGGGCCGCGCGCGCGCGTCGAGGAACATGTCCTTCCGGTACTCGAAGTCGAAGCCCCGCTCGCGGAAGTCGCCGAAGCGGGCGCCGTCGACGAAGAAGATCGCGGGCGGGTAGAACGCACCCGTGCGGTAGCCGTAGCGTCGAAGGATACCCGCCAAGGTCGGTTGATCCGTCGAGGCGCCGCCCAGCTCGTACAGGGGCCGCAGGTACTTCCCCGTCATCAGGCTGCTGAGCGCGTACGACGTGTGGGGCGTGGCCGTATAGGCGCGCTCGAAGACCGCACCCGAGCGGCCGAGGGCGTCCATCTCGGGCGTCAGGCCGTGGCCGCCATAGGCCCGCAGACGATCCGCGCGCAGCGCGTCGATGCTGATCAGGAGCACATCCGGCTGTCCGCGCAGATCGACGCCGTGCCTCCCGGACCGCGCCGTGGCTTCCGTGTGTCCAGGAAAGGACGGCGCGGAGACCGGCACCAGGGCGAGGAGCTTCCCCGTGAAGGCCGCGCTGCGCTGCACCACGTAGGCCGCGTTCGGAGCCGCAGCCAGCGACCTCGAGGCGTAGGCGGCGGCCAGCGGCGAGGCGAGCGCGATCAGGAGCAGCGCCAGACCGAGCGCCGACCGGAGCCGCGCGGACAGGGGCAGGCGCCAACCCGCGCGTGGCCACGCGCGCGTCACCGCCAGCAACGCGAGCGCGGCGCCGAGCGCGAAGAGCGCATGCAGCGCGGGATAGAGGCGCACCAGCCAGTGCTGATCCAGCGCGAGCAACACGACGGAGAAGGCCACGAGACCTATGGCGAAGCGTTGCGAGCCGCCCGTCCGACGCACGCGCAAGATCGCGAAATAGAGACCGGCGGCACCGAGGGCCATGACGCATGCCGCCACCACGATGATGGGCCAGCGCAGCGGGCTCGACACCAACCTGCGCCCGGAGGTCAGCGCGTGAAACGCCACCACGCCGAGGGCGCCCGCCGAGAGCGCGTAGACGGCGGCGAGGCGACGGCGCCGAGCCACGGCGCCCCACGCGCCTAGGGAGCTCACGCGAGCCGCGAGCGAGGCGAGGGAGGTCGCCACCAGGCTGAGGGTCAGGCCGAGGGAGAGCGTCGCCGCGAGGTAAGCGAACCACTCGGAGCGTCCCAGGAAGAGCGGAGAGGCCAGCGGAGCCGCCAGCAACACCTCGACGAGCGAGAGCAAGACCCCCGCCAACAGCGCCCGTCCTAGATTTCGTTCCACGATGGTTCCGGGCAGCGCGCGGGCCTACTCCCAGCGAACGTCGACGATCTCGAGGGTACGCAAGCCACCGGGCGCCTTGACGCGCACCTCGTCACCGACCTCGTGACCGATCAGAGCCTGCGCCACCGGAGAGGTCACGGAGATGTGACCTTTCGCCAGGTCGGACTCCTCGGGGCCGAGCAGCACGTAGACGAGCTTCTTGCCGCTCTCGATGTCCTCGAGCTCGACCGTGGCGCCGAACTTCACGCGGTCGCCGCCCAAGGTCTTGGGATCGATCACCTCGGCCCGGGACAGCTTGTCCTCGAGGTCGTTGATGTGCGCCTCGTTCAGCCCCTGTTGCTCCTTGGCGGCGTGGTACTCGGCGTTCTCCTTGAGGTCACCGTGCTCGCGCGCCACCTCGATCGACTTCGAGATGTTGGGCCGCTCCGCCTTTCGGCGTTCCAGCTCCTGCTTCATTCCGACGTGACACGCCGGCGTCATGGGCACTCGTTCCATAGCGACCTTCCTATCCGAGCCGGCCACGCTGGGCAACCGCGCTGGGCGAGCATCTGCCCGCGAGTCTGCCTGGGCGCTCGCGAACTACGAAGCGCTGCGGGGGGGTGGGACCGAGCCGCGCATGACGCGACCCTGAGCGTGATAGTCCTGAAGGGCCCGCACGGTCATGGGTGCCCCGCGGCGATCCTCCATGGCGGCCACCAGGGCGGTGGCGGCGGCGATGGTGGTGAAATAGGGGATGCCGGCGATCAAGGTCTGGCGCCTCAAGGAGCGGCTGTCGCGGATGGCGGCCGTGCCCTCGGTCGTGTTGATCACGAGATCGATGTCCCCGTCCGCCAGACGATCGACGCAGTGGGGACGACCCTGGGTGACCTTGAGCACGCGCTCGGCCTTCACTCCGGCGCGGTTCAGAGCGTCGACGGTCCCTCCGGTGGCGACCAGGGAGAAACCGAGGTCGACCAGGCGCATGCCCAGCTCGCAGGCTGCGGGCTTGTCCGCGTCGCGCACCGAGAGGAAGACCAGCCCCAACTCGGGCAAGGGTCCGCCGGCGGCCAGGAGCGCCTTGCCGAAGGCCTCGGGGAAGGTCGCGCCCAGGCCCATCACCTCGCCCGTGGAGCGCATCTCGGGGCCGAGGATGGTGTCGACTCCAGGGAACTTGGAGAAGGGGAAGACGGACTCCTTCACGGCCACGTGGTGCGGCAGGAACTCCCGCGGCATGCCCAGCTCGTCCAGGGTCGCCCCAGCCATCACCTTCGCGGCGATCTTCGCCAGGGGGATGCCCAGGGCCTTGCTGATGAAGGGCACGGTGCGAGAGGCGCGAGGGTTCACCTCGATCACGTAGACGGCGCTGCCGCGAACGGCGAACTGCACGTTCATCAAACCCACGACCCCGAGCTCGAGCGCGAGCGCGCGCGTGCTCGCGCGGATGGAGCCCAGCACCTCGGGCGGCAAGGCGTGCGCCGGCAGCACCATGGAGGAGTCGCCCGAGTGGACGCCGGCCTCCTCGATGTGCTGCATCACGCCGCCGATGAAGACGCGCTCGCCGTCCGCGATGCAGTCGACGTCGACCTCGATGGCGTCGCGCAGGAAGTGATCGACCAGGATGGTCTGGCTCTCGCTGCCCCGAAGAGCCTCGAGCGCCTTCTTGAAGTACCCGCTGAGCTCCGCCTTGGAGTGGACGACCTCCATCGCGCGTCCGCCGAGCACGTAGCTCGGACGCACGACCACGGGGTAGCCCACGCGCTCCGCGACCGCGAAGGCCTCGTCGATGCCACGCGCGATGCCGCCGTCGGGCCGCCGCAGGCCGAGCTTCTCGAGCAAAGCCTCGAACTGCTCACGATCCTCGGCCCGATCGATGGCCGCAGCGGGCGTCCCGAGGATGGGCACGCCGGCGCGACCGAGCGGCACGGCGAGCTTGAGCGGAGACTGCCCGCCGAGCTGCACGATCACCCCATCGGGTGATTCGGCCTCGACGATGTTCATCACGTCTTCGAAGGTCAGCGGCTCGAAGTACAAGCGGTCGGAGGTCTCGTAGTCCGTGGAGACCGTCTCGGGGTTGCAGTTGACCATGATGGTCTCGAAGCCCATCTCGCGCAGCGCGAAGGAGGCGTGGACGCAGCAGTAGTCGAACTCGATGCCCTGGCCGATGCGGTTCGGTCCGCCGCCCAGGATCATCACCTTCTTGCGCTTGGTCGGGAAGACCTCGCTCTCGCCCTCCCCCGGATACGAGGGCCAGGTCGAGTAGAGATAGGGGGTCTGGGAATCGAACTCCGCGGCGCAGCTGTCGACCCGTCCGAAGAGAGGCTTCACCATCGCCGCGCGCGCGGCCCGGGCACCCTCGGCGGGCAAGGCACCGAAGCCCACCAGGTTCGCGTCCGAGAAGCCGGCGGCCTTGGCACGCGCAATCAGCTCGGCGTCCGCGGACAGACCCGCCGCCGCGAGCTCGACCTCGAGCGCGACCAGCTCGGCCATCTGGGCCAAGAACCACGTATCGATACCGGTAGCGCTGGCGAGCTCCTCGACGCTCAGGCCCAGGCGCAGGCCGTCCCCGACGTACCAGAGGCGCTCGGCCAGGGGCGTGCGCACGGCCTCTAGGATCGCCGCCTTCACCTCCGCCACGGGCGCCTTCGGGGCGTCGGGCTCGAGCGGCTCCACGGTCGGCATCTCGCCCACGTCGCGCAGCACGCTGAGCGCCAGGGCCAGCGCGGGGTAGTCGACCTCGTCGAGCAGGCTGACCAGTCCGTCACGGCCGGTCTCCAGCGAACGACAGGCCTTCTGCAGCGAGGCCGTGAAGGTGCGCCCGATGGACATCACCTCGCCCACGGCCTTCATCTGGGTGGTCAGGCGCGGATCGGCGCCTCCGAACTTCTCGAAGGCGAAGCGCGGGATCTTCGTGACCACGTAGTCGAGGCTGGGCTCGAAGGCGGCGTTGGTTCCGGTCAGCTCACTCTGGAGCTCGTCCAGGCGGTAGCCGACGGCCAGCTTGGCCGCGATCTTCGCGATGGGATAGCCCGTCGCCTTCGAGGCCAACGCGCTCGAACGGGAGACACGCGGGTTCATCTCGATCACGAGCAGCTCGCCGTCCGCCGGGTTCACCGCGAACTGGATGTTCGAGCCACCCGTGTCCACGCCGATCTCCGTGATGACGGCGCGCGCGGCGTCCCGTAGCCGCTGGTACTCCTTGTCCGTCAGCGTCATCGCGGGCGCCACGGTGATCGAATCCCCCGTGTGCACGCCCATGGGATCGAGGTTCTCGATCGAGCAGATGACCGCGAAGTTGTCGGCGACGTCGCGCACGACCTCGAGCTCGTACTCCTTGTAGCCGATCAGGCTCTGCTCGATCAGGCACTCGTGCGTCGGGCTCTGGCGGAAGGCCCAGCGGATGGCGGCGTCGAACTCGACGCGGTTGTAGGCCACACCTCCGCCGGAACCACCCAGCGTCAGCGACGGCCGCAGGATCACGGGGAAGCCGATCACGTCGACGGCGGCGAGGGCCTCCTCGTAGGTCCGAGCGATGCGCGCCGGAGCACAGGCGAGGCCGATCTTGTCCATGGCCTGCTTGAAGAGCTCTCGCTCCTCCGCCTTGCGAATCGACTCCACGCGCGCGCCGAGCAGCTCCACGCCGTACTTCTCGAGCACGCCCGTGTCCGAGAGGGTCAGCGCGAGGTTCAGCGCCGTCTGCCCACCGAGGGTCGGCAGCAGCGCGTCCGGGCGTTCCGCGCGGATGATCGCCTCGAGCGCCTCGGGCACCAGGGGTTCCACGTAGGTCCGGTCGGCGAACTCCGGATCCGTCATGATGGTCGCGGGGTTGGAGTTGACCAACACCACGCGGTAGCCCTCCGCGGACAGGGACTTCGCGCCTTGGGCGCCCGAGTAGTCGAACTCGCAGCCCTGCCCGATCACGATGGGCCCTGACCCAATCAGGAGAATTGTCTCGATATCGTGTCTTCGAGGCATTCAGCGAACCGCGCGCGGCTTATCAGAGCGATGGGTCACGAGCAACCGCGGCGCGTAGGGCGACGACGAATCGCTCGCGCCCCCGACCTTCGACCACCAAGCCGCGGCCCCCTTCCTCGTGGTGGGAGAGGCGCAGAAGCAGCTCGGGCTCGCCGAGTTCCGCGCGAAAAGGCAGCGCCCACTCCAGCGCCATGACCGCCCCCTCGTCCAGGGCCTCGAGCAAGCCGAGGGGCTCGAGCTCGGAGGGATGGGTGAGCCGATACAGATCGCCGTGCACGAAGCGCGGTCGAGTCTCGTACTCCTGCACCAGGGCGAAGGTGGGGCTGGTGACGGGCACCTCCTCGTCGAGCCCGAGGCCACGGGCGATCCCGCGCGCCAGGGTGGTCTTGCCCGCGCCCAAGGGCCCCTCGAGGGCGATCCAGGCCCCGGGCAACGCGATCTCCGCGACCGCCGCGCCCGCGCGCAGCGTCGCCGCTTCGTCGGCGAGGTGAATCACCAAGTCCATCCATCCACCACTGGGCCGTCCGGAACTCCCGGTCGACCCGCGGGCCTATACCTGGATCTGAATGCCCAGCGCCTCGCGCAGCCGGAAGTAGTTCTCCGACACGCTGAAGAGCACGAGCTCCTTGACCTTGTCCTTGGGCGGCAGATCCACGGAGCCCTCGGGCGGCAGCGCTTGAACCATGCGCGCGGCCGTCTCGAGATCACCACAGACCAGGAAGCCGGCACGCAGCGCCGTCAGCTCGACGGTCTGCATCCAGCGCTTCACGTCCGTGCGCGCGCCCGCCTCGACGAACTTGCGACAGACCTGCCGCAGGCCATCCTGGGCCGTGGGCGAGAGATGCTGCGCGAGCTGCTGCGCCAGCGCGTCGACCTGCGGATCCGCGGGAGCCACGCCCGAGAGGCGCATGGCCGCGAGCAGGATCATGCGCAGCTCGGAGTGGGAGCTCAGGAGCGTGCGGACGAAGTGCTCGGAGAGGTAGTAGGTCAGGAAGCGGGCGGTCACGAAGGCCAGATCCGCCGGCTTGTAGCCCGAGAGCAGGGTCGCGCCGCAGATCACGGCGGGCGGGTTGCTGCCGGCGACGTGCGCGAGCCCTCCGGGCGTCTGCGCCTGGAGGAAGAGGCGCGGCTGAATCGGGATGCTCAGCACGTTCATGGAGAAGCCGAACGTGCGCGCCAAGGTGACGGTCGAGGTCGCGGGATCCACGACCTTCAACTTGTGGATGTTCAGCGCCTTGTCCGAAGCCGTCTTGGCGGCGTGAACGGCCGGCGCGACCAACTCCATGATCTTCGAGACGAAGCGGTCCTCGTCGGGATGGAAGAGGTCCGTGAACCAGGCGTTTCGTTCCACCCGCGCCTGCGGACGGATCATGTCGCCTTGCTTGTACTGCGTATAGAACTGCTGCTGCTCCGCGTCGGCTTTCTTGAGGAAGTTCAGTGTGGAAGCCAGACACCAAGCCTTGTCGTATGCGCGAGCGTCGAAGTAGAGCTTGTACAGCGCTCGATAGGAGTCGACGCGATAGGGATCCTGCCGCAACAGCCATTGATGTTCGCGGATGGCGTTGTCCACGCCGTTGGGCAAGGTGCTGAAAATCTCGGCCAGGATCTGGTGCTCGGTCGGATCCTCCGGCCGCAGCTTGCTGGCGGCGTCGAAGGCCTGCGCGGCGGCGTCGTAGTTGCGCTGCCGATCGCGGTAGATGATGCCGAGGTTATGCCAGAGGTTGAACTCGAGCTCGGTCTCGTTCTTCCCGAGGATGCGATGGAGCATCTTGCGGAATGCACGCTCCAGATTCTTCCAGTCCTTCTTGCTCGTCCAAATCTTGTTGATGGCCTCGAACGCCTTCAGCTGAGTCGGATCGATGTCCAGCGCTTCGTTGAACTTGTCGACGGCGCCATCGGGGTTCTTGAGCTCGTCGCGAATGACGACGGCGATGGTGTAGAGATACTTCGACTTGGCCTTGGGCCTATCATCCAAATCCGAGACGATCTGGATCGTATCAATCGCCTGTTCCCACTGCTTCGTCTCCTGATAACACACGAGCAACTTATGCAGGATGATGTGGTCTTCAGGGTTGATCAGCGAAGCATCGGAGTACGCCTGAATGGCCTTCTGCTGATTGTTGACCTTCTCGCGCCACAGATCACCGATGGACACCAGGATGTCGAAGCGCTCCTTGTCCTCCTCGGCGACCTCGAGCAGCTGCTTCTTGAAGTGGATGACCTGCTCCCACTCCGACTGCTGCTCGTACAGGCCGATGACGGCCTCGAGCGTGGGGCGGTGAAGCGCATCCTCCTCCAGAGCCTTGTCGAACATGTTGAGCGCCTTGCGACGCTCGCCCTGCTCGCGCTTGATCACGCCCAGGCGATAGAACGTGTCCGTGGTCTCGTCCGGCGCGAGCGAGTCGCGATGGTGGACGAGGAGCATCTGGTAGTACTTGAAGGCCTTGGTCCAGTCCTCCGTGGCGTAGTGCGCCGCGGCCAGCGCCATCAACGTGGGCAGGTCGCCCGTGTCGAGCTGGTGCGCCTTGGTCAGCGCCTTGATGGCCTCCTCGTGATTGCCGAGCTTGGTGGCCGCGCGTCCCAAGGAGAGCGCCAGCCGATGCTGCTCCTCCGCGGGGCGCGCGTTCGAGCGCTTCGAGAGCATCGAGAGGAGCGGGAAGGCATCCTCCCAACGCTCCTGCTGCAGGTAGTGATCGACCAAGGGCATGGCCGCGTCTTCGCTGTCCGCGTCCGCCGCGTAGGCGGTCTCGAAGATGGAGATGGCGCGAACGTGCTCCTCGAGACGCTCGTCGTAGATGCGGCCCATGTCGACCAGCAGGCGAGCCTTCTGTCGCGGCGCCTCCGTGTGCTTCGCCTCGGCCTCGAGCGTGCGCGCGGCGGCGACCCAGTCGCCCGAATCGACCTGGATCTTACGCATCGCCTCCAGGGAGGGGACGTGCGCCGGATTCAGCCCCGTCGCGGTCTCGTAGTGATCGAGCGCCGAGATCCGATCGCCCAATTCCTCGTCGAAGATGCGTCCCATGCGGAACTCGAGGTCCACTCGCTGGGACGGATCCGTGAGCTGCCGTGACAGCTGCTCCATCATCTCCAGCGCCGACGCATGGTCGCCGCGCTTGTCGTACAGGCGCGTCAGAGCGTCGAGCGCCTGACCATCCTGATCGTCGATGGAGAGCACCTCGAGGTAGCAATCCACCGCGCGATCGGCGTCGCTCACCTCGCCGCCGAAGACGTCGCCCATGGCCTTCCACAGGCGGATCTTCTCTGCCCTATCGGGCGTGGCCTGGATGTGACGCTCGTAGGTCTCCACCAGGGAGTCCCAACGCTGCATGCTGCGATAGAGGCGCGCGAGCCCGCCCAACGCGGCCTCGTGGTTCGGGTCGAGCTCGAGGATGCGCTCGAGTCGCTCGGCGGCCTTGTCCGGCTTGACGAACTCTTCCTCCCACATGCCCGCGAGCTGCGTGAGGATGCCGATCTGCTCCTTCTCGGTGCCGGCGACCTCGAGCTGGGTCTCCAGGATACCGAGCAGGTCCTGCCAGCGCTCGGTCTTGGCGTAGAGCCGCTCGAGTCCGCGCAGGGCCTCGCGATGGTGCGGTTCGGTCTGGAGGATCTGAGCGTAGCTCTCGATGGCCTTGTCGACGTCGCCGATGCGATCTTCGTAGGCCTCCGCGATCTGCAGATGGGCGAGGAGCCTCGCCTCCGGCTCCTCGACGGCCGCGGCCTTGCGCTCGAGGATACCGAGCAGGTCGTCCCAGCGCGCGTCGCGCCGATACACCCCTTCGAGTGCCTCGAGGGCCGCCACGCTGGTCGGATCCGCGTCGAGGGCCTTCTGATAGTAGCCGCCCGCCTGCTGCGGCTGCCCCAGCTGCTGCGCCGAGAGATCACCGATTTGCACGTACGTCTCGGCCTTGACCCGCGCGTTGTCGGTCATGTCGACCAAGCGCGCGAGGACCTCCGAGAGCGTGTCCCACTGCTGGGTCGTGCGGTAGAGTTCAGCCATCTGGCGCATGGCCGGCACGTTCGCCGGATCGAGCGCCAGGATCTGCTGGTAGTAAGGGATCGCGTACTCGGGATGCCCGAGCTCCTGACCGTACCAACGTGCGCAGCTCAGGCAGATCGCGATCTTGGTCTCGGCGTCCTGAACCTGACCGAGGGCCTCGTTGGCGGCGGTCAACAGATCGTTCCAGGCGTTGGTCAGACCGGCGACGCGCTCGAGCTCGTTGGCCGTCTCGCGGTCGGAGAAGTCCTCCATCCAGGCGACCTTCAAGGCCTCGTAAGCCTGCTCGGGCTCGCTCAGCTCGCGCTCGTAGACGGTGGCGACCTTGCGCAAGAGTCCGACGCGCTCGGCCGTCGTGCCGACCGATTCGGCGCGCACGATGTAGACCTCGATCAGCTCCTCAAAGCGCATCCCTTCGCGATGCAAGACCTCGAGCCGCTCGAAGGCGGGACCGTTGATGGGCTCGAGCTCGAGGATGCGTTGATAGGCCGAGGTGCCCCGATCCGCGTCCTCCACCATCGTCGCCCACATCTGGGCGATGCCGAAGAGCTGGGCGACCTGGGCCTCGGGATCCGTCAACGACGCGGCGCGTCGCTCCATCACTCCGATGGCGTCTTCCCATTGGTGCTCTTGGCGATGGATGTGCTCCAGGGCATCGAGCGCGGTAAAGTTGGCGGGGTTGAAGCTCAGCGCGCTGTTGTAGGCCTCGACCGCGTCCATCGGCTGCGCGAGATCATGGCTGTAGAGGTAGCCGAGCTGCATGTAGACGCCCTCGAGAGCGGCGTCTTCGAGCGTCGCTGCGCCCACCTCGATCAGGCGATGGAGCGTGTCCACCAGCTCGTGGTTCTGCCCCGATGCGCGGTGGATCTCCGCCATGTGCATCAGCGCTTCGGCGTTGGACGGATCGACGTCGAGGACCCGCTCCCAGCTCTCGAGGGCGTTGCGCTCGCGCTCGAGCTTCTCGTACCAGATGCGGCCGAGGTCGGCGTAGATCGCCATGCGCAGAGCGTCGTCCTCCGCGACGGCCACCTCACGGTCGAGGATGTCGACGAGGTCTCGCCAGTTCTCCTGTGCCGCGTAGATGTCGCCCAGGGCGCTGAGCGCTTCGGGATCCTCTCCACGAAGATCGAGCACCTTGCGCCACAGCTCGATGGCCTGACCCGCGTCGTCGAGTTGGTCGTAGGCCAGGCGCGCCATCTTGGCCAGGGTCTCCGCCTGCTGGGCATCGCCGACGACGACGTCGAGCTCACGCTCGAAGGTCGAGAGCAGGCTCGGCCAGTTGGCCTGGCGCGAGTAGATCTCGGCCAGCGCGCGGATGGACTCGGCGTGCTCCGGCTCCAGGTCCGCGAGGATGTGCTGGTAGACCCGGATCGACTCGTCCGTCTGGCTCAGATCCTGCTCGAGGACCTGACCGAGGCGGTAGTTGAAGTCGACCTTGTCCGCCGTGATGTCGGCGATCGCGGCGCGCTTGCGCAGCACCTGCGCCAGTGCCTGGGGAGCCCCGTAGTCCAGATAGATCTGGTCCAGGGCCGCCAGAGGCTCGTCGTCCTCGGGGGCGACGCCGAGCACGTAGCGGTAGGTCTCCTCCGCACGCGCAACGTCCTCCAGCTCCTCCGCATAGACGCGAGCGAGACGCTTGCCTAGCTGCCCCTTCACTTCGCCATCGAGAGGCGCCTCGAGAATGCCGGCGTAGGTGTCGGCGAGTTGGGGCCAGCCCTCCAGGATCTGGGAGAGCCGCTCCACCTCGGAGAGCGAGTGGTCGTGACGCGGATCCTCCATCAGGGCGCGCTGCATCCACACGAAGGCCTTCTGATGATCGCCGGCGCGGTCCTCCGCGACCTCGCTCATGCGATGCATCATCGAGACGCGCTCGGTGGGATCGGGCTGGTAGTGGAGCTGCACCTCGTGCACGTTCAGCAGGCGATCCCACTGCTCCTGCACGCGGTAGAGCGGTTCGAGGATCTCGCCCACTTCGAGCGGGCGCACGCCGTCGGCGAAGAGCAGCTCGAGCGCGGAGAGCGCCGAGCCGTGCTCGGGTGCCGCACCCAGGATGTCGCGGAACTGCGCGATGGCGCGCTCGACGTCCCCGAGATGCTGCTGGAAGATCAGACCGAGTCGGAACTGCAGGTTGAGCACGTCGTCCGGGCTGGACGCGACCTCGATCTCCTGTTCCAGAACGGCAGCGAGCTCCGGCCAGCGCTCGGTCGCCTCGTACAGGCTGTCGAGGGCCGTGATCGCCTGCTCGTGGACCGGATCGAACTCGAGCACGATCTTGTAGCGCTCGATGGCCGCCGGGATGTTCTCGGTCTGGATCTGGTGAATCTGCGCGGCGCGCAGGGCCATGTCGACGACGTCGTCCGGGGACTGCTCACGAAGCGTCTCGATGGCGGAGTCGTAGAGTGCCGTGACCCGCGGCCAGCTGCCGGTCTCGTCGGCGAGCCGCTCGAGGGACGAGAGCGTCTTGTCGTTCCGTACGTCGAGGGGCAACGCGCGGGCGTAGGCTTCGAAGGCGGCTCCGGCCTGTTCGAGTTGGAACTCGTCCAGCTCGGCCACCTGATGAAGCAGCTCCACCTTCCGGATGGGATCCTGCTCGTGGAGAATCTGCACCTCGTGAACGGCGATGAGCTTCGCCCACTCCCCGAACTGCCGATAGATGGGCTCGAGCACGGCCGCTGCGGCCACGGGCTCCTTGCCTTCTGCGATCAACGCCTCCAGCGCCGCCAAGGTCGGCAGGTGATCCGGGAAGACGTCGAGGATCTCGCGGTAGATGTCGACGGATCGCGCGGCGTCGTCGAGACGGCGATGCCAGAGCTCGGCGATGCGATAGCGGTAGCTGATGACCTCGCTGGGATCGTCCGCCAGGTCGGCCTCGCGCTCGAGCACGCTGAGCAGATCCTGCCAGGCCTCGGTCGCCTGGTAGAGGGCGTCGAGCCGACCGATGGCGGTCAGATCGTCAGGATCGATCTCGAGGATGCGTTGGTAGGTGTCGATCGCGTTCGCGACGTCGCCGACCTCGCGCTCGTAGACCGTGCCCACCTCGGCGTAGATGCGCTTCTTCTCCTCGGGGTCGTAGACGATGTCGGCTTTGCGCGTGTAGACGCCGAGCAGCTCCTCCCAACGTTCCAGACCGAGGTAGAGCTGAATCAGCTTGTTCAGCGCGCCCATGTCCTCGGGATCCGTCTCGAGGACCTGCTGGTAGACCTTGATAGCATCCTGCGGACGCTCGAGGATCTCCTCGTAGGTCGCCGCGGCGCGGAAGAGGTAGGGCTTCTGCTCCTCGGGCGTGGGGAGCATCGACGCCTTCTGCAGGTAGATGCTCGCCAGATCGTCGTAGCGCTCCGAGATTTGGTACAGGCGCTCCAGCGCGTCCGCCGCTTCGATGCAGGTGTCGTCCAGCACCAGCACGTGCCGGTAGTGGGCGATGGCGCCTTCGGCGTCGTCCAACGACTCTTCACGAATCTGGGCGGCCTTGATGTGAAGCGCGGCGGCGAGGACCGGGTCCTCGAGATCCGCCACTCGCTGCTCGTAGACCTGGGCCAGAGACTCCATCGAACCCGTAGCGCGGGCGAGGCGTTCGAGCTCCTCCTGCGTGCGCAGGTTGCCGGGGTCCTCGCCCAGAGCGCGGGCCGCGCTGGTGAAGGCTGAACCCGGATCGTCGAGGGCGACCTCGTACAGCTCCGCGATCTGGTGCAGAAGCTCGACGCGCGCCTCGGGGCTGCTCGAGTGCTTGGCCTGGATCTCGTGGATGCCCACGAGCTTCGCGTAGGCGCTCTCGGACCGATAGATGGGCTCGAGGATCTCGGCCACGACCAGCTGATGGTCGTCCGCCGCGAGCAGACGCTCGAGGGCCGCGAGGGCTTCGGAGTTGGTCTGGTGACGCTCCAACACCTCTCGGTAGATCTCGACTGCCGCCGGCACGGCGTTCATGCGCTCTTCGCGCAGCTGTGCCGAGCGCAACATCAAGGCGAGCTGCTGCTCCTCGTCCGTGGCCAGCTCGAGCTGGCGGTCGACGTTGTCGGCCAGATCGGCCCACATCTCCCGGCGCGCGAACAGCGTGTCCAGCGCGCCCAAGGCGGATTGGCTCGTGGGATCCATCTCGAGAATCTCACGCTGGAGCCGGATGGCCTCGTCGGGATCCTCGAGCGCCGTGTCCGAGATGGCGGCCATCTGGGACAGCAGCTCTTCCTTGTCGGCAGGATCGCTGGCGAGCTCGGCGCGACGTCGCAAGATACCGAGCAAATCCGACCAACGCTCCGTGCGCCGGTAGAGCATCTCGAGGGCTGCGAGCACCTCGACGTCGCCCGGATCGAGGTCGAGCACCTTGCGATAGGCGGCGACGGCGTGATTGACGTCTTCGAGCTGCACGTCGTGAATGCGCGCGGCCTTGGTCCACAGCGACCGCGCCAGATCCTCGTCGACGGCGTCGGTCGCCAGACTCTCGATCAAGGCGACCAGGTCGCCGAAGCGCTCGTGCTCGGTCGCCAGCATCTCGAGGCGAGCCAGCGTGTCTTCGTCTTGCGGCACCTCGCGAAGTGCCTCGGCGTAGGCCGAGAAGGCGCGCGCGGGATCGCCGATGTGCTCGCCGAGGACGGCACCGATCTTGGTCAACAGCTCCAGGCGCTCGTCGACCGAGGCACTGCCGTCGTGCAACACGCGCAGGGCCTTGACCCACATCTCGCCGTTGCCGCTGACCGCGTACACGGGCTCCAGGATTCGGGCCGCTGCCACGGCGACCTCTTCGTCGCCGAGCAAGCGCTCGAGCGACTCGCGTGCGCCGTCGTGCTCCGGCAAGAGCGTGAGCACCTCGCGGTAGAGCTCCACCGCACGGCCCTTCTCGGCCAGATGCTGCTCGAGCACCCTGCCCTGTCGGAACTTCAGCGCCGCCAGCTCCTCGGCCGACTCGGGTCCGAGGTCGATGCGCCGCTCGAGGATGTCCGCAAGGTCCTGATAGCGCTCACGCGACTCGTAGAGGGCGTCGAGGCGCTGGAACGCCTCGGATTCGTCATCGCCCCACTCCGCGAGGATGCCCTCGTAGGCGGTGATGGCGGTGTCCGCGTCCGCGAGCTGCTCCTCGAGCAAGGCCGCGCGTTCGTAGGCCAACGCACGCCTGGCGTCAGCGTCGAGCGTGAGCTCTATGCGTCGATCGAAGATGGCGAGCAGCTCCGCATAGCGCTCGGTCTGTCGATACAAGTCTCCCAGCGCGGCGATCGCTTGCTCATGATCTCCACGCTCCTCGACCACGGCCGAGTACTGGGCGATGGCCTCGTCGACCTTGCCCATGCGCGAGAGGATGCCGCCGAGGCCGATGCGCAACTCGAGCGCTTCGTCCGGATCCGCATCTGCGGCCGCGGTGATCGCTTCGCCGTAGGCCGCGACCACGCGGTCCCAGCCTTCGGTCGCTTCGGCGAGACGCTCGACGTCTTCGCGCAGGATCTCCTGTGACGGCGCCAGCGCGAAGGCCTCGAGGCTCTTCTCGAAGGCCGTGTCGGCGGCTCGAAGCTTCTCTTCGTAGAGCAGCGCGGTCTCGCGCAAGAGCGCGATGCGCGCCTCGGGGTCGCCATCGTGACCCAGTCGCACCTCGTAGACGGACGCGAGCTTGCGAGCGTCACGGGCGTCTTCGTAGATGGGAGAGAGTGCCTCTGCCGCCGCCAGGTTGGTCGGATCGAGCGCGAGCACCTTCTCGTAGGCGCGCGCCGCACGATCGGGCTTCTCGTTCTTGTCGATCCAGAGGCGCGCCGCGCGGAAGAGCAGCGAGACCTTCTCGTCGAGCTCACGCTCCTTGCCCTCGGCTTCACGCTCGAGGATGCGGATCAGCTCGTCCCACTTCTCGCCGTGGGCGAAGAAGTCCTCGAGTTCGTCCCAGGCGCCGAGGGCCACGTAGCGTCGCTTGAGCTGCTCCTGGGCGCGCCGATCGTCGGGATCGAGCTCCAGCAAGCGAGTGAACGCGCGAATCGCTCCCGCGTCGTCGCCCACCTTGTCGGCGTAGATCATGCCGAGCTTCTGCAGCTGCTTCTTCAGCTCTTCCGCGTCGGTGGTCGCGTCGGCGAGCTTCTCGAGCACCGCCGCGAGCGGCTCGAATTCCCGCGCGCGCTCGTACAGCTGCGCCAGCGCATCCAGAGCCTGGGCGTGGTTCGGATCGGCCTCGAGCACCTCCTGCCACAGCTCGATGCAGATGGCCGGCTTGCGCAGGCGCTGCGTCGCGAGGTCCGCCATCTCAACATATCGGGCGGGGCGGTCGGCCGGGTCGAGAAGTCGCGCCTCCATGCGCATGACGCCGATCAGGCTCTCCCAATCGCGCCGCTTCTCGTACATGTCCTTGAGGCGCTCGATCGACTCGAGGTCGCCGGGGAGCAGCGAGAGCAAGCGCTCGAAGCACTTGATCGCCTCCGCCTGGTTGCGCGACCGATCGACGTACATGACGCCGGCGGTTCGCAGCAACTCGGCCTCTTCTTCGGGCTCGATGACCAAGTCGGCCTTGGCCAACAAGGTGCGAATGACGTCGGACCAGCGCTTCTGGCCCTCGAACTTCTCGTAGGCCTCGTCCAACTCCGCGAGCTGGGCCTGAACCTCGTCCGTCATCTCTCGCGGCGTGCGCTCAGCGATCTCAGCCTTGGGAGTCGCTTCGTCGCCCTCGTGTTCCGACATGCTTCGTTCCGCCTTGTTCTCAGCAAACTGGAGTTCTCAACAACCCCGGAAAACCATCTTACGCCCGACCGACGATCGACGACGAGGCCTCATTAGGCTCGCCTTCGACACGCATTCCCCGACCCGACCGGCAGGTCGAGGAGGAGCCACGCATCACGGCCCCGTGCTGAGTTCGCCCAGCTTGTCCCGCGCTGCCTTCAAGTAGTGGGCAGGCGCGTCCTCGCCCGCCGAGTCCACATACTTCTTCAAGTAGCGACGACCTTCCTCGCGATTGCCCTCGAGGGCATACGTCCAGCCGAGGGAGAAGAGCGCGTCGGGCATGGACGGCACCACGTCGAGCGCGGCACGGAACTGCAAGATGGCGCGCGTGTTGTCGTGCTGCTGCTGATACACGGTGCCCAGAAGGTGGTGCAGGTGCGCCTCCTCCTCCGTTCCCGGCATCGCCACCTCGAGCCCGGACTCGAGCACTTGCCCCGCCTGCTCGGGATATCCCAGCTCGGCGTAGAGCCGACCGAGCTGCGAGTAGGCCTGGAGGAAACGTGGACCATGCTCGATGGAGTCGCTGTAGTGCTGCAGCGCGCTCTGTATGTCGTCGAGCTCCTCGTCGACCTGGGCGAGCTTGTAGTACGCCTTGAACAACGAGCCATCGATCTCGATCGCCTTCTGCAGGGCTTGCTTGGCGCCGTTCCAATCTTCGAGCTGCATCAGCACGGTGCCCAGCTTCTCGGGATAGCCCGCGACCTCACCGTTGATGGCGATGGCCTGGTTCAAGTCTTCCTTGGCGCGATCGAAGTGACGCAGCTCGATGTGCACCAGGGCCAGGTTGTAGAACGCCTGGTCGTTCGTGCGATCGATGGCCGTCGCCCGTTCCAGCGCCTTGGTGGCGTCGATGAAACGCTGCTGCTGAGCGTAGACCACCCCTTGGTTCATCTGGTTCATCGACTCCACGCGTTCGCGAGAGCAGTTGCCCCCGGTCAGGACGAGGATCGCGAGGGGAACCAGGACGAAAATCTCGAGCCGCTTCATGCAGTTTGCTCCTAGGACACAGCGATGGGTCGGCCGACCACACCGGCCGGGCGATAGTACGGGAGAAGACGCCCCAGGCTCAACCGCAAAACGGGGTCGAAGAGCGGGTTTCGATCGTGAATTGCGACACGCGCGCGCCACGTGAACGCGTCGAAGGGCCACGGCGACAGCCATGGCCCTTCGGCGGATCTGGAAGCCAGGGAGGCGTCAGCCGCCCGAGGCCGTGAGCATGAAGGGATAGTTGACGATGACGATGCCACCGCCGTCGGGTGCCGGGAAGGTCCAGCGTCGCACCGCGCCAGCGACGCAGCTCTCGACCGCTTGGTTACGCAGCGTGGTGTCCTGCACCATCGAGGTCTGGACCGCGCCGCTCGCGGAGATGATGAAGCGCACCGTGACGCGACCCTCGAGGTCGGGACGCTGGTTCAGCTCCTGCTCGTAGCAGAAACGCACCTCGTTGACGTGCCGACGAATGACTCGCTGAATGACCTCGCGGGAGAGCGAGCCGCGGACATCGGCCGCGCCGGAGCGAATCTGGGGCACGCGAGCCGCGCGACCGTGGAAGCCACCGGCGCCCTGGCCGTAGCCGTTTCCTTCGCCGCCGCCACCACCATGACCGATGGTGCCGAGGTTGCCGAGGCCGATCGTGCCCTCACCGGTACCACCGCCACCGCGACCGGTGCCGTGCAGACCGAGACCACCGAAGCCGAAGTTCTCACCAATCTGGTCGCCCATCAACGCACCCAAGGCGCTCATCGGGTCGTTGCCCAGAGCCGTGTCCGCGCCATAAGGCGAGGTGGGCGAGTTCCACGAACCCGTCATCGAACGCAGGGTGCCGAGGACACCGGCGTTGCGCGCCATCTCCTGGGCCGCATCGCGCGCCATGTGCGGGTCTTCGTTGTCCTGCGGACCTTCGATGGCGTAGCGGTTGTTGGTCTTCTTGGACTCTTTCTTGCCCATCTGACCTTCTTCGTCCTTGTGGCGCTTGCCCTTGCCGCCCTCGTCGTCGTCCTGATTGCTCTCCTGCAACCAGTCGGGCGTCTCCTCCTCCTGGGTCTCCGGCGGCTCCATCAGGTACTGCACCAAGCGCGAGTCCGCGTTGAGCAAGTCGAGGGAGAGGGAGGCCGAGTTCGGCGGCGCGAAGTAGAAGAGCACCAGCATCAGCCCGAAGACCAGCATCGAGCCGCCGATGTAGAAGAACGGCGTGTAGTCGATGCCCGTCATGCCGGCGCCGATGCGCTTGCCCGCGTTCACGGGTCGCACGACGAAGGTGAACTCGCGGTGATGAATGCGCGCCGTGGCGCCTGCGGGGAGCGCGTATTGCTTGGCGCCAGGCAGCTCGGCGCACGCGCTGAGTCGCCCCTGCGCGTCGAGGTCCGTCAGGCTCATCGTCTGGTCACCGACCGTGACCTCGCCCGTGGCCCCCGCCGGGATCACCGCGGCCACACCACCACCCGCTTCGACGCAGACGGGCATGCGCGAGGTTCCCAGGGCCTCTTCGCCGAGGAAGTAGTCGACCTGCTCCTTGCCCACCGCTTCGCCCACGTAGTAGCTGCGTGCGGGGGAGAGGTGGTCGACGTTCAGGACGCTCTTGTCGCCCCACATGACGACGACCTCGACGGCCTGCTCGGTCGTCTCGACCTCCTCCGGGGAGACAGGCGGTCCGCTGGCGACGATGCCGTACTGCACCTGGTCGGGGTCGACCGGCGCGGCGCTCACCGCAGCAGCCGGAGCCGCGAAGGGGTTGGGCAGCGCGGCGCCCGCGGCGAAGGGATTCGGGATGGCGGGCTTCACCACGGGTGCGGGCATCGGCGCGGGCGGAGCCGACGGCATCGCCACCGCGGCCACACCGCCCCCAGCCGCTGCGTCGTCCTCCGCTACGGCGGCGCCGATCTCGACCTCTACTCGGGTATCACCGAGCAGGATCTCATCGCCGTTCTCGAGCTTGCACTTGTTGACCTTCTTGCCGTTGACCACCGTGCCCGAGGCCGAGCCCAGGTCGATGATGAAGATCTCGTCGGGGCCGCTGACCTCGATCACCGCGTGCATACGAGAGACGTTGTCGTCGTCGATGCGCAAGTGACTGGAAGGCAGCTTGCCCACCTTGATGATGTCCTGCTCGAGTTCTTCCGTACGAATCAACTCCCCGCCGGAGTAGATGCGGAATGTCATCGGGATCTTGTTGCTCACGATCGCCTCGACTGCTGGCGGCCACTTCGACGTGGCGCGCCTCAAAGAATCTCAGGGGTGGATGACTCGCCATCGAGCCAGCGCTAGGACAGACACCAGGGACGGCCGCAGGTTCCGCTCTCGGATTACAAAAGCAGCGGCTCGACTTTGACCAGGCTAACGTAGACCAGGCCCGAGGTAGACCGGGCAGCCAGGTCCCAGGAAGACCCGGCCCAGGGCGACTCGCTCAGAGGTCCTCGACGGACTTGAGCATCTCGGGGATGAAGTGTTCGCGAATACGGATCAGCGAGGCGCGCTGTCCCCGGCGACGGACGTTCAGCATCTCGCCGTCCGGCCTGACCAGATCGCCCGAGACGACATCGTCCTCGAAGTCATAGGTGGTGGCGTCGCCGCCCCCACCCCCGCTGCCGGCCGTTCCAGCCGTGTCCTGCGCGGAGGCGAAGCTCGGCGCGAGCGGTAGGGCCATGCCCGCGGTCAGCGAGAGCAGGATCATCGTCTTCGTCATTGGCTTGGTCATCTCGAACCTCTTGGCGGCCGAACTGTCGGGTCGAAAGAATAGCGTCACGGCTGGGCCGTGGTCAACGCCGCCCCCACGAGGAGTACGACTATCGCACGGTGATGTAAGAAAGTTCGCACTCGAGGAGGTCGCCGCAGGGCCACGACGTGGCCATGCGCTGACCCATGGGGCTAGTTGCCCTGGGGTGCCGGAGCGGTCCCGCCCCCGGGAGCGGGCTGCGCTTGTTGTCGTTGCTGGGCGTCGGCCTCGCGCTGCATCTGCTCGGCCTCGCGCTGCATCTGCTCGCCCTCGCGGAGAGCGTCGATCGTCTGCTGGATGATCTGCAGGCGACCTGGACGACAGGCGTTGGCCCGCGCAGCACGCCGACGACGCTGGGCGGCGGTGCCGTGCTGGGACCTCTCCTCACGGCAATGGTGGGTGACCTGTTCCAGTGCATCGGCGTAGCGGGTGTGATTGCCCGCCTTGGCCACGAACTGGTCGAAGTAGCCCTTGGCGCGCAGCAGATCGGGCTCCGCGCCGCTCAGGTAGTTGTGAAAGAGCACGCCGAGGTTGAAGTAGGCCTCGGGACGGTTCCCGTCGAGCTCGATGGCGTGCTCGTAATGCGCCTGCGCTTGGTCGTAATGCTCGAGTCCACGCTGCGCCGCCCCGAGCCCGATCACGGCGTCGTAGTCCGTGGGCCGCAGCGCCACGGCGCGCGCGAAGGATCGCCGTGCATCCTCGTAGCCACGGAAGCTCAAGGTGATCTCGGCGAAGTTCATGTGCGCCTCGAACATGTTGTCGTCCAAGGCGACGGCACGCTCGAAGAGCCGAAGGGCCTCGATGATGTCGCCCTTGCGCATCTTCGCTAGCCCCCAGGTGTTGTAGATGGGCGCGTAGTCGTGGTTGATCAGCTGGGCCTGGCGGCAAACGACCTCCGCCAGATCGAGGGAGGACTGGCGCACTTGGCGATCGTTCGTCCGCGCCTGATCCAGATAGAGCAGCGCCATCTCGCTGAACGCGGGCAGGTAGCTCGAGTCGATGGCCAACCCGCGGCGCAGATTGCTCAACGCCTCGGCGAGGTTGGCCGCACCGCCAGCCCGCCTCTGCACGATGGCCAGGTTCACGTAGCCCGAGGTGCACTGGGGATCGTCGTGAATGGCGCGTTGGAAGGCACCCTGGGCGCCCGCCGTGTTGCCGCTCTGCAGATCGAGCAGCCCGATGGCCACCCGAGCTCGGCACAGCTGGGCGTTCGCCTGCAGGGCCTGGTTGTAGTAGCGACGGGACTTGTCGGTGTCGTGACAGCGATCGGCGCTGAGCCCCGCCATGTAGAGAGCCTCGGCGAAGTGTCCGCCTTGAGCCTCGTTGGCCTGCTCGAAATGCGAGATCGAGTCGTCGCACGCCTGCTGGTTCCAGCCGCGGGTCTCGTAGCCGTTGAAGGCCGCGACGCCGGCGGTCCAGCGGTCGTGCGCCTCCTCGGTCACGCCCTCACCACCGGCCGTGTGAATGGCACGGCCGCTGGCGTCGGTCGCTGGGGGGGTCGTGCTCCCGCCACCCGAGCCTCCGGAGCCACCTCCGCAGGCCGTGAGACCGAAGAAGGCGATGGCCAAGGACGCTCCGAGGGCACCTCGCTGCGTTGCCAAGGGGCTATGGATGAACTTCTTCATGACGCACCTCCGGCAGGGCTTGCGGCATCTGTGGCCGGCTCCGTGTCCTCGTCATCGCCTGTGCTCAGTTCGACGGCGCCAGGATCACCCAAGGGCGCGTTCATGTAGCTCGGCGCACCGCGCAGCTCTGCGGCGACCGGGTACTGCCTCGGGTTGAGTCGGTTCAGCTCGCTCTCGCAGATGGTCGAGTACTCGTTGAACCAACGCACGTTCGTGGCTGTCCGCAGACAGAATTCGAACTTGCTGATGGCCTGAACCCGGACTGGCTCGAGCGGACCATCGAAGGCGTCTACGTAGATGTCGTAGAGCTCCGGGTCCGCCTCGATCTCCTCCGGGACAGGCGCGTCCTGCACGGCATCGATGATGCTGATGTACATCTGGCCGATGCGTGCCGCGGCAGCGATCTGCCACGGGGGCGACTCCAAGGTCACAGCGTCCGTGACGGGCACGCGCAGCGCCGCGACCTTGTTGTACTCGGTTTCCGTGGCCTGCAGCGCAGTCTGCTTGGCCTGGATCCAAGCCATGAACTCGGTCTGCGCCCACTGGTTCACCCGGTCGAGGCTTCGACCGCCGCTATAGCGCGGGAAGTGAATGGTCTGGAACTCCGCGAATTTGTACTCGGCCAAGTAGAAGAGCGACTGCGCCGTCGAATCGACCGCCTCTCGAAGCCAGGCGACCTTCTCTCCCTGGGTGCCATCGAGGGCGTTGATGGCCTCGGGAGTTCCCTCCCAAGCGTGGGCCGCGGCTTCGAAGAAGCGCTTGGCGTCGTCCTTCCGATCCAGGCTCCAGTAGGCCATGGCGATCTTCAGGTTGGCGCTGATCAGCTGGTGCGGCATCGCCGTGCGACGGTAGTCGCGCAGGTAGCGATTGTAGTGCTCGATCACCCTCGACCAGCTCTCCGCGCGCTCGTAGATGGATCCGAGAGCGAAGACGACCTCGGAGGTCTGACGCGGCAGAGAGCGCTTGTAGTTGCGAGCGAAGAGCGCGACGTCCGCCTCTGCCTTGTCCGGCTGGTTCAACCCCAGCCGGAAGAAGACGGCGTTCTGAAGCGCCTCGGAGGCGATGGCGCAGGTGCCGCCTTCGCGTTCGGCGTCGGTGCAACCGTGGCCGTCCTCGCCGGGGAAGCGGCGAGCGAACTGCTCGTAGTAGTCCGCCGCCTGTTCATAGAAGGCCAAGGCGTGGAAGTTCGCGCCCACCAGGTAGACGGCGCGTTTGGCCCACTCGCTGTCCGCGTAGCGCGTGATGAGCACCTTGCGCACCTGGATCGCGCGACCGAGGAGATGAGCCGCCTCGAAGTTGAGCGCCGCGTTGTAGAGCACCTCGTCGAGACGTCCGCACTCCTGGAAGCGGCGGAAGATGCGCACGTAGGTCGAAGCCGCGCGCTTGTAGTTCTGCTGCTCCTGGAGGCCCTCCGCCTCCTTTCGAAGCACGTCACATCGAAGCTGTTGCAGCGTGCCGCACAGCGTCTCGTGATCCGCGAGTTTCTCAGCCGTGGAACAGTAGGCGGCGAAGAGCGGCTCGATGTTGTCCTTGATCTCGAGGATGCAGCTCAAGCGATGGGGTTCGCGCATGGCGCCCATCACGTTCAAGGAATCGAGGTAGAGGTTCGCCGCGTACTCGGCGAGATCGCTGTCCGTGTTGTTAAGCGCGATGTCGCGGAACAGGACGGCGGCCTCCTCGTAGTGGTTCGACTCGTAGTAGATGCGAGCCTCGCGATACTTGATCGTCGCGAGATCCTCGCTGTCCGGCACGAAGCAGCGGTAGCGACGGAAGGCATTGATCATGCCCTCCTCGAGCGCGGTGAACTCACGCTGACGGTACTGCGCCTGCGGATCTTCAGGCTCGGCGGCTCGCCGACCGCGTCGACCGCGTCTGCCCGACGAAGCACTGCCACGGACGTCCCGCTCCCGCCCCTGGTACTGCTGCTGGTACAGGTTGTTGTAGCAAATCACCGAAGCGTAGGCGGCGTCCGAGGTGAACTCGCCCTGCGGATTCATCTCCACGACGGTGTCGTAGGCAGGTCCACATCGGGCCCAGTCCTCCATCTTCCACAAGAGCTCCGCGTAGTAGTAGGAGACCTTGTAGGCCGTGGGCCAATCGCGCCTGTCGATGTCCGGATACTCGAGGTCGCCCATGTCGGGGAACTTCGAGAGCAGGAGCTGATAGAGCCCCGACGCCAGAGTCATCGTGCCGCGATCGTTGGTACCCGGCTGGGTGTCCGTGCCGATCGCCTCTCGGTGCCAAGCCGTGGCCAACCAGGCCAAGGTCTGCGCCGTCTCGGCCTTGCATTGAAGTAGCGCGTCGGCGGCATGCCCGCTTGCGGCGGTGTAGGCGTCATAGACGTCGACCAGGCGTTGGAGCTCGCGGCTCTGCTCTGCCTTGGGTCGCGACGAGATCACCGCGTTGGTGACGCGTGCCTGCCAGTAACAGAGCTTGTCGCTGTTCGCGTTCTCGCTCATCAGGCTGTGGTAGACGCCGATCGCCTCCGGCCATTGACCTGTGTCGAAGTAGAGTTCGCCGAGATGTTCGAGCATCTCGATGGCTTCGGCGTCATTGCTTGCGTAGCGTCTGAAGAACTCGAGCGCTCGGCCGGGTGTACCGACTTGCGCGTAAGGTAGAATCAATTCTCGCCGCGCTTGTCGCGCCAGGTTGGCCGCGTCCGTGGCGTCAGGATTCTGGGTCGCGAATTCGACCACTTCGACGAATTTCTGCAGGGCGCCGCGGAAGTCCTGTTGGTTGTAGGCTGCCCACGCGGTCTTGTAGAGCGCGTAGCCGTAGACACGGTTCTGCTCCGGTGGGAACTCCGTGACTTTTTCGTAGAAGCGCTGCGCCGCTGCCATGTCGCCGTCTTGGAAGAAGAACTCGGCGAAGGAGAGGTAGGCGTTCGGGATGAACCGGCTCTGGGGATAGCCCTTGATCAGGCGGTGATAGACCTGCCGGGCGCGGTCGCGCTGCTGCAGCTCGTCCAGGGCGAACGCCAGCGAGAAGAGCACCTCGTCCATGCGCCGATAGTCCGGATGGTCACGCACCAAGATGGCGTAGGTCTGGATCGCCTGCTGGCGCGACTCGTCGAGCGCGGCCTGGGCCGTCCGCTGACTGCCACGCGCCTGCGTGCAGTTCTGCGCGTTCTTCTGGACGCGGCAGGCTTGATAGATCGGATCGTCGAAGGAGCGCACCCGCGCGGTGAGCGACTGCTGCATCTCGAAGTAGGTCTCCGCGAGGCGCAGGAGGATGTCCGGGCGCTGCGGGTTGTTCGCCCGGGTGTTCTGCACCAGACGACGGAGAATCTGCACCTCGCGCTGGAGGATGGTGAACGCGCGGGCTTGGGTCTGCTCGCGGTTCTGCGCCGTGCTCGAGTCGATCGTGATCGAGGGTCCGGTCGGCCCTTGCTTCTTGGTCTCCTTGGTCTGCACCTCCGCGGTCCGCAGATGGGACGCGGGTGCCGTGCCCGTGGACGCGGCTGCGTGAGCAGGAGCGTTGCTCGGGCACTGGGCCACCGACTGGCTGGCGCGCGGCGAGATGCAGACGCCGTTGTCGACGGCTGGCGCGCTCGCTCCACGTTGGCCCGCGGCCGCCGTGGCGGGCTGGTCCGCGTCGTCGTCCGCGTCGTCGTCCGCGTCGTCGTCCGCGGCCGGCGTGGCCGGCGCGGCCTGGCGATGTGCCGGGCGCGCCCGGCGGCCTCGATGACGGCGCTGAGCGTCGGCGACCGAGGCGCTGCCGAGGCAGATGATCATGAGCACGCTCAGCGTGCTCAGCAGATCGCGCAACGAGAATCGTCTGCTTCCCATCTTCCTCACCTCCCACACTGGTTCGTGACTTGCTGGCGGTAGAAGCCCAGCTCATCGCGCCAGTACTCCCCGTTGAAGGGCCAGAGCTGGTGCTCCTCGTCGACCTGCACGTCGCCGCGGCCGGTGCGGCGCGCAGCCGTCATCTGCTGCTGCGTCTCCTGGTCGAGCGTGCCGCGCTGGAAGGTCGCGATCTCCAGTTCGAGAGTGTCGACCTGGTTCGAGAGATCCTGAAGCTCGTCGATCAGGCGCGTGTAGCGACCGCGCGCGAGATCACCTGTCTGGTCGACGGCGAAGCTCTTGGCGACCGCGATGTCCTGCAGGATGCGGGCACCCAGGGACGAGTTGCGGAACTCCGCGGGATCCTGCGCGAGGCGCGCCTCTTCGGAATCCAGCAGCTCCACGTATTCGAGGTTTCGGAGCAACGTGCGATCGGACAGGGCGGTGGACACGATGCCGCGAATCTGTGGCGAGAGGTTCGCCTCGCCGGAGCGCACGCGCTTGAGGAACTCGAAGAACTGCGTGTTGTCCTGGAAGCTCCCCAGGGTCTGCTCGAGCTCCGTGCGGACGGGATCGTAGCGCTCGTGGAACTGACCGACCATCGCCTGGGCGTTCTCGACCTGGCAGTTTACGAAGAAGGTCACGCCCTTGAGGACCAGCGCCTCCGGGTAGTAGGAGTCGGCGAAATAGGGCGAGAAGAGGGTGTGGATGTTGCCCAAGGCGCGCGAGTACTCGTCCGCGAGGAAGAAGGCCCAGGAGGACTCGAACAGGCCGTCGAGCCAATACTCGCTGCCCTGATCGACCTGGCTCCAGGCCTCGACCGCCTGACCGAGGATTCGACCGTCGATACTGCGTTCGCCCGTCTCGCTGTCCGTGTGGTTCGCGGCCGTGTAATAGACGCGCGCGAGGGAGATCCAGGCGAGGTTCTGCATGCGACCTTCGTCTTCCACACCCGAGATGTCGCCGGACTCGATGCCATCGACGATGGCGCGGAAGGCCGCGATCGCGGGACGCGCCTGGCGCATGCGAATGTAGGCGATTCCCTCGAAGAACTTGGCCTTGACGTAGAAGTTCGAGCCGGTCTCGACGCGGCCGAAGAGGTCGATGGCTTGCTGGAACTCGCCCTGCCCGTACTTGAAGCGGCCCATCATGTAGACGAGCTGGTTGAAGAGCTCACTCGTCTCGGCCGTGTTGAACTGATCGAGCTGGTCGACGCCGTAGCGACCGACCTTCTCGATGATGCCGGCCGGCTCGGGCAGCTGCGAGGCGAGCTGGGCCAGCCATTGCAGGGTCTGGGCGAAGTAGAGGTGGCCCTGTCCCTGCTGACCGATCTCGTCGAAGAGCGCGAGCGCGGACTGGTAGTAGTGCAGGTGGTAGAGGCACTTGCCCAGGAAGAACTGCGCCTTCTGCACATTCGCCGGCGCGTCCTGGCTCTCGCCCTCGACCACGCGCTGGAACTGCACGGCGGCCGCCGGGTAGTTCTCCTGCTGGTAGAGCCGGAGCGCGTTCGCCAGAGCCTCGGACGGCGGACCCTCGGCGGGAGGCGCGGGAGGCTGCCCCGTCTCGTCGATGCTGAAGTCCATGTCCTGCGCGCTCGCGCTCGCCGGTGCGAGCAGCGCGCTCACCAGGAGTCCGGCAGCGATGGCGAAAAGCCCGATCGGGGCGAAGGAACTCCTGAAGAGTTGGGAAAAGAGAACCGTCATCGGAAGATGGTTGCGGCTCATGGTCTGACTCCTCATGGGGCTGTCGCCCATCGTGTCTGAAGGCATCGTGTCGGAAGAAACTGGAGACATGGTGACTGAAAACATGGTCACTTCTGGCGGCTGGTGACTGCGGAAGACCGCGACTACTGGAAGACCGTGATTGGGAGGCAAGTGAATATGGAAGAAGTCGTCACTTGGGGGTGGCGGGCATCGGATTGGCGGCCGTGAGGGCTCGATCCGCGCGCCAGGAATGCTCGGCGCTGCCAGGAAAACTCAAGAAAAACGATAGCTTGCGACCCAATTTAGCCGCGATAATAGGGAGGCCTGTGCGGGAATGTCAAGCGTCCTCTGGAGCCGGGCCCACGGCGCCCTCGAGAAGGCCACGCCACGAACCGAAGTTGAACGCTCTGGCTTGACACCCGGGCACGGCCCTGAGTAGGTTCGCGCGTCGTGGAAATTCCCCGAGTTGGGATCGACATCGAGTAGAACCCTCTGGTGGGAAGTTCTTTGGACCCCGCTCGAGGGGTGCCCATCTCAGGGATGCTCACTCAAACTGCTCGGTTCTTGGCCCGCGCCACCGACTCTTTTTGGAACCTCATGGTGAACGACATGCAGCGTGTAATCCACCTCGTAGCTCTTGCCTCCCTCCTCGCTCTGCCGACGCTCGCGTCCGGCTGTGCGTCGAGCAGCGTGGGTGACCCCTGCGATCCAGAGAACGTTCCGTCGGGCGGCTTCAACGCCTCCGAGGCGTATCTGGAGACCAGCTCCGTCCAGTGTCGGACGCGCGTTTGCATGGTGTATCACCTGGCTGGCGACACCAGCGATCCCAACTGCGATCCGCTCACGGATCCGAGCTGCCCGTCGCCCGTCGACGTCGAGCAGCGTGTGTACTGCACCTGCCGCTGCGACGCGCCGGCCGGCTCCAACACGCCCACCTGTGGCTGCCCCGGCGGCTACACCTGCGCCCCCGTGCTTCAGCTCGGCGGCGATGGCATCCGCGGCAGCTACTGCGTGAAGACGGACACCGTCGAGTAACGAGTGCTCGGCGGACGACTCCGCTGCGGACGATCTGAGGCCGAGAGGTAGCGTCGCACGTGGCCGGAGGAGAACGGCGGACTGGAGGCGACGAGCCCGATCGCAAGCCGCGCGACCGGCGGCAGGAGACGGGGAGACTGGGCGAAGAGGCTGTGACGGCCTGGCTCGAGCGGCGCCGATACCGGATCGTGGCGCGCAACGTCCGGGTCGGGAGGCTCGAGCTGGACATCATCGCCCAGCTCGGCGGACTGCTCGTCTTCTGTGAGGTGCGCTCACGGCGCTCCGCGAGGCTCGTTCACCCCGCGGAGACCTTCGACCACGCCAAGCGCCAGCGCATTCGCCGCGCGGCAGCCCTCTGGCTCGAGCGCGAGCAGCCGACGCGCAGCGGAGTCCGCTTCGACGCCGCCACGGTGGTGTTCGACGGCCCCGGCGACAGCGCGCGCATCGAGTACTACGAAGACGCCTTCTAGCAGGCGTCTCGGTGCGTGCGAGCGGGTTGGCGCTCTCAGTCGAGCGTGGCCTGCATGCGATCGCGGACGGTCACGATGGACGCGAGCGCTTCGTCTTCGATGCCGTGCTCGCGCGCGGCCGTCAGCGCGGCGTCCAGCGCGGCGACCTCTTTCGCCTGGGCGTCCCGCAGGGACTGCACCATGTCCGCGAATGCCTCGAAGAGCTCCTGCAGCTCGTCACCCTTGCGCAAGCCTCCGGCGACCTTGAGCTTGCCCTCCGCGACCTCGCGCAAGAGACGACGCATCTTGTAGGCCGGCCCCACGAGCTTGTGGGTCACGATGATGCCGGTGAAGCCGAGCGCCAGCGCCAGAATGACGATTCCGCCGATGATCGAGGCCAGGACCTTCTGGTCGAGCGCACGCGCGAAGCCCTCGAGATCGCTCGCGACTTCGGGATCCAGATCGGGCTGCATGGCCATCTGGATGGTCAACGCCTCGGTCTGCCCCTTGGAGTAGTCGTAGGCGAAATAGCCCAGGACGGAGGCGATGACGATCGACACGCCCACCACCATGCCCGTGTACTTCAGCTGGAAGCGCGGATCGAGCAAGTAGTTGCGCATATGCCGCTTGATCGGCGGCTTAGGCTGGGTCGAGATGTCGGCGTTCGCCCCCATAATCTACTCCTCGAACCGCCACACGACGGCCCTAAGCCACGATCCTACGGTGTGCCCCGCGGGAGGTCCAACTTGCGGCCATCGGCCCAGGGCGAAGCTGCTGCATTCGGCCGTCATCGCGAGGCGCTGCCCCCCGAAGCCGCGAGGGCTTGTGGCAGACGACGCAGTGCACTCCGCAAGGCGGCCTCGATGGCCACGCGACGATCCGAGGCTCCGCCACCACCCTGCACCGTGGCCGCGCCGCTGAGCATGGCGCGCATGTCACGCCCCGGATAGGTGCCCACGATCACCGACACCGTCACGCGCAAACCGCGGGGGCCGTCTTCGACCTGGGTGATCGCGCTGTCGACGAAGTAGCCCGCCAGATGACGTTGCCGGATCGTGCGCGTCGCCGCGGCGCTGCTCTCTCCATCCGGCGCCAACGCGACTCCGCTGACGGAGGCCACCTCCCGGGCGACGAATTCGTGAGCCGCTCGTAGCGTGGCGGCGTCGACGCTCGGCACGCGAGAGCCGGGTGTCCCCACACCGACATAGTAGACCGCCGGACCGGCGGCCGCCGGTGGAGCCGTGGATCCATTGGACGCGCCGTCCGTGGGCGTGTGGCGCGGGCGACTCCGCGCGACGCGCTCGAGGGTCTCCATGGCGGCGGCGATGGCGCGTTGCGCGCCCGAGTCGGAGTCGCGGCCGTGAGCCCGCAGCGCGCCCAGGGCGGAGGGATCGGCCAGGCGCTGCAAGCTGGCGGCGGCCGCCGTACGCACGGCGGGATGCGCGTCACCCAGCGCTTGCGACAGCGCGGTCACCACGGACGGTTCGCCCTCGATGCGCCCCAGGGAGAGCGCCGCTTGCGCTCGAACACGAAACGTATCCGACGTGGAGAGCAGGCGAATCAGATAGTCCGTGCGCCCGTCGGCCAGGGCCGTCGACGGGGCCAGCACCATGGTCGCGACGCCGAGCGTCAGCAGCAGCGGAAGCGCGACGGTCAGGGTCGCGCAGAGGTGGCGCGCCGAGGCGAAGATCGTGCGCACGGGGCCCAGGCCTCGCACCATCTTCCCCGGTTGCCGTCGCCTGCACATCTCTCGCGACCTCCACATCTCTCGCCAACTCGGCGACTTGGCCTGTTGGACGCCGTAGCGGGCGAATCCTTCACCTCGCCTCGCGAGTATCGCAGGCGCCCGCCTGTCACTCAATGGTGCAGAGCGATGACCTCGCAGATCCTCCGTGGTCTTGATTCTCTGCCTAGTGCCGGGCACGGTCTCCCGCATGCGAACGCCGTCGTCCCGCGCGGCGAGGATCTGCGCCCTGGCGATGGCCATCGCCGCCAGCGCCACCGCGAAGGGTGCCTGGGCCGAACCGACCTTGCGGGTGCGCGCCGAGACGCGCCTGGAAATGGGCGCCACGGCCACGGCGAGCGGCGTCGAGGTTCAGCTCACGCTGCGTGACGATCTGGGCGCCTCGATCGCGCACGCCAGCGTCGAGCTCAGCCTGCGCGGCCCGGAGGACACGGGCCCTACCCGCGTGGTCCGCACGGGCGACGACGGCCGCTTCGTGGCGACCCTGCGCGCGCCAGCGAACGTCACGGAGATCATCGCGCACTACCCGGGAGACGCCACCTACGCAGCCACCGAGGCCCAGCGCAGCATCGATCCCGCGCAGTCCGACACTCGTCTGGATCTCAGCCTGCCCGGGGGGACCGATCTCGATCTCGATCGAGCGGTCCATCCGTTCCGTGTGCACGCGAGCTCCGCAGCCGGCGCCGCCGGACTCCATGTGGAGATCTTCGACGAACTCGATCGCTCTCTGGCGCGCGGCGTCACGGATGGGGAAGGCGACTTCCAAGGAGCGCTCGCGGCGTCGACCCTGGGCCCACCGGGAGCGGGTCGCCTTCGAGCCCGGAGCGCGGGCGACGCGCGTCGCGCGGACGCGCAGGTGGAGCTGCCCGTGATCCGCACTCGCAGGATCTCCCTGACGTTGACCCTCCAGCCGAGGAAGGTGGAAGAGGATGGGGAGATCCGGCTCACCGGCCGACTCTTCGACTCCGCGGGCGGACTCGGTCGGCGCGCGGTCGGCATCTTTGGCGCGGGAGCCCATTGGGGCTCCAGGCTCACCGACGAAGTTGGGAACTACGACCTGAGACTCCCGGTACCCGCCGACACGCACGGCCGCCTCGTGGTGGAGGCTCGCTACGAGAGCGAGGGTCCCGGCCGCCCTGACGCGGTCTCCGCGCCGACTCGGCTGACGGTCGAGGCGCACACCTCGTGGGCCTGGCTGAGTCTGGCCCTACCCCTCGCAGCGTTGCTGCTGCTCGTGGTCTGGGGGACTCGCCCCCGCCGCGCCCGCAACGGGCGACGACGGGTCGCTCCCGTCGAGGGCACGCCCGCCTCCGTCGTCGTGGCCGGCAAAGCGCAGGGCCGTCGCCGCCAGTTCAACATCTTGGCCGGGCGAGTCGAAGACAGTCGCGACGGTCGGCCCTTGGCGAACGCGAGCGTGCGCGTGCGCCGCGGAGACGAGGTCGTGGCGGAGAGTCGAACCTCGGATTCGGGCGGCTTCCAGCACGCGGACCTTCCGCGAGCCACGCTGACGCTCGAAGTGGACGCACCCGGCTACGAGTTGTCGACCGCCGCCATCGTGGTTCCCCATCGAGGCGAGTGGAGCCAGACGAAGGTTCGACTGCGAAGCCTGCGCTGGCGGGTGGCCGAGGCGTTCGAGCCCGTGGCGGCGGAGATCCTCGGCTCGGCGGAGCGCGCGGCCACGCACACGCATCGCGAGGCGGCGGCGCTCAGCGTCGGAAGCCTGGCACCCGAGGTGAACGATCTCGCACAGGCCGTCGAGCGCGTGGCCTACGGCGCGGACGTGCCGGAACGGGTTCATGCGCAGGAGCTCGCCGAGCGCTCTGGGTCGGTCGCGCGAAGCCTACGACAGGTCCCTTCGAAGCCCGACGCGGATAGTTAGCCGCCAAACCGGACCGGGCCGGGTGACGTCCTCGTTGACGAAGAGACACAGCCGTTTCTATAGTCCGCGCGGCCGCACGGTTGGGGCCACGCACTCCCCGAGCGAGGATCGATGTCGCCTACACTCATCATCGTCATTGCCGTCGTCGTCGCCCTGGGGGTCGGCTTCATGCTGCTGC